>WNGO01000751.1_pt1 | contig 20195 bp, 16 predicted proteins | sample 5400511 | NCBI WGS metagenome assembly WNGO01 (sample SAMN13153380, study PRJNA577476) | soil metagenome | isolation source: 20 cm soil or saprolite under Garry oak tree replicate 2 | place: USA:California | collected 2016-06-15 | reverse complement strand
CGTGCGCCCCACCAGGCCACCATCCACAGTGGGCCGTCGGGGCGCTTGATCGCGGCCCATTGGTCGAAGATCCGCTCGGCGGTGTCTCGCGGCACGCCGCCGAGCACCGCGAGGTCGCCGAAGAGGATGGAGATGTCGTCGTGCATCAGGGCGTACGCTTCGGCCAGATGTCCCCGATACGCCAAGGAGAGCCCCAGCGGGATCCGCGCCTGCAGCGTTTCGGCGGCGCTATTCGCCGAGCGCAGTTTGAGCGCGGTGTAGCTCCGCAGGGCCCGGACGCCCGTCTCCGCAGAGTCCGGCCAGCGGTCGAGCCCACCGGCCGACAGCGTCGGCACGGCGGCCGCGAGGGAGTCGAGCATCCTGGCGGACGCCGGCGTCCCGTGCGTGCGGGGGTCGAGCAGGACGTCGAACAGCCGGTACGCCGACTCGTAGCGCCCCGAGCCCGAGGCGCGGAGGAACCCCGCGATGTAGCGCCGTGCCGCATCGCTCCCCTTCAATTGCAGCGCCAGCCCCACGCTGTGGATGTACGCAGGAGAGAACGACGAGTCGAGCGCGATCGCGTGATCGAACGCGTCCAGCGCCTGCGCCCGTCCCACGCCGCCGGCGATCCCGGCGTGAAAGCGCGCGTCCCCCAGTGTGTACCAGAGCTCGGGGTCGCCGGGGTAGAGCTTCACCGCCGAGTCGAGCGTGGCGATCAGCCGCCGGCCGTAGGTCCACCACGCCCCGCCCACCATTTGCGCGCCGCCGAACACCACGGCGGTGAGCGAATCGGCGACCACCAGAAAGCTGTCGCGCGGCGCGATGCCGTGATTGTGCCGGCCCGCGGCGACGGCGTAGGTGCGGGTGAGCGCGTCGCCGCCGGAATGCTGCCACCCCGCCGCCATCGAGGCGTGCGACAGCGCCAGCGTGAAGGTGCTGTCCTGCGCGATCGCCTGCTGATCGTAAAACAGCGCTGAGTCGTACTGCGAGCGGCGCAGGAACTGCTCGCCGGTCAGGAACGCCTTGAGCGCCGCGATCGACGTGGAGCCGATCGGCGTCGCGCGCGCCAGCCCGATGGCGCGCGTCTTCGCGATCGCCCGCAAGACCCGCACGGCGAGGCTGTCCGCCAGGCGGTCGATCCGGTCGGCGCGGTCGCGCAGGTCGATTTCGCCGAGGACGTTGCCGGTCGGCACGTCGAGCACGCTCGCGGTGAGCCGGACCGAGTCTGGTCCCGACGGCACCAGACCGCCGAGAATCACGGTCCGCGCGCCCGTCGTCCGCCCCAGCGCCCGCGCGGATGTCGGATCGGCGCGCCCCGACCAGCGCTTCACGATCACGGTCGGCGAGACGGTGCGCAGCGGACCGGCGCCGTCGAGACTGCGCGAAAGCACGTCCACCAATCCCTCGCGCCACAATGCGAGCGGGGGATCGAGGATGTCGAACGGCGCCACCGCGACGCGATTGGCGTCCATCGGCACGGCGCCGTGCGCGCGCAGCAGCACCGCGCCGATCACCCCGCCCACCACCACGATCGCCGTTGCGACGACCACGCGGAGCCGGCGCCGCTGCGCCGCCCGCATCGCCCGCGTGCCCGTTGTCGGCGTGATGGTGCCTTCGAGCAACTGTACGATCTCAGCGGCCGATTGCGGCCGATCGGCGGCGTCCTTCTCGAGGCAGCGCATCACCAGCGTCGCCAGGTCGGCGGGAATGTCGGCGCGCTGCTTGGTGATGTCCGCGACCGGGTCGGCGATGTGCGCGGCGAGCATGTGCGCCGGGCTCATCCCGGCGAACGGCGGCTTACCGGTCAGCGCCTCATACGCCATCGCGCCGAACGCGTAGATGTCGGCGCGGTGATCGACGTTGGGATCTCCCGCGGCCTGCTCGGGCGCCATGTACGCCGGCGTGCCGATGGCCATGCCCACGGAGGTGAGTCCCGCCGCCCCCGACGCCTGAATGGCCTTGGCGATGCCGAAATCGGTCACCAGCGCGTGATGGCCCGACAGCAGGACGTTGTCGGGTTTGATGTCGCGGTGCACCAGCCCGCGCGCGTGGGCGTACGCCAGCGCGTCGGCCACGTCGTGCAGGATGCGCGCGGCGTCTTTGATGGGGAGGGGGCCGTCGCGCGCGATGCGCGCTCGCAGCGATTCGCCGTCCACCAGCGGCATCGTGTAGTAGAGGAGGTCGCCTGCCGTCCCTGCCGCCAGCAGCGGCACGATGTGCGGGTGCTGCAGCCCGGCGGCGAGCTGGGTCTCGCGGCGGAAGCGGTCGGCGTTGACGCCCGCGGACAACTCGGGGGCGAGCACCTTCACCACCACGCGGCGGCCCAGGCCGATCTCCTCGGCCACGTACACTCGGCTCATGCCGCCGCCCCCCAGCTCGCGCTCGAAGCGGTAGCCCGAGCCGAGCGCGGCTCGCAGCTGTGGCAGCAGATCGATCATGGCGCGGGCTTGGCCTTGTTGGGATAGGCGGGCGGGGGCGGTACCGGCACCGGGTGCGCCTTGATCTCGCGTTGCAGGTAGGCGATACCCGCGGCGAGCTGTGCGTCGCTGCCGCCGAACGTCGCGTGCGGCAGGTTGTCGACGACGGTGTCGGGATCCACGCCGTGGCCTTCGATCAGCCACGCGCCTTCGGGACCGTACACGCCGTTCTCCGCGGCGGTCGCGATGCCGCGGTCCACCAGCACGTTGCTCGAGCTGAGCCAGATTTCACCGCCCCACGTGCGCGTGCCGATCACCTTGCCGAGCCCCAGCCGGCGGAAGCCCTCGGCAAACGCTTCGCCGTCGGACGCGGTCTGGGCGTCGCACAGCACCACGATGTGGCCGCGGAACGCCCACTGCATGTTCCAGTAGGGATTGCCAACGCGCCCCTGCCAGTAGAACCAGGCCTTGCGCAGCAGTTTCTCGAGCAGCCAGCTGTCGATGTTGCCGCCATTGTTGTGGCGCACGTCGATGATCAGGCCCTGGCGGTCGAACACCGGATAGAAGTCGCGCGCCCAGCGGTTGATGTCGCCCTGGCCCATGGCGCGCAGGTGGATGTAGCCGATCTGGCCGCCGCCCACGGAGTCCACGGCCTCGCGCCGCGACAACTCCCAGTCGTCGTAGCGCAGGCTGCGCGCCGCCGCCGTCGTCATCGGCCGGACGATCACGTCGCGCGTGGTTCCTCCCGCCGTCCCGCGCACGCGCAGCAGCACCTGCTTGCCGGCCTGGCGCTCCAGCAGGTCCCCCGGGTCCGCAGCAGTCAGGGTAGCGGTGCCGTTGATCATCTGAATCACGTCGCCCACGCCGACGTTCACGCCGGGCTGCGCCAGCGGCGACTGATCGTTCGGATAATCGGGATCGGAGCGGTACACCCGCGTCACGCGCCAACCGCCTGCGCCCTCGTCGCGGGCCAGCTCGGCGCCGAGTGTGGCCGGACTCGCGGGATCGCGATTGCGCCGCGGGTCGCCGCCGTACACGAAGATGTGCAGCGCCGACAGCTCGCTCACCATCTGGCCGAGCAGGTCCGACAGCTCGTCGCGATCGGTCACGCGATCGACCAGCGGGCGGTACTTGGTGCGGATCGCGGGCCAGTCGAGCCCGTGCATGTGCGGGTCGTAGAAGTAGTCGCGCTCCAGCCGCCACGCTTCGTCGAACATCTGGCGCCACTCTTCTTTGGGGTCGAGCGTGAACGTCCAGTCGGCGAGCGCCACCTGTGCCTTGTCGAGACTCGCGTTGGGCCCGCTCGACGCGTCGATCACATACAGCGTATTCCCTTTCCGGACCAACAGCTTCTTGCCGTCGGCCGACAGCTCGTAGGCGCGCACGTCTTCGACCAGAGTTTTGGGCGCGACGTCACTGTTGCCGATGTCCAGCGCCATCAGGCTCACCTTGCGTTCGGGCGACGTCTCGCGTGTCAGCCAGAACAGCCGGCTGCCGTTGGCCGCGAGCTCGTCGTAGTTGCTGGCGGGCAGCGGCACTTCCATCACACGCCGCTGGATGTTCGTGAGATCGACGCCGGGCGCGGGTGTTGCCGCCGCGGCCGGCTTGGCGCCGGCGGCGGGCTTCGTGGTGTCGGCGCCGCCGCTCGACTGCAGCTCGTCACTCGGCGCGAACGGCGAGCGCAGACCCGCCACCAGCGGCACGAGGTAGATCTTGGTCTGGCGATCGAAGAACGGCTCGGGCTGGCGCGGACCCCATGGTCCTCCCACCAGCGATTGGAACGTCCGGTCCGACAGGAAATACAGCCACTTGCCGTCCGGCGTGGGCGCCGGGCGGTAGGAATCAGAGCGATTGCTCGTGACGGCCGTGCGGCGGCCGTCCGCCACGCTGTAGAGCCATATCTGGCTGAACGTCGCCGTGGGCCGCGCGTACGACAGCCACTTGGAGTCGGCCGACCAGGCGAGGTCCTGGAAATCACCGTCGGGCGTCGTGTCGATCCTGGTCGTCTTCTTCTGGTCGAAGCTGTACAGCCACAGCTCTTGATTCTTGTCGTAATAGGCGAGCCACTTGCCGTCGGGCGACGGCACGCCGTCCCACCGCAGCACGTGCGCGTCGCTCGTGAGTTGCTCCGGCGCGCCCACGCCGTTCGCCGCCACGCGCCACCATTCGGTCTCACTCGTTTGGTCCGAGAGCACGAGGATGGCTTTGCCGTCCGGCGCGAAGCGCGCCTGGCGGTAACGCACGCCGGAATTGCGGGTCGCTTCGACCAGGCGGCCGCCGCTGCGGCCGGTCGGCGTCACGAACACCTGGCCGCGGGCCGTCAGCACGAGACGATCGCCGTTGGGCGAGAGGTGCACCGTCGTGAGGTAATCCACCGGAGTCGACACCCAGCGCACCCGTTCCTGATCGAGGTCCGAGGCGAGCCGGATGTCGAGTGTCGAATCGGCGCCGCTTGTGATATCGAACAAGTGCAGATCAGCGCCGAGCTGATAGACGACGTGCCCGTCGGCGAGGGCGGGCGACTGGACGTCCCAACCCTGGTGGTGCGTGAGCTGCTTCAGGTCGTGGCCGTCCCCGTCCATGGACCAGAGGTTCATGGTGCCGTCGCGGTCGGAGGCGAAATAGATGCGGCCGCTCCACCACATCGGTGTCTTGCTCGTGCCCGTGAAGTCGGCGGTGAGCGGCACGGCCTCGGCCGCGCCGCCGGCGTACTTCCAGATGGTCTGCGCTGTGCCGCCCTTGTAGCGCTTGGTATGACTGCCCTGGAAGGCATAGCGCGTGAAATACAGTGTCTTGCCGCTGGGGTCGTAGCTGCCGTCGCTCGCTTCTGCGAGCGGCACGAATTCGCGCCGGCCGTTCTTGGGATCGAGCGTCGCGAGCTGCCACGACGGCAACGTGGACACGGCGATGGTCGTGTAGAGGATTCTGCCGTCGGGCGTCCACCCCACCGGCGTGGAGCCGGGCCCGGTCGCTTCCCACGTGCGGCGTGTCGGGACGCCGCCCGCGAGCGGCATGGTGTAGACCTCGGTCGGCCCGTCGTAGCGGGCGGCAAACGCCAGGGTCGCGCCGTCCGGCGAGATGGTCGCCGATCCTTCCTGGTCGACGTCGCTCGTCAACCGCCGCGCCACGCCACCGTGCAGGCCCACGGTCCACAAGTCGCCTTCGGCGGTGAAGACGATCGTCTCGCCGCGGATCGCCGGCATGCGGTAGTAGCCGCGCGTGGCCGGCGCCTGCCGGTACACGGGAGTGAGCCACAGCAGCGCGAGCGCGAACGACCACGTGCGTTTCATCGTGCGGTCTCCGGAGAATGGGCGCGAGCGAGAGCGCGAAACATGAACGCGTTGACGCCGCCGCGCCACGGTGCTACTGTCCGGTGCTTTTTCCCGACCAGTTCGAGGACCCTCGACGCCGTGTCACTGTATCGATCGCGCCGCTGGCTGACACTCGCCGCGCTCGCCCTGTCCGGGTGCGGCGGCCCGTTCCCGCAATCGACGTTTGCGCCCGCCTCGGGCTACGCCCGCGAGATCGACGGGCTGTTCGGCACCGTCTTCAAGCTCATGATGTTGGTGTTCGTCGTGGTGGAGGTGCTGCTCCTCTACACGATCATCCGCCACCGCCACCGTCCCGGCGCCGCCGAGCCGCGGCACACGCACGGCCACACGATCCTCGAGATCGCCTGGACCATCGCGCCGGCGCTGATTCTCGTGTTCGTGGCGGTGCCCACCATCCAGACGATCTTCAAGACCCAGGCGCCGCCGCCAGCCGGCGCGCTCAAGATCCAGGTGATCGCGCACCAATGGTGGTGGGAGTACAAGTATCCCGATCTCGGCGTGGTCACGGCGAACGAGCTGCACGTGCCGCTGGGCCGCACGGTCGACCTCGAGATGACGTCCGCGGATGTGATTCACAGCTTCTGGGCGCCGCGGCTGTTCGGCAAGCGTGACGTGATTCCCGGCCACACCAACCACATCGTCTTTGCCGCGGACTCGATCGGCGAGTACCTGGGGCAGTGCGTCGAGTTTTGCGGCGCGTCGCACGCCAACATGCGGTTGCGCGTGCTGGTCGACTCCGACATCGCCTTCGCCGCGTGGGCCGCGGCCCAGGCCAGGGCGCCGCGCGCGCCGGCCAAGAACTCGGTCGAGCAGCGCGGCCAGGACGCGTTCCGCCGCTACGGCTGCACCGGCTGTCACACGGTGGCGGGCGTCGCGGCCGGGATCATCGGGCCCAATCTCACACACGTGGGGAGCCGTACGACGATCGCCGGCGGCATGCTGCCGAGTGCCGCCGCGATGATCGAGAAGTGGATCGAGAATCCGCAGGCCGTGAAGCCCGGCGCCCTGATGCCGCGCATGGGTGTGAAGCCCGAGGACCTGACCGCGCTCGTCGCCTACTTGCAGAGCTTGAAATGAGCGAGCCCCGGGGCTGGAAGAGCTGGGTGACCACCACCGACCACAAGCGGATCGGCCAGCTCTACTTCTATTCCGCGTTCGCCTTTTTCTTGATCGGCGGGCTCGAGGCCCTGCTGATCCGCATCCAGCTGGCGAAGCCCGAGAACAGCTTCGTGACGGCGGAGACGTACAACCAGCTTTTCACGATGCACGGCACCACGATGGTGTTCCTGGCGCTGATGCCCTTGTCCGCCGCGTTCTTCAATTACATCGTGCCGCTGCAGATCGGCGCGCGCGACGTGGCCTTCCCGCGGCTCAACGCATTCAGCTACTGGGTATTCCTGCTGGGCGGGCTGTTCCTGAACTCGAGCTGGTTCGTGGGCCCGCTGTTCCACGCCGGCACGCTCAACGTGGCGCCTGACGGCGGCTGGTTCGGCTATGCGAATCTGACGGAGCGGCAGTTCTCGCCCGGCGTGAACATCGACTTCTGGCTGCTGGGCCTGCAGATCCTCGGCATCAGCTCGCTCGCGGCGGGCTTCAACTTCGTGGTGACGATCCTGAACCTGCGGGCGCCCGGCCTCAAGATGATGCGCTTGCCGGTGTTCAGCTGGATGACGCTGGTGACGTCGTTCCTCATCATCACGGCGTTCCCGGTGATCACCGTCGGACTCGTGTTCCTGATGTTCGATCGCTTCTTCGGCACGCACTTCTACGTGGCGTCGGCCGGCGGCGATCCGGTGCTGTGGCAGCACCTCTTCTGGTTGTTCGGCCACCCCGAGGTGTACATCCTGATCCTGCCCGCCATGGGCATCGTGTCCGAAGTGCTGCCGACGTTCGCGCGCAAGCCGCTGTTCGGTTACACGGTGGTCGTGTACTCCGGCGTGCTGATCGGCTTCATGGGCTGGGGCGTGTGGAGCCACCACATGTTCGCCGTGGGGCTGGGCCCCGTGGCCGACTCGGTGTTCAGCGCCACCACCATGTTGATCGCGATTCCCACGGGCGTGAAGATCTTCAACTGGATCGCGACGCTGTGGGGCGGACAGATTCGCGGCAGCACCGCGCTGTACTTCGCGGTGGGCTTCATCGCCATGTTCATCATCGGCGGGCTCTCGGGTGTGTCGCACGCCGTGCCGCCCGCCGATCTGCAGCAGACCGACACATACTACATCGTCGCGCACATTCACTATGTGTTGTTCGGCGGCACGATCCTCGGCCTGTTCTCCGGCGTCTACTATTGGTGGCCCAAGATGACGGGCCGCCTGCTGTCGGAGCCGCTCGGCAAGCTGCACTTCTGGCTCACGTTCGTCGGGATGAACCTCGCGTTCTTCCCGATGCACTTCATCGGCCTGCTGGGCATGCCGCGGCGCATCTACACCTACTCGCCCGACTTGGGCGTCGCGAAGCTGAATCTGCTGTCGACGGTGGGCGCGCTGATCATCGGCCTCTCGGCGCTGGTGTTCGTGTTCAACCTCTGGCGCACGCGCACCAAGGGCGCCGTGGCGGGCAACGATCCGTGGCAGGGCTCCACGCTCGAGTGGGCGACGACGTCGCCGCCGCCGGTCTACAACTTCACGGTGATTCCGACCGTCGAGAGCCGCCTGCCGCTGTGGCGGGGCGAGCATCACGCGCCGATGGCGCCGCTGCCCGCCACGCCGCCGCAGCCGATTCACGTGCCCGGCGGCTCGTGGTGGCCGTTCGTCACGGCCTGCGGCCTGCCGGTGTTGGCCCTGGCGCCGCTGACGCACACGCTGTGGATCGCGTTCGTCGGTGTGGCGATCGTGCTGATCGGCATCTATCGCTGGGCCTTCGAGCCCTTCGAGGTCTGAGATGAGCCACCGCACCAGCCTCGGGCTCGATAACCGCAAGATGGCCTTCTGGGCCTTCATCGGGTCGGAGTGCCTGCTGTTCGGCTCGCTGATCGCGACGTACCTGGTGTACAAGGGCCGCAGCGTGGTGGGGCCGTATCCGCACGACGTGCTCAACATCCCGTTCACGTCCATCAGCACGTTCGACCTGCTGATGTCGAGCTTGATGATGGTGCTGGCGCTCGCCGCGGTGCAGCGCAACGACATGCGCTGGGCCAAGGTCTGGCTGTTCTCCACCGCATTGCTCGGCATCTTCTTCTTGTGCGGCCAGGTGTACGAGTTCACGAGCTTCGTGCACGAAGGGCTCACGCTGCAGCGCAATCTGTTCGGCGCCACGTTCTTCGTGCTCACGGGCACTCACGGCGCGCACGTGTCGGTGGGCGTGCTGTGGCTCCTGACCCTGTGGTATCGCGCGCTGCGCGGCAAGCTCACGGCGGCCAACGCGATGACCGTGGAGATCACCGGCCTCTACTGGCACTTCGTGGACGTGATCTGGATCGTCATCTTCACCGTCGTCTACCTGATTCAATGAGCGGGGGACACGCGATGCAGGACCAGAAATCCGCCGAGCACGGCCACCCCACCGCCGCTGTCTACCTGCGCGTGGCGGCCGTACTGGTGATTCTCACGGTGCTCGAGGTGGGCGTGTTCTACGTGCCGCAATTCCACGGCGTGCTCGTGCCGGTCTTGCTGTTCCTCTCGGCGGTCAAATTTACGCTCGTCGTGATGTTCTACATGCATCTCAAGATGGACAGCCCCTTCTTCACATTCCTTTTCGGTGGGCCGCTGCTGCTCGCGACGGCCGTGATCCTCGCGCTGATGTTCTTGTTCGGGGCGTTCACGCTGCAGCGCTGACGTGCACTGGGATCTCCACCCCAGCGTCGTCATAGGGCTCGCCGGTCTGGGCGGGCTCTATGTGTATTGGGGCGGGCTGCGGGCGCCGCGCCGCCAGGTGGCGGGGTTCACCGCCGCCCTCGTCGTGATGTTCGCCGCGTTGAACGGGCCGCTGCACGATCTGTCGGACCATTCGCTGTTCAGCGCTCACATGGTGCAGCATCTGGGACTGACGCTCGCGTTCACGCCGCTGCTGTTGTACGGCACGCCGGCGTGGGTGCTGCGGCCGCTGCTGCGGCCGCGGTGGGTGATGGCGCTTTCGCGCGTGCTGACCCGGCCGCTCGTGGCGGGCGGCATTTTCTCGGGCGTGATGGCGCTGTGGCACTTTCCCGTGTTCTATGAGGCGGCGCTGCGGCACCACAACCTCCACATCGTTCAGCACCTGATCTTCATTGCGACATCGGTGCTGTTGTGGTGGCCGGTGTTGTCGCCCGTCCCGGAGCTGCCGCGGGCGTCCTACCCGGGGCAGGTGATTTATCTCTTCGCGATTGGTCTGCCGATGTCGGCAGTGGGGGCGTTTGCAACGCTGGCCGAGCATCCGTTGTATCCGTTCTATGCGGCGGCCCCGCGGGTGTGGGGCCTCTCGGCGCTCGACGACCAGCGCTATGGCGGGTTGATCATGTGGGTGGGAGGTACGCTGGTGCTCTGGATCGCGGCGACGGTGGTGTGGTTCCGCTGGGCGTGGCGCGAAGAAAAGGGGGAGGCCGAACGGGCCGTCCCCCTGGAGGCATACGTGCTCGAGCCGCGCGCCGCTACTCCCCGTCCTCCGATACGCCCAGGGGATGGCGTTTGAGCTCCTCGCCGATGCGTGGATGTTCTCGCCACAAATACCATCCCATGCCGAACGCGGCGAGCGCGTTGCCGATCGCCACGTTCCACCACGCCAGCGCGCCGAGCAGCGGCTGCGCCAGAATCGCAACCAGCACGTAAAAGCCGAACTCGAAGAAGCAGAACGCCACGAGCACCAGGAACAGGGTCGGGGGGGCGACTTCGACCTCGGCGGCGAGCGCCGCGGCGATGCAGCCTACCACCACGAACGCGCTCACGTGGATCATCGTGTAGCCGATGATGCGCGAGTAATCGATCACCACCTGCGCCGGGTCGTAGACGTGCCAGAACACGGCCGAACCGAGCATGGCGGGCGTGAAGAAGGGCCGGCCGTTGATGATGTCGATGACGAGGAACCACATCGCCACCGCCGCCGCCCCGATGCATCCCGCCACAAACCCTTCGCGCAGGATCCGCCCCAGCTGCATAACCGCTCCGTCGCTCGTGTGCCGCCAATATACGGGCGGGCCGCGCGGCTGCCAGGTTCGGGTGCCGGATTCGGGTGCCGGATTCGGGTGCCAGATTCGGGTGTTAGATTGGCCCATCCCGCCGCCTCCTGGAGGCAGTCATGGCCGCGCCACGCCGTCCGCTGTTCTACGGTCTTTGCCTGCTCATCGGATCCGTGTTGTTCATCATCGCCGGGTTGCAACACCCCTTCCTGCGGGGCGACGGCGCGGCGCAGCTGCAGCTCATCGCGGCGACGCCGGCTTGGCGCACCATCCACTGGTTGTTGCTCTTCGGATTCCCGCTGATGCTCGCGGGTGTGCTCGGCGTGGTGGCCCGGCACCTCGACACGCCGGGCGCGTCCATGGCGCGGGCCGGCGCCGTGATGACGGCCTTCGGCTTTCTCATCTGGATGATCAACGTGCTGTTCATGGTGGGGGCGGGCTTGCAGCTGTCGCAGGTGTACGTGGGCTCGGATGTCGGGCTCACCGCGACACACGCCGTCTTCGTCTACGACATGCTGCACCCGGTGGGACTCGCCGCCGAACGCCTGGCGACGTTCACCATGGGTCTGGCGCTGTACTTCTTCGGCTGGGCCCTGTGGAACGGAAAAACCTACCCCCGCTGGAACGCGTTGCTCGCGTTCTTCGCGGGGGCGGTGGGTCTCCTCGTCGGCCTGCTCTTTCCTGCGACGTCGCAGGTGCTGTATTACGCGCAGGCCGTCATCGTGCTGTGGCTGGCCGCGACGGGTGTGGTGATGCTCGCCCCGTCGCGCGCGGTCAGCGGGCCTTGAGGCGGATCACCTCGCGACCGGCGCGTCCCAGACTGTAGACCTGCAGCGTGACGATCTCGCCGGCTTTGACCGTCTGCAGCGCGGTGCGCAGTTGCTCCCGCGTGCGCACCGCCTTGCCGTTCACGCCCAGGATGATGTCGGGCGGGTTGGACACCAGCCGCGTATAGGCGGGGCCGTCCGGCTGGACGTCGGTGACGGCGAGGCCACCGCCCGCCTGCGCCACTTCCTGCAGGTGGTCATCCTGCAAGTCTTCCTGCGTCAGCGCCTGCACCGAGATGCCCAGCGCCTGCTCGCCTGGGGCGGTGCTGCGCGACGCTCCGCCGCCGCTGTTGGCGCTCGCGACCTGCTCGGAGTCCGCAACCGGCGCCGCGACCAGGCGCACGGTGAAGTTCTTCCGCACGCCACCGGCGCGCACCACAGTCACCGAGATCTGCTCGCCCGGCTTCTTGAAGCCCACCTTCTGCTGCAGCTGGGCCACGTAGCCCACGGGCTGGCCGTCGAGCGCGACGATGAGGTCGCCGGGCACGATGCCCGCCGCCTTGGCGGGGGAATTGCCGTCCGTGTAGTCGTTGACCACGATGCCCGAGATGTCCTTCAAGCCCATCGCCTCGGCGTCTTCCGGCGCGGCATCGCGGATGGCGACGCCCATCACGGCGCGCTGCACGCGGCCGGTGCGGATCAGCTGGTCCATCACCGTGCGGGCGAGGTTGATCGGGACCGCGAACCCGTAGCCGTTGTTATAACCCGTCTCGCTCGCGATCGCCGAATTGATGCCGATCACGGAACCGCGCACGTCCACCAGCGGACCACCCGAGTTGCCGGGATTGATCGCGGCGTCGGTCTGGATGAAGTCCTGGATCGAGTAGCGCTGCACCTGCGCCAGCTCGGGCAACAGCCGGCCTTTGGCGCTCACGATGCCCGCCGTCACGGTGAAGGTGAAGTCCTCGCCCAGCGGGTTGCCGATCGCCAACACCCATTCGCCGATGCGCGTCGAGTCGGAGTTGCCGAACGACACCGTCGGCAGGTCGCGGGCGTCGATCTTGATCACGGCCACGTCGGTCGCGGGATCCGCGCCCACCACGCGCGCCGTGAACTCGCGCTTGTCGAGCAGCCGCACCGTCACGTGCTCGGCGCCGGCCACGACGTGGTTATTGGTGAGGATGTAGCCGTCGTTCGACACGATGAAGCCCGACCCGGTGCCTTCCTGCACCGGCGCGCGGCGCCGCTGCGGGAAGAAATTATCGAACCCGGGCGGCAGATTGCGCGTGTCGACTTGCTGGCGCCGCTCCGAGCGGATGAACACCACCGCCCGCTTCACGTTGTCGGCCACCGCCGCGAACGCGTCGCTCAAGTCCGCCACCGGTCTGGCGGCTGGGATCACGCGCGGCGGCAGCGTCGCCTGAATCAACGGCATCGGCTCCGCAGCCGCGCCCGCCTTGGGAAGCTCGAGGCCGCTCGTCAGAGCGACGCCGAGCACGAACGCCACCAGCACCAGAGTGCCGAACTTGAGCCAGTCTTTGGTACGCACCGACATATCTGCTGCGCTCCTTGATAGCCGTTACTGTTTCTTGTTTTTGTCGTCGTCGACGATTTCGTAGTCCGCCTCGGCGACGTTCTCCTGTTTCGTGCCCGCGGCGCCGGCATCGGGTGCCCCCGCGTCAGGGCCCGGCTGCCCGGCACCGCGCGACGCCGCGTAGAGCGACGCGCCCGCCGCCGAATACGCCTGTTGCAGCTCGTCCAGCGCCTTGGCGATTTCGTCCGCGTTGCCGCCGCGCAGCGCCTTCTTGGCGCCGTCCACCGCGCCGTCCAGCCGCGTCTTGAGGGACGCGTCGAGCTTCTCCACCCACTCCTTGGAATTCTTCTCCACTTCGTACACCATCGTGTCGAGGCGGTTGCGCCGCTCGATCTCCTCGCGTCGGCGCTGGTCCTCCGCCGCGTGGCCTTCCGCATCCTTCACCATCCGGTCGATGTCCTTGTCTCCCAGCCCGGACGACGCTTCGATGCGGATCTTCTGTTCCTTGCTGGTCGCCTTGTCCTTGGCCGACACGTGCAGGATACCGTTGGCGTCGATGTCGAACGTCACCTCGACCTGCGGTATGCCGCGCGGTGCGGGTGGAATCCCCGTGAGCTGGAACTTGCCGATGGTGCGGTTGTCGAGCGCCATCTGCCGCTCGCCCTGCAACACGTGGATCTCGACCGTGGTCTGGTTGTCCTCGGCGGTCGAGAAGACCTCCGACTTCTTCGTCGGAATCGTCGTGTTGCGGGGGATCAGCACGGTCGTCACCCCGCCCAACGTCTCGATGCCCAGCGACAGCGGCGTTACGTCGAGCAACAGCACGTCTTTCACTTCACCGGCCAGCACGCCGCCCTGGATCGCGGCACCGATCGCCACGACCTCGTCGGGATTCACGCCCTTGTGCGGCTCCTTACCGAAGAACGTCTTGACGATCTCCTGGACCTTGGGCATGCGCGTCTGGCCGCCCACCAGGATCACTTCGTCGATTTCCCCGGGCTTCAGCCCCGCGTCTTTCAGCGCCTGCTCCATCGGCGGGATCGTGCGCTTCACCAGATCGTCCACCAGCTGTTCCAGCTTGGCCCGCGTCAGCGACAGGTTCAGGTGCTTGGGACCAGACTGGTCCGCCGTGATGAAGGGGAGGTTGATCTCCGTCTGCATCACCGTGGACAGCTCCATCTTGGCCTTCTCCGCCGCTTCCTTCAGCCGCTGCAGGGCCATCGGGTCCTTGGAGAGGTCGATGCCCTGGTCGCGCTTGAACTCATCCACCAACCATTGGATGATCCGCTGGTCGAAATCGTCGCCACCCAGGTGGGTGTCGCCGTTGGTGGATTTCACTTCGAACACGCCCTCGGCCAGCTCGAGCACGGAAATGTCGTACGTGCCGCCGCCCAGGTCGTAAACTGCAACCTTCTCTTCCTTCTTCTTGTCGAGGCCGTAGGCGAGCGCCGAGGCGGTCGGCTCGTTGATGATGCGGACCACGTCCAGCCCGGAGATCTTGCCGGCGTCCTTGGTGGCCTGCCGCTGGGCGTCGTTGAAATAGGCGGGCACCGTGACGACGGCTTTCTCGACCTTGTGGCCGAGGTAGTCCTCCGCCGTCTGCTTCATCTTTTGGAGGATCATGGCGGAAATCTCAGGCGGCGTGTAACGCTTGCCCTGGATCTCGACCGATGCGAGGTCGTTCGTGCCGGGAACCACCTTGTAGGGCACGCGCTTGCTCTCTTCGACGACTTCCCCCGTCCGCCGCCCCATGAATCGCTTGATCGAGAAGATCGTGTTCTGCGGGTTGGTCACGGCCTGGCGCTTGGCCACCTGGCCGACTAGCCGCTCGCCGTCTTTCGTGAATGCGACCACCGACGGGGTGGTCCGGCCGCCTTCAGCATTGGGTATGACGACGGGATCGCCGCCTTCCATCACCGCCACCACTGAGTTCGTGGTGCCGAGGTCGATCCCGATGATCTTCTCAGCCATGGTACGTGCTCCTCGTCCTGGGTTGAAGCATTGTCGTGGGGGTCGCCTGGTGCAGAGGCAAAGCCCGTGCCCGAAAGAAGCGCCAATATGGCAGAGGACACCAGTCCCCCCGTCGAACGTACATTTCCAACCGCATGTTTCCCTACAAAGACGAGAATCCCACCGAGCGACCCGCCTACGTCACGATCGGCATCATCGTGCTGAACGTGGCCGTGTGGCTGTTCGCGGAGGGCATGGGCAGCGCGGGACCGCTGGCGCGCGCGGTGTGCCAGTACGGACTGATTCCGGGCGAGCTGCTGCGATCGGTCCCGCCGGGCACACACGTCCCGCTCGCGCCGGGCGTCTCCTGCATCACCGGCCTGCCGAACTATTGGGCGGTGCTGACTTCGATGTTCACACACGGCGGGTGGCTGCACATCATCGGCAACATGTGGTTCCTGTGGGTCTTCGGAAACAACATCGAAGACGCCATGGGCCACGGCCGCTTCATTCTCTTCTACTTATTGTGCGGCGTGCTGGCCGCCGGCGCGCAGCTGTTGATGGCTTCCCACTCGGCGGTGCCGATGGTCGGTGCGTCGGGGGCGATCAGCGGTGTGCTGGGCGCGTACCTGCTGCTCTACCCCCGCGTGCGGGTGCACGTCCTGGTGTGGCTCGGCTTCTTCGTGACGACCATCGTGCTGCCCGCGTACCTGATGCTGGGCTATTGGGCGCTGCTCCAGGTGGTGAGCGGCGTGCTGACCGTGGGCGGGCCGGACATGGGCGGCGTCGCGGTGTTCGCGCACATCGGCGGTTTCTTCGCCGGCATTCTTTTGATCCGGCTGTTCATTCGCGGCGAGTACGTCGCGCGACGGCCGGCGCCGATCGCGCGCTGGCGCGAGTCTTAACCCTTCGCGCCGTCCGGCGCACGGTCTTCGACGTGATGCTTGATGTTCTTGCCCTCGACCAGGAACACCACGTCCTCGGCGATGTTGGTCGCGAGGTCCGCCACCCGTTCGAGGTTACGGCTCACCAGTAGCAACTCAATGGCCACGCCGATCATGTGCGGGTCTTCGGCCATGTGCGTCAGCAGAATGCGGAACATCGAGCGGTGTAGCGCGTCCACCTGATCGTCGCGCCGGCAAATGGCGCGGCCGGCCGCCGCGTCGCCGCGCACAAACGCTTCCATCGCGTCGGCCAGCATGGTCCCGGCCTGGCGCGCCATCTCCACCAGCTCGGGCTCCGGCGTGATCGGGCGGAACGCGATCAGCCGCTCGACCGACTGCGCGATGTTCACCGCGTGGTCACCCACGCGCTCCAGGTCGTTGGCGATCTTCAGCGCGGCCATCAGCAGGCGCAGATCGCGCGCCATCGGCTGCTGCGTCGCGAGGAGCTGCACCACGGCGTCTTCGACCTCGTTCTCGAGGTCGTTGAGCGTGCCGTCACCGGCAATGACTCTCGCCGCCTTGGCCGCATCGCGTTCGAGCAACGCCTGTACGGCGGCCGAAAGGGCCGCCTCGGCTTCGCCGGACAGCGTCAGGAGCTTGGCCTTGAGATCGGCCAGCTCGTCGTGAAAATGGCGGTGCGACGCGGGTGCGTTCATCCAAACCGTCCTGTGATGTAGGCCTCGGTGCGTTCGTCCCGAGGCCGCGTGAAGACCTGCTCCGTGGCTCCGAATTCCACCATCCGGCCGAGATAGAAGAACCCGGTGTGGTCGGAAACACGGGCGGCCTGCTGCATGTTGTGGGTCACGATCACGATCGTAAAGTCGCGCTTCAGCTGAACGATCAGCTCCTCCACGCGCTCCGTGGCGCGCGGGTCGAGCGCCGAGCACGGCTCGTCCATCAACAAGACTTCCGGCTCGTTCGCCACGGTGCGGGCGATGCACAGCCGCTGCTGCTGGCCGCCGGAGAGACTCGTCCCGGGCGCGTCCAAGCGGTCCGACACCTCGTCCCACAGCGCCGCCTGGCGCAGGGCGTGCTCCACCCGGCCCAGAATGTCGCGCTCCGGGCACAATGCGTTGAGGCGCGGCCCGTACGCCACGTTGTCGAAGATCGACTTGGGGAACGGATTGGGACGCTGAAACACCATCCCGACGTTGCGGCGCAGCTCGACCGGGTCGGTGCCGCGGGAATAGACCGAGACACCCTCGAGCAGAATATCGCCGGAATGCCGCGTGCCCGGAATCAGCTCGTTCAGCCGGTTGATCGACCGCAAGAAGGTCGTTTTACCGCAGCCCGACGGCCCGATCAGCGCCGTAACCGCGCGGCGCGGAATGGTCAGCGTGACCTCGTGCAACGCCTGCGTCGCGCCGTACCAGAAGTTGAAGCCGCGGACGTCGAGTGCGACGGCGCTCATCCGAACCGCCCCGTGATGTACGCCTCGGTCTGCTCGAGCCGCGGTTTCGTGAAGAGCGGCGCCGTTTCGCCGACTTCGATGAGCCGGCCGACGTAAAAGAAGGCGGTGTAGTCCGAGACGCGCGCCGCCTGCTGCAGGTTGTGCGTGACGATCACGATGGTGTAGCGCGTTTTCAGCTCCACCACCAGCTCTTCGATGCGCTGGGTGCCCGCGGGATCGAGCGACGCCGTCGGCTCGTCCAGCAGGAGCACTTCCGGCCGCGGCGCGACGGCGCGGGCCAGGCACAGCCGCTGCTGCTGGCCGCCGGACAACGCCAGCGCGCTCGAGTGCAGCCGGTCTTTGACCTCGTCCCACAGGGCGGCCTGGCGCAGCGCGCGCTCGACGGTCTCGTCGACGTCCTTGTGCGCCAGCTTGCCGTTGACGCGCAGGCCCGCGGCGACGTTGTCGTAGATCGACATCGTCGGGAACGGGGTCGGGCGCTGGAACACCATGCCCACCCGGCGCCGCACCGCTACTGCGTCGACCGTGCCGTTGTAAATGTCGACGCCGTCGAGCAGCACTTTCCCCGTGACCCAGCCGCCCTCGGAGAGCTCGTGCATGCGGTTGAGACAGCGCAGGAACGTGCTCTTGCCGCAGCCCGACGGACCGATGATCGCCGTGACGGTGTGCGCCGGAAACACCAGCGACACGTCGTTGATGGCCGTGTTGCGGCCGAACAGCGCCGTGAGGCGGTCGGCGGCGAGGTGCAGCGTGCGGTTATCGAGTGCCATAGCGTGCGCGCGTCGCCCAGCGGGCGAGCAGGGAGAGCACCAGCACGAGGGCCATCAGCACCAGCGCCGCGGCCCAGGCGAGGCGGTGCCACTCTTCGAATGGGCCCTGGGCGTAGACGTAGATCTGCAGCGGCAGCGCCTGGATCGGCTGCGTCACGCTCACCGAGAAGTTCAGGTTGCCCAGCGCCGTGAACAGCAGCGGCGCGGTCTCGCCGGCGACGCGCGCCACGCCCACCAGCGCGCCGGTCACGATGCCGGTGAGCGCGGTCCGCACGACGACGCCGAGCGACGTGCGCCAGCGGGGGTAGCCCAACGCCAACGCCGCTTCGCGTAACGAGTGCGGCACCAGCTTGATCATTTCTTCGGTGGTGCGGGCGATGAGCGGCACGAGGATCACCGCCAGCGCCACCGCGCCCGCCAGCGCCGAGAAGAACCCCATCGGTTTCACCATGAACGCCCACGCGAAGATGCCGATGATGATCGAAGGCGTGCCGTTCATCACGTCCGCCACGAACCGCACGAGCCAGCCGAGGCGGCCCGCGCCGTACTCGGCGAGGAAGATGCCCGCGCCGATGCCGATCGGGACGCCGATCAACGATGACAGCCCCACCACGATCGCCGAGCCGACGATGGCGTGAGCTACGCCGCCGCCGGTCTGGCCGGCGGGCACGGGCGTCTTGAGGAAAAAATCCAAATTGATCGACGTGGCGCCTTTGGCCACGAGGTAGCCGAAGATCAGCAGCAGCGGCAACACCGCGAGCCCGGCGAGCGTGATGACGACGCCGGTCATCAGGCCGCTGGTCATGCGGCGGCGCAGGCGGCGGCCGCTCATAAGGCGCGGCTCCCCACGGCGCGGCCGCGCGCCACGCGCCACACCAGGATCCGCGCCATCGCGTTGACCGTGACCGTGATCACGAACAGCAGCAGGCCGGCCTCGAACAATGCCGACAGGTACGTCGACGTCGTCGCCTCGCTGAACTCGTTGGCGATGGCGGCGGCGATGGTGTACGCCGGCTGCAGCAGCGACGCGCTGATGTCGTGGCGGTTGCCGATCAACATCGTCACGGCCATCGTCTCGCCCAGCGCGCGGCCGAGGCCGAGCATCACGGCGCCGATGATGCCGGAGCGTCCGTAGGGCAGCACGGCCGTCCACACCGCTTCCCAGCGCGTGGCACCCAAGCCGAGCGCCGCTTCGCGTTGGCTTTCGGGGACCGCGAGCAGCACCTCGCGCGACACCGCCGCGATGTAGGGGACGATCATCACGGCGAGGATCACGCCGCCCGCGAGCATCGAGCTGCCGTAATAAGGGCCGCTGAAGAACGGCGTCCACCCCAGCAACGACTTGAGCGGCGGGACCACGACGGTGCGCAGGAACGGAATCAGGACGAAGATGCCCCACAGCCCGTAGACGACACTCGGCACCGCCGCCAGCAGCTCGACCAGGAACGCCACCGGCTGGCGCAGCCCCCGCGGCGCGAATTCCGCGAGGAAGACAGCGACCCCGAGCGCCAGCGGCACCGCGATCACCAGCGCCAGCAGCGACGATACGACTGTACCGAAGATGAGGGGCCCGGCGCCGTAGACCTCCGCGACGGGATCCCAGGTGGTGTGCCACAGGAAGCCGAACCCGAAGCGGCGCATGGCGGGCCAAGCGTTCACCGCCAGCTCGCTGACCTGCGCGAGCAGCAGCAACGGCAGCAGCAGGGCGAGTCCCGTGACCACGCCACGGTAGATACGATCGGCGCGATTGGCTCCGGTGGCGGGGAAGTGCGGCGTGTGAGGCGCTGACGCGGCGGCCGCTGGGGGTGTTGCGCGCTGCATGGCGGTCGTCGTCATGGGCATGATTCTATCGGGCCGGCTGGGATCCTCCATCACGAACGTGTAACGGTTGTGTCACCGCCGGGGCCGGCAAAGCAGAGGCCCCCGGGGCGTATGGCCACCGGGGGCATGCCAGGCGATGGTAGGGGAGGGAATCCTACCGCGTCGCCGAACCGACCCA
>WNGO01000826.1_pt1 | contig 20203 bp, 12 predicted proteins | sample 5400511 | NCBI WGS metagenome assembly WNGO01 (sample SAMN13153380, study PRJNA577476) | soil metagenome | isolation source: 20 cm soil or saprolite under Garry oak tree replicate 2 | place: USA:California | collected 2016-06-15 | reverse complement strand
GACAGCCTTGCGGATAACATCTTCCATCGTCATCTTGCCGGCTTTCAATAGCTTGCTGTAAGAGTAGGCGCAGCAGCCCGTAAGGAGCCGCGGGTTTGCATTGGTTCCCGGCTCGCTGGTTGCGGTTGACGTAGACGTCCAGGAGTGAGCCCCTCGCACTAGTTCTGGGCCCACGAGAGCTGCCGGCCCCACGGTTTTCAAGAACTCCCTGCGGTGAATCCTCTCTGGCATGAGCTGTGGTACCTCCGGAAAATGACTCTAGAAACCATCCGGCGAAATCTCAGGTACAGGACCAAGGGAAGATTGCGCTTCCTGGGAGCCGCTCGCGAACCAAGTTCAATTCTTCGAGGAGAATACCACCGCCTCAGCAGTTCAGTCTGTTTCTTTCTCTGAGCGACCTGTCCCTACTAAAAACTCCGTACACATTGAAATCGTTGCCTTTACAGAGTCGCGACCAGTACCCTTCCTAGGCCATGCTGACTCTACTTTTCTCTCTCCGAGATTGTTTCCGAGCCCGCGCCGTTCTGCAAGCAGAGATTCTTGCTCTCCGGCATCAGCTCTTGGTCCTGCAGCGTTCGAGCCGTCTTCACAAGCTCCGCCTCTATTGGGCTGATCGTGTCCTGTGGGTTTGGCTCTCACGGTTGTGGAACGATTGGCGTTCGGCATTGCTCCTTGTCAAACCGGAGACCGTCATCGCCTGGCATCGCAAGGGATTTCGCCGCTATTGGAGATGGAAGAGTCGTCATCTTGAAGGACGACCCTCGGTATCCAATGAAGTTCGGAATCTCATCCGGAAAATGAGTCTCGCCAATCTCGCTGGGAGCTCCGGGCATCCATGGCGAACCGCTGAAGATTGGAATTGAGGTGTCTCAAGCAACCGTCACCGCCCAAAAGTGGGTCCGGCGCATCTGATCATGCTTTGGTTTGGTATACACTGATACACAAAACGTCTGAAATTGACTTGAACCTTTGATCTCCTGGCTTGCGACCAGGCGCTCCACGACGATTGTGTGCCTGTAAATTGTTGGTTCAGAGAGAGAAGTGGTCGGGGCGAATGGATTTGAACCATCGACCTCCTGGTCCCGAACCAGGCATTTGAATCTCGTAAACGCTTTATATGGCGTCGCTTACAGGACAAGGAGCGTTATTTCCCTCTTCTTAGCTGTACCTAATTTGCACCTAGCAACACTCACAAGTTGGCGCCGTGCGGGAGACCCGGACTTAACTGAATAGTTTGGGCCTGCCCGTTAGACGTGTTCGCCAACTTTGTGTGAAGATGTCTTTCGGGTTAAACGACCCACTTGGGGCCTGATGCCATCCTCGCGATCCAGCCAATTTAGGTGCGTACTCCTCGCAACCGCAGTACCAGCCATTTGTGTGACGCTGCTTCTGAGCTCCGGGCTGGCCCAACAAAATCCCGCGGAAAAGGAGCCCGTCCGAGGCCAGCAGAGCGGCATAAGCACGGGCGGCGCGAACGCTCCGGTGAAGGACCCACTTTCGCGACCGATTACGGCCGGGGGCTTTGTTGACGGCGCGCCGGTCATTTTCATCGATATAACGCATGCGGCTGGTCTCGACATATTCCATCATCGCTCAGGAACGCCCGAGAAAAGGACGATTCTAGAGACGCCCGGATCCGGCGTGGCGCTGCTCGATTACGACACCGATGGCTGGCTGGACATTTACCTCCTGAATGGCTCGACTTTCCCCGGGCTGAAGGGCAAGGAAGCACCGCCGCGCGCCATGCTTCTGCACAACAACCATGACGGCACATTCACTGACGTTACGGAAAAGGCCGGCGTCGCCAACGAACGCTGGGGCTTCGGCGTAGCCGTGGGGGACTACGACAATGACGGGTGGCCAGACATTTATGTATCGAACTTCGGCAAAAACCGGCTCTACCACAACAATCATGACGGCACATTCACCGATGTCGCGGAGAAAGCGGGCGTCACGCTCGGCGGCTGGTCGACCGGGGCGACGTGGGGAGACTACGATCATGACGGCTTCCTCGATCTGTTCGTTCCGGGCTATGCAAAGTTTGATCCTGATCATCCGCCGGTCTCCGGGAAGGGCGGACTTCCGCCGGGCTTCTGTAATTTTCGCGGAATTGACGTGATGTGCGGGCCGCGCGGCCTGCCGGGCGAAGGCGATCATCTGTTCCATAACAACGGAGACGGCACCTTCACCGACGTGAGCGTAAAGGCTGGAGTTTCGGACCCTAAGGATTACTATGGATTCGCGTCCGTATTCGTTGACGTGGACGATGACGGCTGGCTCGACTTAGCTGTTGCCAACGACTCCGTCCCCAAGTACCTCTATCGCAACAAACACGACGGCACGTTCGAGGACGTGAGCTATATTTCCGGGTTCGCGCTGAATGACGAAGGGCGCGAACAGGCATCCATGGGTATCGCGGTGGGCGACTACAACCGCGACGGAAAAGTTGATTTCTACACTACCAATTTCTCCGACGACTACAACACGTTGTACCGGAACGACGGCGACGGCAATTTTTCCGATGTGAGCGCCCGCGCAGGAATTGCTGCCGTTACGCTTCCATTTCTAGGGTGGGGAACTGGATTCCTCGACTACGATAACGACGGGTTGCTCGACATATTCGTTGCCAATGGGCACGTCTATCCGGGTGTTGATTTACAGGACTGGGGCACAACCTGGGCGCAGCGGCCGCTGCTGCTGCGCAATCTGGATGGATCGAAATTCCAGGAGGTGCTTGCGGCAACAGGCAGTGGTTTAGCAGTTGTTGTTTCGGCACGAGGCGCGGCGTTTGGCGACCTGTTCAACGATGGTCATATCGACGTTGTGCTCAATAACATTGATTCGAAGCCCACTTTGTTGCGGAATGTGGTCAAGAATTCGAATCACTGGATCACGCTAAAGCTGCTGGGAGGCCCCAAGAGCCCCCGCGACGCGATCGGAGCTAAGGTATTTGTCACAACCGGAAGCGTGCGGCAACGCGGGGACATCTTCAGCGGTGGAAGCTATGCATCGAGTTCCGATCAACGCTTGCACTTCGGCCTTGGAGCGGCAGTGAAAGTGGACAGGGTGGAAATTCACTGGCCAAGCGGGGCGAAGGAAGAAATTACGATCCCCGCCGTCGACCGCATCTTTACCGTGAAGGAAGGCAAAGGAATCATTGCGCCGTGACACGCTGGCCGAAAGCCGATGCTCAACACTACCGTTATCGTAACGTTGATTCCAAGCTCGCAATCGTATTTCTCTGTTTGGTGGTTTCGGTTCCGCTGGCGCTCGTCGTTGGCCAGGAGCACGGTTCAACTCCAACGGCAGCGTCATCAGGTCCTCCCGGGAAGTTCGTGGATATTACAGCCCGCTCGGGCGTAAATTTCCAGTACCAAGCATCGCACACCTCGAAGAAGTATCTGCCCGAAACCATGGGGGCGGGAGTGGCGCTCTTTGACTACGACAACGATGGACGCCTGGATATTTTTTTTGTCAACGGGGCGCCTCTGAGCGATCCCACGCCAAAAGGTACGATTCCTCAGAAAACCGGACCGAAATACTGGAACCGTCTGTATCACCAAAAAGCCGATGGAACGTTTGAAGATGTGACCGAGAAGGCCGGCTTGCAAGGAACCGGATACGGTATGGGGGTGGCCGTGGGCGACTATGACAACGACGGCTACGAAGATCTCTACGTAACCGCGTACGGAGGGAACAAGTTGTACCACAACAACGGCGACGGAACATTTTCCGACGTGACCGCGAAAGCCGGGGTTGGCGGCAGCGGATGGTCCACCGCCGCGGCGTGGTTGGATTTGGATGGAGACGGCTTTCTCGATCTCGTGGTGCTGCGGTACCTCGAGTGGGATTTCGACGACATCTGGTGCGGCGAGCACAAAGAAGGCTACCGCGCCTATTGCCATCCGGACTATTTCAAACCGGCGCGGCCGCTCGTCTATCACAACAACGGAGATGGAACGTTCACGGAAGTGGCGGAAAAGCTCGGTCTTTCCAAACCCGCCAAAGGTCTTGGAGTGGCCCTGGCGGACTACGACCGCGACGGCCACATCGATCTGTTTTTTGCGAATGATTCGATGGTGGAATATCTGTATCACAACAAAGGCGACGGATCGTTTGAAGAAGTCGGATTGGTTTCCGAAGTGGCCGTGGATATTGACGGCCGCACTTATGCCGGCATGGGAGTTGATTTCGCCGACTACAATAATGATGGATGGCCGGACATCGTTGTCACGGACCTGGCCAATCAGCGGTATGCGCTTTATCAGAACAACGGCGACGGCACATTTACTTACGTGAGTACGCGATCCGGGCTTGCGGGGATCACGCTGGCACACTCGGGATGGGGCGTGCGGCTATTTGATTTCGACAATGACGGCTGGAAGGATTTGCTGATTGCGCAGGGCCATGATCTCGACACCATCGAACAGACGAATCCTAATCTGCGCTATCGCGAGCCAATGCTGCTGGCGCGCAATACTGGCAAAGGATTCGTGGATGTGTCACAAAGCTCCGGCGAAGTGTTCAACCGATCCTGGGTGGCGCGCGGATTGGCGATTGGGGATCTGGACAACGACGGGCGGCTGGACGCCGTGGTGACGACGAACGACGGACCGGCGTATGTATTGCGCAACGAAACGCCTTCAGCGAATCACTGGCTGCTGCTCACACTCGTGGGGCACAAGAGCAATCGCGATGCGATCGGCGCCAATGTAAAGCTGGTTACCGCAAGCGGGCAGCAATTCGCCACGGTTTCCACGGCGAGCAGTTATCTTTCGTCCGGCGATAAGCGCGTTCACTTCGGGATCGGGAAAGAAAGCAGCGTGGAATCCATTGAGATTCGGTGGCCGAGCGGGATTGTACAGGCGCTCAAGAACATTCCGGCGGACCAGGTCCTGCAAATTGGCGAACCGATCGCGCCTGCGAACGCGAAACCCGCGGTGAAATGATGCGTGAGTACGGCAGCGATCGGTCGGGAATGCTCGGCAGGGCTGTGATGCTGCTGTTATTGGTTCCGTTTATATGCGCGCCGCAAACCGATAGCGAATATGCGCGAGGGGTAGCCGCGTTCCGCGCGGGAGACTACGCTTCAGCCGCGGATTTGTTCGCCAAAGCTGAACTGGCTGCTCCAGGGACGAGCGACGCTCTCATCTATCAAGCAAAATCGCTCATTCATTTGCAGAACTTCAGTTCTTCGGAAAGCGCGCTTCGCCGCTATATCGCAGTGCACACGGACTCGCATGAAGCTCTGTATCTCCTCGGGTTTGTACTGCACAGGGAAAATAAGGCCAGCGAGTCGCTGGAAATCTATACGAAAGCTGCGGCGCTGAAAACTCCCATGGGAGAGGATTTGAAAATCGTGGGTCTGGATTACGTTCTCCTGAACGACTACGCGAACGCGGTCAAGTGGCTCGAAAAAGCGGTGGAACTCGATCCCAAGAACAAGGATGCGTGGTATTACCTGGGCCGCGCGTATTACTCGAGAAGCCTGCTGCCGGAGTCCCGAAGAGCGTTTCTGACTGTGTTGGATTTGGATCCGCGCGATTCTAGAGCGGAGAATAATCTCGGGTTGATCCTGGAGTCGGAGGCCAAACCGGATGAAGCGCTGGAGGCTTATCGCAAAGCGATGGAATGGCAGGCGGGAAGTGCACACCGGAGCGAGCAGCCGTATTTGAATTTTGGAAGCCTTTTGCTGGAGCTCGACCGGGCCAGGGAGGCAATCGCACCGCTGGAGAAAGCCGTGGAGTTCGGGCCAGATAACGCGAGCTGCCACTGGAAGCTTGGCACCGGGTATCTAAGAGCCAACCGGCTGCTCGAGGCGCAGCGCGAATTGGAGAAAGCAGAGCGGCTGGAGCCGGAAAATGCTGCGATTCATTACCAATTGGCAAGGTTTTACAAGCAAATGCACTGGATGGACAGGGCCAAGATCGAGTTCCAACGGACGGAGGAGCTGCAAAGCCGGGCGGCAAGATCGCGACCGTCGGTTTCCCCCAACCCGTGAAAGGTTTACTTACCGGCTCGGGCCGTTGGTCAGTGAGCTTTGGCTGGCGGGGACCAGTGAAAGCTTGCGACCGAAGCGGGGTCGAGACGGTATGAGGCGTAGGTCCCTTCCAGCTGATGTTGAACGGCGTTGGACCGGCGCCACTGTTCAGGACAATCAAGACGATGGAGCCGTCTGAATTGCAGAAGGCCACCGATTCCAAGCTGCCCTGGTCAAGAGTGTTTGATTGGATGCGAACAGCGCCAGGAGAGAGAAACTTGCGGGCGTGGGCCAGGGCAGTAAAGTCCACGTTAGGAATTACTTTCGTGGGAAGAGGAGTGGTCGATCGTGACGACGCCTCGGCAGGTTTTGCATCCACCCAGATAGGGTTTGTGCTCCTGATCCAAAGCGAGGTTCCACAGCACCACGCTTTTGGCCCAATTCCGCGTTGCGCCGATGATCAAATCCATCGCTTCGTGAAGCAGTTTGCCTTTCTGCCACTCGCCGCCGGAGCATTCCGTGAGCCAAATGCCCTTCTCGGGGAAACGGTTGTGGAGCTCGCTTTGGGCAGTTACCGTGCCTCCGTAACAATGAATCGCAGTACCCGCGGCATAGGCTGCGGCCTTGGTGTCGTCTAGGACGGTCACGGGAAATTCAATCTGATTCCAGTTGTGATCAAAGACCAGGATTTTGGATTTGATCCCGGAGTCGCGAAAAGCCGGACCGAGATTTTCTCGAACGAACTTTGACTGCTCATCCGCTGACATTCCCATGCCGGGATAGTCGTTCGGAATATTGAGCGGCTCGTTTTGCGGTGTCACTGCGAAGACAGGAACGCCTGCAGCTTCGTATGCTTGAACGTACTTGACGAAGTATTTGGCCAGTGGAGCGAACGCGCTTGGGAGAAGCGTGCCCTCGATGGTCGAACCCGAGGTTTTCATCCAGCCCGGCGGGCTCCAGGGAGAGCCGATGATTTTCAGGGTGGGGTTAAAGACGAGGGATTGGCGAAGCGGCGGGATGATGTAGGCGCGATCGTGGTCAATAGAGAAGAATTTCAGTTCGGGATCGGTTTGCCCCGGCGGAAGGTCGTCGTAGGTGTAACTCTGCAAGGCAAAATCGCTGGCGCCCATGGGCTGGCGCAAAATGCCGAGGCCGATTTCTGCGGCCAAAGAGCATTTCGAGGAGTTGTGTGCGCTGGGCTTGGGTGAGTTTTTGCGAAATCAGCCACGCCGAAGAATCCGTGAGAGAGGCGCCGAAGCCGCCGATTTGCTGGAACTTGATGGGGTCGTTGACTTCGACGGTGAGCCCCGGAATGCGAGAGGAACCGAGTTGGAGCGGCTTTCCAGAAGCGATTCGTGCAAGTCCTCCGAGGATTCGACCACGTCGATGTGAACGGAGACAGCACTCTGAGTGGCCGGGGAATGCTTTCTTGTTTTTGGCGACTGCGCGGAGACGGCGAATGCCGTCAGCAACCACGGCAGCGACGCACAGCGCAAAATCATTCCCGTGAATTCTGCTAGTCGATCCACTCGCGTCCTTATTTCTCGATCATGGCGGATTCTGCGGCGAGGAAGGAGGCTGGGCAGAATCGGGATTCTGCTGTGATTCGTATCGCTTCAGTGCTTTTTGCGAGTTCTCGGCCTCGTCGTTCTTGAGCTTTTGGAAGGTGGCCATGGCTTTTTGCGCCTCTTCCATGCGATGGAGGCGGCGATAGACGATTCCGAGCTGGTACCAAGCTTGCTGGATGACTTCGGGGTCGGAGCCGGGGGCAGAAGTAGCACGCTCCAGACGCTGGGCAGCAGCAGCGTTATTGCCGAGGAGCATTTCCGCGCGGCCAAGATTGTAGTCGGAATGAAGAAGGCCGGGCTTGGCCCGCAGCGCAGCTTCGATGAGCTCCTTGCCCTTTGCGCCATCACCCTTTTCGACGGCAAGAGCACCCAGTTTGTATTTGGCGAGGGCATTGTGTGGGTCAATTTCGAGTTCGCGAAGGTAGGCTTCTTCCGCTTCTGGAGCTTTTCCGAGGCCACGGTACTCCGAGCCCAATTCTTCGTGCAGGCCGGGTTGCGTTGGAGCAAGCTTGATGGCGGCTTGATATTCAGCAACGGCATCCATGTGGCGATCAGCTTGGGCGTTCGCCTGGGCGATCACTTGATGCACGCGCCAGGAATGCGGATCGACTTTGAACATCCTGCTGTAGCTGTTCTTAGAGACCAGCAAGTGTGCGCGACCGCGGTGGTAGAGAATGTCCATGTCGTCCGGCGCGAGCTTGGCAGCGTTGTCGAGCGCGTCGGCGGCTTCTTCGGGCTTCTCCTGCGCGAGGCGGATGATGCCGAGCCACATCCAGGCGGGTGCGTCTTTCGGAAAGGAGGTGGATTCTTTTTGAATCGCGCCGATGGCCTTATCCAGTTGGTCCAGGCGGAAGTAAGCAATGCCAAGAAAGAGATTTGCCCCATGAAGCTTTGGCTTTAAGCCGAGTGCCTTTTGGAAACTGGCAATGGCTTCGTCGAAAAGGCCCTGCTCTTCGCGGACGAGTCCGAGATTGAGGTAGGCCTCGGCGAAGGTCGGGACCACTTGAGTGGCGGAGGCAAATCCGGCCGCCGCTTCGTCCAGATGCCCATTGCGCATAGCGTCAGTGGCCTGGCGGAAGAGTTCGCTTATGTCGGGGGCGGTTTGTGGCAAAGCGAGAGCTGGCGAACACGAAAATAAGAATGAGAGAAGGATGCCAGCTGAAATTGTGATGCTGGCCCGAAGATGAAAACCATCGCTTTTGTGCAAGAACGACTTGATCAAGCGGAGGAATAGAGCGTGGATCCTGGAGGCCATATTCACATTCTATACCATGCAAAGAACGGGAGAAAGTTTGCGCGAACGGAAAGATCTGAAAGATCCGTGGCTGTATCGGAGTCAGGAGGTCTCTCTGAATCGGGGTTGCGATGGGTCAGAATTGGTAACGCAAGCTAAACTGAATCACTCGCACGGCGTTGATGCTACTTGGAAATCCCTTGGGTTGGCCGAAGCCGGTATCCCAGCTATAGGGACCATTGCCGTTGAGTGTCCCGAAGATATGGCGATTAAAGGCGTTGGGAATATCAAGCTTAAAAATAAGGGCGTGATTTTCATATACAGTTGTGTGCTTGATGAGTGAGAAATCCTCGCTGAGATAGTGCTGACTCCGCACATTTCCCAAAATCAACGGAGCGTTCCCATACACATACCCGCGATTGGTGACGAGCCCCGATGCATTGGGGTCAAGAAACGCTGCGCAATTAAAATAGTTATTGGTACCGTTCGGCGTGAACAGGCCGGTATTCACATCTTCGGTACAACCGCTGGTGGTACTACTAACGTTAGCAGGGTTGTACGAGCCGTGGTTGGAGGCGAGTAGTGGTACGCCTGGGTTTAAGCTGAGACGGAATGCCCCATCCGTAAACGGTGCGGAACTCCCGTACCCCGCATTCAAAACCGTTGGCGTACCGCTCTGGTATCTCTGAACGGCACCGACTTCCCACCCTCCGAGCACCTTGCTGGCGGCACCATTACTGAGGTGTTTCTTTCCCGGACCGGCAGGAAGTTCGTAGAGGTAGCTCAAGACGAGCATATGGGGTGTGTCCTGGTAGCTCACTGCCTTCTGAGAATTCGGATTAAAAGGATTTTGGGCAGCAAAATCGTTGGACGAAAAGCCGGAGAATACTGGGAAACTGCTGTCCGCATTTGTAATTGTCTTCGAGAACGTATAGGCCGCCAGCAGGTTCAGGCCATTACGGAAGCGTCGCTCGAGTTTAGCCTGGAGGGCGTTATAGCTGGAGACGCCCAGATTCTCGAGGCAAGCGCACAAGTTGTTATTACTCCCTCCGATGTCCAAATATTGGGGATACGGGCGCAGCCACTGGCCCACGAGGGCGTTCCCGCCGTACAAGGTTGTGAACCACGTAGGAGGCGTGCTCGCGCCCACGCTAGCCAAGTCTGCAATCCCGGCGGCGCTGGTGACAGGGTCATTGAGAGCGTTTCCGAGAGAGTAGTACTTTGGATTCAAAACGTTCACTTGCGCAATATTTGAGTGCAGGTGCGAACCGTTTACTCCTATATAGCCGACACTCAGGATCAAATCCGGCGCCAGTTGATGCTGTACCTCAAACGTCCAGTTCTGCGTCATGCCCGGGCGTCCGTAGCTAGGTGCGATATAGGTCACATTTTGACCATTTAGTAGAGACGGATCGGTGGCGGGAGTGGGGGCCGAGTAGGTGGGGAATCCAGCGGACAACGACTGACCGTTTCCGATCCCAAAATTATCAAATGTTCCGAAGGTGGGCTGCGCCGTGGCACCCGCCCGGAATTGGATGTTTCCTGTCGGCAAGTCATCGTAGGTTATGGCGGCATAATAAACCGCGTAGCCTCCGCGAAGGACAGTGTTGTGGAATATTCTAAACAAATTCTGCGGAGAATAGGCGAATCCGATGCGCGGTCCAAAATCCTTGAAGTAAGTGCTTCCGAGGCTTGCCTGCGAGTTATAGACCAAGGCACCTGGAAGTCCGCCTGCTCCGGGATTTGCAGTCGTCAGTGAAATATTGGACTGGACGCCATTCGCATCATGTCGCGGCGTATCTACGTCATAACGCAGCCCAAGATTCAAAGTCAAATTTTTGCGCAATTTGAAGTCATCCTGGACATAACCCGCGTAGTAGTTGGAACTCCACCGGGGATAGGAGTTGGATACGGTCAAATGTTCCTGGTTGGGAAGGCCCAGCAGGAAACTCGCGAACGGATCTCCGGTCGTGCCGTCGTTCGGAGTGTATGCGGTCTGGTAGTTTTGAAATGTGAACGCTGGAGAAGTATTGCCGGTCGGCAAATCGGAGTACTGATAAGCTCTCCATTCGAACCCAAATTTAAAGGAATGGCGACCGAAAATCCAAGAGACCGTGTCCGAGGTCACCAGACTATTGGGAATGTGCTGATCGTTGCTTCCACTGCCGAATCCCTGGTAACCGATGCCTTGAGAGCTGCCGTTGAAGCTAAACTGGGGAAAAGTGGGGCCGCTGGCGCCCGTAATTCCTACTACAGAATCCCAATTGGGGGTGCCGTTGACGCTGGTTCCCTTGCTGTAATTGCTCAGCCGATTGAGGCCGACCGTGAAGTTGTTAAGCAGAGTGGAACTCAGAGTGCGATCCCACCCAAAACGAAGATAGTGGGTGAAATTGGAGTTGAAAAAATTGGTATCCAAGGGGACAGGCAAAGACGGTGCGCCTGGTACACCGTTCAAATCTTCCTGGTCTCGGCTGCTGTAAGAGAAGAAGAATTTGTTCTTTGCTCCCCAGTTCTGGTCAATGCGAAACGTCATCGTCGTGTCGCGCACGGGCTGCGTGGTGACGTAATCGAAATTATTGATTAGCCCATTCCGATTGAGAGTAGTCGGCGCCTGGTTTGGAGTTACGGTAAGGTGGCCCAAGACATTTAACGCCACTGGGTTGAGGGGGCCGGTAATTTTGTTGCCGGGGAAAGCAGTGCGGCATTGGACCGACTGACCACCGACAACGACTGTCTTGGTGGTCGATGGATCGAAAATTTGGCCTTGCAGAATGGGCGTGCCATCACATGGATTAGTGGCGCCGGTGGGCGCGCCGAGGCCTGCTGAAAAGTCTCCCTGAAGTTCGTTGGCAGTGGGAAGAGTGATTAGCCCCGAGTTAGTACCTTCATTGTTGCGGTATTGTTCCCAGGAGAAAAAGAAGAAAGTCTTGTCCCGACCGTTGTAGAGCTTCGGGATCCGCACTGGGCCGCCAAGACTTCCACCGAAATCGTTTTGATGGTCCCTTGGCTTGGCTAAATTGCTAAAGTCGTTTCCCCAGGAATTAGCGTTCAGCTTGTCGTTGTGCAGAATGTCAAAAATGGTGCCATGAAATGCGTTCGTGCCCGATTTAGTTGCGAAGCTCTCCACGCCTCCCGATGTTCGCCCGTACTGCGAGGAGAACGTGGATGTGAGCACCTTAAACTCGGTCATGGCCTCCACAGAAGGCGCCGTCTGGTCGAATGCCGATCCGCTGTCCGCGCGTGTCGTGCTCACGCCATCCAAGAGAACTTCCGTGCCAAAATTCTGGCCACCACTTAGCTTAGATTGGAAAATGCCGTTGGCAGTAGAGCCATTCTGGTTGGTTCCCGGCCCCTGAGTTCCTGGGGCTAGAAAAACAAAGGTTTCCGGAGATCGCAAAAAGCTCTGCCCGGAAGCAAACAAGCCGAGTGGCAGGTCCTCAATCTGTTTATTGCTGACTACCGTTCCAACTTCCGAGGTTTCGCTCTGAAGGGTGGGCGCGTCCGCCAGCACAGTCAGTGTTTCTGTTACTTCTCCGGGTTGGAGTGTTACATCCAGAGCGGAGGTGGTACTGATCTGTACTTCGAAGCCCTTCTGCTCGGAGGTCTTGAACCCTTTCGCCGTGATCGTGAGATTGTAGACGCCCACCTGCATATCTGGAATTCGGTAGGCGCCCATGGACGTAGAAGTACACTTGTAAACCGCGCCGGTGTCCACGCCGGTTGCGACGATGGTCGCCCCTTGGACAACGGCGCCAGAGGAATCGAGAATCGTGCCTGCGATGGTGCCGCGGTCGGATTGGCTTCGAACCGCCATTCCGGAAAATGCAAGGAGAAGACTAAAGGAAAGATACCTCAGCAAGGACAGATTGGATCGCATATCCCCCCAAGAAGGCACCGCTCACCGAACAAACCCTCTACTTCGCCGCCGACCGAATCTCAAACAGCTGTTCGCCTTCCAAGCGAACCATTGAAATTCCTGCCGTTAGTGACATCACTGGCAAAACGCCGATAAAGCCGTTTATGCAATCGGTTTCAGAAACCGATTACTTGCTATCCCCTTTATCAGTGCTGGCTGAGGCTTGTCAAGTCCTCTTTCTCTTCTGTCCTCTTTCTCTTCTGCATCTTGCCGCTAGATGACCGTAGTCCCTGCCCGCAAATCGTGATAGGTTGGGCGCGCATGGACAATCGCTGGCGGAAAGCGCTTTCCCAACGCTGTCCATCGCCTGGGAGGGATCGCTACCGCAGCGTCACGTCGGCAGCAGAGTCGCTTTTTGCGGAGGAAAACGCATGGGCCACACAATGAGGGAAGTGGCCAAGCGCGCCGGAGTCTCGCCCGCTACGGTCTCCCGCGTCCTCAACAAGACCCACTACATCTCTGTGGAGACCGAGAGGCGCGTTTTAGAAGTAGTCGGGCAATTGAAATACTTCAAGAATGTCCACGCCCGGCGGTTGGCCACGGGCCGGAGCGATTTGTTCGGGCTGATGATTTCGGAGATCGCCAACCCGTATTTCCCCGAAATCATTCGCGGATTCCAGGCTGCCGCTTGGGATCGCGGGTTCGACGTCCTTCTTTGCAACACCCAATATGACCAAGCCCGAACAAAATCCATCCTGCGGAAGCTGATCGAAAGTGACGTCCGCGGAGTCGCGGTGATGACGTCTTCGATCGACAAGAGCATAGCTTCGGAGCTCATCGACGCGGGAATTGGCGTGGTGTTCTGCAACGTGAGCCCGGCCGAGAAGTTGGTGAGCACCATTTCGATAGACTATCAGCGCGGTATCGCGCAAGCCATCGAGCATATCGTAGGACTCGGTCACCGCCGCGCCGCGGTCATTGCTGGACCGGACGACAACCGGACGGCCATTACAATCAAGGACGCGCTGGTTGCCGGATTGAAAAAGAGAGACGTCAACCCATTACCAGTGATCAGCAGTAACTACCGCATCGATGCTGGAGCCTCAGCGGTACGTGCCATTCTTTCAACGCCGGGGAAGCCCACGGCGATCTTCTGCGGCAGCGACCTTATAGCCTTGGGCGCCATGAGCGTTCTCGAAGAGGCGGGTGTGGGGATTCCGGAAGACATCTCCGTTATCGGCATCGACGACATCTCCTTTGCTTTCCTGGCACGCCCGCCGTTGACCACCATCCGTGTTCCTCGCGAGCGGGTGGGGACGACCGCCTTCGAGGCATTGGATAGGATGCTGAAGCTCAAACGGCGAAAAGGTGCAGAGTACTATTTGGAAACAGAACTGGTCATTCGCAGGTCGACCACGACTGCTAGGTAGATCAGTGTTAAACGGATGAGCGGCAGTCCTGGCACGTTGAAACCACCAGCGGGAAGATCAGCATGTTGCCGTTTATCGCGATTGAGGACCAGCAGTATCCAACCTATTTGGGTGGTGTGATTAACTTTTCATCGGGTTGCCCCGTCATTTTTCTTGTTTCAAAACCAATCCTCGCTTTCTCCAAATAGTTCACGATCTGAACTTCTAGTCCACATGGATTGCATCATGAAAAGCGTTCTGCAGAAGAATGGAGCCTTGACAAGCCATGTGAGGCTGCGTAAAAGAAGAGCGAAAGCAACCGGTTTCCGAAACCGATTGCATATTTAGATTCATGTAATGGGCGGATCGCGACGGAGCGTGAGCCATATGCGCGGAAGCTGTAAGTAGCGCCAAAGGAGATTGCAATATGAGCAAGGCTGATTACTCGCGCCGTGAGTTTTTGCAGAGAAGTGCAGGAATAGCGGGTGCTTCCCTTATCGGCGGCTCCATTCTACTGGAGCCCGAACCTTTGATCGCTTTGCCGCGATTGAATGCCCCCAGTGACAAGGTTCGCTTTGGAATTGTGGGAGTCGGAATGGAGGGAACGGGACTGCTGACCACTGCCGTTCAGCTCCCCGGAGTGGAGTGCGCGGCCGCTTGCGATCTTTATGACGGGCGTCACGAACTGGCGCGGGAAATTGTTGGAAAACCGATCCGCACGACGCGACGCTACAAAGAGTTGCTCGATGACAAAGAGATAGACGCCATCGTCATTGCAGTTCCCGACCATTGGCATAAACAGGTCGTCGTGGACGCCGTGGGCGCGGGGAAGGATGTGTACTGCGAGAAGCCAATGTCGCACAGCCCTGCGGACGGCCTGGCGATGGTCGCAGCCGCAAAGAAGACGGATCGCATCGTGCAGATCGGCGCGCAGCGGACGAGTTCCGTCTTGTGCGCAAAAGCGAAAGAGCTTTTCGCAAGCGGAGCCATCGGTGAGCTAAGCCTTGTCGAAGGGAGTTTGGGCCGGAATGATCCCACTGGGGCCTGGGAATATCCCCCTCCAGCAGACTTATCTCCCGAGAACTTGGATTGGGATACGTGGCTCGGAACAGCACCCAAGAAGCCCTTTGACCCATTTCTTTTCGCGCGCTGGCGCTGCTGGAAGGAATATGGAACGGGCTTAGCCGGCGACTTGCTCGTTCACTTGCTCAGTGGGATGCAATTTGTTCTCGGAATCAATGAAGCTCCCAAACGAGCGTCGGCTTTTGGTGGCATTTACCGCTGGAAAGATGGGCGCAATACGCCCGACGTGCATCCGGTTCTGTTCGAATACGCAAACGTCCCGGTGTACATGCGCTTGACGCTGGGGACTGAAACCTCGGAAGTCACTCGGTTTATGGGTTCCAAGGGCATCATCGAACTTACAGAGTTTGGCCTCAGCTACACCCCTCAAGCCGGGATTGACCTGGCTCCCAGCTATTACTGCTACGGGCTCCCGAGCCGCCTGAAGAACACCTACTTCAAGCAGTGGCACGACGAGCACGATCCCAAACCGGGAGATGAGCCTGCCCCACAGAGCGTAAGTTATCGGGGCAACGACTATGATGATCTGCGGCCGCATCTCTGGAATTTCTTCCAGTCCGTCCGGTCGCGGAAACCGGTCGTGCAGGACGTTGTGTTCGGTCACAACGCAGCGCTCGGCTGTCACATGGCGAATGAGTCTTACTACCGGAAGAGCCCCGTGTATTGGGATTCCGTTTCGCAGACTATAAAGTCCTGACGCGCTGATTGGCACTGCTCGTTTACGAAACGAGATGGAAGCGCAATGGTCGGCAAGCCGCTGTTTAGCGCCAAAGAAAGGGGCTCCGTAGTTCTATGAAGCTTCAGAGGATCGTATTTGTGTTGGTGATGGTCATCTCGATGTTATCCGCCAGGGCGTATTCCCAAACCGGAAAATCCGCGAAAAGTACCTCCACTTCCGAATCCGTCAACGCTTTTCTGGGGCGCTGGGATTTGACGCTAAAGGCGCCAGATCGGGAGTATCCCTCGTGGTTGGAACTCCGCCAAGAGGGCGGACAACTGAAGGCCCAGATTGTGAGCCGCTGGGGAAACGCACGGCCGCTTTCCAAAGTTGCCCTCTCGAAAGGACGTCTTACTTTCGTTTCTCCCAAAGAGGAAGAAGAACGGCCCGACGATATGGTCTTCGAAGGAACCCTCGTCGGGAAGATGTTGTCGGGGACCACGACTGGGCCAGACGGAACCCCCTGGCAGTGGACCGGCCGGAGAGCGCCAGCTCTAAATCGAGAAAGTGCCCCGAAGTGGGGGAAGCCGATTTCCTTGTTTAACGGAAAAGATCTGACGGGATGGAGGATGGCAGGAACCGGTACGAGCTTGTGGAAAGTCGAAGATGGTAGCTTGGTAAGTCCCGGGAACGGTCCTGAATTGATCAACGATTCCAAGTTTGAAGATTTCAAGTTGCATGTCGAATTCAATTGCGGGGCAAACTCCAATAGTGGCGTCTATTTGCGCGGCCGGTACGAAGTTCAGATCGAAACCGACTCCATCGAGGAACCACCGAGTCACCACATGGGCGGGGTATACGGTTTTTTGGCGGCTTTGCCGGAACTGCCCCGCAAGCCGGGGGAATGGCAGAGCTTCGATATCACGCTGGTCGGGCGTTGGGTCACCGTCGTTCAAAATGGCCAGACCATCATCGATAGCAAAGAAATCCCAGGCATCACGGGCGGCGCCCTGGACAGCCACGAAGAACTGCCGGGACCCATTTATCTTCAGGGAAGTGAAAAAGGGCACGTAGCCTATCGCAGTATTGTCATCACGCCAGCGGAGAAATAGAAAGGATCAGCACGCCCCGGAACGGCCAATGACTCACTTCTTGCGCGACATTCTTCGCCAGCCCAACGAGTTACAACGGACAATCGATTTTCTATTGGGAGCGGGCCGGCCGGCCATGGAGGTGGCGACGACTGCAATCCGCAGCGCTCGCCACGTCTACTTGACTGGAATCGGCAGCAGTTGGCACGCGGTACTGACTGCTGGGCCGTTGTTTCACCTTGGCGCCCGCCCGGTCTATATGCAGGACGCAGCGGAGTTGCTGCAATTCGCCACTATTCCGCCGGACTCAGCAATGATCGTAATTTCGCGCAGCGGTCGCAGCGTGGAAATTGTCAATTTGCTCGACAAAGTTCGCAACAGCGGCGTGACCGTTATCGGCATCACCAATTCGAATGACGGGCCACTCGCAAAAGAGGCGCAAATTTCCATTGTGGTTCCCATCGAGATGGACCACGCGATTTCCGTCAATACTTATTCCACATTGGCGGCGACAGTCGGGATTCTAGCAAGTGCCGTTGTCGGCTCCTGGAATGCCACTCTCGCAACCTCGCTCTCCCGCGTCGTCGGAAGGACAGCGTCGGCCATTCCGGTCTGGCAGACGCAGATTGCGGACACGCCTTGGCTTGCACCTGGGGCCGTTTTTTACTTTCTGGCTCGTGGTTCCAGCCTGGGGAGTTGCCAAGAGGCCAGGCTCCTTTGGGAGGAAGGCCTCAAATCGCCTGCGACCGCGATGGGCACCGGCAGCTTTAGGCACGGCCCGCAGGAAATGGTTAACAAGGATGCGCGCTTCGGCATGTGGATTGATGGGGAGCGTATGCGTGGGCAAGACCTAGCCGTGGCCAGGGATCTGAGACAACTAGGGGCATCGGTCATGCTGATCGGCCGAGACCTGCCACAGGATGCTGGGAACCTTGTATTCCAACTCCCGGCCGTACCGCCCGACTGGCAATATCTCATCGATATCATCCCCGCACAACTCGCAGCCGAACGGCTGTCGCAGCTCTCAGGAGTTGATTGCGATTCCTTTCGTTATAGTTCTTTCATTGTCGAAGGCGAGTACGGCTTGTTGCGTGAAGAAGCTGGAGCCCCCAAAGATGAGAAATAACCCCACCCCTTGGGGAACTGAGGAACGAAACGAGATGCCGCGAAGGGAAAATCGTGATTGGCGCCGTTGATATCGGCGGAACAAAGATAGCGGTCGGCATGGTGGATGACACCGGTAGGGTGTTGTCCAAGTTGGAGTCTCCGACCGACGCCCATCGTGGCTATTTAAATGGACTCGAGCGAATTATCGGCATGCTGCGAGAAACGGCACAGCATGCCGGCGTCCAGATCTCTGGCATCGGAATTGGATCCACCGGAATGGTGTATCCATCCAGCGGCGCCTTTGGCGATGTCGACTTTCTCCCGGGATGGCGGGGGAACAACCCGGTGGAAGATCTGGCGCGTGCGCTCAACGTGACCGTGGCTCTGGAAAACGACGCGGATGCTTCGGCACTCGGGGAGGCCAGTTGGGGCGCTGGAAGAGGCAAGCCCCGATTGGTTTACGTGACGGTGGGCACCGGAATCGGCGGCGGAATTATCTTCGATGGACAGCTTTATCGCGGCGCGGATATGGCCCATCCAGAAGTTGGTCACCACGTTATCGACCCATCCGGACCCCTTTGCACCTGCGGTTTCCGGGGATGTTGGGAATCGCTGGCGACTGGTCCGGCTATGATCGCATGGCTCAGAGCGCATGTAGCACACGACCACTGCTATCCCGTAGATCTGACCGCCGAACAAGTCTGCCAGCTCGCGCGACAGGGAGATGCCCTGGCTCGCCAGGCGGTTGAGCACGAAGCCTACTATCTGGGTCTCGGCCTGGCCAATTTGATCAATCTTTTTGTGCCGGACGTGATCGTCTTAGGCGGGAGCGTCATGAAGAGCGCGGCTCTCTTTCTTGACGGCATTCGCAAAGTAATTAGTCAAGGTTGCCGGTTCGTTCCGTTTGAGAAGACGGAACTGGCCCTGGCCTCGCTGGGAGAGAACGCCAATCTCATAGGTGCAGCGCGGGTCTGGCACCATCGCTTCAAACAGGGAGTCGGTCGGCCTTCGTGACGTACCGCCGCGAGCGGCGGCCATTTGCCAGACCGATCCAGCCATCCCCGGCGCCGCTGGACACGCAGCAATCAGTTGGGAGAGAGAGAAAGGCAACTCAATGGTGAGAAGCCGCTATACGGTCAGCTTGGTGTTCCTTACTTTTTTCGTGATCTCCTTGCTGACCAATATCCTTGGTCCCATTGTGCCGGACATTATCACCAGTTTTCACGTGAGTCTGACTGCCGCGGGTTTTCTGGCCTTTGCCTTTTTCATCGCTTATGGAGTGATGTCCATACCTGCCGGTTTTTTGGTGGAACGATTCACCGAAAAACCTGTGATGGTGCTGGCCTTCTTGGCAGGGACGCTGGGATCACTGAGTTTCGCATTGTTCCCCGGATATCGCGTTGCCATCATTTCCTATTTCACCATCGGCGCTGGCATGGCCGTTCTGCAGGTGGCCATCAACCCGTTGTTGCGGGTCGCGGGCGGGGAAGAACACTACGCATTCAATTCGACTTTGGCCCAATTGGTTTTCGGAAGCGCATCATTTGTCAGTCCGCGAATTTACTCTTATCTTGTGCTAAACCTCAAGGATCCTTCGCCCGATCAAAATATCGTTTTGCGCATCCTGCGGTGGCTGACGCCCGCAGAATTGCCATGGGCTTCGATCTACTGGATTTTCGCTGTTTCCGCCATAACGATGGTGGTCGTTTTATTCTTTGCTAGGTTCCCAAAAGTTCAGCACACCGCCGAAGAGCGTGCGGGGTCTTTGAACATGTACCGATCCCTGGCGCGCCAACGGGTTGTGTGGCTTTACTTTGCGGCGATGTTTGCTTACGTGGGCTGTGAACAAGGCACCGCCGATTGGATGTCGAGCTTTCTGAACCAGTATCACGGTTTTGATCCTCATACCACGGGTGCTGCAGCGGTTTCCTGGTTCTGGGGCTTACTCACGGCGGGTTGTTTAGTGGGGATGTTATTGTTGAAGATCTTCGATAGCCGCAAGGTGCTCATGGGTACATCCATAGGGGCTCTGTTCTCTTTGTCTGCAGCCTTGTTTGGATCCGCAAAGGTTTCCGTAATTGCTTTTCCCGCAGTCGGTCTGTTTGCCTCGGTAATGTGGCCTATCGTAGTGTCGCTTGCTCTCAATTCCGTCGAGGAGTTCCACGGTTCTTTCTCAGGCATTTTGGGTACCGGAATCATAGGCGGAGCGGTAGTGCC
>WNGO01001841.1_pt1 | contig 20206 bp, 16 predicted proteins | sample 5400511 | NCBI WGS metagenome assembly WNGO01 (sample SAMN13153380, study PRJNA577476) | soil metagenome | isolation source: 20 cm soil or saprolite under Garry oak tree replicate 2 | place: USA:California | collected 2016-06-15 | reverse complement strand
AAGGCGTCAGTTAATTGATAAGGCTCCCCCGATGCCAAAAGAAAATTCCGCACAGAGACCGGGTGTTTACCAGATATCTAAAGGTCCGGTGACCTCATCCGTCCGGCACTCCGGCATCGCAGACGCAGCCGGCGATATGTCTATGCCTGCGCATCAGGGGATGCCGTTGCTGCTAGCGATCGCGCGCGACCCTCGCTCGCTTTTCGTTTGCTGGAGTCTCGACTGGACGTCGGCATTCGCGACTGGAGTGCCGGCCGACCGCCGTGCCCACGTCCGTCTCCGCTCTAACGCCGAAGACAGGACAGTCGGCGTCGAACCCTTCGTCGGAAGCTGCGTAGTCGAAACACTCGAACCGGGAGAAACCTACGCGGTCGAGCTCGGCTACTACGCACCGGCAGATTCATGGAATGTAATCGTGACCGGCAATGAAGTAATGATGCCGCTCGAATCGGAATCGGTGAATGAGACTATCGATATCGCGACCGTGCCATTTCACCTCACGTTTCAGCGAATGTTGAATGTTTTTCGCGCGTCAAATGGCGGCGATCTCCTGAGCGCTCTCGCTCGCATCCAGGAACGCGCCGGTGCGCCTTCGAAGCTCCGTGGAGAGGACCGGGAAGTTTTGCGTGCACTCGATCTGTCCGAGGAAGATTTGCGCAATCATGCTGCTTATCGCGAGGCGCTGACAAAGTCGGAAAAAATTCGCGAGCGCGGCGGAAAGCTTTTCGGGTTTGGGGGGGCCAGTCCGGACCAAGGATTCGGCGGCAGCAGCTGGCCTCAGTAATTAAACAGCGGAGTGTCCGTTCCGTTCACGCCGGAAGTAACGATTTGCATGTCGGCCGCAGCTTATCGTGAGCAGATGACGCTAATAGCCGCGACTCGCAAATGTGGGTAAAACCTGGTTTGGATTCGGCGGGAGTGTCCCATCCAGTACTTTGGGAGGCGGCAGTTAGGTGGTCAGCTTGATTCCCTCCGGCATCTCCGGCGGTGGTTCGCTGATGCGGCTGTGATTTTTGCCATAGCTGAAGTAGAACACGAGCCCGATCGCGAGCCAAACGATGAGCCGTAACCAGTTCGTCCATCCAAGGCCGTAGATCATCGCGCCGCAGACGATGATGCCGAGCGTCGCGACAAGCGGCGCGGCCGGGACACGGAATCCGCGTTCTAACTCAGGACTCCGCCTCCGCATGATCCAGACGCCGGCGCAGACAAGGATAAACGCAAATAAGGTTCCGATGCTGGTCATTTCGCCGGAGACATCCGCCGGAACGAACGCCGCAAACAGCCCGGTGAAGAGGAAAAACAACATGTTGGATTTGTATGGCGTTCGGAATCGCGGGTGCACCTCTGAGAAAATTTTCGGAACAAGGCCGTCGCGACTCATGGAAAAGAAGACGCGGGACTGGCCAAGCAGCATCACAAGGATCACCGACGAAAATCCGGCGAGAATCGCTACCGTGACTGATCTCGACAGCCACTCATAACCACTCATATATTTGGTGATCGCAAACGCGACGGAAGCTTCACGGCCCGCTGCCCGGAAATCCTGGACTGTTGCCACCCCGCTCAGCACCCAAGAGAACAACACGTAAAGAATAGTGCAGACCCCCAACGACCCGAGAATGCCGATTGGCATATCGCGCTTAGGGTTCCTGGCTTCCTGCGCGGCGGTCGAGACTGCATCGAAACCGATATAGGCGAAGAAGACAACACCGGCAGCGCCGAGAATTCCAAGGATTCCACCGTACGCATGCGTGATACCCTGCGGCGTCACGTAAGTCGTCGGGGCGGGAATTAGCGGCGTGTGGTTTGCCGGATTTATGAATTGCCAGCCGATCCCGATAAAGAGCAACACGATACTCACCTTCACCAGAACGATAACTCCGTTCACGAGAGCGGATTCCTTCGTTCCGCGGATAAGCAACGCCGTCAGGACGAACAAAATGAATAAAGCCGGCAGGTTCATGATCCCGTGAACCCCAATTTGGTCATGTTCGAACGGCGAATGCGACCACTGGTAAGGAATGCGCAGCCCGAACCAATCGAGAACGCGGTTGGCGTACTCGCTCCACGCAACGGCGACCGTCGACGCGGCTACGGCATATTCGAGGATTAGATCCCAACCGATGATCCAAGCGACGAGCTCACCCATCGTCGCGTAGGAATAGGTGTAGGCACTGCCCGCGACCGGGATCATGGAAGCGAACTCCGCATAACAGAGACCTGCAAATGCGCAGCCAATACCTGCGACGATAAAGGCGATCACAACAGACGGACCAGCGCGGTCGGCAATGGCCGCCGCGGTTCGCACAAACAAACCTGCGCCGATAATTCCGCCGATGCCCAACGCGACGAGGTTAATGGGGCCGAGCGAACGTTTGAGGCTGTGCTCGCCGACTTGCTGTGCTTCCGCCATCAGTCGAGCGAGCGGCTTTTTCGCGAATAGATTTGCCATGAGTCGTTAGTTTCGTTTGGTTTCGGCGGACTGGTTGGCTGCGTTAGCCGGCCACCTTTTCTGGTGATCTCCTCCACAGGAAATAAACGGGCACACCACTTAGCACGATGATGAGGCCGGGCCACGTCGTCGTTGTTTGATAAATGAAGAGCACGGCGAGAATGACGCTCGCACCAAGGATGTAGAGCGCGGGCACGATTGGATAACCGAAAGCTTTGTAGGGGCGTTCCGCGTCGGGTCGTTTTCGTCGAAGCATGAAGATGCCGAGAATCGTCAGTATGTAGAAGATGAGCGCAGCGGAAATGACGTAGTCAAGCAGATTGCCATACAGATTCCCGTAGCCTGTTACTGCGCCCGTGGCATCCATTTTTACCGTCCGCGGCAAGACGAGTGCACCGGCCCAGATGCCTTGCACAATCAAGCCCCAGCCGGGCACGTGATTCTTGTTCAATCGACTGACCGAGCGAAAAAAGAGTCCATCGCGTGCCATGGCGTAATATGCGCGTGCGCCTGCGAGGATCAGTCCGTTGTTGCAACCAAATGTCGATACCATGATTGCGACAGCCATGATCACAGCACCGAATCCCGGAAAGATAACGTTGGCTGTTTCTGAGGCGACCCGATCGCTCGGCGCGTTCTGGATTGCGGAAAACGGCAAAACGGCCAGATAGGCGACATTTGCGAGCAAGTACAAGCTGATGACGAGAATCGTGCCCAGCGCCAACGAGAGCGGAACGTTCCGCCGGGGATTGACTACTTCGCCCGCGGTGAAGGTGATGTTGTTCCAGGCATCAGCCGAAAAGAGCGAGTTTGTTTGCGCAACGCAGATCGCGACGAAGAGACCGAACGCAGTTGCGGCCGTGAGACCCTTTCCAACTTCCTGCAATCCGCCACGCAAACTCCAGAAATCGGAAAAATTCGCCGCACCCGCGCCAGATCGTAGGCCGACGATGATGCCTAGCAGAATAAGCGCAATCAGCGCACCCGTCTTGGCGGTTGTGAAAACGTTCTGCACAATTTTACCGAGCTTCAGCCCGAGAGTGTTCGTGAACGTGAGCAGCGCGATAAGCAACAGGCCGACGAGTTGCGCCGTCGAGAGCGAGAGGGCATAACCGCCGAGGCGAATCGGTACAACCAGGTAGTTTGATTCGGAAACCCAGGGGATTAGCACCCCCATGTAGCGCGAGAAGCCGACGGCGACCGCGGCTATCGTTCCCGTCTGGATGACAAGGAACAACGTCCAGCCGTAGAGAAAACCCCAGAGGGGGGAGAACGCTTCGCGCAAATAAACGTACTGCCCACCCGCCTTCGGCATCATCGCCGCGAGCTCGCCGTACGAGAGCGCCGCCACTAACGTGAGTAGGCCAGTCACGATCCAAACCACAAGTAACCAGCCGGGCGCGCCGACCTGCCGCGCAATGATTGACGATACAATGAAGATGCCCGAACCAATCATCGAGCCCGCAACGAGCATCGTCGAATCGAGCAGGCCGAGCCCGCGAATGAGTTTGTTCTCTGTGTCAATTGGCGGAATCGAATCGGCAAACGGCTTCATGATTTTGCTCATTTAGCGGGTTGGCCGTTTGGGTGCAATCCCGTTGCAGTTCATTCCCTCGTAGCCCACAACATGCTATTCTCCGCCGATAATGAGCCTTAACCGTGCCCGCTTTTCCAAAACATTGCTGGTGCTACTGATTGGCGCCATCACCGGCGGGTTCCAAGCGCTTGCTCTGTCTCCCTCCGCCGCTGCCGGGTCGACCCGCAACGTCAGCCCACAATTCGAAGCGCTCTCCCTCCAGCGGTCGCCGCAAAATCACCTCATTGTTCGGGTATTTATCAACGGTAAGTCTGCGATGCTCGGCGTCGACACCGGTGCGCCCGTCAGCGCGATCGCAACCAGCCGCCGTCAGCATTACGGGCTGAGCCCAATACCGGGTACGTCGAAATTGCCGCCTCGGCTGATGATTAATGGGGCCTTCAATGCTGTTGGCATTGCCAAATCGTTGCGGATCGGTGCGCTCAATCTTGTCGACGAGCCAATGGTGGCGATTAACCTCGGCCCGGAAAGTCGCGCCGCCCGCATTCGCGGCGAGCAGGAGATCGATGGGATTCTGGGCGCCGACATTCTTTTTCCCACACGCGCGGTGCTCGACTGCCAACGTCAGCTCCTCATTCTAAACATGGAGCCGCAATCGGAGGAGACCACCCCCGGGATGGACTACAGCGGCTTTCATAGCGTGCCGATCCATGTGAGCGATGGTTATAATCTTTACGTCGATGGCGCGATTAACGGTGCGCCCGCACAATTAATGGTTGATACCGGTGCCTTCGCCACGCTGCTCCATCGTCCATTTGTGAAACGCATGAAAATTCGGCTATATGACACGCCGTACAGCTCCGCGGCGGTTAACTTGCATCAGCGTGGCGTGCAAGTCGCGCGGATTCGCCGGCTATCGGTTGGTTCGTTCAACATCGTTGGTCACGACGTTGGCGTGATCGATTTGGAAGGCCTGATCCATGGCGGTTTACTGGAAGGAAAACGGCCCGTAGCGGGGTTACTCGGTGGCGAGCTCTTGCGGCGCCATCATGGGATCATCGATTTCGGCACACGCCGTCTCTATCTAAAAGGCGGTTGATCTTTCACTCGATATCGATTTCGCGGACGCGCTTTTGTAAGCGCACGTTTTCGACCGCGTTCCGAATTTTGTCACCCAAACCAAGCGCGATCGGGACGGAATCGATCAGGACAAAGGGAGTAGAAACATCCGAGGTGTTAATGCGCACGTTTTCGAGTCCGCACATTCGAGACCAAAATGGTTGGCGCATCTCGAGGTCCTTCACTCGATAAAGCTCGAGCGTATCGGTGATTTTGCTAAAAACACCTTCGGTTGTTTTGAGCCGCTCCGTGGTTAATTCATAGACTTTATTTTTGGTCTGGAGATAACGAGCGAGGGCGATGAAGATCGGCAGGATCGCCAGCCACAAAATGTGCGGGCTTAGCCTTTGCACTTCAGGCGAACCACCGCGCCAGACCAGGGCAAAGATCAGGATCACCACGCCACACCCCAGGATGCAAAGAACGAAAATGCCGAGATTTTTGATTTGGGATGACGTCCCGCGCCAGACCGTTTCTTCAGCCATGTCGGAATTGTTAGCCGGCACAAACCTGAGCACAAGCGCGGCACGATTGGAGCGCGAACGACAGAGGCAGCAATGAAATGCCCCTGATCACGCAAGCTTTCGTTCTCGGGGCCGGTCTTGGCATGCGACTGCGGCCACTGACAGATGATTTGCCGAAACCGCTCGTGCCGATTTTTCAAAAGCCGCTCATCACTTTCGCGTTCGATCATCTCCTGGCTGCTGGCTGCGACAAGCTAGTCGTCAACACTCATCGCTTGCCGGAACGATTCGTTGATGTGTTTCCGGAATCGCTTTACCGCGGTAGGCGTATTCTTTTCCTTCATGAGCCGGAAATCCTTGGCACTGGAGGAGGAATTAAGAATGCCCACCGCTTCTTCCGGAGCGAACCGTTTGTTGTTTACAGCGGAGACATTCTGACCGATTTCGAGTTAACACCATTATTCGAAGAGCATGCCCGCGCAGGGAATGACGTCACTCTTGCGCTGAGAAACACGCATTTTCCGCCCACCATTGGATTGCAAGGTGGGCGTATCGTCAATATTGGCGGGAAAGAGGAAGAGGCGGCGGAGTATGACTTTGCAAACGTCTCCGTTTGGAATCCACAAATCATCTCGCGCATTCCTTCGGGCGGGTCGGTCTCATTCATCCCCACGCTGGTCGAGGCTATAAAAAAAGGTGAAAGGATCGGCGGCGTTGTGGTCAATGATGGCAAGTGGTTCAATATCGGTTCTGCCAAGGAATATCTCGAAGTTCATCGAGTGGTTTGCGAGGAGCAGTGGAAACCTGCTTACCTCGATCCTAATCACCACTGGCCGATCCGCCGGGCGCCGAGCGCTATGATCGATTCAACCACGACTCTTTCCGGTTTTTATTCGCTCGGAGCCAATTGCCGGGTCGAGGAAGGCGTGAGACTACGCAACACCATCGTCTGGCCCGGTGCACAAATTGCTTCTCGAAGTGTGCTGGAAAATTGTATTGTCCGCACCCATCGATTTGAAATGCAGACCGATTTGCTCCTGCGCCAGACACGACTTCGGCTGCCGGCATTTAGCTCAGGCCGGATCGAAATCAGCGCAATTGAAAAAGGTGGTTCGGATCGCCGCTTTTATCGGGTCCGATGCTCAACCGACCAGTCGCTCGTCCTGGTCAAATATAATCTTGAACGCGAAGAAAACCGGCACTACGTCCGCATCGCCGAGTTTCTCGCTGCCCATCGTATTCGAGCTCCGAAAGTTTATTTTCATGACCCAAAAGAGGGCCTGATCTGGATCGAGGACCTAGGCGAAACTGACCTCTTCAGTTTCCGTGATGACGATTGGTTGACCCGCAGCGCGCTCTACCAATCGGTGCTCGATGAAATCGCGAAGCTGCATGATTTGCCCGAAGCCGATTGGAGTGAGCTGCGGGGCGAAATGCCTCCAGAATTCAACTCTGCGCTTTATCAATGGGAGCAAAACTATTTCTTCGAAAACTGCCTCGGGCGGATCTTTCACCTTAATGAAGCGATACGAGACAAGCTGATGTCATTGCCGGCGCTGCACCGGATAGCGAACGAGCTCGCTTCGCAGCCTCGTGTTCTCGTCCATCGCGATTTCCAGTCCCAAAACATCATTGTACGCAATGGGCAGGCCCACCTGATCGACTTCCAAGGAATGCGTCCGGGGCTGGCTGAATACGATTTGGCTTCGTTATTGTTCGATCCTTACGTGCATCTCACGTCGGATGAGCGTGATAAGCTTCTGTTGTACTATTTGGAACGCCGGGATTTGAGGCGGAATGAGACCGGCCTGCGCGAGCGGCTTCGGTTTTGTGCGATGCAACGCCTCATGCAAGCGCTTGGAGCATACGGCTTTCTTGGATTGGCAAAAGGCAATCGATCTTTCCTGAGACACGTTCCCGCGGCGATCGGCTTGCTGCGCCAGGTAATCGCGGATCTCCCCGAACTCAACGCGCTGGGTGCGGCGCTTGCTTATTTGCCTCTAAATGTTGACGTCGGCCCGCGAGCAGGTTTTTCCTCCGAAAACCGACCCTAGGAGAGATAGCGCCGGGTTGGCCGATGCGACTGCTCGTCCGGATCCATTGCGCCGGGCGGTGGCGTGGGGCGCCATGCTGATCGGTAGCGCTATTCCGAACATCATCAACCAGGTTGCGGGACATGGCTCGCCTTACTTGTTGCCGGTGACGCAAACGATCCTGCTCGTGCTCGTCGCAATCGTCGCCGATCGGTCGCCTCGATTAAAGCCGCTGACCGGTTTTCTCTTAACCATCGCGATTGTTCGCCTTGGTTGGCTCGCCATCGCGCCAATGTTGGATGATTGGGCTCCGCTCCATCACGCAATTGCCAATACCAGCTGGGGTGCGCAACAATTTCTCGAACGTCTCCTCCTCGCCCTCGGGGCGCTACTTCTCCTTAGCACATTCATCGGCCGCGGATTCTCCCGAGAGGATCTGTTCTTGCGCATCGGTCATCTCAGCGCGCCAGCGCGACCGGAACGGCTTCTGTGGTTTCGTAAACCGATTCCGTGGACTCGACTCGGTCCACAGTTGCTCGTCCTTTTCGGTGTTGCCTTGCCAGTGTTTCTGTTTTTCACCCTCCGACCCGATTTCGGTCAGCTGCCACGTCTCTGGCAGCTTCTCCCCTGGGCGATGGCTACGGCTGGGATCAATGCCGCAAACGAGGAGTTTCAGTTTCGCTGCGTTCCGCTCGCTCATCTGCGAAACGCTCTTCCGCCACGGGAAGCGCTTTGGTTGACCGCAATCTTTTTTGGTGTAGGCCATTATTTCGGTCAGCCCTCCGGATCGATCGGCGTGGCAATGGCGACGATTGCCGGTTGGATTTGGGCCAAGAGTATGGTGGAAACGCGGGGGGTTGGATGGGCTCTCGGCATTCATATGGTGCAAGATATTGTGATCTTTTGCTTTCTCGCCCTGTCGGCACAGCCTAGCTGACGAAAGGATTTGTCGCGCGTTCTTCGCCAATAGTTGTCGGCGGACCGTGACCTGGCAGCACCGTCACCTCGTTTCCTAAGGGGAAAAGCTTGGATTTGATTCCCCGAAAAAGCAGGCCACTGTCGCCGCCTGGTAGATCCCAGCGGCCGACTCCGCCGGCAAAGAGTACGTCACCGCCGATTAAAACCTTTTCAGCAGGGTAAAAGAAGCAAAGGCTACCTGGGCAATGCCCGGGTACTTCGAACACTTGAAATTCCGCGCCTAGGAAGTCGCCCTCAGCCGTTTCGTCGATGAAAAAATCTGGTTGGACGGCTTTGATGTCGAAGCCGAAGCCATAATGGCGAAAAAAATTCGGATCGGAGATCATCGGCAGCGTTTCTGGATGACATCCAACGTGGCAGGCAAATGTTTCCTTAATTTTCGCGAGATCGGCGATGTGGTCGATATGCCCGTGTGTGAGCAAAAGAAGCTTCAGTTCGACGCGGTTGCGCTGGAGCCACTCACAACACCCGTCTGGCGCATCAAACAGGATTGCACCGTCCGGGGCGTGCCAGAGATAGCAATTCGTCTCAAAGATTCCGCCGCAATATGTCTCATATCTCATGCGATTTGGCTGGCGGATATTAATTCGAAGGCATTTTTGAATGTTCGGGCGGCTCGATTGTCTTTAATCGCTGCGGGCTCGGCGAATCAAGGAGGGTTCTTGCATTCCCGTGGCCCGTCTGCGACTATAGAGAACCTCTTTTTTAGGGAATGAAGTTACGGTTTCGTCTTTCTGCTGCGATCGCGGCGATTTCGTTGGTCAGTGTCGCGACGCCGACCCTGTTCGCGAAATCGGACCTCGAAAATATTTGCATCTCCGTCGGGCGCCTGCTCGAGGAAGGTCATTATACCCACCGACAACTCAACGATGAGATGTCGCGCAGGATTCTGCGCACTTACCTTGAGATTCTCGATTTTAGCCATCTCTTTTTTACTCAGGAAGATGTGGATGCGATTTACGAGAAATACGGCACATCCCTGGATGACGACATCCTTCTGGGGAACCTCAAACCGGCCTACGAAATTTACGATGTTTACCAAAAGCGAGTCGATGACCGGGTCGCTAAGATTAAGGAACTGCTAAAGCAGCCATCCGATTTCAAGACTGATGGTACCATTGACTTGACCCGGCAAAAAGCGCCGTGGCCAAAAAACGAATCCGAGGCCGACGATCTCTGGCGCGGCCGCATCACGAGTGAGCTTTTGCAGGAACATTTGAGTGAGCATCCGATCGAGCCTGGGCCGCAGCTCGTCTCGCGTCGCTACGATAGGCTCGCGCGCAACGTTCATGAGGAGGATCGGGACGAGCAAGCGAAGTATTTTCTCGACGCGGTGGCGCAATCGTACGACCCGCACTCCGAATATTTGAGCAAGGCCGATTTGAAGAATTTCAGCATTAATATGGGCCTGTCGCTTGTGGGCATCGGGGCGATGCTGCGCACTGAGGACGGCTACGCAAAAATTGAGAGCCTTGTTCCCGGGGGACCGGCTCAAGTTGACGGCCGGCTGAAGGTCGGAGACCGGATCACTGCCGTCGGCCAAGCCACCGGCGATGTTGTCGACGTGCGCGACATGCGGCTGGACAAGGTTGTCGAAATGATCCGGGGTAAGAAAGGGACGAAGGTGAAGCTCCTCGTCATTCCAGCTGATTCGGCCGATCCGTCGCAACGCAAGAATGTCGAGCTGGTGCGCGATGAGATTAAGCTGAAGGATCAGGAAGCGCGGGCCGATATCATCATCAAGAAGGACGAGGACGGCAAACCGGTAAAATTGGGCTGGATCACGCTACCTTCCTTCTATGCGGACATGGACCATCACGCCAAGAGCACGACAAAGGATGTCGCGATGCTGCTGCGCCGGCTGAAAAAAGAAAATATCGCGGGGCTGGTTGTAGACTTGCGACGCAATGGCGGGGGCTCGCTCGAAGAAGTGATTTCGCTGACCCATTTATTCATTAAGCCTGGACCAGTTGTGCAAACGAAAGGATCAAACGGGTATACCACCGTCTCGAGCGAACCGAATCCAGGGTTGGCGTATTCTGGTCCACTCGTTGTCTTGACGAGCCGGCAAAGCGCTTCGGCCAGTGAAATTTTTGCGGCTGCGCTCCAAGACTATGGGCGCGCCGTCATCGTTGGCGATCAAAACACGTTCGGTAAAGGAACCGTGCAGACGATTTTAGAAATTGGCCGATTTACCTCACTGCTGGGCAATCGTTCGCAGGAGGATGGCGCCCTAAAATTGACCATTCAAAAGTTTTACCGCGTCGCTGGTGGATCGACCCAATTGCACGGCGTTAGTTCCGATATTGGCCTTCCATCGCTGACGGATTTACCTGAGTTCGGAGAGGGGGCTCTCAAGAATTGCCTTCCTTACGACGAAGTGCCAAAAGCGAAATATACGAAATGGAACGAGCCGGTGTCACTTTACCTCGAGGAATTGAAACGGCGTTCGGCCGCGCGGGTGCAAGAAGATCCGGAATTCCATTATGTCATGGAAGATATGGACCGATTACGTCATCGGCTTGATGACAATCGCATTTCGCTCAATGAAGACGTCCGGAAAAAAGAACTCGCTGACGATAAAATGCGTAAGGAGCTTCGCGCTAAAGAACGATTGGCGCGCAACACCGAAGAGCCACGTGTCTATCGGTTGACACTCGACACGGTCGATAAGCCAAACCTTCAGCTCATCATGTATCCGGGCAAACTCGCTTCTGCCAAAAAGAGCGGCTCAGCCAAAGTTGCTCCCGAGGCGGCGTCGGATGCCGATACCGAGAACGATATTTTTGGCAATCTGGACGACGGGACCAAAGAGCCGGTGATCGATCCGGAAAGGGACGAGACGACAAACATTCTAGCCGATCTAATCCGACTCGAGCACGGGCCGAAGACGGCGAGCACGAATCGTTAAGCATCAGCGCCACCACGGATCGAACCGTGGATCGTATCGCGGATCATAATATCTCGGATCTCGCTGAGGCCGGCCGAAGATCGGCGGAAACCGCAAAGGTTGCGGGCCATACCGGAAATATTGGCCGGTTCGCAGTGTTCTCCCGAAGACGTGGACGGGCGTACCAACGTCGACGACATTAAAGAAGGCAATCGCCATTTCTTCCGGCATACGAACGCAACCGTGTGATGCGGGATATCCAGGCAGATAACCCGCGTGCATGCCATCGGCCCCGTGGAAGCGCATGAAATAATGCATCGGCGCCGGAATGAATTTGCCGCCGCCCGGAACTTTCATATCGGCATCGGCGTCACTCACGGTAGTGCGGCCGTAAGCATCGACGATTTTTCCGTACAGACTTGAGTAATGGTTCCGTTCTTTCTCAATGATTGTGAACGAGCCCGTCTCCGTCAGATGACCGGCGCGCCCAGTGGAAACCGGACTGGCTAGAACTGCCCGGCCATTCCGGAGTAAATAGGCGCGCTGCTCCTGTAGATCAATTTCAACGCGATAGGCCGATTCCGCGAAGCTTCGCCCAGAACAAAAGATAATTGCTACTGTGACGGCCCATCGTCCCCAACGCATACGCCCGGAATTTTGACGGACCTTCGCGTAAAAAATTCAGAGAGCAACAGGGCCTTTGCTGTGCCAGCTCAGAACCGCGCATCTCCAAGCTAAACCACCTACAGCCACTTCCTACACGGCAATTGGCGCCTTGATTGATGGATGAGGATTGTAATCGACCAAAGTGAAGTCTTCGAAGCGAAAATCTTCAAGGCGGTGGACACTAGGATTGAGTTGCATGCGAGGTAGAGGTCGAAATTCGCGCGAGAGCTGTTCGCGCGCTTGCTCGAGGTGGTTCTGATACAGATGCACGTCTCCGAAGGTGTGGACGAAATCGCCCGCACGCAGGTCGCAAACTTGGGCCACCATCATCGTCAGGAGCGCATAGGAGGCGATATTGAAGGGCACACCCAAGAAAAGATCGGCGCTACGCTGATACAATTGGCAACTGAGCTCGCCTTCATTTACATGAAACTGGAAGAGCACATGACAAGGGGGTAGTGCCATCCGATCGACCTCGGCGGCATTCCACGCGTTCACGATGAGCCGGCGCGATTGTGGATTGGCTCGGATCTGGGTGACGACACTTGCGATCTGGTCGATCCGTTTATTTTCAGGGCCACGCCAGTCCCGCCATTGTGCGCCATAGACACGCCCGAGATTTCCCTTCTCGTCCGCCCATTCATCCCAAATCGTCACCCCATGCTCGTTCAACCAGCGGATGTTAGTGTCGCCGCGCAAGAACCAAAGCAACTCGTAAATAATCGATTTCAAATGGAGCTTTTTCGTCGTCAAAAGGGGAAAGCGCTCGCGCAAATCAAATCGGGCTTGAGCGCCGAAAATCGAGAGCGTGCCGATTCCGGTACGATCGGCGCGACGTTTTCCCTTTTCTAAAACAAGGCGCAGGAGATCATGATATTGCCGCACGAAAAATGTTACCGTCGCGGCTCGATTTCGCGAGCAGAAATCGTCGGCGGAAAAGAAAAATGGCGACTCGGGAAAACGCTTGTTGCGACCGTCTCTAGCTATCGCTTGAGCGATTCGAGAGCGCCTTCGAGCTCTTCCTTGCGCTCGTTCAATGTTTGCAGCCGCAATTTCCAGCGATGCAGTTGAATGCAGAGCTGATTGATATAGCTCGTCACTTCGGTCCGCTGTGATTCGTTTTCTTTGAGACGACGCTGAAGTTCCGTTGTTTGCGCCGGCAAGGCAGACGGCCCGTTCGAGGATGCCGGAACGACCGTCGGTTTTCCGCAACGCCGGCAGGTTAGCGTCATTCCGGCGGCAGCCCCGTCAACCACTAGTGGGCTGGCGCAATGCTGACAATTAAAGAGAATATCGGGGGCAGGGACCGATTTCGCGGAATCCATTTATTACCGAGAACTTTAGCAAAGGTTATACCATTGGAGCGTGCGACTAGATGGCTCAACTGGACGTAATCCACTTTGCCATTGAGAGACATGCTGTCTCAACAGCGCTCCCGCTAACAATTTCTCCATTTCTATCAAGAATCTGTGTTTCAGCAACTTGTGAGTTAGATGTGGTGTTTGGAACACCCATTGCTAAGTCGATCTCGGAGGATTGTATCCAAATGGCAAAAGTTTTAGGCATCGATTTAGGCACCACTAATTCCTGCATGTCGGTGATGGAGGGTGGCGATCCGGTAGTCCTGGAAAACAGCGAAGGCGCCCGAACGACGCCTTCGGTAGTGGCGTTCACCAAAAACGGTGAGCGGCTCGTTGGTCAGGCGGCAAAACGCCAGGCGGTAACGAACCCGCAAAACACCATCTTCTCGATCAAGCGCTTCATGGGACGGAAATATGACGAAGTGCATGAAGAAGAACATCGGGTGCCATACAAAATCGTAAAGGCAGCGAACGGCGACGCACATGTCCAGGTGGAAGTAAACGGGGAACGCAAGACGTTTAGCCCGCCGGAAATTTCGGCAATGATTTTGTCGAAATTGAGAGCGGACGCTGAAGCCAAACTGGGAGAAAAGATCACCCAGGCGGTGATTACGGTTCCCGCTTATTTCAACGACTCGCAACGCAATGCGACCAAGGACGCGGGTAAGATCGCGGGTTTGGAGGTTCTTCGCATTATCAATGAACCGACGGCGGCTTCATTAGCCTATGGGCTGGATAAAAAGAAGGACGAGAAGATCGCCGTCTATGACTTGGGCGGCGGCACCTTCGATATTTCCGTGCTCGAAATTGGTGACGGCGTGTTCGAAGTCAAAGCGACCAACGGGGATACCCACTTGGGCGGCGACGACTGGGATGCGCGGATCATGGATTGGATCGTTAAAGAATTTCAAAAGGATATCGGCATTGATTTGACTAAACAGCCGGATGCGATCCAGCGAATTAAGGAGGAATCAGAAAAGGCCAAAATCGCGCTCTCTTCCACCCAGGAATACGAAATTAATCTGCCGTTCATCACGGCGGACGCGAGTGGACCGAAGCATATTCAGAAGAGACTGACGCGCTCCAAGCTCGAGCAGCTTTGCGATGATTTGTTCCAGCGGACCATTCCACCGGTAAAGGCATGCTTGGCTGACGCCAAAATTACGGAAAAGGAGATTAACGAACTCGTACTGGTAGGTGGGATGACACGCATGCCCAAGGTCGTTGAGATTGCGCGCAATCTCATCGGCAAGGAACCGCACAAAGGGGTGAACCCGGACGAGGTTGTCGCCATTGGCGCGGCCATTCAGGGCGGCGTCCTCAAGGGTGACGTGAAGGACGTGCTTCTTCTCGACGTGACGCCGTTGACGCTTGCGATCGAGACCGCGGGTGGCGTGGCGACGCCGATGATTCCGCGCAACACTACCATTCCGACTCGGAAATCGCAGATCTTTTCCACCTACAGCGACAATCAACCCGGCGTTGAGATCAAGGTGTTACAGGGTGAGCGGCCGCTTTCACGCGACAACAAAAACCTTGGCACATTCCACCTGGATGGAATCCCACCGGCTCCACGTGGGGTTCCGCAGATTGAAGTCACCTTCGACATTGACGCTAACGGCATCCTGCATGTATCGGCCAAAGATCTGGGCACGGGGAAGGAGCAGAAAATCTCCATCACCGGCAGCTCCGGTCTGTCGAAAGAAGAAGTCGAGAAAATGCAGCGTGAGGCTGAAGTTCACGCCGAGGAAGACAGGAAGGCGAAGGAAGCTATCGAGATTAAAAACAACGCCGACAATCTCGCCTATCAATCAGAGAAGCAGCTCAAAGAGCTCGGGGACAAGATTTCCGGCGACAAGAAAAAGCGGCTGGAAGACGCAATCGCTGCAGTCCGCGATGCCATCAACAGCAACGACACCGAGGCAATGAAGCGCGCCTACGACGACCTGCAGAATAAGTTCCAGGAAGTCAGCGCTGACCTTTACAAACAGGCCTCAGCTGAAGCGGGTGCACAGCCTGGTCCCCAACCGGGACCCGAAGCTGGCGCTCGACCCGGAACCGAGCAAGGTGCTGGTGCGGGCAGGCGCGGTGGCAACGGTGACGTCGTCGATGCTGAGTTCGAAGTTGTCGACGAAGATAAGAAGAAGTAAGTGATAAATTTGCCGGCTTTGGCTCGATTACTCCCGAGCTACTGCCGGCACCAACCACGTAAACAAAGGAGTTAAAGAAAAAATAATATGGCATCAGTTAATGTCAAACCACTTGGAGATCGGGTGTTGGTACAGCCGATCGAAGAGCAGGAAGTAAAAAAAGGCGGTATCATTATTCCCGATACCGCCAAAGAAAAACCGCAGGAGGGTAAAGTCGTCGCTCTCGGCACTGGCAAAATCGATGACAATGGAAAGAAAGTCGATTTCACGGTGAAGAAAGGCGATACGGTGCTGATCTCGAAATATGGCGGCACTGAGATCAAAATTAACGGCGATACCTACCTGATTATGCGTGAGGACGACATCCTCGGCATCATTGGTTAACCTCAGAAAGGGAATTAAGAACTATGGCAGCTAAACAATTACAATTTGATGAGAACGCGCGGCACGCACTGCTGCGCGGAATCGAGAAACTATCGAAAGCGGTCAAGGCCACACTCGGCCCGAGCGGTCGCAACGTGATTCTCGATAAGAAATTCGGTAGCCCAACGATTACCAAGGATGGAGTGACCGTCGCGAAGGAAATCGAGCTTGAAGATCCCTATGAGAATATGGGTGCTCAGCTCGTGCGCGAAGTTGCTTCCAAGACTTCGGATATCGCCGGTGATGGCACGACCACGGCAACGGTTCTGGCGGAATCGATCTACAAAGAAGGTCTCCGCAACGTGACCGCGGGTGCGAATCCTACTTCGCTCCAGCGCGGCATAATGAAAGCGGTCGAGGCCATCGTCGAGGAGCTAAAAAAGATCTCGAAGAAGGTCAGTGACCGGACCGAGATCGCGCAGGTCGCAACCGTCTCAGCCAACTGGGACAGAACGATTGGCGAGATCATCGCCGACGCAATGGACAAAGTCGGCAAAGATGGCACGATCACAGTCGAGGAAGCAAAATCGATCGAAACGACCCTGGAGGTTGTCGAAGGCATGCAGTTCGATAAAGGCTACCTATCGCCTTACTTCGTGACCAACGCAGAAGCGATGGAAGCCGTGCTCGAAAACCCCTACATCCTCATTCACGAGAAGAAGATCTCGAGCTTGAAGGATATGCTCCCGCTACTTGAGAAAGTAGCTAAGGCTGGTCGTCCGCTCCTGATTATTGCGGAGGATGTGGAAGGCGAAGCCCTTGCGACCTTGGTCGTGAACAAGCTTCGCGGAACCTTGCAGGTTGTCGCAGTGAAAGCTCCCGGCTTCGGCGATCGTCGCAAGGCGATGCTGGAAGACATCGCCGTGCTGACCGGTGCCCGACCCATCACGGAAGATCTCGGCATTAAACTCGAGAACGTGAAGCTGGAAGACCTCGGTCGAGCCAAACGGGTCACGATTGATAAAGAGAACACGACCATCGTTGAAGGCGAAGGCAAGCAGAGCGACATCCAAGGTCGAGTTAATCAAATCCGTCGCCAGATTGAGGAGACGACGAGCGATTATGACCGGGAGAAGCTCCAGGAGCGCCTGGCCAAGCTCGCGGGCGGCGTCGCCGTCATTAACGTCGGCGCAGCGACGGAAACCGAGATGAAGGAGAAGAAGGCGCGGGTCGAAGATGCATTGCACGCTACCCGTGCTGCGGTTGAAGAAGGCATTGTGCCCGGCGGTGGTGTCGCATTTCTCCGTGCCCAGAAAGTGCTCGAGAACATCAAAGACCTTGAAGCTGACGAGAAAGTTGGCGTGGCCATTGTTCGCCGCGCTATCGAAGAGCCGACGCGGCAGTTGGCCGATAATGCTGGCAAAGAAGGCGCTCTCATTGTCGAGGAGGTGAAGAAGCGCAAGGGTAACGAAGGTTATGATGTGGCTGGTGACCAATTCACCGATTTGGTCAAGGCGGGAATTGTCGATCCAACCAAGGTCGCGCGCACCGCGCTGCAAAATGCGGCCTCGATCTCCGGTCTCCTGCTTACCACCGAAGCGGTCGTCACCGAGCTACCTGAAAAGGAAAAAGCTCCGGCGATGCCTCCGGGTGGAATGGGCGGCATGGGTGGAATGGACTACTAAGTCACAACAAAGAATGAATTACAGCAGCCGGGCTTCGAAAGGAGCCCGGCTGTCTTGTTTTGCTGCAAAATGAAACTGAGTCACATATGAAAACACAAAAACGCAACAAACAGCACGACGAAGCCACGCCACTCATTGAACAACGAGCGGCCGAGATCCAGGCTTTCGGCCGAGCAGTGAAGTTGCCGATTGCTCTATCTAAGAAAGTCTGCGCACGGAGTGCCGACAATTTGAATCAGCTTCTCGCGGATACGATTACTCTTCGCGATCTTTACAAGAAACATCACTGGCAGGTTGCTGGCCATACCTTCTACCAGCTCCACCTCCTGTTCGACAAGCATTTCAAAGAACAAAACGAGCTAGTTGACACGATTGCGGAACGAATCCAGAGCCTTGGCGCAATGAGTATCGCCATGGCCGCGGATGTTGCTGAAACGACCATGATCCCGCGCCCGCCGCGCGGACGAGAGGAAGTTCCTGTTCAGATTTCTCGCTTGCTTCACGCTCACGAAATGATCCTGCTCGAAGCGCGGTCGATGGCGAGGCAGGCAAGTAAAGATGGGGACGACGGCACGAACGATCTGTTGGTCAGCGACATCATTCGGACTAACGAATTACAGGTCTGGTTTTTGTCGGAACACGTTGTGGACGTGCCGCTTGTTCGCGCCGACGGCAACAAGTAGTTCGCTCCCAGCAACGCCCGGCTATTAACTCGCGCTGGCAGCGGAGCTCGCAAGAGACTTGCTGCTTTGTGGCTGAAAGTGTACTTCTATTCCTGTTTCGCCGCGGAAATACAGCCTCTTCTCATGAGTTTGAATCTCTTCGATCTAATCCGGTGGTATTTCAAAGCGAATCATAGTAGCTGACATGAGTAAGAGACCCGGTGCTAATGATTCATTGGCTTCTCAGAAGCTGCCGCGCGAGAACGGCCGGTTCTCGAAAAAACTCCCAATGAAAGATTATATCTCAGAAGTGATCGCCGGCGCTAAGGCAAGAAACCCTGGAGAACCTGAATTCCATCAGGCTGTCGAGGAAGTGGTGGAATCGCTTTCGCTTGTTCTCGATCGGCACCCGGAATATCGGGCGGCCAAGATTCTCGAGCGAATTATCGAGCCAGAACGGGTGATCATGTTTCGGGTGCCGTGGCGCGATGATGAGGGAAACTTTCACGTCAATCGCGGATTCCGAATTCAAATGAACAGCGCAATCGGCCCGTATAAGGGCGGAATGCGGTTTCATCCTTCGGTCAATCTTGGCATCCTCAAATTTCTTGCCTTCGAACAGGTATTCAAGAACGCGCTTACTACTTTGCCAATGGGCGGGGCCAAAGGCGGATCCGATTTCGACCCGAAAGGAAAAAGCGACTTCGAGGTGATGCGTTTCTGCCAAGCTTTGATGTCGGAACTGTTTCGACATATTGGACCAGATACCGATATTCCGGCTGGTGATATCGGGGTCGGATCACGCGAGATCGGATTTCTCTTTGGTATGTATAAGCGACTCCGAAACGAGTTCACGGGCGTGATGACTGGGAAAGGCCTTACTTGGGGCGGCTCGGTAATTAGACCTGAAGCGACCGGATACGGTGCGGTTTATTTCGCGGCTGAGATGCTGAAGACGCGCAAAGAGGAGCTCGAAGGGAAGGTCTGTCTGGTATCTGGAAGCGGAAACGTCGCGCAGTACACGGTCGAGAAGCTTATTTCTCTCGGCGCGCGCCCTGTGAGTCTCTCGGACTCGGACGGGTTTATTTATGACGAGGCAGGAATTACGCGTGAGAAGCTCGCCTTTATTATGGATTTGAAGAACGTTCGTCGCGGTCGTATCGCCGAGTACGCGAAAAAGTTCAGGAGCGCCACCTACATCGCGATAGATCCCAAACTTGATTATAATCCACTTTGGGATCACAAGGCGCAATGCGCCTTCCCAAGCGCAACTCAAAACGAGATCAACGAAAATGACGCGACTAATCTGCTTAAGAACGACGTCTACGTAGTTTCGGAAGGCGCGAATATGCCGACTACGATTGGTGGTATTAATCGGTTTCTCGAAGCAAAAATCCTTTTCGGTCCAGGCAAGGCGGCAAACGCAGGCGGCGTGGCGACTTCCGGCTTGGAGATGGCGCAAAATAGCATGCGCATCTCGTGGACACGCGAGGAGGTCGACAACCGTCTTTACAACATCATGAAGACGATCCACGAAGTCTGCTATCGGACAGCGGAGAAGTACGGTACGCCGGGCAATTACGTCAACGGCGCCAACATCGCAGGGTTCCTCAAAGTCGCCAACGCGATGATGGATCAGGGGCTGGTCTAACTAACACCGGCTTCAACTCTTGGCTCTGGCCGACGAGCGCGGATTGTCCCCAGACTCAACCAGCTGCAGTCTTCAATAATGCTTGCCAGGCCGAGAGAATTTAAGTGAGACTCGTAATTGCCAATCGTTCGCTAATCTATGAAAATTGTCCTCCGGTTCTCTGTCCTCTTTACCCTCTCGACTCTCGCTTTC
>WNGO01003104.1_pt1 | contig 20219 bp, 20 predicted proteins | sample 5400511 | NCBI WGS metagenome assembly WNGO01 (sample SAMN13153380, study PRJNA577476) | soil metagenome | isolation source: 20 cm soil or saprolite under Garry oak tree replicate 2 | place: USA:California | collected 2016-06-15 | reverse complement strand
GGCTTGAGTAAGACTTCACAAAATCGATGTCCCCTGCTGCCTTCAGCTCTCGAACGAAATCCCGGGCTTCATCCGGAGTTCTGACGATGTTCGCTGTGGGGCCTGGCAGGGCGCCGCCTATCTGCGTTGTTTCAGCTCCTGGTGGTCCGTCCACGAGCGTGCCGACGGCGCCAATCCGCGGAGCCAACAAGCTGCCTTCCGCTTGCAATTTTCGCCATTCGCGGACCTGCTCCATGTCCTCGGGCTTGGTCCACATTTCTCGAATGCTTGTGATGCCATTGGCAACAAAGAGAGGGAAGTACCACCTGTTGGGCGGGCGGCGGCTGACCTGGTTGAACATGTGGACATGCATGTCGCAGAGACCCGGAATCAGAAACTTCCCTTTGGCCTCCACCACCTGCGCCCCCTCGGGGATTCGGAAGGTTGTGGAATTGCCAATTTCCCTAATCCGGCCGTCTGAAATAATAACGGTCATGTCCGGCTTGGTTTCTCCGGTAGAAACGTCGACTACGCTGATGTGGCTGACGACGAGAGACTTCTGAGGCTGTGGCAGCGTTTCAACAGCGAAGACGAGCCAAAGCAGCGCGAAAAATAGCCGCATTCTCATACGTGTCTATGAGTCCGTGTTGCGATTTCTCCCTCTCGGCGCAGTCTCTAGCTCGGGAGCTATTCACGAGAATACGCGCAAATTGACCCGGCCGGAGTTGCTTTCAGCAACACCAAGTGCATAAGTCCCGAGTTGTCGGTTATTACCGGAAACTGGCCATAGCAGCCAGGTTTTCGTAATTCGTACGGAATCGGTGCGAAACACATCTTGAATTCTCAGCCTCCTGACCGCTGGCGAAATCACTTCGGCCTAAATATGCCTTGACACGTATATGCGCTGTGGAGTATACACAGAGCATGGAATCTGCGTTCGATATCATTGCGGAGCCGAACCGCCGCGCGATACTGAGCCTGCTGGTCTCGTCGCAACAGTCGGTGGGAGAGATCGAGCGCCGGCTTCGTATGTCGCAGCCGGCGGTGTCAAAGCACCTGCGCGTGCTGCGCGACGCCGGTTTCGTGGAGTCCACTGTGGACGCACAGCGCCGTCTTTACCAACTGAAACCGGAATCACTTCAGGAGGTGGATGCCTGGCTGGCGCAGTTCCGTCGATTCTGGAACGCTCACGTCGATGCCCTCGAACGCCACCTCGATCGCATGGATCAATCACAAACGAAGAGTCGGGCGCCAACGAGGAAGAAGACAAACAAGAGATCACGCGGCGCAAACCGCGAACGTGACAAAGGAGAAACCAAATGAAAATCAAGCTGACCAGCGTATACGTGGACGATCAGGACAAGGCCCTGCGCTTCTATACAGAGGTGCTGGGTTTCGCCAAGAAGGCCGATTTCAGTAACGGCCCCTATCGCTGGCTGACCGTGGCCTCGCCCGAAGAACCGGACGGCACTGAGCTACAACTGGCGCTGAACCACAACCCCGCGGCCAAAGCGTATCAGCAGCAGGCGATGTTTCAACAGAGCCAGCCAGCGGCCATGTTCTTCACGGACGACGTGCAGGCCGATTACGAGCGTATGAAAGGGCGCGGCGCCGAGTTCACCATGCCACCGAAGGATGTGACGGCCTCGAAGATCGCCATACTGAAGAACACGTGCGGCAACCTCATTCAGGTCACTCAGCTGGCACGCTGGTAAAACGGCTCTTTAACACGACGGCCGCGGCTCGAACTGCAATGAACGACAAGGAGAAGAAAATGGGCGATCTCGGATACTACACACCAGGCCCGGCCAGCGGGGCGCAGATACGAAAGCTGGAGGGAGAGAAGTGGACGCTCATTCTCGTCAGAGAACTGCGCCACTCGCCGGAAAAAGTATGGGAGGCGCTAACCGACCCTGCGCAGCTACGCGAGTGGGCGCCCTTCGAGGTCGATGGGAGCCTGGGTACGGCTGGAACGGTGAAGCTCACCTGGGTGGGAACGCCCACGCCAATCGAAACAAGAGTGACGCGGGCCGACGCTCCCAAGGTGCTTGAGTACGGCGATAACCGGTGGGAACTCGAACCCCTTGGTGACGGCACGCGCTTGACGCTGTGGTCGAACATTGATCGCCGCTTCATCGCCTGGGGCGCGGCGGGTTGGCACATCGCCTTCGATGTTCTAGACCGGCTGCTCATCGGAACTCCCATCGGCCGTCTCGTTGGTGGCGACGCGATGAGGATCGCGGGTTGGCAGCGATTGAACACGGAATACGCCGAGCAGTTCGGAATTCAAACACCCAACTGGACGCCTAAGGCCGGTCAAAAGTCGTGAAGAGAGGTGGATCATGAACCAAGGCACAAAACGTTGGATTTTTCGTACGATTCACATCGTCTTCAGCATTCCGATAATCGGCTACATTTATAGTCCGTTTGAAAAAATTCCGGACTACGCCACTCCTACCCGGTATTTCTTCGTTCCCATGCTTGTCCTTTCGGGATTGTGGATGTGGAAGGGTCACGTCGTTCTGCGATTTTTTTCGAAAGGACCGGAGAGTGGCACAAATTCCTACTCGAATACGGACTGACTCAGCTCATGTGCATTTAGCGGCAATCAATGTGATGTCGTCGCTCTGTTCGTGAGGACTGAATCTTCGAGCCTGATCTACGATTGCTCCCAGGAACTCGGGCAGGGATAGCTCACGATGTTTCCGCGTGGCGTCCAGCAAACGCTGTTCGCCAAATTCCTCTCCCTCACCATTCAGAGCTTCCGTAACACCATCGGTGTAAAGCAGGACGGCGTCGCCTGGAGCCAGTTCGCGTTCTTCCATCACGCAATCCCATTTCTCGAACAAACCCACCACGGTGCAGGTTGCTCCCAGTCGTTCCACGCTGTTATCGCTGCGTATGAGCAAGGCCGGCGGATGGCCGCAATTCGAGTAGCGTAGCTTACGCGTGTCATCGTCGTATTCGGCGAAGAAGAGGGTCGCGTAATCCCCTTCGGCCGTGTTTTGGTAAAGCAACTGATTCACCGACCGCAGAAATCGTTCGGGCTGTTCCCAAGCCGTCGCGCACTGGCTGCGCAGAGCTGCTTGCAGATTCGCCATGAGCAGAGCGGCTCCTATGCCTTTGCCCACTATGTCCGCCAATACCAGTCCGAGCCTTCCGCTGCCAAGATCAAGAAAGTCGTAATAGTCTCCACCGACGGTCCGAGCGGGATGGCAAGTCCCGGCATAGGCAAGCGTGCGGATCAGCGGCTGGCGTTGCGGAAACAAACGCGTCTGTACCTGCTTGGCGATTGCCATGTCGTGTGCGACCTGGCGCTCTGCTTCCAACTTGGCGGCCTGAACGCGGCGCTCTGTTTCCAGCGCACGTGTCGCCTCATCGAACTCAATCAGAGAGAAACTGTTTCCGTCCACATCCTCAAAAAGCGCGTAACGTGCTTGGCCAGCTCCCCATGAGGGTTCCGTCGGTGGGAGCGGGAAACGGACTCCGCGTCTCGACCATGCTTCGAACAGGCTACGCACGTCTTCGGTAAGAAAGCTAAATCCGGTGCTTTGGCCGATGCGTTGGTTCTCCGCGGATCCTTCGGGTGGAACAACGAGGGCGATCCCGGGCAGGCCCGTGCCTGCCGTTCCAGGGAGCCAACCAGCAGCCGGCGGAGCGGCCAACCAGCAGCCGGCGGAGCGACAACGATCCACCGGCCGCCCTCGGGAGTTGGCATGTCCACAATCGGGTCGAAATTTAGCTTTTCCACGAAGAACCGCCGACTCCGCTCCTGATCCCGGACCCAGAGGGTCACAAAATTTAAACGGAGAAAAGGCTGCAAGAGCGCCGCTCTCAGTGCCGCGGCGTGGGGACCAAGCACTCCTCCGGGATGCGCCGAGTCTTCCATCCAATCGCTCCCTCTATTCTATTTCTCCATCATAGAATCTCTACATACCCTTCTGTTCCATGCACGCGAATTCGTTGCCCATCCTTAATCAGCCTGGTAGCATTTTCTACTCCGACCACTGCTGGTAAGCCATATTCACGTGCGATGACTGCTCCATGGGTCATCAGTCCACCAACTTCGGTCACCAGGCCTTTGATGGATACAAACAACGGTGTCCAGCCAGGGTCCGTAAAGGAGGTGACCAAGATATCGCCATCTTTTAGAACAGCGTCTTCCAGGTTCAAGATGACGCGTGCGCATCCCTCTATCACTCCGGACGAAACAGGAAGACCAACGATGGCGTCGGCTGGGAGATTTTCTCGTTTGTACTGACCGGCGACGATTTCACCATCCGAGGTGATGACACGCGGCGGAGTTAGTTTTTCATATGATTTGTACTCGTCTTTTCGCTTGCTAATGATCTGGTAATCCAGTTCATCGGTGCGTACGACTTCGTGAAGTTCCTCAAAGGCGAGGTAGTATATATCGTCTTTTTCATGAATCACGTTGGCTTGTACGAGTCGTTCGGCCTCTTTCTCTAAAGCTTGCTTATAAACGAAGTAGCGACTGACGATGCCGTATTTTGGGTATTCACGATAACCGCTGAGATTCCGGACTAGGCTGATCATCCGTTCTGTTTCTTTGGCTTTTTGTTCACCATCCGGCAACTGTTTCAATCGTTCTAATAACTCTTGCTCTTGGTTCAAAGCCTCTTGTCGTCCTTGCTCGAATTTCAGATGGCCGGCATTAGGCTCAAAGTTCTTGATATTTCCAAGAATCATCGGGACAAGTATCGTTGGTTTTTCGCTCCAACGAGGTCTCGTAATATCGATTTCTCCGGCACATCGCATTCCGTATTTGTTGAGATAGGTATAGATGGCGTCTCGGGCTTCCTGTCCACCATCAAACTGAACTAATTCATCCAAAAAGCTGTCATTTTTTATGTGTTGCAAGTAATTGATTACTTCTGGATGAGGACGAATCACATCTGCGACATCCAATAACTCTAGACCCATTTCCGAAGTGATATTGTTGGGTACAGATTGAGAAAGCGTGTCTGCTACATTTTTTTCACCCAGCCAGTCCATCATTTTTTCATTGATCCATGACGAAGCATTCATGGCAGTCATGATCACGCCAAAACTTCGTGGGTCAGATATGCTCTTCCTTAATTTCTCGATGTCTTCCAGGATAAAGTCAAAAAGAACCGATCCTGATTTTGTCTGGATGTCACATCTCAACTCGTCTATCGATGTTTGACTGCTCTTGATCAAATCAGAAACGATTTGGGGATCGTAGTCGGTTAGTGTTTGAAAACCAACAGGCGTCACGCCTTGATTGCTCTTACTGGAACTCGGTTCTCCTATGTCATTCGGTACCGATTTTACAAAATCTCCTCGCTCCAAGATGGTCATCAGTGCGTCTTTGATGAGCGGATCGGATTTTCCCAAGACATTGACGATGATGTCCCTTTTAGCAGGTGAGGCCAGATCTTGTGTAATATCAACAAACAACCTTCCACCAGCTGTATCCATGGGTCGAGCGGTTGTTAACTGGAAGAATGACAATCCCAATGGTTTCAAGGGGTCGGTCATCATCTGTTGATGGCCGACAGATACATAAACATGATTTTCTTGATCGTTTGCTTCAGGGATGGGGAATAAAGTGGTGATCGGCCGACTCTGGACAATATAAAACGTGCCGTCCACCAAACACCATTCGATGTCCTGGGGGTGGCCGAACTGTTCTTCGATCTTTCTGCCCATATGCTCGAGCTGCAAAATCTGCTCATCCGTGAGCGCTGGCCTATTCTGCCGCTCAGGCTCAATCACCTGTTCTTTCGTGCCGCCATGTTGTGAGGCAAATACAGCCAGCTTCTTGGTGGATATCCTCTTAGCGCTAACCTTGCCGTTACGCACTTTATAGACATCAGCGTTCACTAGGCCGGAGACCAAGGCCTCACCAAGGCCGAAGCTGGCGTCAATGGACGACACCTTCCTGTTGGAAGTGAGGGGATCGGCAGTAAACAAAATTCCTGCCGCCTGCGGGAAGATCATCTTCTGCACCACCACAGCCAGGTGGACTTTGCGGTGATCGAAACCGTTTTGAATGCGGTAGGTGACCGCCCTCTCGGTATACAATGATGCCCAGCACTTGCTGACGTGCTTTAGGATTACCTCCTTCCCCTTGATATTCAAATACGTATCCTGCTGGCCCGCAAAGGAGGCCGTCGGTAAATCCTCAGCAGTCGCGCTGGATCGTACTGCATAGGCATTTTCTTCTCCAAGCCTGGAGAGATGGCGGGCGAGCTCTTCATGAATGTCTTCAGGGATGGCTATCCCTTCGATGAGCCTGCCAATCTCACCGCTGAGCTCACTGATTTTATTCCGGTCTTCCACCTTTAGAAGCGATAGCTGATCAAGCAGTTTGTTAATCGACGACGTTTCCCCAAAGATTCTCTTAAAGGCTTCGGTGGAAATACAAAAGCCTTCTGGAACGCGTATTCCTTCAACCTTGGAGATTTCTCCCAGGTTCGCGCCCTTACCACCAACCACCATGATTTTTGTCTTGTCGATGTCCTCAAAACCAAGCACATAGGAACTCATACGTTTACCTCCTTTGACAATTCGGGACGTGGGCGAACCCCGCGACCTGCACCGCTTGGCCCTCCCATTTCCGTAGGTTCTGGCTTCGGCTGGCAATTGTGCGGCACGACTCGGGTCTTGCCGCAAGCCCCCCGGTGCGCTGTATACTGGGAGTAGAAAGGAGGGTGTACTCTCCTTTCGCCTTGCCAAAGTTGGCGAACAGCACTGCAAAGCTCGAATTTAGGTTGCTCGCGACTCCTCAATGGCGAACAGTTCAATCGGATTGCCGTCGGGATCTTCAATTTGAATTTGTTTGCCGCCAGGGCCTACCTTCATTTCATTTTTAAAACACAGACCCGCCTCTTTCAGGTCAGCGATGCGCGCAGGCAAATCCCGCACCTGAAGAAGCACACGGTTCTATCCGCCGGGCTCTTGTTGACGGCCATCGGGCATTGATCGGGACCCAGATGCCCCAGGACCGCTCGACACGAACCAACATCTGAACCCTGGCGCGGTTCAGTAGCGAAGCATACCCATACGGAAAATATTGAAAATGTGGGCAGCGGCGTAAGTCTTTTGGAATGTGGAGCGGCCTATCGGAATCGAACCGACACCTGAACCTTGGCAAGTCTGCAAGGAATGGAGTGTCAACAACTTACGAGGCACTTTCAGGAACACAAAGTAGCATTTAGAGCGGTCAGCAACGCTTACTGGTCCTACAGTTGGTCCCACGCGGAAGGCGGGTTGGCACCCTTTGTTCTTGAACCGCGAACGGGTTCAGGATTCCTATTATGTCGTACAAGTGCCGCACTCTAGGAGCTAAGGTCAGGTTCGATTCGGACTGTTACGGAACGCTCTGCGAGATGTGAAAGGCATCCTATGTTACATACTCTAGGCACTTATTTACATCTGCCGAGGATTTGGTACACTGTTCCTGAGGGCATCATGCAAAACTCAAAAGCTGAAAAGCTCCGCAAGATGGCGTCGAAACGGCAGATCGTAAGTGCCAAAGATGCCAGGGAACTCGGCATTCCCCGAACGTATCTCCCGCGGCTGGCTCGCCGGGGGGACCTGGAAAAGGTCGGCCGCGGTCTCTATTCCTCTCGCGATTTCTCCGGAACCGAGAACACCTCTCTCATCGAGGCTGCTTACCAAATCCACAAGGGAATCGTTTGCCTGCTCTCCGCGCTCCGGTTTCACAATTTCACAACGCAGTCTCCCCACGAGGTCTGGATGGCAATTGATCACAAAGCTTGGTCCCCTAAGATTTCCTCTCCCCGCGTTCGCATCGTGCGCATGTCCGGGCCTGCCCTTCACTTTGGAATGAAAGAATATTATCTTTCAGGCGCAACTCTTCGAGTGTTTTCCCCGGCAAAGACGGTGGCCGACTGCTTCAAGTTTCGCAACAAGGTTGGCCTCGATGTCGCCATAGAAGCCCTCAAGGAATGTCGCCAGCAGAAGAAAGCCTCGATTGACGATCTCGCTGCTGCCGCCAAAGTCTGCCGCGTCGCCAACGTCATGCGCCCGTATCTGGAGTCACTCTAGTTGACCAAACCGGCCCCAAAGAACCTCCCCGCTTCCGTCCGCCAGCAGCTCGCGAACCTAGCACGCAAGCGCAACGTGGATTTCGGACTGATCCTCGTCAAGTACGGGCTCGAACGTATTCTCTTCCGCCTGAGCCGCTCCCGTCACCGCGACGTTTTCATTCTGAAAGGCGCGCTGCTCTTCGAGCTGTGGACGGAACAACGTTATCGTCCGACACGGGATGCTGATTTCCTCGCTCGCGGTGACAACGCCCCGGAGCGTTTCGCCTGTATTTTTCGGGAACTCTGCGTTTTGGAAGTCGACGAGGACGGCCTGCGCTTCGATGCCGAGACCGTCGAAGCGGGACGCATATCCGAGGATGCTGACTACGAAGGCGTCCGGGTGACCTTCGTTGCGCATCTCGAACGCGCAAAGATTCCCATTCAGATTGACATCGGTTTTGGCGACATCGTCACACCCGCACCTTCCGAGACCGGCTATCCCACGCTCCTGGAATTCCCTGGCCCGCGTTTGCTGGCGTATCCGAAAGAAACGGTCGTTGCCGAAAAACTCGAAGCACTTGTAAAACTCGGAATCGCCAATACCCGCATGAAGGATTTCTACGATTTGGAGGTTCTGTCCCGCACGTTCGCGTTCGAAGGAAAAACTCTCGCCAAGGCGATTCAAAACACCTTTCAAAAACGTGGAACTGACCTTCCGATGGCAGGTCTCCCCGTCGCCTTCACGTCCGAGTTTTATGACGACGTAAACAAGAAACGGCAATGGACCGCGTTTTGCGCGAAAAACAAATCCTACGTCGAGAAGGCTGAATTCAAGGTGGTGATGGAAGCCATCCGAAACTTTCTCGCTTTCCCGGTCCGCACCCTCCAAGAAGGACATCCGTTCACGAAGACGTGGAAGCCCGGCGGACCCTGGCGTTGAAACGGTTATCAATGCACCTCGTTCAAGGAGTTCTCAAGACTCAGAACGATACGAACTACCTCCTGTTCTCCCTCCCCTCTGTGGGCGCACCCCTCCAGGCAACTTTCAGAAAAATGTACCAATTCGGTGCGCGCGAGAACACAGCGTCCCCAAGACAGCATGCCCCGCGCTTTGCAGAAAATGCCCACTCGAATGCAACTTGTATTGAAGAGGAGAACTCAGAAGTGGCGGAAGATTCCCTTCTAGCCGAGGCGCTCGGGGAAGGTAGCAAAAGCCGTCTGCATTCCACGTCACAACACGCGGCCACAGAGGGGGAAGGGAGGGCCTGTGCTGAGCGCTCAGCCCAAGCGTCCACACTCAAACCCTCACAAGAATCCAAGCCTGCCTTCGAAGCCTTGATCGGCGCCCCGAAGCGGCGAAATTGCTGGGCAACATTCACGTCAAGACCCTGCAGCGCTACGCGCGGACGGGAAGTCTTCCCGGATACCAAATTGGCGGCCACTGGTATTTTCGTGTATCAGAGCTGGACGCATGGCTACAGTCTCGGATAAATTCAAATTGCCAACCCGCTGACCGCGTGGATTTCACACAGGAGAAGACACAGTGAAATTCACACGGCAACGTTATCAGTCAGGAAGTTTGTCACGCGAAGTGCGGAAGGCCGGCCCCGCAGTTTGGATTTTCCGTTGGCGCGAGAACGCAACGGAAGGAAGGGTCTACCGGAAGGTGGTTGTGGGTACCATCGAACAGTTCCCAACCAAGACAACGGCAAAACGTGCTGTTGAAACACTTCGCTCCACGATCAACGCGGTCAATCCCGCAGTGCCCGTGACCTTAAGGCAATTGGTCAAGCACTATGAAGAGAACGAATTGCCTAGCAAGGCGTTCTCAACACAACGAACCTTCCAGACGTCGCTGAAGACTTGGGTTCTTCCGAAGTGGGGCGAACACAGGCTTTCAGACGTGCGCACAGTGGAAGTGGAAGGCTGGCTTCACGGCCTGCCACTTGCGAACGCGACAAAGGCGAAGATCAGAAACACCATGCACGTCATCTTTGCCCATGCCGGCCGCCACGAGTGGATTGCGACGAATCCTATGAGGCTCGTGCGCCAGAGTGCGAAGCGTGAGAAGTTGCCCGACGTGCTGGAACTGGATGAACTGAAAAAGTTGCTGGCAGAGCTTGAGAACCCGGCGCGTGCGTTGGTCTTTCTGACCGCTGCCACGGGATTAAGGGTATCTGAAGCCCTGGGGTTGAAGTGGTCTGACGTTGACTTCGCCGCTGGTGAAATCCGGCTCAGCAGAGCAGTAGTTCATCAGCATGTTGGAGACATGAAGACAGAGGCTTCCCAGAAGCCCGTGCCTATGGATGGCGCACTGCTCGACGCTCTGCAGGATTGGAGCAGACAGGCACCGTACCGGCAGATGGGTGACTGGGTGTTTGCTAGCCCGGATATGGACGGCAAACAACCGTACTGGCCAGAGACGCCGCTAAAGTGCTACGTGCATCCCGCTGCGAAACGCGTAGGCATCATCAAGGCTCTGGGATGGCATTCCTTCCGCAGGACGTTCGCAACGCTCCTGAAAGGCGGCGGTGAGGACGTAAAGACGGTCAGGAACTGATGCGGCACGCAAGCAGCAGACTGACGCTGGACGTGTACGCACAGGCTTTGACCCCGGCTAAACGGGCAGCACATCTGAAGTTGGTTGGATTGATTCAGCCAGCGGCAGAAACAGCAATTGGTCCTTTATGGTCCCACGCTGAAGATACAGTCGCTGTAAGTAGTTGAAATTATGGAGCGGCCTATCGGAATCGAACCGACACCTGAACCTTGGCAATTCTAGAGCCAACGGAATTTCAGGCACTTACGAGGCGCTTTCAGAAGCATTCAGTAGCGCTTAGAGCAGTTAGAAACGCCTAACGTTCCTCAGGTTGTTCCCACGAAACGAAGAGCAGAAAAACGGTACGTAGCGCGCAAATATCTCAGAGTCATTGCTTAGGGTCGTTGAGCGGCTTCCTGCAGAGCCTTCTTGAACCCCGCGTCACCGCGCGACGAAAAGCAGCCACGGCGTTCCGACCACCAGGAACACGAGCATACAGAAGACCGTGGTCAGCAGGCCAAGTCGGTAGAGCTCACCCTGAGTGAGGTAGCTGCTGCCTACGAAGATGACGTTTTGGCTCCCGCCCTGTGGGGTGATCGTCGAGAAGTAGCTGCTGGCAAAGAGCAGGGCAAAAGCCATTAAGGGTGCGGGCACGCCGGTCTTCACACCGACTCCCAGGAAAACGTCGAAGAGAGCCAATATCTGTGCGGTCTGGCTGACAAACATATAGTGCATCAAAACGTAGAGCACCAGCAGAATGACGTATGCAAGGGGCCAGGAAATGCCACCGAGCAGGGACGTCAGCCGTCCTCCGACGTAGCCCATGAAGCCGAGTTCGTTCAACTGGCCGCTCAAGGCAAAGAGCACTGCAAGCCAGATGAAGGTGACCAGCGTACCTCCCTGCAGGTTGATGTCTTCGAGTGAGAGGACGTTGGTTGCAAGGAGAGCACCGAGGCCGGCGAAAGCCACGGCAGCGAGACTCAAGTTTAGCGTCCCCGCCATCACCCATCCTGTCACCATGAATGCAAAAGACACCGCAACGACCCATTCGTCTCGTGTGAGCGGTCCCATCGTGCGCAGGGCGTCGCGTGCGGCCTTCGGCGCATCGGGGGTCTTGGTCACCCCGGGTGGAAACAATTTGTAAAGAATCAGGGGAAGGAACGCGATCATCGTCAACACCGGAATCGAAGCGGCAACGATCCACGAGCCGAAGTTGATCTTCACGCCATAGCGGTCTGCCAACGAAACCGCGATTGGATTGCCGGACGTGGCGGTGAGCCAGAGAGCTGACGACACGCTGAGGCTGGCCATCCCGCAGAACATGAGGTAGCCACCCAGCCGGCGGTTCTTCTCGTCGTCCGGCTTGGAGCCGGAGCTTTGGGCCAGGGAAAGAATGATGGGGTAGAGCACGCCACCGCGTGCCGTATTGCTCGGAAACGCAGGTGCGATCATAGCATCGGTGAGAAAAATGCTGTAGCCCAACCCGAGCGTGGAGCGCCCGAATACACTTACAACAAGCAGGCTGATGCGTCGTCCGAGTCCCGATTTCACCACCGCGTTGGCGACGAGGAAGGCGACGACAACCAGGAGGACGCTGGCGTTGGCGAACCCGGCAAAGGCTTTACCGGGATCGAGCGTGCGAGTAAGCACCGCAGCAGATACCGCCAGCAGGGAGGCGGTCAAGAGTGGGAATGAGTTTAGAATGACAGCGAAGATGGCCGCCGCAAAGATGGCAAAGAGATGCCAAGCTTCTCTTGTCAGCCCGGCTGGTATCGGCGAGAACCATATGGCAAAGGCCAGGGCAAAAGACAGGGCTTGTTTGAGCAGACTGCGTAAGCTGGTAGTGGCCGGATTCATTTTCAGTGTTCTGCGCCAGGCGCGGCAGCCGCAGGGCTTAACCGCGCCCGGCCCTTAAGGTCGACGGCCCGCCCACTAACCGTGCCATCCTCGGACTCAACGATGAACCGCCACTGAAAGGAGTACTCCCCGGTAACCCCAGCGTAACGGCCCGTGCCTTCCAGGAACGTGCCCACGATGTGATTCCCGGTTGCCACGAATTCACCCTTCAATTCGCTATACACCTTATCGCCGCGCTCGTCCGTCCAGACACACCGGCCTTGCATGCCGGCAAGACTGTCGGTGAAGCCGATGGCGTGCGCCTGGAACCCAACTCCCAGCCCCTGATCCCCGACGAGGAGCAGCGACCCGGTTAGATCGAAGATCGAGGCGCGGTGATTCGTCCCGAGGTTGATCGTCTGCCGCGTACCTGAGGCGGACCAAGCACCTTCGAACGTGCGCCACTCACGTGTGGACGGAATTCCCTGAGAGGGAACTGTGGGTTGGCTGCAGGCGGCCGCGAACAGCAGCGGAGCGAGCACTACGCATAGTCGTCTGTACGCAACCATCGAGCCTACTCGAGAATCACAAATGCTTGGCTATTAGAATTTGATCCAATCCCAGTGACTTGAATGTTTCTTCTGGCGGGGGTTCGCCGGAGAACGCAAAATAGCTCCGATTCTCGGTGGTAATGGGGCGCACTGGGTACTCCTCTAGATATTCGTCAAACGCATCGAGCAGTCGGCAGGCCAGCGCTCCCGAAGGGCCAATGATGCCATTACGCGCTGCCAAGGTCGGTAGCACACCCGCGGGAATCTCTTCCTGCTTAATTACGCGCTGCCCCGTCGCGGGATTAAGGCTAACCGTTGAAATGGCGCCGGCGTTCACGAGAGGATTAGCGGTGCGTGTGGGCATATCCACAACGCGATTGGCGAATTAAACGCTCTTCCCGTCGGTTCGGACCCGACTTTTTGAAAGACTTATTCCAGACCTAACTCCGTGTACATTTTCGAACTGTGGCAATCCCCGGTCGTCTGTCAGTTTTGACAGCTAACCTAGTTTTTCCGTTCACACCGCTGCTTCCGATGGGGACACAAAAATGCGCCCCTCTAAAGCCTCTTTGATAGCAACCAAGAGATCTGTGCTAATTCGAAACTTCGAAACATATGCAAGTGCGCCCGTCTCAAGAGCAGCCTGGGCAAAATCAGGGTCAGCATGTACAGTCAAAAATATAATCTTCGACGTGGAGCCGGATTCTCTCAGTCGATTGACTGCGTCTATCCCATTGAGTTTCGGCATCGAAATGTCAGTGACGACGGCATCCGGTTGCAGTTTTCCGGCAGCTTCGACCAGAGATTCACCATCCTCCACACACCCGACAACGTCGTAGGTTGGTTCCAAGAGACCTCGGATTAACTCCAAAAGATACCGATGGTCATCGACCAGGAGTATTCGCATTTTTCGCACAGTGAGCTACCCGCTGAGCGCGGGCCGCCAGGTAAGAGCCCTCGTTTCCGTCGCGAGCTATCCTAGTCGGAGACGAAGGACCAAACTTATGGTGGACCTGACAAGACGCCGCAGCTAAGCTTCGGCCTTAGATAGAGTCTCGAACACTGTCAAAAGAATCAGGGGCTCTGGCCGACTGACAAAGTGACCCTTGGTGCTAAATCACCTGAGTTTGGCATTCCTTTTTGGCTGACCTTCTTGGAGTGGCGATGGCGTGTAAGAGTTGTGGTTCCGAAAAGCAGCAATACTTCTCAGGGGAATTGTCGGTTGCTTTCCTCGCTGTTGAAAAACTCAAACAAGCTCCCGTCTACGTTGTCCAGAAGATCCTGGTCTGCTTGGACTGCGGATATGCCGAGATAAACGTTCCCACAGCCCAATTAGAGCAGCTCAGAAAAGGCTCGTAGGCATTCCGACCAGCAATCTCGGTGCGTAGCTAGCCACGCACTCTCATCGACCTGTTGAATCCACTGCACTTAGGTTGTCTTAGCCGGTAGGAAACCTCGCGTTACCGTCAGGTTTCGCGATTTGCTTGCCGATGAGTGATTAGTCTCCATCGATTTTGACTGAGCCGAGTGGCCCGTGACTTCGACGTGAACGCATCGGTCGCTAAACGGCAGCTATCACTGGTGGTTAGTGGAGCGGGGACAGGCGCAGGTGCGATCAAAGGGACAATGGCCTTCGACCGTAGGGAGTACGGGATGAACAGCGGCATTCCCTTCATCAAGATCGCAGACCGAGTCGCGGTAACGGTGGACCTACAAGCGAAGCGAGTCAGCGGGCCTCCTGTAAGCCCTAAGGAATAGCGAGACTGGCTTTAGACGCCGTCACGGCCTCGCGTCAAGGTCCTGTGCACTCGCGTTAAAGGACTTTGAGGGATAGTTTCCGATGGGCGTTTATTAGGCGCTGACTCCGTGGCAGCCGGCTTGAATGCTCCTGATTCCAATTCTTTTCGTTATTCGTCTTCTTCTAATCGGTCGGCTTAGTTCTTTTTTTTCCCCAGAGAACTGCTACTTTTGACAGTTCCCAGCGAAGCTGAGTGGCCCTATGTTCTTGTGAACTAAAACGGACAGGAGGACCCGGAGCCAGACGCCGCGTACACCGGAAGAATGGCTTCAAGACGCCCCAATCCCTCGCTAAGTCGACCGAGTCCTCTTCCTCTAACAAACTGAGGTAAGACATATTTCAATTGCCAGTATTCCAGCTGGCCTGGTCCGGGACTTCGGTGACGAAGAGTCGAGACTCTGCAGTGGATTCGCGTAAAGAGCGCCTCCCATGGAACCTCCCATTTCCCCTCTACTTTTTGTTTTGCTTCTTCTCATCGGCATGCTGCTTCTGCTGGAGGTCGGCCGCCGTCTTGGAGTCCGGCGCCGTCCGAAAGAGACGGAAGGCGAGCGGGGCGGTCTTGGCACGGTAGAGGGCGCGGTTTTCGCCCTGTTTGGCCTGATGGTAGCGTTCACCTTCTCGGGAGCGGCATCCCGGTTTAACGAGAAACGGATGTTGATCGCCGAGGAAGTCAATTGCATCGAAACCGCCTACCTGCGCCTGCACTTGGTGTCACGCCAGGCACAGCCTGCACTTCAGGAATTGTTCCGCCGCTATGTGGACTCGCGGCTGGAGACTTACCGCAGGCTTCCAGATATGGTGGCGGCCGAAATGGAGATGGCCAATTCCAAGGAGATCCAGGAGGAGGTCTGGACCGAGGCGGTAGCGGCTACTCGGCTCCCCGATTCTCATCCCTCCTCAGGTCTGTTGCTGCTTCCCGCGCTAAACAACATGATCGACATCTCTACCACCCGCACACTGGCACTGCAACTTCACCCACCGAGGATTGTTTATGCGCTTCTGTTCGGCCTGGGGCTCATTTGTTCCTTACTGGCTGGTTTTCGGATGTCGAGTGGCCAAAACCGGAGTTGGCTTCACATCCTCGGGTTCACAGTCCTGACGGTTATCATCGTCTACGTGATGCTCGACGTCGAGTACCCTCGCGCGGGCTTGATCCGCCTCGAATCCGCCGACCAATCGCTGGTCAACCTCCGTGAGCACATGAAGTGAAAATAGATGGTGGCTGATGACTCCCGGTAAGACAGATTACGCGGCTCCATCAAGGCCAGCTGCTCAGGGCGGGTTCCGGGCGCAGTTCGTTTGGCATCTCCATCCACTCCGACCTGGCATACGGTTGAATTATTTGTGGCGGCGCCGCTTGACGTGCAATTGTGCGAGTGAACGAGCCAAGGAGGCGTTGACCGAAGCAACCTCCTCAGACGAGAGTTTTTCGCGCAAGCGGGCGGCTGCCCTTTGCCGCGCCTCCTCAACTTTGGCTTCATCGATGTTCGCAGCGTCAACCGCCATGTCGGTAACGATCGCGACGTGATCGCCCGTAACCGAAACGAGTCCTTCTCCCACTGCCAGGTATTTGTCCTGGCCTCCTTTGCGGACAATCAGTTCGCCCGGCACCAATTGCGTCATCAACTGAATGTGTTGTGGCAGAATCGTCATCTGTCCCTCTACCCCCTGCAGAATGACCGATTCTACAGGTTCGGAGTAAACGGTGGCGTCCGGCGTCACGATCTCTAATTTCAGTGCTTTGCTCATACCCATTGCCTGAAGGTCTTCGGCCGTCTAGTGCTCAATCCTTCATTCTTGTTTGATTTCCTCTATTGAGCCTTTCATGTAGAAGTTGCCCTCGGGCACTTCGTCATGTTCGCCCTCTAGGATTTCCTTGAACCCGCGAACGGTTTCTGTCACGGGTACTTGCTTGCCCTCCCGGCCGGTAAACACTTGCGCCACGCTAAACGGTTGGCTCAGGAACCTCTGAATCTTGCGCGCTCTCAAGACAGTTAATTTGTCCTCGGGTGACAGCTCATCCATACCCAGAATCGAAATGATGTCCTGCAGGTCTTTGTAGCGCTGAAGTACCTTCTGAACCCTTCGCGCGACTTCATAATGTTCGTTGCCCACAATTTCGGGCGCAAGAGCGCGCGACGTCGAGGCAAGCGGATCCACCGCCGGATAGATACCCAGTTCGGCGATAGCTCGTTCCAACACGATCGTGGCATCCAAATGAGCGAACGTAGTGGCCGGCGCCGGGTCCGTCAAATCGTCGGCAGGGACATATACGGCCTGGAAGGAGGTGATCGATCCTTTCTTTGTTGAAGTGATGCGTTCTTGGAGGACTCCCATCTCGGCGGCGAGGGTCGGTTGATATCCAACAGCGCTGGCCGTCCGCCCAAGTAACGCGGACACCTCCGAGCCAGCTTGAGAAAATCGGAAAATGTTGTCGATAAAAAGCAGCACATCCTGATTTTTCTCGTCGCGAAAATATTCGGTAATGGCCAGGCCGGACAGGGCCACGCGCAGACGGGCACCCGGCGGTTCATTCATCTGGCCGTACACAAGGGCAATCTTGGATTCGCTCAGGTTGTCTTGTTTGATGACGCCCGCTTCCGACATTTCATGGTAGAGATCGTTTCCCTCGCGGGTTCGCTCGCCGACGCCGGCGAAGACGGACACGCCCCCGTGGAGCTTAGCAATGTTGTTGATCAGCTCCATGATAACAACCGTTTTCCCCACACCGGCGCCCCCGAATGCCCCCACTTTGCCGCCTTTCAAGAAAGGGCATATCAGATCGATGACTTTGATGCCCGTTGGGAGAACCTGCGGAGAAGTCGCTTGGTCCACGAGCGGTGGCGGCGGACGATGGATCGGATAGTACTTTTCTGCCTGAACTGGTCCACGTTCATCCACAGGCGTTCCGGTTACATCGAACACACGGCCCATCACACCTTCACCCACGGGCATGGATATGGGTCCGCGGCTGTCTGTGACCTCGTAGCCTCGTTTGAGTCCTTCTGTGCCGGACATGGATATAGCCCGGACCCGGCGATCACCGAGATGCTGCTGCACTTCGAGCGTCAACTTAAAGGGTTGATTCTGAACCTTGTATTCAACGGTCAATGCGTTATAGATGGGTGGCAGTGTCTCGGGAAATTCGACATCTACCACCGGACCCGAAACTCTTACAATTTTACCTTTGTTCATTGTCATACCTGATCACAGCGGTTTGTACAGAGTCTTCCTAAATCAACCGGACTTACCCCCTGCGATCTCCAGCAATTCCTTTGTGATATTTCCCTGGCGCAGCTTGTTGTATTCCAGAGTTAAGTCTTTGATAAGGCCCTCAGCATTGTCGGTGGCGTTTTTCATAGACACCATACGGGCGCTCTGCTCGCTGGCTTTCGCATTAAGCAGAACCTGATAGATATATATATTGAGGTAGTGCGACAGGAGATAGCCAAGAACGAACTCCGGGTTAGGCTCAAACACGGACTCAGTTGCGTCGGCCTCGAGATCAGCCAAAGATTCTGTCCCAGGAATCTTCATTCCTTTAATTTCTCCCACTGGAAGAAATTCGATACAAACAGGATCCTGCCTGAGCGTGTTGACAAACCGGGTGGCAACAATCTGAACCTGGTCAACCTCACCTTTGAGAAAGAGGTCGCGTGAAGAATTGGCAATCGCCCTGGCTTCTGGGAAAGTTGGCGAGTCTCCATAGGCAAACTCGGCAACGAGCCGCCGGCGCGTGCGGGCGATGAATTGCGCTGCCTTTCGCCCAGCAGTGATGAAAACAGTTGACTGGGGGTCGAACTTAGCTGCTAAACGGAACAGGTTGCTGTTGAGCGCCCCGCACAGTCCCTTGTCCGCACCCACTAGGATTACCGCGCGTTTACGGACTTCACGCACCTCAAGCAGCGGGTGACTGAAATCACTCATCCGCGTTGTGGCCTCGCGCTGGATAACGTACAACAGGCGCACAAAAGCACGACCAGAGAGGGCTGCCTGTTGTGCCTGGCGCATCTTGGAAGCAGCCACCATTTGCATGGCGTTTGTAATCTGCGCGGTGCTGCTGATTGACCGAATCCGTCGATGTATTTCGCGTGGGCTGCTCATAACTGTCGGACGTGCAATGACGGCCGAGATCCTCCACACAATCTTCCAATGCGTCTTGCCTACTGCCTTTCTTCACAGTTCGGAGTCTCAAATCCTCTTTTCACAATAAGTTCAGTGGATGCCACAAACCAAACTACGCACCCATTGAGATCGCGACGCAAGGTTCATTGCCACCCTTCCTTGAATTGCTCTGCCGCGGCCTTCAACTCGGTGGTCAAAGCGGGGGTGAGCTGCTTTTCGCGAGCGATTTTCTGCAGCAGTTCGGTCGTCCGTGTTGTCAAGAATTCTGCAAGCTTGGCTTGGTACTCTTTGATCCGCTCAACTGGCACCGTGTCCAAGTACCCATTCTGAACGGCCCACAGCACCGCCACCTGGACCTCAACTGGAATTGGACTGTACTGGGGCTGCTTAAAGACCTCCATAATCCGCTTACCCCGATCGATCTGGGCTTGCGTTTTGGCATCTAGTTCCGAGCCGAATTGTGCGAACGCAGCCAGTTCCCGAAACTGGGCGAGATCTCCCTTGAGCTTGCCAGCAACTTGCTTCATGGCCTTGAGTTGCGCTGCCGAACCAACACGGGAAACCGAGAGACCAACCGAAATGGCCGGACGTACTCCTTGGTAGAACAAATCCGTTTCCAAATAAATCTGTCCGTCCGTAATAGAAATGACGTTGGTAGGGATATAGGCGGAAACGTCACCAGCTTGGGTTTCGATTATCGGAAGCGCCGTCAGTGACCCGTTGCCATACTTTTCCCCAACTCGCGCGGCTCGTTCGAGCAATCGGCTATGAAGATAAAACACGTCGCCCGGGTACGCCTCACGACCTGACGGTCGCTTCAGCACCAGAGACACCTGCCTGTACGCCACTGCGTGTTTGGACAGGTCATCAAAAATAATTAACGCGTCCATGCCATTATCCATGAACCATTCGCCCATCGCCGCTCCCGCGAATGGCGCAAGATACTGATTCGCCGCAGAATCCGAAGCGGGTGAAGCAACCATGATCGTGTAGGGCATTGCCCCGGCATCTTCGAGGACGGTAAGGATCCTGGCGATGTTCGATTGCTTTTGTCCGATCGCCACGTAGATGCAATAAAGGGGCCGATAGTCTTTGTCGCCCGCGGCTTCAGCAGCTCTGTTGAGGCGAGCCTGACTGATCATGGTGTCGACACAAATCGTCGTCTTGCCCGTCGAACGGTCTCCGATAATCAATTCTCGCTGCCCGCGGCCAATCGGAATCATGGCGTCGATAGGCATAATGCCGGTCTGCACGGGCTGGCTGACTGGGCGGCGTCGGATGATTCCCGGGGCGATTTTCTCGACCGGATAGGCAACGTCACTCTTCACAGGTCCTTTGCCATCTACCGGCTC
>WNGO01000940.1_pt1 | contig 20220 bp, 19 predicted proteins | sample 5400511 | NCBI WGS metagenome assembly WNGO01 (sample SAMN13153380, study PRJNA577476) | soil metagenome | isolation source: 20 cm soil or saprolite under Garry oak tree replicate 2 | place: USA:California | collected 2016-06-15 | reverse complement strand
AGCGTTTGAGCTTTTGCGGCGCGACTTGTTTTGGCTTTTCATCAATCGGTGAATAGAAATGCTTGCCGTCGAAGACAAAGCAGATGGGGACGACGTACGGTCGGCCAGCGGCATCGGCGGTCGCCAGATGCGCGATGCGTGCGGCGCGAATTAACCGTAAGGATCGAGGAGAGAGGATGGAAGATGGCGGCCGGAGAATGGATCGATGCTCCATCTTCGATCTTCCATCGTCAGTTCTACAGCTTGAATTCTCCCAAAGAGCTCGGCGCAAATATGTCCTCTACTTTCAGTGGCCTTTTTAACAGTCCTTGCTCTCCCATGTAGCGGATTAAAGATTCGAGGGCATGGCGGTTGGGCTCGATGCCATAGGGCCACCAGTCGGGACCGAAGATTTCCCTGAGCTGCTCTCTTTCCCATGAGAGCCACGGAAGCGTGCAGGCATGGGCATTGGAAATATGCATGGTCTTCAGCGCACGGTCTTTTGCATCACAGAAAGCTTTGTAGAGACTGCGCGCGACCCAGGGATGCCGTTCGTACCACAGAAAGCTTTGTAGAGACTGCGCGCGACCCAGGGATGCCGTTCGTACACGTCCTTGCGAATTACGAGGATGTGCATGATGGGAAAGATCTTCGTGCGCTTGTAATATTCGATTTCCACTTCCTTGTAGTTGGGAAAAAGACGGCGTACGTTGCCCGAACCGTTGGCAAGACAGGAGGGACTGCGGGCCGAGATCAGCGCGTCGATCTCGCCGCTCTCGAGCATGCTGTTGAGTGTCCGGTCATCGGGTATCGACTGGACGCTGATTTCCGCCGGAAGCTCCAGTTTGACTCGTTCTTTTCGACCCGGGTCTTCCTGGCCGCCGAGATACCACTTCATGTCTTGCGGGCCCACGCTGTAGTCATCCTTAAAAAACCCACGAATCCACACCGCTGCCGTCATCGCGTACTCCGGAGTGCCGACTTTTTTACCTCTGAAATCTTCGGGTTTTTTGATTCCTGATTCGACGTTGTAGTAGACGGACGAATGTCGAAAGAATCGCGACGGAAAGATCGGAATACCCACGAAGGGGGATTCTCCTCGACCCATCATGGTTATATGGTTCGATAGAGACATCTCCGAGACATCGAATTCTCGGTAGTGCCCCATACGCCAAAAGATCTCTTCGGACTGGAGCGCCAGGTAGTTTAATTTGATTCCCTCCGGCTCCACCGAGCCGTCCTGAAGCGGTTTGGTACGATCGTAATCGCCGCAGGCGACGGTTAAAAATAGTTTCTCCACAGTTCCTCCTTTTTAACTCTTTGGGTCGAGGATAGAAGATGGAGGATCGAGGTTGTCATCATCGATCTTCGTTGATCTTCGACTAATTGGACTCCCAGCGCGAGTAGTGTTGGGCGATGGCGATCAGAATTACCGAGATGACCGAAATCACGAGGCCGATGGCGGCCACGCGGCCGCGCATGCCGTCGAGATAAAGAAAATAAAGCAGCGGACCGAGGGGCTCGGAGCCGGGGCTATAAAGAAACAACGTTGCGCTGAACTCGCGCAGAAAGATTGTCACCAGGATGATCCACCCCGCCAGCACGCCGGGACGCATCATCGGCATCAGCACGCGGCGAAACGTCGCCAAAAAACCCGCGCCGCAGACGATTGACGCTTCTTCGAGCTCCTTATGAACTTGAATGATCGTACTCGTCACGGCTCTCAGGCCGTACGGTAGAAAACGGGTGACGTAGGCGATCAGGATAATCCAAATCGTCGCGTAAATTGGAATCGGAAAATCGACGTAAGCCCACAGCAGTCCCAACGCCATCGCGGTGCCGGGAAATGCCCAAGGAATAAAAACCAGGCCCTCGATGATGCCGCGCGCGGCGATTTTCGTGCGCACGGTGATGTAGGCGGCCAATGAAGCGAGGATCATGCAGACCGTGGCGCCGACCAATGCAAGGAAAAGACTATTGCCGAAAGCTTTGTGGACACGCGGCGTATTCCACACGTAGCGGAAATGATCGAGAGTGAGATGCTGCCAGGTTTGCCAAGTAGGCACGTGATAATAGGGCAGCAACGCCACCAGCAGCAAAACCAGGATCGGCAACACGACCAACAGAATGAGCAGCAGCAATGCCACGCCCGACGCCGCGTAGCGCCAGCCGCCGAGGTCGATCTGATGCGGCCGAAAGCCTTTGCCCGTCACGGTCGAAAAGCTTTCGACTTGAGAGGTGAAACGACGGTAGAGATAGACAAAAACAAGCGCGACGGCGAGGATGCCCACGCCGTACGCGGCGGCGAGGTTATGATTGGTCGGAAACGATCCCAGCGCTTCGCGCCAGATTTTCGTTGTGAAGACTTCAATGCGCGCCGGCAGCGCAATGATCGCCGGAGTATCGAAGCTTTCCACGGCGCGGACGAAGTTCAGCGTGCCCGCGGCGAGTATGGCGGGGCGAATCAGCGGGAACGTGACCCGCCGCATAATGCCGAACTCATTCGAGCCGAGAGTTTTGGCGGATTCTTCAAGCGACGGATCCATGCTTTTCAAAGCCGCCGCAACGATTAAAAATGCCAACGGCGTCAAGGTGAGGGACTCCACGAAGATCAGACCCGGCATCGAATAGATATTGAACGGACCTTTTTCCATGCCCAACAATTTCACAAACAAGGCGTTGATTAACCCGTTGCTCGGATTGAGCAACATCACCCAGGAAATCGAAACCAAGATCGGTGGCAATATATTGGGTATAATCGCGGTTAGCTCGAAGAGGCGGCGAAATGGCGCGTTGGTGCGAATGGTGATCCATGCCAACGCGAGCGCAAACAGGAGCGACAAACCCGAAGCGCCGAGACCGAAGATGAATGAATTGAGGAGTAAAGGATAAGCCTCGGGATCGCTATAAGCCCTGACGTAATTTTGCAGGGTAAAATGCCCCGGCACTCCCAAAGGCGCGTCGGTGAGGCTGCCGTAAAAAAGGAAAAAGGTTGGATAGAGACTGAGAAACGCGATGATGCCGCCGACGAAGAGAAAAACCCAGCTCACCGGCTGGCTTAAAAAAGCTCCCAGCCGCGTCCGGCTCCAGACAGTCGTTGGCGACGATCCGAGCGCCAGTGCTCTTTCATCCGCAGGCACAAAGTAACCAAATTAACGCAAAAAGATCTGCTGGTATTCCTTCTTTTTTTCGGCAAATTTCTTTGCATCGAGATCGTACATCTCAACGAACTGGATCTTATCGGCGTCGGGCAGCGGCGGATTCACGCCTTTGCGGTTCACGAACTCGCCCAGCTTGGCGATCATCGCCATGTTCTCAGCGCCAAGAAAATAATCGATGAATGCTTTGCCGGCATTGGCGTGAGGCGCCTTGTTGTTTAAGCTCAGATAATGGCCATCGCCCATAAATTTACCGAGCCGAACGTAATCCAAAGGCGCGCCTCGTTGGCCGAAGATGTAAGCGTACTTTATATAGGTGATCGCAATCGGCGTTTCACCTGTGGCGACGCGCTCGGCAGCGGGCAAGAGAGACTCAACCAAGATTGGTTTCTGCGCGGCCAAGTCATGGATAAACTTGTCTGCCTTTTCTTTGCCCATGAGCTTATCGAGACTCGCCACCCACTGCGTCGTCGTGGTGTGCTGGGTCGGATCGGGCATGACGAGCTTGCCGCGATATTGCGGCTTGACGAGATCTTCCAGCGACTTCGGCGCGTCTGCGGGCTTGACGACGTCTTTGTTATAAACCACGCCGATGATCACGTTGCGATAGCGCGGCCCGAGATTCGGATCGATGGATTCTTTGGTAAAGTCCTTTGCCGATGGCGAGTCGTATTTGGCGAAAAGGCCTTCCTTAAACATGATCTGCATCGGGTTGTCGTTGGTGAGAATGACATCGAAGAGCGGCTTGCCGGCGCGATATTCGCTCAAAGCGCGGTCCATAACTTTGGTCGCCGACGCGCGCCAGTAGTCGACCTCGATGCCGGTTTTTTTCTTGAACGCATTGAAAGCCGTCTCGGCAACGTCCGACTCCAACGATCCGTAGACGACCGCTTTGCCTTCTTTCTTGCCGGCAGCAATCAGATTTGCGCTCTGGCTATAGAGCGGCGCCGCGCAAAAAATCGTTGCGACGAAAAGCGCGAACACAAAATAGGCTCGATTAAACATGAGGACCCTCCGGATTTTGCCCTCAACGCCGTTCTTTGGCTAAGAGCGCAGAAATATTTTCAGATTTCACCTATCGAGTCAAGCAAGGTTGACTCTGCGAATCGCTGACCCTATAAGAAATTTTTGAATACTGAAAAGGGAGTGAGCGCACGCAATGGAAAATGTTGAGTTACTCGTGAAGGACGGCGAAGTTTGGACGCCCGGCGGCTTTGTCGCTGCCGACATCGCGGTCAGGAGCGGCAAAATTGTCGCGCTCGGCAAACCACCGGTGTTGCCGCAAACCGCAAATTTAGTGATCGACGCCAAAGGGAAAAAAGTCATCCCCGGTTTGATTGACACCCACACGCATCATCGCGACCCGGGATTTACTCACAAAGAAGACATCACCACTGCCACGATGGCGGCGGCTGCGGGCGGCGTAACCCTTTCCATCGGCATGCCCAATGTCAATCCGCCGACCACTACCGTCGAACGCTACCGCGCGCTGGTCGAACATCACAGCAAAAACGCCATTGTCGATTTCAATCACAATCCTTCCGGCACGGTGCCCGAAGAAATTCCCGCCCTCGCTAAGGAAGGCCCGCTGGCGTTCAAAATCTTCATGGTCAAGGACACCGGGCGGGATTATCCGCACATGCCCGGCATCGGTCTCAACAACAACGGCGAGCTGTTCAAATGCTTCGAGACCGTCGGACAAACCGGGTTGCCTTTGATGGTTCATCCGCATGATCAGGACTTGATGGACGAGATCGAAGGGCGTTACTGGAAACGCGAAGATCGTAGTCCCCAGGCTTACGCCAAAGCGTACCGCGACTACGACGGCATTATCTGGGACACGGCGATGAGCACGCTGTTTCGCATGCAGAAAGCGCTCGGTGCGCGGCTGCATGTTCTGCACATGAGCACGCCGGAAGGGTTGGCAATGCTGCGTCGCGCCAAAGATGAAGGCCGACCGTGCAGTTGCGAGGTCAATCCCTGGGCGATGTTTCTCGGCACCTGGGAAAACGTCGAGAAGCTGGGACCCTATTGTTTGGGCTTCTGGGTACCGCCGGCGCACGTGGAAGCGCTGTGGCAGGGGATCAACGACGGAACCGTCGACATCATCGGCACGGACCACGCGCCGCACACCAAAGAGGAAAAAGACAAGGGCTGGCACGACATGTGGAGCTGTCCTGGCGGGGAGCCGCAGATTCAAGATTATCTGAGTCTCTTTCTCACCGCGGTCAACGAAGGCAAATTGTCTCTCGATACTTTAGTGCGGATTTCTTCTTACAACGCCGCGAAGATTTTCAACGTTTATCCGAAAAAAGGCGTGCTTTTGCCCGGTTCCGACGCCGACATGGTGATCGTCGACATGAACAAAGAAGAAATGATCAGCAACGAGACGACCTACACCAAAGTCGGCTGGACACCTTATCATGGCCGAAAAGTAAAAGGCGTGCCGATCCGCACGATCGTGCGCGGCAAAACGGTTATGCAAGACGGTAAAATTGTCGGCAAGCCGGGCGATGGCAAGCACGTGAAGCCGCTGCATTGAGAGAATTGAATCTCTCCGGGTTCATTTCCCGCGCATTGCAGCGTCTTTGCAACGGTCATCGGTCATTCCCGCATGCTTCAAGCGGGAATCCAGGTACGTGTCGGACTGGATCCCCGATAAAACCATCGAGGGCAAAAGTCTAATAACAAGAACTGGCAAAGAGCCTCGATTGCCAGGCTTTTGCATTTGCTATGGAGTGATAGTCATCTGTTTTGGCCCAAACTGGACATTTCTGGAACGTTTTGGTCAGATTTCACGCCATCTTTCCCTTGACAAGCCGGTCTGCTGAGAATATAGCGCAAAAAGCGACGGGTAGTTAGGCTGTTTCAACCACGGGCCCGGATTGTCATGCTATCTGTTATTCGCCCTATTCATTTTTCCAACGTTCGGCAGGCGATCTGTGCGACCTGCGCGGTTCCGGTTTGTTCGTATATCTTTACCGAGGTGCTCGATCTCAAAGCTTGGAACTTTTTTCGCTTCTTTCGTGCGGTGCAAGAAAGCATTGCCGTTGGCGCAGTTTTCCCCGAAGCGGAGCTTAATAATTCTCAGAAGCGGCTTGTCTTTCGGCAAGAACGCGTTAATTCCGATCACCCGCCCATCGGGAAACTTCCCTTTGTCGCAGAATTCGATGCTTCAATACTCTTACCCAGTTTAGTCGGTTCGCTCTCACGGCTACACGATCTCGCCCGAAAGGGCCAGAGCGAGTTAGTTTTCACGCAACGAGACTTTCCAATCGCAAACTCTGGCTAACATTCCTTAACCGACAAAGGCGTTGCAGAAATATGCACATCTGGATCTTCAACCATTACGCTGAGTCACCTGATGGTATTGCTACACGCACTTTTGAACTTTCACGCGTATTGGCAGAACAGGGACACCACATCACAATTTTTGCTTCGAGCTTTAGTCACTATCGCCTACGAGAAGAGCACATTACCAGCTATTGGCAGTTGCATAAGATGGAAAAACGAGACGGCGTCCGATTTATCTGGTTGCGAAGTTTCCCGTATGCAGCAAACGATTGGCGTCGCATAATGAACATGATTGGATTTGGTGTACTGGCAGTTTTCCGCGGTTTCGTGACAACTCCGAAACCAAATGTTGTTATCGGCTGCTCTGTACACCCGTGCGCAGCGCTTGCTGCTTTTGGGCTATCTCGTTTAAGTAACAGTCGTTTTTTTGTCGAGGTTCCTGATCTCTGGCCACAAGTATTAGTAGACTTCGGCCAACTCAAGGCTAGAGGGTTTACTGCGAGAATACTGTATGCTGTCGAGAAGTTTCTTTTTACCAAGGCAGAACGAATCATAATGCTTTGGCGAAATACAGATGATTACGTTCGCGGGCGAGGAATCAGCACAGATAAGCTTGTATGGATTCCACACGTCGTTGATCCCACGAAGTACGCAAGTTTGTCAGAATACAATAAATGTGAAGGAGCCTTTACCGCTATGTATTTGGGCAGTTTTGTTCAAAGTATGGCCCTCGATGTGGTTCTCGATGCCGCTCAAATCCTACTTGTAAAAGGCAGAACTGACATTCGTATCGTGATGATCGGCGAAGGAGTGGAAAAACGGAGACTCATGTCACGTGCCCAGCTTTTAAATCTAAGCAATCTCGACATTCGGAGCGCTATACCTAAGTCCAATGTCCCGACGGTGATGAAGGAGGCTAATTGCTTTATTTGCTGTTTCAAGAACTCTCCTGTTTACAAGTACGGACTAAGCATGAGCAAAATGTGCGATTACATGATGTCGGGGCGCCCCGTAGTGTTTTCAGGAGAATCAGCATACGACCCTGTCGCCGAGGCACGAGCTGGAATCTCAGTTAAAGGCGAAGACCCAAGAGCATTGGCAGCAGCTATTGAAACGTTAGCGGATGCAAGCGCTCAAGAACGACGCGATATGGGTCAAAGAGGGATTGCTTGGGTTACGGAACATCATGATGTAAGACTTTTGGCCAACCGGCTGGAGCGTGCTCTAGGGACACGACTTGGCGGGAAACAGAGAGCGCAATGATAGTCATAATACCAAGCTGTCGGACAGTAACACTGAGTTATCTCACTCCGCTGATCGATCGGGGAGCTCGCTTCATCATCGTGGATGACACTCAAGGTTCAATCGAGATCAATCATCCACAGTTCGAGGTCTATAATTGGCAAGATCGCACAAGATTGCTTGGCGCCAACGAGATCGCGATTCCGAGAGGAAATGGAGCCTGTCGAAATCTAGGGTTATATATTGCGTGGAAAGAGGCAGACGATGACGAGATCATTATCGCTCTCGACGATGATTGCGTGGTCGAGTCAGCGGAATTTATTGAGCAGGTTCAGTCAATCCTGACTAATACCAAGAAACCGTCCGCCTCAGGCTTGGGAAGGCACTTTAATATCTTTGACCTCTTTGAGAATAGTGAACTACAAAGCTTATTTCCACGTGGGTTTCCTTACTCGCGACGTCTTGGGTACATTCCTTGGACATTCGAGAGTACCGTCTCGGGAGAAGTCTTGTTTAACGTAGGACTTTGGAGGGGCGAGCCGGACATCAATGCCATAGACCGCGTGACCCGACAGCGTACGAGATTTCCGGATGCCCGCTTAAATTGCAAGAGCGTCATTGTTCCGCCAGGCGTGCTGATATCTGCTTGCGCCGGTAACATTCAGTTCCGGCGGGCAGTAATTCCGGCAATTTATCAGTTTCCAATGCCTGTCGAGATCATGCCCGAATGGGAGATAAATCGATATGGCGATATTTGGGGAGGCTTTATCCTCAAAACGCTGATGGATCTTCGAGAGGAGTTCATGAGCATTGGCGAACCGATGGTTCACCATCTGAGAGTCGGCGCCGTGACAGAGAACACGAGGAAGGAACACTTAGGTCATCTCGTAAATGAAGAGTTCCTCAATCTGCTTGATGAAGTGCGCAACACTATTGAACGAGCGAACTATTTGGACATGATGACCCAACTTCAGCAAGAGTTTCGTAGATTGGCTCCTAGTACGACACCGATTCTGAGATTTTACCTGACGAAGTTCGCCAAGAGCCTTGAAGCTTGGATTTCGGCGCTACGTTCCGCAACGCGGTTTGGTGATTGCGCCCCATTGACCGGAGAGAAAATCTGAGCATTTGAAAGTATACAGTCCAATGTCGAAAAGCGTGGCACCGCTGAGTAGCTTGTAGTTCGGGCCTTGAGTTTGCTAGAGATCGGCTTTTAACAGTTACATAAGAGTTTAGCCTCTTACGGATTGAATGAGCAGCATGAACAAGGCGAACAAAAAACGCCGCAGCATTCTGCTAATCCAGCCTCCTTCGATTCTTCAACGGCTCCAGAGGCTTAAAAGCCGAAAGCCAGAAATCGAGGCACCATTGCCGTTTGTCTATATATCCCCTTATTTGATTGACGCCGGCTTTCAAGTACATATCCTCGACCTTCGAATAGACAGCGTATCAATGCTTGAGACGTACCTTCATGAGACTCCTCCTCTCATCGCGGGCATTTCGGTTATGCCCGGCAGCATGCTACGGGAAACAATTAAACTCACTAAGCTCATCAAGTGCCTATCACCTAGTACCAGAGTACTTTGGGGTGGGACATTCCCCTCCCTGCACTATCAGATTTGTTTGCAGGTGAGGGAGCTAGACTTTGTTGTGTGCGGCGACGGAGAGATTACTCTGACTGAATTGGCTAGTGCCCTCGCTGAGTCCGCTGACATGACGAGTTTTGAAAATATAAAGGGCCTTGCCTACGTACGTGATGGGTTGCCCTTCGCAACTCCCCCTAGAGAGCCTGTCAATCTTGAGTATCGACCAATCGGTGCTTGGCACCTTCTGGAAAAGTATATCCCGTATTACCTCAATTCCTCTTCTCTTCTCTCCATCAACACTGCGAGAGGATGCCCGTACCGCTGCACATTTTGTTACAACACTGCCATTTATCGCGGTTTTAACCGCTATCGTACGAAGAGTATCGACGCTGTGCTCGAGGAGGTGCGTTATCTTCACGCTCGATATATTCCACAAATTCTGATTTTCATGGACGATGATTTTCTTGCGAATAGAAATCGCGGCTATCAATTATTGAGTACAATAAACAGAAACTTCCCTGAGTTGCGATACCGTATCGATGCACGCGTTAATGAACTCACAGAGCGAAAGGTCGTAAAACAACTCGCGACCGAAGGTCTGGAAAGTGTCTTCTTCGGCGTTGAAGGGGTATCACGAGAATTCCTCGACCACATTAAGAAGGGGTGTGAAACAGAAGCCACTTTCGAAGCAGCGAAGCGCTGCGAAGAGAATGGCATCGCAGGAACCTATTCTTTTACCTGTGGTTACCCCAACGAAAATTACCAGGAACTCTTCGATCGAGTTGAGATGGCGACCCTTCTAACTGCGATGCATCGCAACAGCCGCTGTCAAATGGAGATCATTTCCCCCATTATCGGCACACCCGTTTACGCTGAACTCGATCAAGAGAATCTAATACCTCATGATAGCATTGAGCGTTGGTGCCATTTTTCTGACTGGAAGAGCGCAGCAGATAAACCTTGGATCGCTAATGGACGATTTTATGAAGCTTTTCAGCTCGCGTTTTACGTCGCCTTTGCAGGCGGAAGTGCACTCGATGGCGGCTTGCGGACATTGACACAACTGCTATCCAATTGGGCCAAGTACAGGCTGAATGGAAAGCAACCTAGACTTCTTCCCGAATTCCAGGTTGCCAACTATTTCCTAAAAAAGATGATTTGGAGCGGTAGGAATTCACTCCCCGCGAGCGAGTGAAATCCCTCGGAGCAAATTAGACTCATAGGTCCGTGACTTATTATTCGTATTCGGATCACCAACAAATATTTTATGCGTATCTGCTACGTCTCTCATTCCAACTCGCATTTCACTCAACCGTATGTTGACTACTTTGCTAAGCACGGACATGAGGTCCACTTGGTAAGCGTCCACCAACTGAACTTAACTAATGCTGTAAACCACCATCCTTCAGAGAAGCCGATGGATCCCGAAACTAATAAGCTTAGCTATCTCATAGCATTTGCTAAAGTTCGTGCCATTGTGCAGTTTCTCAAACCCGATATCGTTCATGCACACTATATTACTAGTAATGGTGCTCTAGCGGCCTTTTCGAAACGGCGGCCATTGGTCGTTAGTATTCATGGTTCAGACATTTACTCCATTCGCAATCCGATCCGTCGCTTTGCCGCCCGTTATGCTTTGCAACGAGCTGACCTAGTAAATCCAGTCTCGCACAGCTTTGAGGAAAGGTTGCTCGGATTAGGCGTGTCGGCTAATAAGATTTTAACCCTATCCCAAGGGATTGATTCACATCGATTCTACACGGATCGGTTTTCCCGGCGGTCGAGTGTGGTACGATTGATCTGCACAAGAAGGCTCTCAGCACATTATAACTGCCTACTCATCGTCCATGCTCTCTCAACCCTAAAAGCACGCGGTATTCGTTTTCATTGTACTTTTGCAGCCGGGGGGCCACAGAAGCCGTCCCTTGAGCAAGAGGTAGTCAAGCAGAAACTCAGCGAAAGTGTGACATTTCTTGACGGCTACACCCAAGAACAATTGCCTCGGATGCTAAGCGAGGCAGATATCTATGTTTCGGCCACATCCTTTGATGGCACAAGTGTCTCTCTGCTTGAAGCAATGGCCTCCGGGGCCTTTCCGGTTGTTTCGGACATCGCTGGAAACCGAGAATGGCTGACGGGGCGTGGAGATAGCCTGCTATTCGACCCGAATAACGCCCCGGAGCTTACTCACTGTCTAGAGCTAGCTATACTAAACCAGAGCCTTCGTGAAAAAGCGGTCGACATAAACCGTCAGCGGGTTATTACGTATGGCGACCGACAGAAAAACATGGCCGTTCTTGCTGAAGCCTACCGGTTACTCACGGGCCAATCTTCTGGCACGGACGGATAGCCGCGAACACCGGTGGTGGTAGGATTGGTCAATCAAATCTTACAGCGTGAGAATTTTCGGCAGGCATCTGTGCTAGTCTTTGCAATATCTATCGTGGTTACACTACTCTTCTGGATGATACTGCCTACCGATTTTCGAATAAATGAAAGTACTGACTACACGGGTTTTTATGAACCACTAGCACGAAGCGTCCTCGAAGGGCGCGCGTTCACCCACTCGGATGGAACTCCGGCAACACGGTATCCTCCCGGCTACCCTCTTTTGCTTGCAGGCGTTTTCGGACTCTCTCATCTCTTAAACACCTCGGAAGCAGCTAGTCTTTCAGCCTTTATTCTTCTCTGCATGGGTTTGGAATCAGTACTCGTGTTTATGCTAGCGCGAACTGTGTGGAGGCCATCGCTCGCACTGGTGTCTTCGCTGGTCTGGATTACTTATCCCTTTGCTTTGTGGCTGACAAAGCAACCGTTCAGCGAAAACCCATTTATTGCTGTGCTCTACGGGGGATTTTACCTCTTCTGGTATGCGCTGCTTCGCCGAAGCTCCGCCTGGCCGACCTACTTCGTTTCCGGACTGCTGGTAGGATGTGCCATGTTGATCCGTCCCATAGCGATTGGGGTAGGATTTATTATGGCGGTTATTATCTATTTGTTACGGCGTGATATTTCCGGTTGGTCTCGACTTTGTCTTATCACGATGCTGCTGTTCGGCAACTTTATGGCGATATTCCCCTGGGAGGCTTGGATCTATTCCAATACTGGCAACGTTGTGGTGCTTAGCTCAAGTGGAGTTATAGCCATACGCGATGGCCTAACATTCGCCGTTTCAGGAGGTTTCCGGCGAGTGGGTGGGTTGCCAGCAGATGTCATGGTGTTAATGAAAGATTTGTCCGGCCGCGGTGATGAGATGGAATCGCTGCAACAAATTATCACAGTTATGACTGAGCAAATGCGCACACGCCCACTGACCGTGATAAAACTGTTCGCTATCAAGTCGGTACTCAGTTGGTATGGAATAGATCGTCGACGATTTGAGACATATACCATGTTGATCCAGATCCCTTACATGGTTCTAATACTGTGGGGCAGCTGGGCTGCTTGGAAAAAAGGCGGCCCGTCAAAAGAATTGACTATATCTATCTGGCTCATGGTTGCTTATTTCTGGGGAGTGACCTTATTGGTTTCACCGTTGCTTAGATACATGACGCCCGTGATGGGGTTATTGTTCGTCCTTATACCGGAGTCTTTTTTAAGCACCACGAGTCGCAAGGACCAACCATTGCAGGAGGGTAACAGCACGGCTCGTCCGTTACTATCTGCTCGCTGAAAACAAGAGGTCCGGCGGCTGAGCACTATAGATGTTAGCTCGTGTTTTTGGCTCCAAGAACTGGCTCCCAGGACTACTTAAATAATCGCCACATTAGACGCAAACGGAATGCTCCTGTCAACCATACGAGTTAGGCTCCTGGCTACGCGCAGCCTTGACCTGCTGCCAAAAACTGGACCATTTCGAAAGGAGTCCTCCTGCTGTATACGGAGCGAAAGGAGGACAGGATGAAAGGAAAGCGTTCAATGAGGAGTAGATCGATAGGCAGGGAGTGCTGGAAACAGATGGCCAAACCGAGTCGCTGGACAGCGGAGAAGCGCTACCAGATTGTGAAAGAGGCTGGAGGGCGAGTGGATTCGAACCGCTCATTTGCGGGCAACGGCATCGGAATCGTTTCCTCGATGGCGATACTCGCAGCTTGCGGGGCTTTCATTGGGGATTACGGATTACGGAACTGAACCGTCAATCTCCTCTTCTGGGTCGATTTTATTGACGATCAGCCCCGAGAGCAGCTTGGGATAAAAATATGTCGATTTCTGCGGCATCTTCTCGCCGGCCGAAACGATGGCGAGAACCTCTTCCTTCTTTGTTGCGTTCAAGATAAACGCCGCTTGGTAATCTTCTTTTTCTAAAGTTTGGAGTGTGGCCTCTTCGTCTTGGGCGTAGCGAATATTTTCTCCGCCGACTTGCTGCTCCGGCGTTAAGCCGAAAATTTGACCGAGGATCAGCAAGTGAAGAATGCTGACATCGAGCTCTCTCAACGGCGTGCTTAGATCTTTGGCCAAGCGCTGCATAATCCGCTTGTTCTTCAACCGCAAAATCAGGTAACGCGGATCGCGTTTGAAGCTGGCACCGATGACGCGATGTTTTTTGGCCGCGGCCTTGAGAGCCTTGAGAAAGGAAACTTTCCCCTCCGGGGTCTTGGGGTGTTGTTCGACGTAAAAATAGGTTTGCAGCGCTTCTTCGAGCTCGATAAAGGGTTTATGCGTAAAGCCGCGCACGAGGCGATGGGTCGGCAGGATCACGACGTTGTCATCGGTCATGTTGGCGAAGTAAGTCATGATGTAGTTGAAGGATTCCCGGCCGCTCCATTCGCCGCGCTCGGCGCGCAGTTGATCGCGATAATTGAGCGTCGCCTCGTAACGATGATGGCCGTCGGCGATCAGCAGCCACTGCTCTTTCATTTCGCGCTGAACTTTTTGGATTAACTCGCCGTCGGTGATGCGCCACAGACGGCACTCGTCGCCGTTGTCTTGCTCCACTTGAATCAATGGCGCCAAACCTTCAACTGCCACTTCGAGCATGTGGTTGATCGTTTGCTTGGGCTGAGTATAGAGCGCGAAGATCGGACTCAACTGCGCGTGACAAGCCAGCATCAGCTTTAAACGGTCTTCCTTGGGTGCATCGAGAGTTTTTTCATGGGGCCGGATCACGCCGCTGGAGAACTCTTGCAGCTCGGTGAGGGCAAAAAAACCGTGCCGCAGTTTTTGCTCGCCGCCTTTAAGCTTGAAGCGGTGTGCCAAAAAATAGATCGCCGCGGTCACATCGCGCTCCAAAACTCCCTGGGCTTGCCATTCTTGGAGCGCTTGCGCGACCGCATTGTAGGAGTCAGGCTCCTGGCTCAAATCCAACCGGACGAAATTATACGGCGATTTCTTATACAATCTCTCCTGTTCGTCCTTGGAGATAACGTCGTACGGCGGCGCGACGACTTTCGTTAAATCGCGGATTTTCTTTTGGTTGTAGAAGACTCCACGAAATGGAGCGATGCGTGCCATAGATATTTATTCCTGCAGCGACCTTACTGATCTCTCGCCACGCCAAGACTCATGGCGCCGATGCCTTCAATCTCAGCTTTCAAAACATCGCCAGGTTTGAGTTTCTCCTGGAATTCAGGCGAATCCGGATTGCCCGTGGTGAGCAAGTCGCCCGGCAATAGAGTGGTGACCTCCGATAGAAAGCTGATCTGTGTCGCGATGTCATTGATCATCGCATCGGTTTTCGCCGATTGCTTGAGCTCGCCATTGATCCAGAGTTTCATCCAAAGATTGTGCGGGTCGGCGATTTCGTCTTTAGTTGTAATCCAGGGGCCAATTGGCGCGAAGGTTTCAAAACCTTTGCGCACGTTGCGTGTTCCCGACATATTCTTACTCAAGCCGTAACCGCGTGCGGTGACATCGAGCATGATGGTGTAGCCGAAGATGACATCGAAAGCTTGCGCTTTGCTGACGTGGCGGGCTTTTTTGCCGATGACGACGCAGAGCTCCAGTTCCGGAAAGATCGAATCGGCGTTTTTCGGAATCAAGATGTTATCCTCGGGACCGGCAATCGCGGAAGGCGGTTTCAAAAAAATATTCTCCAAGAGCTCCTCCGGCGACGTTTTCGCCGCGCTGCCTCTACCGCGCGCCTCGCCGAGCCCTGTGGTGCCGCGTTTGTAATTGCCCGCCGCCGCCCAAATCTTCGACGGCGTTTGCACCGGCGGCTTGAGCGTTTTAGGGTCAAGTCCCGTGCCGCCGCCGCTGGCGGCAATCGCGCTTAGTTTTTCTTTGACGCCGTCATAGGCGACGATCAAGTCAATCATCGTCGATCCTTTGGGCAAGACGTCACCGACGGGAATCAGTGTCTCGTTGTTTACAATCGCAAGTTCGTTGGGTTTGATCGCGGCGAATTTCATGCGTCGCTCCTTCCAATCAAATTCATTTCAATATCTGGAAGCGGCGATTTTGACAAGACGGTGACGACGGATAGCGCGACGCCCCGCGTCAATTGAATCGGTTTCGGCGCTGTGGCATAGACAATCGTGGCGCAATCCTGGTTGCAACTGTCGATTCGCACCAGCGCGGCGAACATCGATGCGCTGTCCAATGTTGTTATCGAGCGCGGCTCCCCGGGCGTTGTTCTAAAACGCAACGGACTGGAGGCTTTCTTTCCGTCTTCACGCAATAATGGTTCGCTGCGACGGGAAGTCGGGCGTTCTATCTTCAGAATAGCTCGGCTCAATCCGCGCGCGAGCGATCCGCGGCTACAATGGAAAGTCGTCAAGCAGGAAAACTGGGAACAATCCTGGAAACGATTCATCAAGCCGCGGCGCGTCGGCAAATCGTTTTGGGTTACGCCGCCATGGCTTAAACCGCCGAAGTTTCGCCGCCGTCACGTGATTACGATTGACCCCGGTATGGCATTCGGCACCGGCACCCACGCGACGACGCGCGGCTGTATAGAATTCCTCGAAGTCGTCGCCGATAAGCTTGGCGGTAACAAATTCACGGCGCTCGACGTCGGCACGGGCTCGGGCATCTTGGCCATCGCCTTGGCGATGCTGGGTGCAACCGAAATCTGGGCGATCGACAACGATCCCGTAGCGGTGAAAGTTGCAAGGGAAAATCTGCGCGTCAACGGCGTCGTAAAGAAAGTTCATGCGAGCGGCACCGAACTTAGCGCTTTCAGACAAACTTTCCCTGTTGTGGTCGCCAACTTGACGGCGGAGACGATCCTCGACCTTGCCATGGCGCTGGAAAAAAGAGGGGCACCGAAGGGGTTCATGGTTTTATCCGGAATCTTGCAGCAAAAAGCCGCCGCTGTAATTCGTCGCTTCCAGAGTCGGTTCCGAGTTATCCGCAGGGCGCGACAGCGAGAATGGGTAACGTTGCTTTTGCAGCGAAAAAAGTGAAACGTCATGCCTCGTTTTTTTTTGCCGAGAGCGAAGATTCACGGAAACCGCGGCATCATCGATGGCCAGGAGTTGGCGCATTTGAGCAAAGTCTTGCGTCTCGGTGCCGGCGACCTCGTCACCGTGTTCGATGACTCGGGTTGGCAGCATGATGCGGTGATTGATTCCCTGACCGCGGAACAAGGCGAAATAGAAATTTTACGCTCTTATGAAACCGGACGGGAGTCGCCACTGCGGACGATTCTAGCCGTCGGGTTGACCAAGGGAGACAAGCTTGACTTCGTCGTGGAAAAGGCCACCGAGCTCGGCGCGCAAAAGATCATTCCGTTCGTGTCAAACTATTCGGTGCCGAAGTTGGATGCGCAAAAGATCAGCAAGCGCACCGAGCGCTGGCAAAAAATCGCCGTGAGCGCCGCCAAGCAGTGTGGCCGCACGCGCGTGCCGGAAATCGCGCCGCTCTGTGATTATCAGAAGTTCGTCGATCAGCCATGGCCGGAAACGCTCAAGCTGATTTTTTGGGAGAAGGAGACGCATCAATCGCTGCATCAAGCCTATGAAAAAAACCGCGACGCCAAGGCGGTATTACTCGCGGTCGGGCCGGAAGGCGGCTTCACGATCGCGGAAGCGGAGGCGGCGAAAGCTCGAGGCTTCGAAACGGTGTGGATCGGGCGGCGCATTCTCCGCGCTGACACCGCGGCGGTGACAGCACTGACGCTGGTGCAGTTTCTTTGGGGTGATTTACGTTAGCGTGGCCTTGCTTCGGTCGCGCGGTTTCTCTAGCATGATTTGACGTAAGCGATGAGTGATGCTCCCATGAACTGCCAAAACTGCGATGCTCCGGTGCTGGTATCGGACGAACGCTGCGAAAAATGCGGCGCCAAGTTGCTCCACCGCCGAGTCATTTTAGGGACGACCAAACCAGAAAATTTTGCCTTGACGGCCGAGGAAGCGCCAAGCGCGCTTGAGGAAACGGTACGGGATGATGAGTGGCGCTTTCCGGCGCGTTCGGAGCCTGCCTCAGCTCCGGGCGTCGTCATTGCGGAAAGCGACGCCGTTGCGCAACCAAGTTACGGCGGGTTTTGGCGGCGAGTGGGTGCTTTCATCGTCGATCTCGCGGTCATATTTTTGCTGACCGCTCTGATGGCAGTGATGGCTTTTATTGGCTACAAGGTTGGACTCGCGGCCCATGACCGAAGTATTTCTTTGGCCAACGCGGCGCCGCTCATGGCATTTCTCACGTTTGCTTGGGTCTTTCTTGCGACCGTATATTTTGTCGTCTTCCATGGCATGGATGGAACGACCATCGGCAAGTCGTTGCTTGGATTGCGGGTCGTCGCCGCTGATCAGGAGCCGATCAATTATCGGCGCGCTCTGCTGCGCTGGGTGGGATTGGTTGGATTTGGCTGCTTGACGATCGGCGTGAGCTTTCTCTGGATCATGTGGAGCCGGGAGAAGCGCGGCTGGCATGATTTTTTAGCGCGTACGTGGGTAATTCGGGAATGAGTGCGGGCTGAAAACATTATGCGAAAGCTAAGGATCGGGGTCGTGATGGACCCCGTCGAAAAAATCAACATCGATAAAGACACGACATTTGTCCTGATGCTGGAAGCGCAGCGGCGAGGTCATGAGATCTATTTCATGGAATTGGACGATCTGTTTATTCGCGGCACGCCGCATGGACGTTACCGGCGGCTCGAAGTCGCGCGCGCAACGCCGCATTATCGATGGGGCAATGAATTCACAGGCGCGCTCGACGAGTTCCACAGCGTCTGGATGCGCAAAGACCCGCCCTTCGACATGAAGTTTTTCTTCGCGACGCATTTATTAAGCTTGATCGACCAGAGCAAGTGTTTCATCTTGAACAATCCGAAAGGTTTGCGCGAAGCCAACGAAAAGCTCTACGCCTTGCGTTTTCCAGAGCAGATTCCCCAGACGCTGGTGAGCAGCGACATGGAGCGGTTGAAAGCATTCATGGGCGAGTTGGGTGGCGAGATGATCATCAAGCCGCTCGACGGCAGCGGCGGCAGCGGAGTTTTTTACTTAAATGAACAAGACCGCAACACCAACTCGATATTGGAAGCGGCCACCGACAACGGCCGCCGGCTTATCATGGGGCAACGCATCATCGTTCTCAACGGCGAGCCGCTCGGCGCGGTATTGCGAGTCCCGCTAGAAACCGAGACGCGCGGCAATATTCATGTCGGCGGCCAATGCGTGAAAACGGATGTGACCGCCCGCGACCGGGAGATTTGCGCGGCGCTAGCGCCACTGCTTCAAGCGGACGGATTATATCTCGTCGGGCTGGACGTGATTGGAAACTTTCTCACCGAAGTCAATGTGACCAGCCCAACAGGGATCCAAGAAATTGATAGTCTCGATCATATGCAATTGGAAAGAACCGTGGTGGATTTCGTGGAGCAACAAGTCGAAAGAATCAGCTAGAGAGCCAGAGAAACCAGCCAGAATGAAAGCTTACGAAATCCTTACTGTTTCCACCTTTTTGCTCCGGTGAGTTCAGTAGCAGAGGCAAAAATCATACAGTGGCTGCGCTGCAGGAAAATGGGCGCGAAACCGTCCGCGCGCAATTCTTGGCTTCGAGTGCTCCTGATCCCCATCGTATCCTCACCTGCATGCTCATAACATATCGGAATTGTGAGCCAAACACACCGTCGATGTATTTCCTGCAAATGTTCCTATGCCGATCAGACAGCGCTCGTGAATTGAACCTATGTGGTCTCGAGTTGGTATGCAACTTGCCATTGATATGTTCTGCAAGAAAGGCCGGGCGCGGCCCGAAACACCCGTGTAATACATCATGGAACGAGCTCGCAAAAAAGTTTTTGTGGTTTCTGCCAAACGTCGAAACAAAGAAGCACCTCAATTCCATCTGAATGGTAAAGGGATAAACCTTTTGTATCCCATTTGTTCTTATTCGTATCGGACATTTTCGGCCGATCTAAATGTCTAGTTTTTAAAATTGGATCGAGATGTGGCTAGAGAATGTGTTGGTGAAACTCATACAAATTGTCTGTTTCTGGAGTACAAAAATTTTAGTAGATTTTGTACTACCAGAGCTCTTAAGCTTGGAGCAGATAAGTGCTATTGATTAACCGACCCTGTTGGCGGGCTGAGCGAACTTGGTAGTTGGTTGGCTTGTCCGTAATCGGGCCAACTCAGATTTTCATTAGGTTCTTCGGGGGCTTATGAGCAAAGAGCAAGTGTGCTTAAGGGCGGAGCTATGTCCAGTGCTAAGGCTTCGGTCCTCGCTACGTAATACCACCAAACCCCGACCTGAATTGAGAGCTCATGATCTGTCCGAGGTTGGCTGAATCGCCTCCATCACTTGTGGGGAAGGGCCGGCCCGGCTTACCCTTAAACTGAAACGAGTGACCTGCAGGTCTCAGAGCTGTTGGCCAGAGATTCCCGGCCGGGATTGGCTGACGAAATGAATACCTCTGCCAAACTCCATGCTCGCCATCACGGTGGGATGGATGTAGCCGGAATACGGTATTGTTTCGACCGCTTCTAAACATCGCTTCCAAACGTGCCTTTTAAGAATCCCTCGGATCATTTCTTGTTAAACCCGTTTCTCCGGAATCGGGTTTTTTTATTCACTCA
>WNGO01001077.1_pt1 | contig 20226 bp, 14 predicted proteins | sample 5400511 | NCBI WGS metagenome assembly WNGO01 (sample SAMN13153380, study PRJNA577476) | soil metagenome | isolation source: 20 cm soil or saprolite under Garry oak tree replicate 2 | place: USA:California | collected 2016-06-15 | reverse complement strand
CCAAGATCTTTCTGGAAGGTGACGTTCCTGAGCAAATCGAAGCGATCGAGGAGCGACTTCTTCTGATCGGTCTCCCAGAAAAATCGGGCGTCGTTGAAACGCGCCCGCAACACGCGCTCATTGCCCTGACGGATGAATCCGTGAGGATCGCTGTCGGTGTTGAGCACGGCCAGGAAATGCGGCATCAGTTTCCCGTTCGCATCTTCCAACGCGAAATACTTCTGGTGATCGCGCATCACCGTGACCAGCACTTCTTCCGGCAGCGCCAGGAATTGCGGTTCGAACCCACCCAGAATGACCGAAGGATACTCGCTCAAATTGACGACCGTATCGAGAAGGGGCTTGTCTTCGCGCCAGCGCGCGCCCGGAATGGTGCGAGTGGCGGCGTCGAGCGCCTTGCGGATCTGGTGCTCGCGCTCGGCACGACCCAGGACTTTCGCGGCGCGAAGCGAATCGACGTAGGCGGATCCTGGCCCCGGAATTGTGACGGGAGCGTCGGTGAGAATCCGGTGTCCGCGGGATACGTTTCCGGCACGAATGCCGTCGAACTCCACTGGCAGGGTTTCGTCGTCGAGCATCGCGACCAGCCAGCGCACGGGCCGCACAAAGCGCTCACTCGGCTTGCGCCAGTACATATTCTTGGGCCAGTAGATGGCCGATATCTCTTTGGGAAGTCCTTCCGCCAGAATTTCGGCCGCGGTGCGGCCCTTCTTCGTGACCTTCGCAGAGATGTATTCGCCCTTCGGACATCGGCTTGGGCTGCGGCGATGTCCGACGCCATTAAGGCGAGCCGGCGAGGGGTATCGAAAGAACTGATCTCTCCGCCCAACAAACGCTCGCGTGTGAGCAATGCGCCCACGCGTTCGCGCAATTCCTGGGAGGCCGCATCGATCATGCGGGCCGGAATTTCTTCGCAACCAATCTCTAGCAGGAAATCTGGCATGCCTTCAAACCATCCAGTATCTCAAAACTGACGGGGCCCGATTGTGATGCGAATCACAATTACGCCGGCGGTCGTGAATCGCGTTGCGTGCAGCGCTATCCAACTGGGGACAGCGACTCTTTCCTGGGCTTCGCTTTGGCCTTTGGCGCAGGCTCAGACTCGGTATCTTGTTCTGCGGCCGTCTCACTATTCTGATCGACCCAGGCTTTGGCAATCCCGACTGCCAGCGCACGAACTCGCGCAATCACTCCCACGCGCTCGGTCACCGAGATCGCTCCGCGCGCATCCAGGATGTTGAACAGGTGTGAGCACTTCAGACAAAGGTCATAGGCCGCAAGAAGCGGAAAGCGAGCCTTCTCGGTAGTCGAAAGCGGGTGCCCCACCCTTGTCGCGTCGTCTGCGACAGGGTGGGGATTCTGACTTCGGAACGAGTACTGATCGACCAATGCCTTACATTCCGCTTCGTACAAGTCGAAGTGCTTCCATGCCTTCTCCACATCGGCGGCTTCGAAGTTGTAGACAGAAAATTGCAACTCGTCGGCGAGGCGCACGTCCCCGTATTTCACTGACGCCCCGGTCTGAGGATCGCGTGCCCAAACTATGTCGTAGATCGAATCGAGATCCTGCAGGAACTGCGCAATACGCTCCAGGCCGTACGTGAGTTCCGCGCAGATTGGAAACAGATCCACGCCACCGCACTGCTGGAAGTAGGTAAACTGCGTGATCTCCTGCCCATCGAGCATGACCTGCCAGCCCACGCCCCAGGCGCTCAAGGTTGGAGCTTCCCAGTTGTCTTCTTCAAACTTGATGTCGTGATGACGCAGGTCGATGCCAATCGCTTCCAGGGATTCCAGGTACAACTCCTGAACATTTTCCGGCGGAGGCTTCAGGATCACCTGCAACTGCATGTGCTTGAAAAGCCGGTTCGGATTCTCCCCATAGCGTCCGTCGGCCGGACGACGAGACGGCTGCACATAGGCCACTTTATACGGCTTCGGCCCGAGCACTCGTAGGAACGTTTCCGGAGCCATGGTGCCGGCGCCGACTTCGACGTCATAGGGCTGCTGGAGGACGCATCCGCGCTCGGCCCAGAAAGTCTGCAAGCGGAGAATTAACTCCTGAAAGGTAAGCGGGTTGGACTTGGCTGGAGTCACAGATGAATTCGGGATTCGAAGGTTAATCGATGATTGTAACGGATGGGGCGGGCAGCCGTCAGCTAACGGAGTTCCTCCAGTCCCGACGGGGATCAACGCGGCCATTCTCGGCTTGCTGGGAAATTCCGGCGACTTAGAACAGAAAAATCTACTCATTCAAGCCATAAACCGCCACTTCACCGGCTGCAAGGCTTAGCGAAATAACTCTTTGATCCACATTTAGATAGCGCCGACCCTACCGCAAGGGCATGAGAAATGCTTTAAAAGGCTCGGGAGCGTGTCTCCTGTCGTTGCTCCTCTTTTCTCCTTACGATGCTTTGCGGGAGGTTCTGCCATGAGCAAGTCTGTGGTTTTCTGCGCCTTTGCACTGGTGTCGGCTCTAGGCTGTGCCTTTCTGCTCTCATGTAGTACGCACAATATGGTTTCCAATAGCCCCGCCACTATCAATCTTACGGTGAGCGATCCGGCATCTTGTTCCGCGCCCCAAGGGCCGTTCAGCCACATCTTCGTCACTATCGTCGATGTGCAGATCAACGCAAGCTCCAGCGCCGGCGATCAGGATCCAGGATGGGTCGATCTCACTCCGAATCTGGCGCAGAGTCCCCAACAAGTGGACCTGCTTGGACAGGCCAATAACCAATGCTTTTTGGCCATGCTGGGTTCGTCCATCGAAATACAGCCCGGGAGCTATCAGCAGATTCGCATCATTCTCGCCGGCGGAAACGTCACGCTTAACAACAACCCCTGCGGCAGCATGGCGAACTGCGTGACGTTGACCAGCGATACGACCAACACGCCATTGCCGCTGCTTTTGTCGAGCCAGGCTCAAACCGGGATCAAGATTCCATCGGGGCAGATCGCCGGTGGACAGTTTGTAGTGGCTGCCGGAGAAACCAAAGATCTGAACATTGACTTCAATGCCTGTGCGTCGATTGTTACGCAAGGCAATGGACAATTCCGCCTTAAGCCCGTGCTGCACGCTGGCGAAGTCAACCTGACTTCATCTTCTATTAATGGAAAGATTGTAGACAGCGTTTCTGGGCAAGCGATTATTGCGGGGAACACGGTTGTCGCCCTGGAGCGGAAAGACGGCTCGGGCGTGGACCGCGTGATCATGGAGACAACCACGGACGGGACCGGTGCATTTGTCTTTTGTCCCGTGGCGGCGGGATCCTACGATGTGGTCGCAGTTTCGAGCAACGGCACGCTGATTACTTATGGAGCCACGATAATCACGGGTGTTCAGCCTGGAAATTCTCTAGGGACGGTGCCCCTCGTAGCACAAGCGGGGATGGTGATGTCGCCAGCCTCGATTACAGGGCAGATCACAACAGGCACTGGAAGCACGGGTACTGTGGCGGATATTTCGTTGTCGATGCTGCAGCCGGTTCTGGAAAATGGAACGACCGTGCTGGTGACAATTCCTCTGGCGGCGCAATCTTCAGCGACGGCGAGTGTCGCCACGGCGGCCGGTGCAAGCTGTCCCCCAAATACCGATTGCGCCAGTTACACTCTGTCCGTACCGGCGGCGAATCCGAGCTTAGGAACATTTAGTACAAGCGGCGTCCAGACGCCTGCCGTGCCCTCGAGCGGACCTGTGAACTACACAGTCGATGCCATCGCTTTTGTTCCAGGGGGAAGCGGCATGCTCGACTGCAGTCCGTCCGAATTGCAGACGGGCTTGAACATCACTAACACGAGCCTGGTGGTTACCGCTGGAAGCAGCGTGACCGCGGCGACGCTAGCTTTCACAGGATGCCAATAGATGTTGCTGGGAGAGCCTGGAACTAGAATGTCCCTTTTTCCAGCATCCCCGCGGTAATCAACTTCTTCTCGATGTGCCGCTGCAGGATTTGGATCAGGAGTTTGCGCAGGTCATCGCCCTGCGACTTGGGCCAACTCATCTGGGCAAAGGCGCCCACTGGCGCGCGAAACATGCGCGCTGCGAGAAGGCGCGATTCGGGCGAAAGCTCCAAGGAAGCAAGACGCTTGTCGTCGGCGCACATCAAACCGTCGGCGAGGGCATGGAAGTAGGCGCGATCGCCATTCAGATTGCGCCCGCAGACCACGCATTCAGTGAACTCCGGAAGGAAGCCGACCAGGCGTGTGAGCCACAAGTCGAAGTACGTGACCGGCATCCATATCTCCGGTCCAGTGAGCATCTGCAGCACGGAAAGCGTGAGGCGGAAGATGGCGTCGTTCGCTTCATGGTCGGGGAGCAACTCATCCAACAACTCGGCGATGTGTCCCAGCGCCACGGCGCGAGCGTAGCTCACCTCCGACGCCATGGGCGACTCGAGAACTTCACAGGAATCGAGGCGCGCCAGTTCCCGGCGTTCGCGTACATCGTAAAAAGCACGCACGTAAGTCAGTGGCTCGAGCGCGCCGCCGAAACGGCGCTTCGACTTTTTGGCAGACCGCGCCACGCCGTGTACTTTACCCTCTGCGCGCGTGAACAGGGTGACCAGCAAATCGGCTTCGCGCAGCGGATAAGTTCGCAGCACGATCGCTTCTGATTCTCGCAAGGCCATCGGTTGAGTGTGATTCTAGTGGAAGGGCGAAGACTCGTCAGCGTCCGAACCATCGAGACGAGGGGTTCATAGAACGCACAAAGGCGCGCGCCTGTTCAGGACGCGCGCCTGGTATGTGTCGTCGAACTGAAGCTGCGTTACCGGCCGAAATACTTGGCGTTGCGTTCGGTGAACGCGTTCCACTTTTCCGGCAGGTCGTCGAGCGCGAAAATGGCGGAAACCGGGCACACCGGAACGCAGGCGCCGCAATCGATGCACTCCACCGGATCGATGTACAGCAACTCTTCAGTCGCGTAAGCAGGCTCGTCTTTCTTGGGGTGAATGCAATCGACCGGACACGCATCCACACAGGCGGTGTCTTTGGTGCCGATGCACGGCTCAGCAATCACGTAGGCCATAAAGGATTCAGTCTCCTGGGAGTTCCTGCGTTTATTTTACTACCGCAACGGTTGATCGACCCGACATTCTAGCAAGAATACGGGTGGCGGGTACAGGACCGGGAGCAAGGCTTACCAAGAAAAAAGGCCGGCGGCACGGGGCCGCCAGCCATTCTCATTCTGATCAGCAAAACTGACGCTTAGCGGTGTCCGCCGCCGTGAAAGCCCCCTCCACCATGGAAGCCACCACCACCGTGAGACTCACCTCCGCGGAAAGACTGTCCGCCACGGAATCCGCCTTCGTTCCCACGCGCGTAGCCACGGCCATGATCCTCGCGTGCGTAGCCGCGAGCATCGCCACGGTCGTAACCACGGCCCTCGAACCTCGGGTGGGCATAGTAGCCATGTCCCCAACCCGCGCGGCCATAATAGCCACGATTCCAGAACCACGCCGGATGTCCCCAGTGGTACCACGGGCCTACGCCGACGAAGAATCCATCTACGAAATAGTCGGGTCCGTAATAGCCGTACGGCGTACAGGCATACGGATAATAGTTGTAGTACCCGTAGGCACAAGCCGGCGGTCCGGCCACATAACCAGGGCCCACCCCGACTCCAATTCCAACCCGAACCTGCGCCTGCGAGTACGCAAACGGCACCATCAGAATCGCCAGCAACGCGACATATTTCAGATAACGCATACTCACCTCCGCCTTCCCGGAATCTCTCTCGCTTCTTCTTCGATCCAGGAAGCTTTCCAATCCTGCTACTTATTGGAACAGCGGAAGCGGCAAAAAGTTTCGGAAACCGGAGTGGTTGATTTCAACCATCCCGCTTAAATTCAACCACTTACATCGCAAGCGCCAAGCTGCCTCCTTGGGCGCCAGAGGCGTTCCGCCAGGAGTCGCACAAACTAACGTTATCTAGAACGCTAGTAACAAGATTGCTTTAATAGTTCGTAGGATGTGCGGTCAATTTCCGGAGAGGGGACAGCCCCTATGGAGAAGTTGAACATCGTTGTTTCGCTAATCACTGAACAGAATGATTACCAACGCGAGCAGGCAGCGTCAGCGCAAGCTGCTGCCGCAAAGCTGGGAGCCTCAGTTCAGATCATTTATGCGAACAATGACGCTGTACAGCAGACGCAACAGATTCTGAAATTCATTCAGGAACCGAGCAAACGCCCTGACGGCATCATTGTCGAACCCGTGGGTACAGGAATGCCGCAGGTGGCCAAGGCGGCGGTAGCGGCAGGAATCGCATGGGGTGTCATCAACGCCCGCGTAGACTATCTGCCTGAATTGCGCCAACGTGCGCTGGTTCCCGTTTTCTCAGTGGTTTCCGACCACGAAGAGATCGGCCGAATTCAAGGGCAGCAGATCGCCGCAATTCTAGGCGAGGAAGGCTGCGTTCTCTATCTCGAAGGCCCTGGAGTCGGCGATGTAGCCCGCCTGCGGACGAAGGGCATGATGTCGAGCAAACCCCATAAGGTTTCCATCAAGACTCTGAAGGGTGATTGGACGCAGAGGAGCGGTTACAATGCCATCCGTTCATGGCTGGCATTGAGCACCTCGCGCGAACTTCACGTCGGAATGGTCGCCGGGCAAAACGACGACATGGCCATCGGTGCCCGCCATGCCTTCGAAGAATTGACGGATACGAAAGAACGCGACGAATGGCTGAAATTACCCATCATCGGATGCGATGGCGTTCCCAAAGCAGGCCAGAGCTGGGTACGACAGGGACGTTTAGCGGCGACGATCTTCTCTCCGCCACTCATCGGTGACGCGATCCATTTGATCGCAAACTCGCGGCACACCGGCACACAGCCGGAAGAAAGGACGTCAGTTGCCCCGAGTTCGTTCCCGGCAATTCAGGAACTGAAGCGCACGCGTTCCGCCGCAGCTGGATGAGGATAGAGCTTTTCAATCTTGCGGCTCGCGGCGCGATTCACCGTGAGTAGCTATCGCGGCGTGTAGATCCAAGTCTGTGCCGTTGACTGGTCGTTGTTAGCGTAACCACCCGCGAGCAACACCCTTCCATCTCCCAACCTGGTCTCGGTCATAAAGTGCCATGGACCGCTGAGCTCACCTGGTGCCACGGCGAACCTACTTGCGGCAGGATCAAACACTTCCACCGTTTTACTGCCGCCCGCAATCAGTAGTTTTCCGGATTCCAGCGCCACCGCCTCTTCGGGCAATTTGAAACGGCTATCGCGCATGGAGGAAACCGCGGTGAACTTGCCAGTCTTCGGATCGTAGATCTCCGCGCTAGTTAGGTTCCCGCTCCAGTCGCGCTCGTCGGAGCCCCCCGCAACCAGCACCCGGCCATCCGGTAACAGGCCAGCGGTGTGCTTGTAGCGTGCGGTAATCAGGCGCCCCGTATCGGTGAAGTGTCTGGTCTGGGGATCGTAGATTTCCGCAACTGCATTGAGCTCGTCGCCACGGCCACCCACGATGAGGACGCGCCCATCGCGCAGAAGTGTCGCCGTGTGTGCGACGCGAGGAAAATGCATCGCCCCGACGGACTCGAATTTGAGGGTTGCAGCGTGGAAGACTTCAGCAGAAGCGATACCGCCGGGTGAGTCGTGGTCGCCGCCACCCGCGATCAGCACATCGCCGTCGGACAGCAAGGTTGCGCTCGGCCTTCCGCGCTTGCTGGTCATCTTGCTTGGGAGCACCGCGAATTTGCCGGTCGCTGGATCATAAAGCTCAGCCGAGTCTGTGGGACCATGACCGATCCAGCCCCCAGCGATCAGCACTTTTCCGCCGCGAAGCAGAATTGCGATCTGGCCAACCCTGCCGATACTCATATCGCCGGTCGGCTGGAACTTATCAGTGGCCGGATCATAGAGTTCGGCGGATTTGTAGAAATCCTGATTGCGCCGCATGCCGCCGGCGAACAGGACCTTGCCACTGGGCAGCAGAGTCGCTGTATGGCCTGAACGGGGCTCGAGCATCGGCGTCGATAACGCTACTGACCCTATACCTATAGTTGAGGCCAGAGGCGCGCGAAAGGCGGTCGCGGTCAGAGCCAAAGTAATTGTGGTGAGACTGGCAAGAAGCCGAGGGTGATTCATTGGCGTCCTCCTGAAGAATCGGACGCGAAGGAGGATGGGTGGTGAGCAAGGATGTACTGAATCTTCTGCGATCGCAGACCCTGTCATCCTGAGGAACGCGCCTTTACCGTTCCGAAGGATCTGTGGACTGTTATATAACATCGATGGCGCCGCGAGTGCACAGGTCCTTCGCGGCAAAAGCGCCGCTCAGGATGACATGGTGAGCGAGTTCAGGCTCGGACCAGTTGTTTCTTCTCGCTCGGCTCGTACTCCACGATGTAGCCCGCTACCGCGCTGGCTGCCACGGTAAAAGGAGACGCCAGATACATCTGTCCGGGGCCGCTGCGGCCGGGGAAGTTTCGGTTTTGCGCGCTGATGACGACCTGATCGGGCCGCGTCGAGACTCCAGGTCCGGCATTGATGCAGGCTCCGCAACTCGGCTCGATGACGTGCGCTCCAGCCCTTTGAAAGACGTCCAGATACCCGCGCCGGACGCAGTACTCACGTGTCTCTTGCGAGCCGAATTGGATGTAGAACTTCACCGAATCAGCCACGCGCTTGCCCTGCTTCAAGGCTTCGGCTAGCACGGCTGCGTACATATCCATATCCTCGTTCTTGCCGGCGGTGCAGGTGCCGCCGTAGGCGATTTCGACCGGCACCGGCGTATGCAGGTCGCGGATGTACTTTCCGTTGCCAGGATCTCCCGGCGTCGCAACCATCGGAGTAATGTCCGCGGCGTCCAGTTCAATGACGTGCGCGTACTGTGCTCCCGGATCGCTGTAGAGTCCCTGCATCATGGTCTCGCCCTTCTTGCGGTCGATGCCGCGCCGCTCGACAAGGAAATCAACGGCCTTCTTGTCAGGCGCGACGATGCCGGTAAATCCGCCAATCTCGGCCGCCATGTTCGTCATGGTGGCGCGCTCATCGACGCTCAGTTCCTCGATGGCCTCGCCGGCGTACTCCATGACCTTGGCTAGCGCCTTGCCGCTGCGAACATAATCAAGGCTGAGGATCTTGAGGATGAAGTCTTTCGCGGTCACGTTGGGATGCTTCTTTCCACGAATCACAACCTTCACCGACTCCGGCACGCGGACGCGCACATCCTTAGTGATCCATGAATTAAAAACGTCGGTCGTCCCGATTCCGAACGCGACGCAACCGATAGCGCCAACATGTGGGGTATGCGAATCAGAACCGATATTCAACTGCCCCGGCAGGGCGTAGCTTTCCAGAACAATCGAGTGGCAGATCCCCTCGGATCCTTTGCGGTCGGTCAACTCGCCGTGCAGCCTGATTCCCTGCTTCTTCGCAAAATCCTGCTGCTTAAGCTTGAGTTGCGTGGCCAGGTCGAGCAGTCCCAGTTTTTTCTTTTCCTCCGAGATCACTTCATCAAGAAATGTCAGGTGATCGCGAAAGAACAGAATGGTCGAAGGATCATTGACCTTCGCATCCTTGCCGACATAATGCTCGAAGAAGATCGCGGCCATGGGCGTGACGTACTCATGGCTGAAGCGCAGATCGGCGCGAGCAAAGCCGGTGTCGCCGGGCTTTACCGAGGGCACTCCTACTGCGCCCTTCCCGTTGAGCATGTGCCGCGCAAAAATCTTCTCGGCAAGAGTCATCGCCAGTGTGGCGCGGGCGCTCCCGCCCGCGGACTCTATGGGAGGAAGAAAAACCTTCCCCTGCAGACGCGCAACATTGAATGGAAAAAGCCCGCCGTATTCGATCACCTGCCGCGTAATCTCATCCTCGCCCGCGGTGAATTCGCTCAGCGCGATCTCTTCCCCGCCCCGGATGCGATCAATCAGAGAGAAGTTTGTCGAAGTCAGCAGCCCCAGGTTCTGGCAATTCTGCGTGTAAATGCGCTCGATATTTTCGGCGATCACCACGCGGATGCCGGCGCACATCTCGGCATAAGGGGACTGCTCACGGCTCGATCCCTTGCCGCGCCGTTTACCGCTCACCGCGCACACGAACCCGCCGCGCTTTATATCGCCGCGGCCGACGGGTGTGACGCTTCCGCACTTCAAGCCGAGATACGGGATCTCACCGAGTGTCTCGTCGAAATAAAAACAGTAGTGAGCGGGAGTGATCTCGTCGGTCGAAATGTCGTCGCGCAGCTTGGGATTGTTCGCGGGATTCTTCGTGTCCCACGGCAAGTCTTCGCCCGCCAGTTGCCGCTTGATCAGCTCCGGGTCTTCGGTGAGAAACAAAATGCGTCCCTGCAGACGGACTTTGTCGGGCCGCTTTTCGATTTGGCGTTCCAGAAGTGAGTTGATCACGGTAGCCTGAGATTTTCGAAATTTTGGCGCCGGAGCGGAGCCGGCGTCCCCACATGCTTCATTGTAACTCCGCTAACCCCGCAATGACTCGTGTAGCCCCGGACGCCTTCGTCCGGGGTTGCGCGCGAAGCGCGCTATGAACGCGGCAAATCCCGGAAAGAATCCTGGCTAGGTCAACATTCCGATCGGTGAGCCTCGCCCCCGCCGCTATCTTTGATAAACCCGCGGATCCGGCAGCACTTCAAGCCCACGCCCGGCGAAGATCTCTTCGAATTCGTGCAACAGCGCGTCATGCACCAATCCATTCGAGGCCAGCGTCTCGCGGCTATTGAGTTCGAAGGGGGAACCATCGAAACGAGTGATCCGGCCTCCGGCTTCTTCGACGATGAGCACTCCGGCCGCCGTGTCCCAAGGGTTGAGATTGAACTCCCAGAATCCGTCGAAGCGGCCGCAAGCCACGTTGCACAAATCCAGCGCGGCGGCTCCGGCGCGACGCACGCCATGCGTTTTCAATGTGATCTGGTGATAGAAAAATATGTTCGGATTCTTGTGGCGCTTATGACTCGGAAACCCTGTAGCTACGAGACATTCCTTTAAGTGCGCCATCTTCGAAACGTGAATCGGCTTGCCATTGAGTTGTGCGCCCCTTCCCTTCTCAGCGCTGAAAAGCTCGTCCCGCGTCGGATCGTAAACAACGCCTGCGATGCGCATCTCTTTATCTTTGGAACGATGCTCCAGCGCCATCGACACGGCGAACACCGGGTATCCGTGCGCAAAATTGGTGGTGCCATCGAGCGGATCGACGTACCAGCGGTATTCGCTGCCCCGATCCTTCAGCCCCTGCTCTTCCCCCATGACATCGTGCGAAGGAAATTGTTTGCTGACCCGCTCGCGAATCAGGGCTTCCGAAGCACGATCGGCCGCCGTCACCAGGTCAGCGTCGCCCTTGTATTCAATCTTCAAGCCCTGATGGAAGTATTGCATCAACAGAACTCCCGCTTCGCGCGCGATCGCGGACATTGCGGGAATGAAACTTTCAGGATTGCTGGATTCGGACATGGACCTCGGACCTCACACTTCAGACGTCAGCAAACGGCCTCCCAATCAATTGGAATGATTGAATCCCGTCACCCCACCCCTTGCGGAGGTCTGAGGTCCGCGGTCTGACGCCGCTCTACTTGCGTTTTCCGCCATCCTCGGCGATGTACATGATCTCGTGCTTGAAGATAAACAGATTCGGAGCGTCCTGCCGGGTCAAGCGCACCATGTTCCTGTCGTAGTATTCGATCCAGCCCTGAAAAACCTGACCATCCATCAACTTGACCGAGACCGGCTTCTGTTTCTCCCCGAGTGTCTTCAGAAAAGACGCTTCCTCAAAGGTATCTTCCGGGGGCGGAGTGCGTCCGCGCTTGGCGTTGGGACTTCCTTGCGGAGGACGGAACGACATGCTCGCATTGTACACAAAGCGCACGGAGTTCCGTTGCCTGACAGGCGGGACACTGTGCAATCGGAAGTGCAATAATGGGCAATTCATTCCAGGCAGGAGGCACGTTCCATGCGTTGTGTACTCCCGTTACTTCCTGCGATCCTCGGAGTGTCGGTCATCATGGCCGGAGCTCAGACAGGTCACAATTACCCCACGCCGCCCGAACCGATGGACCCGCAGTCACGCCAGACCCAACAGCCCCAGATCAGCACGCGCCGCGTCGACGCCGCGCAAGTCCAGAAAGAGGCGGATGACCTCGCGCGTATGGCCCAAACCATCCCCGCCGACGTGGCGAGCGTCCGAAAGGGAATGCTGCCCAAAGATGTGATTGAGAAGCTAAAGCAGATCGAGAAGCTATCGAAACGGCTGAGGACGGAACTTAATCCGTAGAGCGGACTGCCGGAAGAAAGAAGTGGCCATCTTCATTGAAGATGGCCACAGCCAAGATGGAAACAGCAGGTTAGAAGGTCAGCTTAAGCTGGAACTCCATGGCACGCGGTGCTCCCAGCGCATTCACTCCGGAACCGAGCCCGAGGCGCAGGGAGTTTCCAGCCGCCCCGTGGAGCTGAGCGCTGGTAGTTCCGTTTGGAGATCCTACCTGCCCGTTGAGTATGTTGCCGAAGGGGACGGCAGGTCCGTCGAAGTTAGAGAAATTGAATACATTGAAGAATGAAATACCCGGTTGTAACTGAACTCTCTCCTTGATTTTGTAATGCCAGTTCAGGCTCAGGTCGAAAGTCTTCAACCACGTCTGGCCAATCGCGCCTGCGGGAGCCACAGATAGAGGCGTGCCCCCGGCGATAACGCCGCCCAAGGATTGCAGTTGGCTTAAGGTGAACAGGTTGTTGTTTATCAAAACCTGGCCGGCGGGAGTGGCTTGACCCACCATGGTCGTGTTGAACTTGCTAATCAGTTGATTAAGGCCATTGACACCGAACGTTCGCCCAAAGTCCCCCAAATTGGTTCCTGGAAGAAGATCGCCCACTCCTCGGTTATTAGCTGTAGCTCCATCGCCGGTTCCGTCTCCCGTGAGGTCGGTCTGGAAGATACCGCCTGCAAGGCCGCTTACAGGCAGTGTTACGTTGTCGGCCAGCGGGCTATCGAAGTGGCCCCCGAACCCAAGCTGGAATCCCGCCGGCAAGTCCATATACCCGCCGAACGAAAGCTGGTGAGTGCGATCCAGGCCAGTCGGGCCCATGTAGCGCGTTGGATTTGCGAAATCAGTCGCAGCAGTGCTGAAATCGTTGTCCCTCGCGGTGGCGACGTAACGAGACCACGAGTACGAGACTTGCAGGTTTAAGTGCTTAATGCCACGCACGGGATTGGAAAGATCCTGCTTTAACGTCGTTTGCAGGCCGTTGTATACCGAGCGCCCGATTGGGAACAGCATCTCATTGCCGCCTAGGTCACTGTTGATTCCTGGGAAAGCAGCAGCTGGCAGACCTTGCAATCCACAGGGGATGCCGGAGCACAGCTTGTACCCGGAATCCAGACCATTTGCTGCGAAGTCAGCAATGTGCGCGCCAGCAGTGATTGCACAATTGATCGAGCCCTGATCGAAGCCCGTACCGCAGCCGAATGCGTTGTTTGTAGCCGAGATCGCAGCCTGCGCTGCGTTTGGGTCGAAGAAACGCGAATCGCCGACATGATTCGTATCCACCAACAGGTAATTGTGCGTGGACACATTGCGGAGGTAATCAACGGTGAGCACCGATCCTCGGCGAATCTGGCGCTGGAAGCCGATATTCATCTGCACGGAGCGTGGTGTCACGTAATCCGGAGCCAGAAGAGTTGTGCTCGTAGCAAAATTGTCCGCTTTGAGAGTACCGATGTAAGTAGCGTTAGCCTGCGGGCCCTGTGCCAATGTTTGAGCCTGGTAGGCTTGTTGCGCCGCAATGATCCCAGGTGCAGCTTGGCCGATGGCCAATCCATCGAACTGGGTATTCGGCTGGAAGCCCAGGAAAAGCCCCTGCTTTAGGCGGGCGCCAGGATCAAACAGGATGTTGTTCCAAACAGAGTTCTCGTAGAACAGTCCAATGCCGCCCCGGATCACGGTCTTTCCGTTGCTGCCGGGATCCCAGGCGAAGCCAAGCTGCGGAGCAAAATTGAGATTGGGCTGATGCACTGCGTTGCCGAGGCCGCTGTAGAACTGATTGTTGAATTGGTTCAAGTCAGGGAGCGGACCTAAGTCGGTGTCGGTGCGAGCGGTGTCACGCACGTAGCGCAGGCCGAGGGTCACGGTAAAGTTGGGCTTAACTTTCCAGGAATCTCCAATGTACCAGGACAAGCGGTGATCCGGCCCCTGTCCGCCACCCGACAGCCCAAAGCCAGGTCTTGGCGAAAAGAATCCTTGTCCATTACCCATGATGACGCTGGCAACCGGGTAATTGAGCGGGTTGGTAACTCCGCCTGGGCCAAATGGATTTGTGGCCGCGAAGGCTGCTGGCGAACCCGGACAAGGGCTCGCAAAGCTTCCACCGTTGCAGTTACCGAAACCGCCCGGCGAATTCACCGCCGGGGCTAATCCCAGGAACGCCGCCAATCCGCCACCTTTAATGTTGTTATATCCAACGCCAAAGCGAATGATGTGATTCTTGAAGAGCTTGCTGCCGTCATATTTGATTTGGTGATTAGACTGCATGGTCTGCTGGGGCGCGAGGAAGTTAGGGCCGGAGCAGAATTGATTTGCGCCCGCCGTCAGGCAGAATGGGTCGGCGCCGATTGCAAGCTCAATGCCCGGCGCGGGATCGAAAATGCTAGAGCCGGATACGGCATCCTTAATACCATTTTCAAATTTGGTGTAGCCAAAGCGCACGCTGTTGGTCAGAGAACCAAAATTGAAGTCGACGCCGACCACGTGGACTCGCGAGTGATTCACATTCGCATACGGCTGAAAGGAGTTGGGAATAAAAGGAAGCACACTCTTGTTCTGATCGTAGGTGAAACGATAGAAAGCCTTGTACCGGTTGGCCTGATAATCGACGCGCCCGATGGTTTCCGTCTCTCGGAAAGGGGAATTGAAGCTTCCGTGAGAGTCGACAAACGGATCTCCGGGGAGAATTGGATCAAGTAGATCCTGCTTGATCCGTTCCGCGTCGAAGAAAAAGAAGAGCTTGTCCTTGATGATGGGGCCCCCAAGGCTGCCACCAAAGTGATTCCTTTGGAATGGATTGTTCGACGCGCCCGGCAGATTCGCATTCAGACTCTGGTCGCGGAAATAATAGAAGCCCTCCCCATGCAGTCCGTTGGTTCCCGACTTGGTGGTGATGCTCACGGACCCGGACGAAGTCAACTCAGTTGAGAGGTCGAGCGAAGACTGCTGCAACGAGTACTCCTGGATCGCACCCATTGGAATGTTTTGGGTTGTAGTGCCGACGTTCTCGTCGCTGACGTCAACACCGTCGACCTCGATGCGCGCGGTCCTGCCGAAGCGGCCGCCGAAGGACACGGAAGAAAATCCGTTCTTCGTGGGATCGAAGGTTCCGCCATCCTGAATCTGGACGCCCGGCTCCAGCTGGGCGAGGTCGAGGAAGTTACGCCCGTTGATAGGAAGGTTTTCAATTCGTTGTGCCGTAAGAACACCCTGCACCGTCGCCTGCTCGGTGTTCACGGTAAGCTCGGACGCTTGCACTTCAACGACCTGTGAGCTCTCGCCAAGATTGAGCTTTAAATTGCCTGAAGTGGTCGTGTTTACCTGAACGACAACCAGCATCTCAATCGTCTTGAACCCGGCGCCTTCGACTCGAATAGTGTAGTCTCCGGGTATGAGCGCCCCGGTGGCATAGTTGCCGGTCGACGTGGTGGTCGTCGTGACCACCTGCCCCGTCCCTTTATTCGTAATCGTGACTTTCGCACCACTGACCACCGCTCCGGAAGGGTCGGTCACCGTTCCCACAATGCTTCCTGTGCTGATCGTCGTTTGTGCGACAACCGGAACGATACCCAACGTCATGAGCATCGCGCAGACCGCCAGTACCGCCAACCATCGTTGATAGTTCGACATTGTCGACCTTCCTTGTCCTTGAGCCGTAACGTGTCGAGACTGCTGAACCCCAGACTTTGGGAAGACACTCACCACAAAAACGGCATTTGTCTAGGTAACGACGACCACCACGTCCGGCAAAGAGGAATGATTAGTGATCAAGTCTAAAGCAATTCCTGAGCCACACTTTCGCGTGAGTTTGTATAACCACTCTCTCTTGTGTCTTTTCAACCGCTTGCCTTAGAGAAGACGCTCGATGTTGCATGGCGTCTCAGCTCGACAAAGTCAATTACATTCCAAAACCCGTAGTCGAAGCTTCCGAAAATCGTACGAGAATCATGACTCCGGTTTCCTGAGGAATGTTATGACACATCTGTTTACGAAACAGTCAGTATCGTTATTGTTGAGGAGCTGAAAGCCGCTTTCTGAACAGTGCTAGAAGTCGGATTTCACCGTGTAATAACCGGCGCGGTGGCGAACCCTGTACCCCGCCGAGTCTGGGGCGCTTACAATCTTGACCTCGATGCGGCGGAATTCAGAGAACGAGCTGTGTTGCGAAGGGTAGTAAGCGAGCAAGTATTGCGTGCGCAGTTCGTCACTAATTTTGCGGAAGGCGTCGTCGAGTTGAGTAATCGATGTCGCGTAATAGTACTTGCCGCCGGTATCTTCCGAGAGTTGGATCAGCGCGTGTTCCCCTCCAGTTTCCCGTCCAGCGCTGCTTTCAATCGGCACAACGATAATGGAATACACGATCGCTTCGGCTTCCTCGGCAGCTCGTACCGCTTCTTTGTAGTCGACCCGGCTGACTGTATCGCCGCCGTCGGTGATCAGCACGATGACTTTGCGGCCCTTGCGGTGATCCAGTGCGCGCGATGCGAGATAGATCGCATCATACAATGCCGTGGCCGCGCCGACCCGTATGTGATCGATGCTCTCATCAATGCGCTTCAAATCGGCCGTGTATCCGGGAGTGGACTCGTGCACCGTCTCGCTGAACGCATACACAGAAAGCGCATCGACCGGCCGCAGAATCTCGTGAGCAAACCGCTTCGCCGAAGCCTGCTCGAGCGGCAAATCATGGCGTGTGCTTAAGCTGGTGTCGACAGCCAGGGCAATCGACAACGGCAAAGCGGATTCCTTGTCGAAGATTTTGATGGTCTGCTCGCTATCGTCCTCCTTGAGAACGAAATTCTCCCGGGTCAGTCCACCGACGGGAGCGCCGTGAGGGTCGGTCACCGTCACAAACACATTGACCAGATTGACGTCGACCTTCAGCGTTGTAGTCGAATCCGACTGCCGTTCTGAAGACGAGGGTTTCTGGGGCTTCTGGGAGTCCGGACCTTGCTGCGCCCAGACGCCGCACGCGGAAATCAGCATGGCCAGAAGCAGCCTCGTGGCGGGTTTTTTCATTGAATATCGGAATTATACCTTCGCGTTTCCCAAACTAGACGGGTGCCGCACAGGGTACGCCGTTCACTTAGATGCTGGCTACGGTTCGGGGCTGCCTCGGGGGATCAGGAATTTGCGCGTGGAATCTCTGCCGGAAAGGGTTCCCCATCGGCCCATACCGCTCCGTCCTCGAAGTGCTCCTTCTTCCAGATCGGCACTGTCTTTTTCAAGGTATCGATGATCCAGCGGCAGGCGTCGAAGGCCGGTCCGCGATGGGCCGAAGCCACGGCAATCAGCACACTGGTCTCGCCGACTTCCAGCCGGCCAAGGCGATGAACGATGCCAACATCACGAATCTGGAATTTGTTGATCGCCTCAGAGGCCAACGATTCCAGTTGCTGGAGAGCCATATCCTCATAGGCTTCGTAATTCAAGTACAGCGTCCGGCGGCCCCTGGTCTGATTTCGCACCACACCTTCGAAGACCAGAGCAGCGCCGTCTTCGCCGCGTTTGAGTCCGTCGACGACTTGTTTCGCATCGATCACCTCGCGAGTAATGGAGGCGTGACGCAAGCGTCCCATGGGCTGTCCGGCGGGCGTCTCGCCCACGGTGTCGAACGCTCCTCCGCTGACCGGAGGCAGCAATGCGACTTCGTCGTTCGCCTTCAACTGATAGTGCAGAAGCACATCGCGAACCGACGCGCCATCGCGCACATCGATCTCGTCCGCAGATTTCCCGGCAATTTCCTTCAGCACCCCGAAAAACAGAACTCGCACACGCATCGACCTCAGTGTATCGCGAACGGATGGACCATTCCCTCTGATGGACCATTCCCTCTAATGACGGTCAACATAACCACTTAAGACGCGATCCAACAGATTGCAGAAACATCCTTCTAAATGCATAGTGTCTCGCCGACTTCCAAGGCCGATCTACACGTTTCCATAAAGTACATCGTTACAAGATATACATCTTGGAAGCGCTTCGCCAACCTTCCCGCCGCATGCAATGAAAACAATCTGCTTTCTTGATTGTGACCTTGGAGCTTCATTTGCAGGTTGAGGATTAGCCCGATCCCTGGTCCCAACACCCAACACTTGTATTCGATTCTCCTGGGACGAGTCGACATTTCAGAAAGCGAAGGAGTCAGAAACATGCGCCGAAGTGTTGTTTTCCTTTCCCTTGGCTCCGCTCAAACCGCGTCGATTAATGGAACAGTTTCCGATTCGAGCGGAGCTGTCGTCGATCATGCCAGGATTACTGTGCGCAATATGGCGACGAACGCGATCCGAAACGTCGAGACGAGTTCGGCGGGTGTTTACAACATCGCCGAACTGCCAGCAGGGCCGTACGAAATGACGGTCGAGAAAGCCGGCTTCAAGTCGGTCAAGTACCAGTCCTTGACTTTGACGGTCGATCAAGCCTTGACGCTCAACGCCAAGCTCGAGGTAGGTTCGAACACCGAACAGGTGACCGTCGAAGGCGGGACGGTTGCGCCCATCAACACCACCGATGCTCAAGTCAGCAACGTGATTGACGAAAAGCAGATGCAGGCGCTTCCGCTGATTCTCCGGGATCCCTATCAGCTCGTGCTGCTGACTCCAGGAACCACCTATACCAACGATACGACCGGCGGCTTCTCTCTCAACGGGGGCCGGAGCCGCAACAATAACTTCCTGCTCGACGGAACCAATAACAACGATGCCGGCGTCCCAGGCGGCGGATTCGCCACGCTGAACCCGGATGCTACCGCCGAGTTCCGCGTGATTACCAACAACTATCTTCCTGAGTTCGGCCGCAACTCCTTCGGCGTCATTGACATCGTTTCGCGGAGTGGGACCAACGAACTTCACGGCGACGTCTATTACTTCGGCCGCTGGGACACGCTTGGCGCTCGGGACTACTTCAATAGTGCGGCCAGGGGTACGCCCACGAAGAATTTTTACAGCCGGAATATATTCGGGGCCTCGGTCGGTGGTCCGGTGATCAAGAACAAACTGTTCTTCTTCTTCAACTATGAAGGCAGTCGCTTCGACACATCGACGGTTTCCATCGCGGACGTCCCGACGGCAGCATTCAAGAGTGGCCTGTTCACCTATCTCGATCCCCAAGCGGGCCCTGTGCCCATTGACGTCAGCACACCAAGTTCGGCGAACAACGCTTTTGGTTTCACTTTAGATCCCCAAATCCAGAAGCTGCTGAATTACTATCCGACAGCAAACGGTCCGGCGGTGCAGCAAGGAGTATCAGCTCAATACCTGTTCGCCGATCCGGATCTTTTCAACGCCAACAACTATCTGGCGAAAGTGGATTACAGCATCAATCCGAACAACAATTTCAGCGTGCGTTATCTGGCCAACAAATTCGATGACAACGGGTCAAATCTGAATACTCTTACCGGACTTGGTGGAGTGGCTACGCACGGTCTTAACCAGAGCGTAAGCGGCCACTTGATCAGTACGCTGTCTCCAACCCACCAAAACGACCTTTTCGCGAGCGCAAACCGGGGACACCAAAGCTTCCCGTGCAACGGCATTAACACGATCAACGGCCTCGGTTTGGCTGGCCCCGATGCCCTCGGACGCGGGCGCGACTGGACTCTTCCCGCCTTCGCCGGAATCAGTTGTGGAAATTTGGGTGATGCCGACCTTCAGGTCCGTCCTTTCGGAATCTTCACCATTGGCGACAATTTCACCTGGATCAAAGGCCGGCACACCCTGAAATTTGGCTACGAATACGACGACAGTTATGAGAACGGCTACAACAATTTCGGAACTCGCCCTACACCCGCATTCAACATCAACCAGCAGACCGGCGCTTCGGCGCTAACGAATACGCCCAACTTCAACAATGGTGTCGTCCAGGACGCGGTTTGGGGTTTGTTCGGGGCGGTTTTCCAGGAAACTCAGACGCAATTGTTCAACTTCGCTGGAAATCGTGTCCCTACAGACGAGCGCGGATTGCGGGAACGCGACATGTACGGATTCGTTCAGGATCAGTTCAAGTTGACATCGAATTTCACGC
>WNGO01000746.1_pt1 | contig 20241 bp, 22 predicted proteins | sample 5400511 | NCBI WGS metagenome assembly WNGO01 (sample SAMN13153380, study PRJNA577476) | soil metagenome | isolation source: 20 cm soil or saprolite under Garry oak tree replicate 2 | place: USA:California | collected 2016-06-15 | reverse complement strand
CACACGTCGAACCCTTGAAATCAAAAGGGACCGAATGGGGGTGTGTCCGTCCGGTCCCGGGGTGAAGAGATATTTACGATCGTGTAGTTGAGGTGAACTTAGCGCTGTTTTCGTTTGCGGTCAATAGTACGTGGCAGAGTGCGGCTTCGGCTCATCGGTGCGAGAGGGAGCCACATTCCGATAACGCCGTTTCTCAGGCGGAATCCGTCCCGCTTAAATGAAACTATTGAATCGGCGCACAGGAGTAAAATAAGAGCATGAAAAGGGCTCTTGTAATCTTCGTCTTGATCGGGTTTTCATGGCCTGTCTCCGCACAACCAAACTACAAACCGGCTAGAGTAATTTCAGCCGGTGATGCATACGTTCCATTCCAAGTCATGATCGATGGATTCTTTGTTTTCGATGTGGTCCTAAACGACGATGGCACAGTCGAGCGGATCGACGCTCTGAGGGATCCCGGAGCGATGCCCGGTGCCGCCAAAACATCCATAAGCAGTTGGAAATTCCAACTGGCGTCTAAAGACCCAGCTTCTGCACCTTCTCGAATGATAGTAAGCTTTGTTTACCGTCCGCCAAATTACGGTAACGCGGCTGCGGTCTCTCCAAAAGACTTCGCCCCGGTATTGCCTGCTAATCAGTCAAACCCCTCTGAGCATGGAAACTACGTCCCGGTCGGCATCTTATCGTTCGGGTATCCGACGTATCCCGTCAATAGTGTCGCTTGGGGCTCCGTGGTGGTTCAACTGACAGTGGACGGCTCGGGAGACGTGAAGGGCGTCGAGTTTCTTCACGGAATGGTGGGCTTCAACAATTTGGTTTCGGATGCGCTAAGGAAGTGGCGTTTTCAGGCAGCAACTTTCGATGGCAAGCCGATCACATCAAAAACTGTCATAGCCTTCGTCTTTCAGACTCCCGCCGCACACTAAAGGACCACCGGCTGCTTCTGGTGCCAGCCAGCCTCACGGCAAGTCAGCCGCCAGCGTGGTGAGGCCGGGAAGGCGGCTTTGTGTCGGTCCGGGGCCAAATTTCCAGTTGACGGTAAGGCCGTTTCTAAGGACTTGGTCTCACTCTTCGTGCGGTGGGAACTAAATGCTACAAGACGGTGTCATAATGAGGAGCCATGTTTAGACTTGGCCTGGCTCAAAAGACTACCAATGACGCGCAATGCCCAAATGTTCATTTTGCACGTGGCGCTGCTCTCAGCAACTACTGCGCAGTCAGTATCGTCGGATCACACAGGGATGATCCAAGCTACGTTTGTGGCATCGAATGGACATCTGATCGAACTGAATATACGGACTGGAACTCTCGAAACGCCGCGCTCACGAGGCACTGGACTCCAAGATTGCAGTGACAAATTCCAAGTGTGCCTAACCGATCACCATGGATTTGCGTTCGCTTACTTTCGAAAGTGTAACGACGCGGGGTTCGGGTATTATAAGCGCCTCAGGTTTCCTCCAAAAGTCGTATCAGTGCTACACAACTCGGACTTATGGATGGTTTTCGACGCTGCCCCGAAATACTTGTTTCACTATCCTTATTCTAGGGCATCGTCGGGATCTATCTTGGGCCGACGCCCTCATTCGATTTTCGAAGTGTTTTCCATGATCGGAATTTTAAGGTGGCTAGTCTGGATGCGACGGAATATCGCATTACCAGTTCTGAAACCGTTGCTGCGTGCAGCGAGTGACTCGTTTTACCGGCAAAGAATGCGACTCGCAAGGAGAACGTACTTTCGCACGGGCTGCGTTCTAACAACAGTACTGATGTTGAGGAGTTCGAGCCTGTCTTCCGCGTAGAGGCGTCTCAAGCCTGCCAAGTCCCGATAAGTCGGCTTCTCGGAAACTGGCTTTTTACCTCACGACGGTGTTCTGGAACCCATTCCGATAACGCCGTTTATCAGGACTTGGCCTCAAGTAGGAACCGGGCCGGATCTTGGCTGATGGTCTTTACAATCATTAACCGGCAAGAGTAGTCTTTCAATAAGAGTCTGATTGAAAGCCGCTTATATGAGACCGCCGAAAAGCCTCTATACACTACTTTTGATTGGAACTGTACTGCCGGTCTCGTCAGCAGATAAGAAATCTAACGACAGGCAGATTGACGGCTTTTCCGGTCCGGTGAAATCTGTTTCGACACGGCTAGACAAGAAAGCGGCCGAGTTCCGTGAACCAGATGGTCCCACTGTCATTCTGCCCGCCGGATGCGAGGAATGTGACTATGACCAAGACGGGAATCGTATCAGGTTGGGGCAAATGGATGGCACCAATTTCTACGGGCATACTACACAATTTATCCGCGACTCTGCCGGAGTCGTCACCGAACGGATTGACCAAAACGAAAAAGGGCAATTGACCGGGCGCTCGGTAATGGGGCCGTTTGGCTCGGTTGAGGACACTGTATATTCGGACGGGCAGCTGGAATAGCGGAGAACCTATCGCTACGACGACAGAGGAAAGATCATCGAAATATTGGCCTTCGACCCCAACGGTGCCGAGGTTAGCCGTTCGACCATGACAAACGACGAGTCTGGTCATGTCGTCGAAGAATGGGACCGGGGGCGAAACAACAGCTTTGAGTTGCATTTCGTCCATACCTACGATCCAAAGACGCATTTCGAGACGTGGACGACCTTCAACGAGAATGGATCGGCAAAACTATCATGGGTTCTGCAGGACACATCGATGCTCTCTTATTGGCAACAAACGGGTGATGGGCCGGTACTTGGCAGCACGTTTTTCATGGATTCGGGACCGAGAAAGCAGGAGGCTCGGAATTACCACAGCGACGGAACTTTTGACCGAGTGGAATCCGAATTCTTAGACGAAGAAAAACGCAATGTGAGCCATATGGAACGGCATGGCCCGACGGATGAACTGGAGATTGTCGCCGAGTACGAGTATGAATTTGACCCGCTTGGGAATTGGACCAGGCGAACCACTTGGTTGTCGACTCCCAGTCTAGGCCAACGGACATTGTACGAGACGGATTACCGCACAATCGAATACTGGAACAAATAGATCTGCCCCATCATCATCCGAAAATTATATGCACTGAGAACTGACTTCTGACTCAAGTCCCGATAAGTCTCGGTAACTGGGATCTGGCAAATCCCAGATTCCGATAAGCAATTGACTGGGCTCTGCCCAGACGGGGACAGAAGAAAGTGGGTTTGCGCCTCCCTGAAGAATGAATACCTTAGCGGCTATTTTCTTAGAAGATTACTTATCAGAACTTGGCACGGGAAACGGGGCTAGTCAGATGGAAGAACGAGCCGTCGAGTCTCGCTGATCTCGCGTGGCCTGCTCTCGTAGCAATTTCGTTGTGTCGAGGGGAGCACAAGCGTACGATTCGCGAGTCAGAGGGAGGTTTCTCCATGACGAAGTTCGGAATAACCGTCACCCCGTTTTTTCTGCTGCTTGGGGCCATGACGATTGCCTCGGCGCAGCAAGCGCTCACTAAAAACGCCATTTTGACGAACCGCATTGGACCTTCGGGCGGAGAATTATTCATTGCCAACGGAGACGGAAGCGGGGAGCACAAGCTCAACTCCGGTGGCAACATGGATTACGATGCGATGTTTTCCACCGATGGCAAATGGATCGTACTTACGTCCGAGCGCAACGGCGCTGCGAATATCTACCGAATCCACCCGGACGGTTCCGGACTCGAGCAGCTGACGGACGACGATGGATTTGATGATCAGGCGTCGCTTTCGCCGGACGACAATCAACTGGTATTCGTCTCTACGCGCGATAGCGGAACCACCAACATCTGGGTTCTGGATATCAAAACCCGAAAGGCGCGCAATCTTACGGGCGTGCCGGCTCTGCAGGCGGCTGCGGGCAAAATGGACGGCTTTTTCAGGCCTTCCTGGTCGCCGGATGGCAAATGGATCGCTTTTTCCTCCGACCGGGGAACGGACTTCAAAAGACACAAATTCCCCGCGCCTGGGTTCGAACACATTCAAGCGGCAAGCATTTATGTGATTCAACCGAATGGCGAGGGTCTGCGCAAACTTACGCCAGAAGGTGAAATGGCGGGTTCGCCGAAATGGTCGGCCGACAGCGAACAAGTCATCTTTTACGACATGGACGCCGAATATACATTTGCAGCGCGCCTGTTTGGGAGCGCCACCTCACAGATCATCTCTGTAGACATGGCCACGGGCGACCGGTCGGAGCACACCTCCGGCCCCGGCCTGAAAGTATCGCCGCAGTTCTTGAGCGCTGATCGAATCGGCTACCTCATAAAGGGACCCGGACAAAAGGGAGAATTGGCCTTTACGACGGGAGAGCATGGAGCTGCCGCGCCGGCTCCAGGGGTGATACGCAATCCTGCGTGGTCGTCCGACGGCAAGCAAGTGGTCTATGAGAAATTCGCCTACGATTCGAAGCAGAACCAGCCGCTCTACGCCAAGGATCAGACGTTCGACCTCCGATTCTCGGGCGAATTCCCGGCGGTTTCGAGCACCAGAAAATTGGCCCTCAGCCCCTTTGGGGATGTCGGTGCCCTCAGAATCACACCCTTCGATAAGATTGCAGTCTACGTGAGCGATCTGGACGGCACTAACCGCAAGCAACTCTTCCAGCAAGACGGGGGAGGAGCGTTCTCGCCGACGTGGTCGCCGGATGGGCAGTGGATTGTTTTCGGATACGGGGCAATTTTCAACGCTCGCGAAAGCAAGCCCTCGCAGCTGATAATGATCCGCGCGGACGGCTCCGAAAAGCGTGAACTCACAAGCGGCCTCCTCAATAGCGGCTTCCCGAGCTGGTCGCCGGACGGGAAGCGCATCGTGTATCGCGTGTGGACGAAGGAAGAACGGAGCCTCCAAATCCTGAACCTGGACGACGGCAAGATCACCAAGCTCACGTCGGGAAACGACAACTTCCCCGTGTGGTCGCCGCTGGGCGACCGCATCGGCTTCACGCGCGATACAGGTGGCACGAACTCTTACGAAATCTTCACCCTCCGGCCGGATGGCACCGACCTCAAGCAATTGACGCACGCCCCCGGAAACGATGCTCACTGCGCGTGGTCGCCCGACGCCAAGTACATTGTGTTCAGCAGCTCGCGCTTGGGCTTTCGCGATGAAACTCCGCTCTATGACGGGAGCCCACAGCCTTATGCGGAGCTTTTCGTGATGAATGCAGACGGCTCGAACCAGCGGCCCATCACCAGCGATAAGTGGGAAGAGGGAACGCCCGCCTGGGTGCCGGTGATGACCACGCATCAAAGCAATAAATGAGATTTCGTTGTTTGTACCGCGCTTGTGAGAGCTGATCTCGGCGAATCACAACGGCACCGGTTTGAATTCATACGGGCATAGGGATTGCAGGCTGGCAAGAATTAAGAGTCACGAATCACCGCCTACGCCAAACAACAGCTTCGGGCAGCAAGCGAGTCACGGCGCTAGTGGGTGTCTTTCTCGCTCGGAGTGATGCCCATCAATTTGTTGTATTTCTCATACTGCGAGGGCGACCAAATCATCTCCCGGACATCGAAACTGGGCGGCTGCAGCTCGAAAACAAGTTTGTCGAGCGCGACCCACGGTCTCGTATACATTTTTGGATCGTCAATCGTCACGGTTAGCTCCAGGTGATCGCGATCCGGGCGGTGGAACCGCTCCTCAACGCGCAGATCGGCGCTGTGCGGACGACCGATTCGATCAACCCAGGCTACGTCATTCGTCCCTACGGTTTCGACAACAAAAGTGTAATCATCCACCCACTTGCCGACCGAATATCCGAACCATCGCGGCTCGGGATTTTCGGGGAGTTTACGGCCGTCGGTCCAGATAACCCGCCAGACCTTGTTGAATTGGTACAGGATGGCCATGTTCTGTGGCGACAGGTAGATCTGGATCGTTCTTAGCTCATAGAGATCTTCGCGGGGCACTCCTTGGGGATCACCATACTTGAAGACGGGATCATTTGTGTCCCCCGGGAGAACGGCTCTGGTTCCGGAGTTTGGCTTCGCGTGCGCCAGCATTTGGAGGCCCAACGGAGTGTAGGGCGGTTGATGCTCCGGCTTCCCGTCATCCGGCATAGCCTTCGCGCCGAGCATGCCGATTCCGTTCAAACCCGGGTCCCAAATTCCGGAAATGTCACGCCGTGGAGCAGGGGCTGGCTTCCGATCCTTCGGGAGTGCGATTATGGGGCGTTCCCAACCGTCGAGCTCCTGTGCAGTTTCCTCCTGATCCTGCACCGCTCCCGATTGCGGCGAAGCGCCCTGCCCGCCGCCGGCGGGCGACGCGGCCATGCGCTCCTGAGAGTGCGCCAACACGGAGACCAGGGGCGGGAACATTAAGACGGGCGAGAATATCAAAGCGGCCAGCACAGCCCTTGCGGCAACCGGATTTCGCCGGGCTGCCCTTCGGAGTTCAGCGTAAGCCAGTACGATCCACTTCCGGCGCGTGCGCACCTTCTTCAGCATTTGGCGCCCCCCAATTCACAGTGGAAGAGCAGTGGATAATGGCTAGCGGCGAGTCGCTAGCCACTCGCCACTGCGCCCTTCACGGTTTGGCAGACTCGTCTGGTTTGACTGGCGTGACCGCGATTCCCCGGCCGAGCAGTTTGTGGCCATCAGGGAACGTGACCTCGACGATGCGCCCAGTGCGCCCGCTAATCTTGGACGGCACCAGAAGCACACTAATTTCAACTCCTACCTTGAGGGAGTCCTTGGTCCAGCCATTGCGAATCATGCTCGAGGGATTTTCCGTCTCCGTGACCCAATGCACGACCTGGCCGCTATCATCAGTTGCGTCGAGCTGAAGTATGCAATGGGGATTGGACCAGAGCCAGTCTGTAACAGTTCCCTTGACCGTGACCTTTTTGTCCGTGTCGTATGCTGCCGCGCCATGGTGCGCGACGAGCCGAGAGGAGAGGATCGAAACGGCCAGCCCTAGCGAAAGAATGATCCGGAGTTTGCCGTTCACGGCTTACCTCCATTTTCCAGTGGGGACGAGGCCCACCGCTAGCTTCCAGTGCTCCCCCTTATACACCCAATTTGAACCCAGTCGCTAGGACAGACTGCTGCGGTGAGCAAGATCAACTTCATCTTCAATTCTTCGACGAAATCAGCCGCAATGTTCAGCCCGGAAAGTGAGCGCATGATCGGCAAAATCAACTCGCACCAGCACGCCAAGTCCTGATAGACGGAGCGGTCTCAATAGGTCGACGCAATACTTGCTCGAAGTCTACTTGCAGGAGCTTCAAAAGCCAAAGTCATTCGAGAGCATTGATTCAAACGCAACACCACCCTTTTTAGGTCTGATGGAGTCCACCCTGACAGATCGGTTCACTAGGGGAAGTATTGTCGGATCAACCGATTAGAAGGTGTTGCATCGGCCTGTTGAGCTCGCATGACTTATCGGGAGGTGGCTTTTGAAGACTTCAAATCTTGACCTATTATTCCGGCGCTCTTGGGGGTAGCGTGTGAAATATTCGAATCCTTGGCAGCTCGGTTGAAGTCTTTAGCACTTCATAAAATATGTTCACGTCAGCACCCAAGCCGTAAAAATCGGCACTAACGTCGTTGTTCGATGAGAGGCACATAATGTGAACAAGTTTGGATTTCAATGCGTCCAAATTGGAAGTGACATCGGCGCACGTCATCGTTTCGCTTCCGAAAGGCACGGTTCTTCTTGAACGAACATTTTCGCTTGTCAAAAACCAATCACGATCGTGATCAAGTCGAGGGTTCCCGATGGCGTAGAAAAACAGTGATGACAGTGGTGGTTCCTTGTGCAAGTACGCGAGAGGGCCAACGCGACCGATTCCCCTACCGATCATTGCACTCACATATAAATTCTCATAACTGCGGAGGAACGAAGTTAACGGCGGATGCACAACGTGGTCGTTCAGGTCATGGGATCGTCGATCAAACGCGTGCGAAACGATCCCCATTGCCTCGGGAAGGAACAAAAAGACTGATAGCGCAATCAGGCTTGGCATCCAGAGCATCCCGCGCCGGAATGTTCGTTGCCAATTGTTGGTTGGTGCGATGGCCTGCGCCAAGCGGTCCGCGAGCCAATTTTCAGCCTCCTCTTTGATCCATTGGTCGCGCCGCCTATGGCGGTAGAAAATCAATAACGTGGGGATCAAAATGTTGCCACCGAAAAACATCATATCGAACAGGTCGCGCCCATCTGCGAAGTGATCGCTGGCGAAAGCCAAAATAAAGATCAAGCCAACTTCCCAAACCAAGCAAGTGACTATGACTGTGAACACTCGGAGTGCTCGTTTTCTTAAAAGGGACATAAGATTAGGCTCGTAATATTGGACACCGAAGGAGTCGGTATTGTGTCCAGAAAGTGGTCTAGAGTTCCTTTTCCGCACCTAGCTCGATAGGTCTTGATAAGCGGGATTCTCGGAATGTGGCCCAAACCGCCGATAGAACATCACAAACCGCCTGAAGTCCCTGGACCCGTGAAACATGACGTTTCCCACCCTGCCACGCGTTTCAAACTTGTGAATTGAAGTTCGCACCCTATATGAGACACTGACAAGGACAATGTTTGAACCCTGGGTGCCGTTTTTGAAGTCAAGAGGAAAATTCCGGATGAACCGAATTGCTGTTTTCATGCTGCTGGCCACCTTGAATGTTTCATGGTCGATACCGGCTAAAGCTCAAGGCACAGGTGTTGAAGAATATGTGCGCCAGTCCCGGAAGGCGAACAAAAAGGCAGCCAAGGAATATCGGAAAGCACAGAAAAAATACGTGAAGGCGCAGCGGAAGGCGCTCAAAAAGGCGAATCGTCACACGAGTTATAGGGCTCCTGCAAGTGCTCGTTTCCTCGACTGAAATCCTTCTCAAGGTCCACCAATTGCAATTGGCCTCCGAACTCCTGAGAAACGGTGCCAGCTCAACCGGTCGATGCAACACCATTTAATCGGTTGATCCGAGAATACTTGCTGTAGGGAACCGATCTGTACGGCTGTACTCAATCAGAACCTAAACAGGGCAGTGTTTTAGTTGAATCAACGCCCTGGAACGAATTTAGCTTCGTAGACGCCTGCACGTGGACTTTGAGCTAGTGTTGCGTCGACCCATTGAGACCGCCGCGTTTATCAGGTCCTATCCGGTCCAGGCGGGGAATTACTTCAGGTTAGCCCGCTCATTCGGGCACAATTCACCTAGCGAAAAGTAGTGCTTGCGGATAGGGCGCGAGAAGGCTGTCTCTACTTTCACTATGCGCGGATGGATTGGCTTGCAGCGAAAGATGGCCTCTCAGCGACGCTCCCCAGCTTCGTGCTGGCCCCGTTTCTTGACCAAGACGTGGTATGTGACGGCGTCCCAGGCGTTGTGAATGCCGATGAAGAGCAACAGCAGCACCGCCGCCCCAACGCCAAACAGCGCCGCGCCCGCATGGGAGCGAGCCGCGTACGCCGATACAGCCAGCGTTGCATACGCGGCGAAGGGCAGCAGCAAGTGAAACAACCAGTCCTCGAACTCAGGCGTGTATACGATTTGAACTCGCATACGCCGAGCCACGATGATCTCGTACACCATCCCGCTGAGGCCCAGTATGCCCCAAAGAACTGCGGCAGTGGCAATTCCGTGCCATGGAGCGCTTAAAACCGCCGACAGCAGCAGCACGGCTCCGAAATGAACGATCGTCGGCGTAGCAAACGCGTCGCCGGCCTGCGCTTGACCTTGTGCGATCGGCATGTCAGCAATGAGGGTTATGACGACAAACTGCAAACCGATCAGGGCGCCGGCAGACGACCCGACAATTACGTAGAAGTTCTCCCATCCGGCGAGTGCTGTCATGCTGTCACACCTAGTTTATTCGGCCGCCCCGTATTGCTCATCGCTGACCTTTTCCATCCAGTCGGCGGTCTTGCCGTCGAGCTGTTCCTGAATGGCGATGTGCGTCATGGCCGTTGCCCTGCTGGCGCCATGCCAATGCTTCTCAGCAGGCGGGATCCAGACTACGTCGCCCGGCCGAATCTCCTGGATCGGGCCGCCCGATCGCTGTATGCGACCGGAGCCAGCCGTTACAATCAGCGTTTGGCCCAGCGGATGCGTGTGCCATGCTGTCCGAGCGCCCGGCTCGAACGTGACAGTAGCGCTGACCACGCGTGCCGGAGCGGGTGCCTGGAACAACAAATCAACACTTACAGAGCCCGTAAAGTACTCTGCCGGTCCCTTGCCGGAAGGTTGTGAACCACTTCTCTTGATTTCCATCTTGTGACTTCCTATTGATCGTTCTTCTGCATTATTTCTCCTTCGAGGTACCATCACTGGTTCATGCAATTCGTGCGCGGCTGCTCTTTGGTTTCTGGGCAGAGTATAACGCCGTCAGACCTTTCTTAAGGAGACTAAGAACCACGACCTGTTGAGCTCGCACGTCTTATCGGAATCTGGCCCGCCACCCTCTGAATTGGCGGGCTACAACCCATTGCAGTTTACTGCTGCTGTGGCCCGGGTCTCTTGTCCTGAGCGAACGCGAAGGATCAGCCGGGGGGTTCTTTTGACCGAGAACGTAAAAACATAGCGCGCAGGATCTCGAAGATCATGCGAAGTTGAGTAACTCTCTAGAGCGTCTGGTGGGAGCGCTTCTTCGTCCCGACGGGGACAGGTACCTGGTCGGCGATCGTCAGGCCATAGCCTTCGAGGGCAACGACCTTGCGCGGGTGATTGGTGAGCACGCGCAGGCTCCTCAGGCCGAGGTCGATCAGGATTTGTGCGCCGATGCCACTTTCGTGCTGCAGCAGGCGTTGCCGTGCCGCGTCCCGGTCGAGCTGGCTGCGCGAGTGATACAGAATATGCGGCAGCGCGCCGGGAGCGGGCGCGGTGGAATCGATCCCGAAGCCGCGTCCCGTGTGGTGCAGATAGACGAACACTCCGCGATTTTCGGCCACGATGGCTTCGAGCGAGTGTTCGATGATGTCGTGGCAGTCGCAATCGGTGGACCCGAATACATCGCCGGTGAGGCAGTGCGAATGCACGCGCACGAGCGGAGGCGCGCCGGTAAGGTCTCCGCGGACCAGAGCGATGTGCTGCTCGCTGTCCACGTCGGAAGCGAAAACGATCATGCGGAAATCCCCGTAGCGCGTCGGCAGAACAGTCTCCGCGACGCGCCGGACGTATCGCTCATTTCTCATTCGGTAACGTATCACTTCAGCTACAGTAAGCAGCTTTAACCCGTGCGTGCGGCAAAACTCCGCGAGTTGCGGCACCCGGGCCATCGTGCCGTCCTCGTTCATGATTTCGCAGATCACGCCCGCGGGGGTGAGTCCCGCCATGCGCGCGAGGTCCACGGACGCCTCGGTCTGGCCGGCCCGCACGAGCACCCCACCGGGCCGCGCACGCAGCGGGAAGATATGGCCGGGACGCGCCAGGTCGGAGGGGCGCGTCGCGTCATCGATCGCCGCGAGGATGGTTGTCGCGCGGTCGGAAGTGCTGATCCCCGTCGTCGTTCCGCGCCGCGCGTCGATTGATTCGCAGAATGCTGTTCCGTAATTCGAAGTGTTGACCGGAGTCATCAGCGGCAGAGCCAGCTCGTCGCAGCGCTCCTCAGTCAGCGCCAGGCAGACGAGGCCCCGTCCGTACCTGGCCATGAAATTGACAGCTTCGGGCGTTATCTTCTCCGCCGCCATCGTGAGGTCGCCTTCGTTCTCGCGGTCTTCATCGTCGACCAGCACGATTTGGCGGCCCTGGCGGATTTCTTCGAGGGCTTCCTCGACGGTCGCAAAGGGGATAGGATTGCCAGACATCCGGTTTGTAGCTCCTCTCGGGTGCGGGCTCTACTTTTACGCTGAGCGTCCCGGTAAGACCGGGACGCGGAGCCAGCCGCAAATCGAATAAGATATGAAATGTGGATGGCTTCATGACTATACCGAAACCATCCATCCCCGGCAAGTCAGGTGGCTCCGGGTCTACTGACTCAGTTTGGGGGGGGTTAGTAGGACAGGCACTCTTGCCTGTCCTCTTGCCGCATGGCGTATTCAGGCAGGACAGGCAAGAGTGCCTGTCCTACTGAACCTGCTACTGCACGTTGTTCCAGAAGTTGCGAGGGAGGCACGCGGAACCATAACGCATTGAAACTAAAGGGCATCCCAATCATGCTGGGATGCCCCTGATTTTCGGTTGACGGCGCCAGCGGCAAATCCTCCGGGACTATGCCGTCGCGGTTCGGCCGCCCGTCGGAGCGCGATACCCGGAGGTAGCCGCCTTCCGAAGGGCTTCCAGGCCTTCGGCAGTGTCCATGAGCGGAGTAGTCTTGATGGATTTGCAGGCGCCGCCAGCCGAGGCAGCGATCGCAAGCGCGGCAGCGCTGACATTGTTGGGCAATTCCGTGATTAACACGAAGTCGTAGTCGCCAAACGCGAAATACGCGTTCACAACTCGCCCACCGAGTTTTTCAATCACAGGACGGATCGCGTCCAGGCGGTTCTGTGGATTTGCTACAAGCGCCTGCCAGGCTTGCTCATTGTAGGCAACTTGCGTCAGAAAATGTGGCATGGGACCTCCTCATACGGTCAGATTTTGAAAGGGAATGGGGCGGCAGAAATCTTTCCAGATTTCGCCCCCGCGGGGGCCGGAAATCTCGCGTTGCGAGGTTCCCGCACACGACGTATACACCCCGCCTTGAGTGCCTGCAAGAATTAATTTTTCAAGTCGCTTTCCGCGCTGCAATGGATTTCGGTCGTAGTTGAATATAGGTGAGGCTACAACAAGAAACTGCCCGCCCACGAACCGGACGGTTCACCGTGAACATTCACCGTGAACGGCCGCTACAACGGCAACCCCGCCGATCCGACGCGGTTTTGTAGCGGCCGCTCCGTCCCGTGTGCTTCGGGACGGAGCGGGCATGTTTCTACACGACACCGGAATTTCCGACGGCGTTCTTAAGCACTCTGCGCTTGCCAGAGCTTCATCTCATCCGCCGACGGGCCGTACATCCCGGGGAATTCGACGTTATTCAAGCGCAGATAGACGCCCAACTGGCCTCGATGGTGAATCAGGTGGCTGATGACCATGCTTCGCACCACGGCTGTGCGCGGCATGGAAAAAATTTGTTGCCCTTTGTACGTCAGTGTCCAGACCTTCGCGAGTTCCTCGTCGGTGGCTTTGGCAAGCAACTCTCGAGCTTCGGCCGACGATTTGTCGAAGGACTCCAGCAATTCTTTGCGAGTGGCCGGCGCGAAGGATTTCTCTTCTCCAGTGAAATCGAGCCGTTCATGGCGAAGAGTTGAAATCAAGTAGTTCGGCATTTCCGCCACGTGGGCGGCAAGCCGGCCGAGCGTCATTGATTTCTCGTGCGGCTTATAATCAAATTTTCCGTCAGGCACGCACTCCAGCAGCTTGCGCGTGTTCTTAACTTCTTGATCGAATTCCGGCAACAGCATCTGAGCGATTGGCATATGCCCTCCTGTGTAGTGAAATACTGCGCGGGAGAGCATAGCAGATTTCCGTAGGCGAATACAAGGCGAAGATGCCATCAGCCCTCGTTCAACTCACGATGGCGCGTTTTCGACCTACCACATCGAAAATTATTGCGACGAAGAACAATGCACCCCTCGATGGTGACTCGGGTGTATAAATGCCGGTCCGTAGTGTCAAAGCAGAAATCCCGCCTGGACATCTTTCGCGGCATATGGGCTACTTACATTCGGAGTTGCGATGAGCATGACCCAAGCGAGCCTCAACACGCCTGTCAACACACCGCGGCAGGTGCTGTTCGCCAGCTTGATCGGGACGACGATCGAGTTTTTTGATTTCTACATTTACGCGACCGCGGCTGTCCTGGTTTTTCCCAGCTTGTTCTTCCCTGCGACCGATCCGGCCTCCGCCACGCTCGCCTCGCTGGCGACGTTTGGGATCGCGTTCCTGGCTCGGCCGGTCGGCTCCGCTCTCTTCGGCCATTTCGGCGATCGTATTGGCCGCAAGACGACATTGGTCGTCGCGCTGTCGACCATGGGCGTGTCCACGGTGGCCATTGGCGCCTTGCCGACCTACCGCACGATTGGCTTCGCCGCGCCGCTGCTTCTGGCGCTATGCCGCTTTGGACAGGGCCTCGGCCTCGGAGGCGAGTGGGGCGGCGCGGTGCTCCTGGCGATTGAGAACGCGCCTCCCGGGAAGCGCGCCTGGTACGGCATGTTCCCGCAGCTTGGCGCGCCGATTGGGTTCTTCCTCTCCGGCGGCGTATTCCTGGTGCTCTCGAGGTGGCTCACCGACAAGCAGTTCTTCGCTTTCGGCTGGCGCCTTCCGTTTTTGGCGAGCGCCGTACTGGTGTTCCTGGGCCTCTATGTGCGCCTGACAATTACGGAGACTCCCGTGTTCCAGGAAGCGCTTCAGCGGAGAGAGCAAGTGAAAGTGCCAATGCTGGTGGTTTTTCGTGATCACACCAGGACGCTCCTGGCGGGCATCCTGGTGTGCCTCGCGACGTTCGTGCTCTTCTACCTGATGACGGTCTTCGCGCTAGCCTGGGGCACGAGCGCGCTTGGCTATAGCCGGGGAAAATTCCTGCTGATGCAGTTGTTCACCATCTCTTTTTTCGCGTTGACCATTCCGGTGTCCGCAATTTTGGCGGAGCGGGGGCGGCGGCGTGCGCTGCTCTGGATCACCGCTTCGATTTTCGTCTTCGGTTTGGTCATGGCGCCGATTTTCGTTGCCGGGACCGCGGGGGCGGTGGTGACGATGGCGCTGGGTCTGGCGTTGATGGGCCTGACCTACGGACCGCTCGGCACTGTGCTTTCCGAACTCTTTCCCACATCGGTGCGCTACACGGGCAGCTCGCTTTCCTTCAACTTCGCCGGAATCCTGGGCGCCTCGCTCGCGCCGTACATCGCCACGTATCTCGCCAAAACCTACGGTCTGCAATACGTGGGCTACTACCTCTCCACATCGGCGGTCCTGACGCTCATCGGACTGCTCTTGATCCGGGAAACGAAAGACGACGACCTGGTTCGTTCAAAAGTTTGACTTTCAGCATGCTTCGCGAAGGACCGTTCGCGTCAGAGTAGAAACTGGCAGGGCGCCGAAGAGCTACTTCAGTGCGCTCTTCAAGTGTTTGGTGCTTTTCTCCAACTGTTTCTTGAGAGCGTCGACCTGCTTCGACAGTTCGATAAGCTCGAGTTTCGCCACGTGTGCCGCTTTAGCTGCTTTATACGCCGCTTTGTGAGCCCTGCCGTCCACCCTGCCAACCGCAGAGCCAATCTTCACCGCAGCATCTCTGAGTCTATTCTTGGCCATGTCATCACCTCCAGACAAGCTTACGATGGCAGATTGCCTGCACAATTGGCAAGGCGAAATCCTTGCTCTCTCGAACAGCTTGCGCGTGTCGAGCGGAAGCAGCGCGGGCGCTGCAGTCCGAGTAGAACAGGCTTCAGCCTGTTTGGTTTGATTTTCTCGAGGTCAATGCCAAAACTCACAAGCTGAAAAGCCTGCGTGCCAACTCAGTTTTTGGGCGCTTTTGTAGAGCCCGCCTTCAGGCGGGCACTGTAGATTCGAGATGCTCACCTAAAGGTGAGCGCTACAGGGGCCGGCATCAAGTTGTCGCGCAGACTCGGAAGCCTGTCCTACTTTACTTTCAGAAACGTGCCCTTTTCCAGCTCCCCGAAGGCCTGGCGGAGCTGCTCCTGCGTATTCATCACGATGGGGCCATACCAGGCCACGGGCTCTTGCAAAGGTTTCCCCGAGACGAGTAGAAAGCGGATGCCGTCGTCGCCAGCCTGCACCATGACTTCATCGCCTCGATCGAAGAGCACGAGCGAGCGATTTTCGGCCGCCGCGGGAGGATTCGTGTCCGCCCAACTGACCGGCTCGGTCGGCACTTCGAGTGGTCCCGACGCGTTGCAGAATTTGCCCGAGCCCGCGAATACGTAGGCGAACGCGTGGCGCGTCGTTTCGATGGGAAGCGTCTTTCGGAGTCCCGGCGGCACGGACACATCGATATAGATGGGATCGGTGGCCACGCCGTCGACGGGACCGGTCTTTCCCCAGAATGTTCCGCAGACCAGCCGCACCTGCGTGCCGTCATCGTCCGTGACCAGGGGGATATCCGCCGCCTCGATTCCCTGATAGCGCGGCGGCGTCATCTTGAGCGCCGCCGGAAGGTTCGCCCACAACTGGAAGCCGTGCATGCGCCCCGCTTGATCGCCCCTCGGCATTTCCTGGTGAATGATCCCACTGCCGGCGGTCATCCACTGGACGTCACCCGAAGCGATCGAGCCGCGATTGCCCATGCTATCACCGTGGTCGACGGTTCCGGCGAGGACGTACGTGATCGTCTCAATCCCTCGGTGCGGATGCCAGGGAAAGCCCGCCAGATAATCTGCCGGAACGTCATTGCGAAAATCGTCGAGGAGAAGAAACGGGTCAAAGTCGGACGTGTTGCCGAAGCCGAACGCGCGGCGCAAGTGCACTCCCGCGCCCTCGAGTGTCGGTTTGGATTTGATCAGGCGTTTTACTGGACGGATGGACATGGGACCCCCCTGCTTGGGCAGTTTACTCCACTGAGTGTAGCCATGCCAATCTTGGGATACCGGGTCTTTGGGTGCCCCGTCCTTGGCGCTTTTCAAGGGCGGGCTCTTGGTTTGAGTTTCCATACTCAGGTGAGGATGACACTGACAAAGACCCCGCCCTTCCGCCGACGCCCGCCTGACCACCGATTGAGCTTTGTGGGGCAGAACTCCTCATCGCATTGCTCCCTGAAGGGAAAGTGCGAAAAGGCTAAATATTTCGCAATTTCTGCAGGTTGCTGCCCGACAGCGACAGAGTAGTGACTGTGAAATCAAACCGCTGGATGCCGTCTCAGATCAACACAATCGCGGTGGCTCGGCGCACCTCTCCCGACGATGCCGCGTTGTCCGCAAGTAGGCATCGTCGGCTAAGCCGAGTAGCGATAGATCACCCGCGTCTTTCTTGGTTAGAGATGAGCGATTCGCGCTCCTGATGTCGCATCGTCGCCGTGTGTACGACACTCGGTGCGGGTCCTCCATCCTGGCATTCCGCCGACGCCCGCCTGACCACCGATTGAGCCTTGTGGGGCAGAACTCTTCATCGCATTGCTCCCTGAAGGGAAAGTGCGAAAAGGCTAAGCATTTCGCAATTTCTGCAGGTTGCTGCCCGACAGCGACAGAGCAATGACTGTGAAATCGAACCGCTGGATGCCGTTTCAGATCAACACAATCGCGGTGGCTCGGCGCACTAGCCGCAGCGAAATGTACGTAATGTCCGCATCCAATTAGCGTCATATAAACATAAAGCAGTATAAGTACTTATATTCATTGGATATAATACGTCATGGTTGTAAGTAATAGTCGCATCATCGCGGTGTGCACGACACTCGGTGCGGGTCCTCCATCCTGGCATTCCGCCGACGCCCGCCTGACCATCGATTGAGCTTTGTGGGGCAGAACTCCTCATCGCATTGCTCCCTGAAGGGAAAGTGCGAAAAGGCTAAGCATTTCGCAATATCTGCAGATTGCTGCCCGACAGCGACAGAGCAATGACTGTGAAATCGAACCGCTGGATGCCGTTTCAGATCAACACAATCGCGGCGGCCCGGCAGATGGAAACCTATCCGCTCTGGAAGTATGTCCTCATTGATCGCATCGTCACATAAACTCTTGCGCCTTTGTGTCCCGCATGCCCATATAGTGCTTGTAGATAGCTAACATATTGGTTTCGCTATGTTTATATGTCGTTGTATTTTACCGCTTGACAAACGAAGAGGCGGCGATCAGAATAGTAACTGGAGAGATTCCTATGGATGACAATAACGCAAGCGATCTCGTGAAGTACACAAAGGCGTTGGTCTTGCTGCAGATTCAGGGGCTGAACAAGTCTGACGACCCAATCAAGCCGGAAGTTCTGCTGGCTCGGGCGGGATTGCGCGCTCGTGAGATCGCCGAATTACTCGGCAAGAACTCAGCAGCTGTAACGAAAGCGATCCAGCGTGCCGGGAAAGCTGACGCATAGGAATCCTCATGGCGAGACTTGGATCGGCGACCATGGACGACTTGCTGAAGCAGGCGAAGACAACGAACCGCTTGCTTGCAGCACAACTCAAGTCCCAGATGAGCCAGATGGAACTCGTCAATCTGTTGGCGACTACCGGCCTGACCGCTAGGGAAATTGCAGATGTTCTGGACACTACGGCTCCAACGGTGGCAGTTACGCTTCAGCGATTGCGGCATAAAGCAGGGAAAACATCTGGTCGCCGATCTCGAAGCGAGACAGAGGAATAACCAGGCATGGAAAACGAGCTACTCGAAACCATCAACCGCAACCTTGAGGTGATTATCAGCCTGCTGCTGCGGAACCTGCCCGACTCAGATGCCGCACACCTTCGTGGGCGGATTCTCATGCTCACCGACATAGGGATGCGACCCAAGGACATCGCACGGGTGTTGGGAAAATCAACGAACCACATCAACGTCGAACTGTCGACGGCCCGCAACTCAAAGAAAAAGAAGAGAGGCAAAAAGTGAAGAAACTCAGCGGCCCCGAACATCTCCTTGTAACCCAGACAGAACTGTTGAGGGACATTTTCATCGCTGACCTGGCAATCGCGGGTGTCCGGCAACTGGAAATCGCCAAGGTTGTGCGAGTGAACCGGAATCGCGTTAATCGCATCGCGAAGTCCTTGAAGAAGAGGAAGAAAGGCAATACAGGAGACAACTGAAGTGACCGAACCAGATGATCTCGAAAGGCGATCCCAAAAGTTGAATGTAATCGTCGCCTTCCTACATCGGAGATTCCAACTTCTATCGAACAACTCTCCAGTTGCGTAGGAGGAGTGTAGTCCTATGGATCTGCAGGAATTAATTAGTCGTGGGCGGTTCGTGTTTGCAGGTGCACGCGAGCGTCTGAAGGTGTACGGGCTGGTCGATGGACGACGGACGGCCAAGGATCTCGCCAAGGTTACCAAACGGCACGTAAAAAACGTCCATCGGGACCTGCGACGCCTCGCGGATATTGGCTTGATTGAAGAGCGGACGAAGGGAGGCGAAACATTGGAAAAGGACGGCTTTGCGCTTTATGACAAAACTCCTCTAGCTCGAACGGTGCCTCTCTCGTATTTCGACGGGCCGGTAAGGCTTCCCAATCGTAATGAGGTTGTGACTGCAGCTGCGAAAGGTAAGGGGAAGCGTCCCCAACCTCTCCCTGTACCCACTGAGACTACCATCTTGGATATGTGCAAGAGCGGCGAGGACCAAATACTTGAATTCAAGGCCGCCGGGACCGATGTTCGCAAAATCACCAAGGAAGTAGCTGCGATGCTCCACACATGGTTGGGGGGAATGATCCTATACGGTGTGGATGATGACGGAACGATTTCTGGCTCCGATGTCAGTCGGCAAAAGTTGGATCAGCCGTTGCAAAACTCCATCAAAAACGCTATAGCACCAGCAGCAGTAATTTCCCTTAATTCGGTCTCGGTCCTAGGCACAGAAGTGCTAGTAGTTATCGTGCCTCCGTGGAATAGACGGGACGTCTATCAATTCGACGAGAAAGTTTACTTACGCAAGGGGACGAATGTTTTTGCTGCGAAACCAGAGGAGTTGCGGAAACTGCACCGCGGGGAATGCGTGATCTAGTCCCAAATTCCTTGAGGAGGTTGGGCGTGACGCGATCCGGCGCCTCTCTCGTATTTTTCCCTCCCAAAACCTGAATAACGAACTGCGTCCTCACCTAAGAAAAAAAGGGCGCCGCGACATAGTCGAGACGCCCTCGAAGTGCTTGCTGCCTCCCCGCAGAAACGCGGAGTGCAGGCTGAGCGAGATTTAGTACATTCCGCCCATGCCGCCGCCTGGACCACCGCCGTGTCCACCTGCGCCTGCCGCGGCCTGCTTGTTGTCTTCCCGGATGTCGGCCACCAGAGCTTCAGTGGTGAGCATCAGGCCGGCAATCGATGCGGCGTTCTGGAGCGCGAGGCGGGTGACCTTGGCCGGGTCGATAACGCCCGCCTTGACCATGTCGCCGAACTCTCCTGTTTCCGCGTTGAAGCCGAAGTTGTCGTCCTTGCTGTCACGAACACGGTTCACGATGACTGCGCCTTCGTGGCCCGCATTCAGGGCAATCTGCCGCAAGGGTTCCTCGAGCGCTCGCTTGACGATGTTCACGCCGATGGCTTCTTCGTCATTGAGCTTGAGCTTGTCGAGCACCGCGATGCAGCGGATCAATGCTACTCCGCCGCCAGCGACGATGCCTTCCTCGACTGCCGCGCGGGTGGCGTGCATGGCGTCCTCGACGCGAGCTTTCTTTTCTTTCAGCTCGGTTTCG
>WNGO01000744.1_pt1 | contig 20253 bp, 15 predicted proteins | sample 5400511 | NCBI WGS metagenome assembly WNGO01 (sample SAMN13153380, study PRJNA577476) | soil metagenome | isolation source: 20 cm soil or saprolite under Garry oak tree replicate 2 | place: USA:California | collected 2016-06-15 | reverse complement strand
GAGACTATCGAATCGTCCCCTCGGCCCGCATCCGGAACGTGAGGCCGATCGAGCCGACCCAATGCGTCGCGGCGGCGCCCGTCACGTGCCCCGCGTTATGCACGAAATGCACGCCCCCGCTCGCCACCACGCCCCACTGCGCCCGCTGCCAACTGCCGCCCAGCGCCAGTCGAATGGTGCGCTCCACCACGCCCTGCAGGATGGTCGCCGTGGTGGGGTAGTCGGGCACGAGCGGGTGCGGCAGGCGGGGGTCGCCTTCCCCCTGGCGTAGCAGCGTCAGCTCGGGCTCGAGCAGCGCGCCCGATCGCGTAACGATGCCCAGCTTCGCGGTGGCCTGGTCGTAGTCCGCGAAGTTGCGCCCGGTGCCGAGCCCGTGAAACAACGGCACCTGGAGGTCGTCCTCGTTGCGGTACGTGAGGTTCGCGACCTGGGTGTAGAACAGGGTCCAAGCGGCGGCGCGGCTTCGCAGCCGGCCCTTCGCGCCCACCGTGAAGGCGTAGCTCGTCGGCTTCTGGTCGGACGCGACTTTTCTCGAGACCTGGATGTCGTCGAGCATGAACTGCCCGAACAGGGTCGTGCGCGCGTGGCGCTCGAGGTCGAGCCCCACGAAGCTGTTCACGTTGGCGCCGGTGCTGCTCTGCCGCAGGACGCCGAGCGTCGCGACGTTCAGATACCAGGGCTCGAGCTGGCGGCCCACGCCGGAGAGGACGCTGCCTTCCCACAAGGCGGCGGTCCAGCGCCCGCGCGGCCTGACCCAAAACCGATGGAGGACCATGTAGCGGTTCACGATGGCGCCGCTCGTGTCGGTACGGCTGTCGAGCTGCGTCGCGATGGCTGCGATCTGTACGCGCTCGGTGCCGATGCTCAGGTACAGGTGGTCCATGCTGTAGGGATCGTCCGAGAGCAGCACGCCCTGGATGCCGCTCGGCCCCCAGTTGCGGTCCAGGATACCGAAGAACGCCTCGCCATGGCGCCACTGCCCGCTGACGTACCCTTCTTCCCACCGCGTCGCGTTGTCGTTCTTGGCGGTCCAATCCGGGTCGTACTGCAGTCGCGTATCCACCGTCGGATGGCTGACGCCCACGAACGGTCCAAACGCGAGCAGCACCTGGCCCGTGCCGCTCGCGAACCCGCGTCGCACCGCCTGGCGCGGCGGCACGCCGCGGCCCAGCTCCAGCGGATCGCGCATGGTGTAGCTCGCGGCCGCGAGCCCGGCGCCCAGCTCGAGGCGATAGCGCGCTCCCCGGACTCGTGGCCGCAGCTCGCCGAGCAGCCGGCGCACGGTGGCTTTGACAGCGCCGCCCAAATGGGTTGTGTCGGCGGCCTCGAGGGCGAGGATCACGTCGGCCTGCTTGAGCGGCCGGGTCAGCGGCGTCGGGTCCGCGATGACGCCGGCCGAGATGAGGTATTCCACGTACGGCATCGCCCAGTGGTGCAGCGGGACGTACGGCGACGCGGTCTGTGCGTCGAGCGGTGTGGCGCTGAATGAGGTCGCGACGAGCAACAAGGCGCCGGCGGCGCGCATAGGGGCGAGAATGTGGCCCCGCCTCTCGGGTCGCGCAACCGGCGCGCCAGTCATCGAAATCTTGCGGCATGTAGCGGAGTCGTCTTATCATCCGGCTAGCGCCACTATCATCCCGCTCCGCCCCAAGGAACTACAAATGACTCGCTCGTCGCTGCTCCGCGCTGGCTTTGCGCTGATTCTGTGCGTCGTGCCTACTCCCCGCTCCCGGCTCATTGCTCCCTCGATCGTCGAATATCCGCTCCCGCGCCCCAGAGCGTTCCCGCACGACCCCGCCGTCGGCGCGGACGGGATCGTGTGGTACACGGACCAGGCGAACAGCTACATCGGCCGGCTCGACCCGGCGACCGGCAAGGTGACGGACTACGCCACCCCCACGCCCGCTTCGGGGCCGCACGGCATCGTGGTCGCTCCCGATGGCGGCGTCTGGTACACCGCGAACTTCACCGCCCGACTGGGCCGGCTCGATCCCGCGACCGGCGTCATCAAGGAATACCCGCTGCCCTCCGAGGCGCGCGACCCGCATACGCCGCTGTTTCATCAGGGAAAGGTCTGGTTCACCGTGCAGGGCGGGAATCTGTACGGCGTGCTCGATCCCGCGGCAGGAGCAGCCAAGCTCTATCCCGTGCCGACGCGCGGCGCCCGGCCGTACGGGCTGGTCGCCGCCCCCGACGGGATGATCTGGATGGCTCTGTTCGGCACCAATCAAATCGGCCGCATCACTCCCGCGGACGGCAGCCTGAAGATCTTCCCGCTCCCGCAATCGGGCGCCCGGCCGCGCCGCCTGATCGTGGACTCCAAGGGAATCGTGTGGTACTCGGACTATTCCCGCGGCAAGCTGGGCCGGCTCGATCCCGCCACCGGACAGGTGCGGGAGTTTACCTCCCCGGGCGGCGACGGCAGCCAGCCATACGGCATCGCCGCCGGCACCGACGGGCGCATCTGGTACGACGAGTCGGGCAGGGACCAGATCGTGGCGTTCGACCCGGCCACGGAGCGTGCCGAGACCGTCAAGATCCCCACGCCGGGCTCGGTGGTGCGGAACATGGCCGTGGACTCGACCCGGGCGCGGCTGTGGCTGGCATTGTCGGGTGTGCAGAAGCTGGGGAGGATCGACCTCAAGTAGAAGCCACGCTACCTCGCAGCCCGCGCTTGACCGTCGCTTGACTGTTGCCCGCGATGCTTGGACCGATGCAGGTCGACATCCTCCAGCACGGGAGACAGATCCATGAACGCGCCCAGGGCTTACTACCTCGTCGGAATGCTCGCGGCGACCGGCTGCGCCCACCACTTTGTCGCGGCGAATTTCGCGGGCACCTATCAGCCGCGCGTCCACGCCTTCGCGATCGCGCCCATCGCCAACCTCTCGACCGAGCCGGAGGGCGCCAAGGCCGGGCAGGCGATCCGTGAAGCGATCTACTACGAGCTGGCCGAGCGTCGCGACCAGTACACCACGACGATTCAGGACATCGCGGAGAGCGACCACCTGATTCATCAGGCGGGCCTGAGCGACAGTGCGGCCGCCCTGCTGCCCGCGGGCGAGCTGTGCAGGATGCTCGGTGTGGACGCCGTGATGCGTGGCAGCGTGACGAAGTACAAGAAGCACGGGGCCGCCGGACAGCTCGTCACCGTCGCCCTGTTCGGCTTCGCCAAGGGCAGCGACGTGAAGGCGGACGTCGCGATCTACGACGGCGGCGACGGCCAGCTGATCTACCAGCACAACATCGAAAAGGCGGGCGGCTTGTTCAGCTCGCCTGACGGGCTGCGCAACTCCGTCGGCAAGACCGTGGCCAAGAACTTTCCCTACAAGAAGCAGGGCTAAGCGCCCGGTGATCCGGTAACCACCTGAAGGAGGTCACAATGCACGTCCGCCTTATCACTCGGTGGGCCGCGCTGGCGCTCGTTCCCGTATTCGGCGCCTGCAAGGATTCCACCACGACGCCCCTGACGCGCGCCGCGGCGCCCCGCGCCGGCTTCGCGAGCGTCGCCGACACCGTGATCGGTGGGGGGGGAGGGTCGGGCAACCAGACCCATTTCATAGCGAGCGGCACATCGGGGTATGTCAGCTGGTTTTCGGCCGGCGACTCGAGTGGGGGCGGCGGCGGGTTCTCCTATGGCTCGCTCAATGTCAGCCGCGGGGGCGCCACGAACAACCCGCAGACGTTCCTCTCCTACTTCGTCGAGCAGTGCGGCCTGTATTACTGCGCCTTCCTGGGCGGCAGTGGCTTGATCCCGAACGGCGATCTGAGCGGCGGCACCCAGCAGCTCGACCTCAGCACCAACACGAGCGGCAATCCGAATTTCTTCACGTTCGGCGGATCGCCCGGACTGATCAGCGTGGACTGGAGGGCCAACGGCGCCTATCAGCAGCGCTCGAGCGGCACCTCCGAGCTGACCTTCCCGGCGTTCCACCAGCACTCGAGCGGCGTCTCCACCTCGGCGTCGGCCTATGCGGCCGGCAGCGTCGTAGGCGTGGCGATGCCGCCGACAAGCCTTGGCAGCATTGGAACGAACCAGAACGTGACCATCGACGTCTCACACTAGGAGCCCGGCCATGAAGCGCCTGACCCACGCATTTCCCTTGCTCCTCGCGCTTGCGGCGGGGTGCCAGGATCCCAGCGCCGTCCCGACGGCCACTCGCCCCCTGTTCGCGGCGGCCGCGCCGAGCGCCTGCCCGACCCCCGCCACCGTCACGGTGAGCGACGAGGCGGGGCTGCGCGCCGCCATCGCGGCCGCGACGCCCGGCACCGTGATCGGCATCCGGGGCATGATCGGAATTACCCAGGATGACACGATTGCAACGGCGGATGTGACGCTCACGTGCGCCACCCCCGGCTCCGGGCTGTTCGCCGTCGCGGGATCGGGTGTGCAGGACCTGGTGATCGCCGCCGCCAAGCGGGACGTCGTCGATCGGCTGGTGCTCGACGCCAGCCAGGCGGGCGACAGTCCGTTGGCCGGGTTCAACGACGGGACGACGTTCTTCGCGGAAAGCATCCGCTTCACGAACAACGCCGCGATGTGTGCTCCCGGTGGGGAGTGCGTCTTCATCTCCGGCGGGCTGGGCGCCGTGGTGACCGACAATCACTTCGAAGCGCCCGGGTCCTTCTCGGGAATTCAGCTCCAGGTTGACGTAGCCCGGGTCGACGGCGCCCGGATCGAGCGCAACACCCTCGTGGCGACGGCGCCATCCATCGGTCTCCGGCAAGGCGGCATCCGACCGGCGGACGCCGCCGACGTCGTCATTGCCGACAACACGGTCGTCGGTCCATGGCGCAACGGCCTGAGCGGAGCGCGGTTGGCGCGCAGCAGGGTCCAGGGCAACCAGCTTCGCGGAGCCGTGCGGAACGGGATCCGGTTGTCGGACGCCGGGCCGCTGTTCATCGGCGGGAGGCCGGCAAGCGACAACCTGTTCAGCAATAACCGCATCGCAGCCTCGGGGGAGGCGGGGATATTCGCTCACCTCGCCTGTCGCAATGCATTCATCGGGAACAACCTGCAGGGTAATGCAGGGGACATCGGCGCGATCTTTCCCGACAGCTCGGGCGCCAACACGCTGACCGGCAACGGGACGATCGTGGTCGATGACGGTGCGTTCGACTGCGACGGCGATGGGCTGAACGATCCGAACATCATCACGGGCGCGGCAGCGGTGAGACACGGTCTGCACCTGGGCGAGGCGGTGAGCGGCGCGGTGCGCACGGTGCGGGGCATAACCGTGCAGTAAGAGGGCGGCCGGACGATTCGTGATGTGGCTCACACCACGCGGCTGGTCCATACGACGCCGACAGGGGTAGCATGTTCCACGACTTTCCCTCGGCGAGGTGCGTACGATGGACCTATCTAAGATGCGGCGCGCGCTCTGGCTCGCGCCGGTGGCGTTCACTTTCACGGCGTGCGATGGAACGGCGCCCAGGGTATCCCAACCGCTGACCCTGTCGGTCACCACCAGGGGGACCTCCGGTGTTTCCGTCCCCGGCGGGTCCGGCATGAGTGCGGCGATCCAGATCGGCAGCGGCGCCAACTCACTCACGATCAACCAGGCGCAGGTAGTGCTCGCGCGGATCGAGCTCACGACCGCCGCCGGCTGCGCCACGACGGGTGAACAAGACGACTGTGCCGAGCTGCGGTTGGGCCCGACGCTCGTCGACCTGCCCGTCGACGCGACGACCCAGGTGATGTTGGAGGATGCGGCCGTGCCGGCCGGAACCTACAGTGGGGTGCGGGCGAAGCTGGACGCCGTGAACCCGGACGACGACGAGCCCGGGGCGAGCGCCTTCCTGACCGCCCACCCGGACTGGAAGGGAATCAGCGTCAAGGTGACCGGCGTCTTCACGGATGCAAGCAACGCAACTCACAACTTCACCTTTACCTCCGGGGTCGACGCCGAGATCGGGGCGACCTTCAACCCCCCGGTCACCCTGGCGAGCGATACCAAGAACTTCACGATCGCGGTGGACATCGCGAGCTGGTTCAAGGATGCGAGCGGGGCCGTGATCGACCCGACCAACGCCGCGAACGCCGAGGCCATCGCGCGAAACATCGGGCGGTCGGCCCGCGCGTTCGAAGACGACAATCACGACGGCGTGGACGATCACGAGCAAGGACAGCACGAGTAAGGAGCCGGAACGGGGGCCCCGCGCCGAGGGTATAGCTGTTCACCGGTGCGGCGCCCCCTTTCCTTTCTCACCTTCCTGGTCCTGATGCTCGGCGCCGCCGCGCGGCGCGCCGGCGCACAGCAGCCAACCGTTGCACCCCGTCCCGACACGGCCGTGGTATTGGGAACCGTCTACGACACGCTGTCGGGCGCGCCGCTGCGCCTCGTCATCGTGCGCGTCGTGGAATCGGGACTGTCCGCGCTCACGGACGATGCCGGCCGCTATCGCGTGACCGGGGTGCCCGGCGTGCTGCACCTCATCGTCCGCCACATCGGGTACGAGCCGGAGTCGCTCAGCGTCACCGCACCGCCCGGCGTCACGCGGCAGGACGTGTACCTCCGCCCCGCCGCCGTCCCCCTGGCGCCCGTCACCGTGACGTCGGGGGAAGCGGAGGACCCGGCCCGGCGCATCATCCGGGCGGCGATCGCGCGCAAGCACGAGCTGTTCGGTCGGATGCACGACTACCGCTACGGGGCCCACGTGAAGTTCGTGGTGCGCGACCTGGCGAAGCCCCCCGACTCCGCGGCCTCTGTCCTATTGATCACCGAGACGCGCACCGCGGCCTACTGGGAGCAACCCAACCGCTATCAGGAGACGATCCTGGTCCGCCGCCAGTCGAGCAACCTGCACGCCGAGCAGAACCTCGTGACGGTGGGGGAGATCGTGAACTTCAACCGGGAGCGCATCGATCTCCGCCGCTATTCGCTCGTCTCGCCCATCGCCGACGACGCGCTCGACTCTTACGCCTACCGCGTCCTCGACACCCTGGCCGTGGATGGGCGCCGCGTGTTCCGTCTGGCGCTCGAGCCCCGGTCCGACGCGTCTCCCCTGTTCGTGGGCGTGATCGACATCGCCGATACCACGTACGACGTGGTGGACATCGATGTCGGCGTGAATCGCACGGTGCGCTTCAACTTCGTGCGCAACCTGCGCTATCGGCAGCGGCTGCGCGACATGGGCGGGGGCCGCTGGATGCCCTACGAGATCCGGCTCACGGGTGAGGTGCACCTCCGGATCCCGCTTCCGGGCTTCCCTGGCAACCTCGCATTCGAGCACGTGGCGTCGCTCGCGGACTTCCGCTTCGACGCAGGCGACCGCCCTCCCGATCTGCGCGAGTTCCGGGTCGTGGTGAGTGCCGCCGCCGACCGCCCGGACTCGAGTGCCTGGGCCGGCCCCGGCGCCATGCCGCTCAGCGTGGCCGAGAGCAGCGCCTGGGCCCGGATCGACTCGCTCGCGCACGAGCCGCCGTCGTTCCTGGGCCGGGTGCGCGAGGGCGTCGGGCTGGCCGCATTCGCCACGGGCGACGCCGACTTCTTCCACTTCAATCGCGTTGATGGGACGTACCTCGGCGCCGGCCACACGTGGCGCGAGTGGCCGGGCGTGACGCTCGACACGAAGCTGGGATACGCGACCGGGAGCGAGCGCTGGCAATACCGCGCCGGCGGCCGGGTCCAGCTCTCCGAGCCGCAGCGCCGTTGGATCGGAGCCTGGTATCACGACGAGACGGTCACTCGACCGACATTCGTGAGCCGCGCCTACAACCCGACGTATCGGGCGCTGATGTTTCGGCTCGACCCGCGCGATTACTATCGCGAGCGTGGCTTCACGCTGGCCGCGGGCACCAAGCTCCTCGACTTCACCCGCCTCGAGCTGCGGTACGACGACCAGCGCCAGACCGGCCTGCCGGTGGTCACCGATTACTCGGTCTTCACGGCCCGACGAGCGCAACGCCCTAACCCGAGCATCATGGAGGGTACGCTCCGCTCCATCTCGGGGAGCCTGACCTACGACTCACGCTCCATGCTGCGCCGCAAGGACGCAGACGTGTACCTCCCGAGCCCCAGCTGGACCCGGGTGACCCTCGGCGCGGAGATCGCGGCTCACGACGTGCTGCACAGCGACTTCGCCTACCGGCGCTATTCGCTGCTGGTCGAGCGGCGGCAGCGCACGCTCAATCTGGGGGTCACGACGCTGCTGGCGGCCGGCGGCCTCGCCACCGGCTGGGTCCCCCCGCAGCGCTACTTCGCGGTGGATTTCGGGATGCGGGCGTTGACGTTCCAGGCGGGTGGGTTCAACACCACCTCGCGCGATACGAACTATTCGGGGACCCGCGCCGCGATGATCGCGATACGGCACGACTTCGACCGGCTGCTCTTTGCCAAGAGCCGGTTACCGCTGATCCGGGGCCTGCCATTCACGTTGAGCGTGCACGGCGGCGTGTTCTGGACGGACTTCGACGGCCATCCGCCCAACCCCGGGGACTCGCTGTTGTTCACGGCGCGCCGGGCCTACACCGAGGCGGGGTTCGGGCTCGGCAATCTGACGCCGTTCCTGTCGCCCATCAATCTGGCGATCCATTTCACGTGGCAGCTGTCGTCGTATCCGACGCGGAAATTCCAATTCGGGCTGGGACTGACGCGCCCCTAGTTGGGTCATGGCGGGGACGCCACTCTTGCTTCCCCGCCCGCTTCTCCCACATTCGCACCGGGACATGCCCACATCTCGGACCGGTGACCTCCGCCTCGACGCCTTCTTCACCACGGCGCCCGCCGGCCTCGCGATCCTCGATCGCGAGCTGCGCTACGTGCAGCTCAACGATACGCTGGCCCTCATGAACGGTCGCCCGGTGGCGGACCACGTCGGCAAGTCGGTGCGCGAGGTCCTGCCCGCGATCGCGGCTACGCTCGAGCCCCTGCTGCAACGCATCCTCGACACGGGCGAGCCGGTCCTGAACATCGAGCTCTCCGGCGAGACCCCCGCGCAGCCCGGTGTCACTCGCTACTGGCGGGCGTCATACTTTCCCCTCGCGGCACGGGGCCGGCGCGGGAAGAACGGCGCCGGTGGCATCGGAGCGATCGTCGTGGAAGACACGCCGCGCCGCCATGCCGAGCGGGCGCTGCGCCGCTCCGGCGCCGACTACCGCGCCATCGTCGAGCAGGCGACCCACGGCATCTATCGCTCGAGCCTCGAGGGCCGGTTCCTCAAGGTCAATCCCGCCCTCGTGACCATGCTCGGCTACGACTCCGAGGCGCAAGTGCTCGCCCTCGAGCTCGATCGCGACGTGTACGTTGAGCCGGGCGCGCGCGCCCGCGTGATCGAGCAGGCCGCCGGGCTCGACCGGATCACCGGCACCGAGGTCCAGTGGAAGCGCCAGGACGGCCATCGCATCATCGTGCGACTCTCGGGTCGGGTGGTGAGGAGCGAGAAGGGGGATGTGAGGGGCTTCGAGATGATCGCCGAGGACGTGACCGAGCAGCGCACCCTGGAGCGCGCCCTGCAGCAGGCCCAGAAGATGGAGACCATCGGGCGGCTCACCTCCGGCATCGCCCACGACTTCAACAACCTGCTCACGGTGATTCTGGCGCAGTCGAACCTGATCACGAAAGCGCTGCCGCCCGAGGGCTCGGCCGAGCTGCGTCGCGACCTGGCCGAGCTGACCGATGCCGCCCGACGCGGCGCCGAGCTGGTGCACCGGCTGCTGGGATTCAGCCGTCACGAGATTCTCGATTTCCGGCCCTTGAGCGCGCCCGAATGGGTGCGGGAAGAGCTGCACACGCTGCGACGGCTCCTGCCCGCTACCGTCGAGATCCAGTGCGACGCCGAGCCCGAGGCGGGCGTGGTAGAGGCCGATGCGGGCGCCCTCGAGCAGATCCTCTTGAACCTCGCGACCAACGCCCGCGATGCAATGCCCGGGGGCGGGACGCTGTATCTGGACGTGCGCCGCACGCGGTTGGATGCGGAAGATCGGCCGCTCCATGCCTGGGTCGAGCCCGGGAGTTATGTGTGCATAGCGGTATCCGACACCGGCGCAGGGATGGACGCCGAGACGCAGGCGCGCGTGTTCGAGCCGTTCTTCACCACCAAGCCCGCGGGCGTGGGCACCGGGCTCGGCATGGCGATGGTGTACGGGCTCGTGAAACAGCACAAGGGCTTCGTCCACATGTACAGCGAGGTGGGGCAGGGGACGACGGTGAAACTCTATTTACCGCTCGCTCTCGAGCAGCCGGTGCCGGGGGACACGCGCGCCGCCGGCCAACTGGAGACGCTCCCGGGCGGCACCGAGGCGATCCTGCTGGTGGAGGATGATCTGCATCTGCGGACGGTGGCGCAGCGACTGTTCGAGAAGGTGGGCTACCGCGTCTTCGCCGCGGCCGATGGCGCGGAGGGGTTGGCGTCGTACCGCGCACGCGCGCGCGAGCTGGACCTGGTGATCACCGATCTGGTCATGCCCAAGGCCTCAGGGCACACGCTGTACCAAGCGATTCGGGCCGAGCAGGGCTCGGGGAAACCGGTGAAGGTGCTGTTCACGAGCGGCTATCCCGCCCCCGATTTCCGCGAATCCCTCGCCGACGATCCGAACGTGGCGTTTGTGACGAAACCGTGGACGGCGAGCGAGCTGCTGAGGCAGATCCGGGGACTACTGGAGCGGTAAACCGACGTCAGCGGTAAGCCCACGTCGTGTTTCCCCGGGCTTGCGCCCGGGGTTAGTAGACACCGGTCTCGTCCCACTGACCCCGGGCGCCAGCCCGGGGTTCACCAACCGGCCCTCCCCCCAACACCTGACCTTGGGCACTGTGATCCACGGCCCAGCCGTTCCTTCCACGGGCCTGCAAACTGACTTTGCGCCCCTAGAGCTACCCGACAGCCTACCCCCCGCCGCTCTGGAGGGCGATCATGCCGCATGCAGACCAGTGGGCTCGCACGCGAGTCCGCACCAGCCGTCAGGTGAGGCGGGGCGCGTGGTACCGCGTCATCCGCGCGACGGCGCTCGAAGGCGTGCTCGAGGTGAACCGACGACCGGTGACGGTGCCGCGCAGCTTCCTCCAGATCCTCCCATTTCGTCCCACGACGTGGTCCGTCGTGACACGGCTCCCCAACGCACAGCATCCGCCGGCCAGCTGGGGATCGACCTACGGCGTATGCCCGAGCTGCAGCACGCGCGCCCCGCTGGGGCAGCACGCGCCCCAGCTGGTGTGTCCTCGGTGCAACGGGTTGTTTCCGGTGGCGTGGGAAGATTCGGGTTTGTGTGTGTTCGAAGCAGCCGAAGGGCGGGTCCGCGCTACTACCTAACGACGGCGCCTTGCCTGACTGAGCGGCGCTCCTGACCGGAGCGCCGGGTGATGCCGGAGCGGCGCTCCTTGCGGCTACGACGCTCGACCTCCGGCGCCTCCTGCTCCCGCCGTCGGTCGCGCACGATGCGGCGACCGAGGGTTTGCCGTCGATCGAAGCTCCGCCGGCGGATCATGGCCCAATTCCCTCCCTGTCTGTCGGCGAACGGTCGCTTCATTGTTGCATTTCCCGTGCTTCGTTCCACTCCGCCTCGCGCACCCCCCCGGCTGGCGCGGAAACGCAACACTTTGTAACCGTTCAACCCCCACAACCGGACAAACCGTGAAGCGATTGGCCCTGGTGTTCGTTGCATGCGCGCTACCGTTGGCCGGGGCGCGGGCCCAAAAGGTGGGTGTCGCCCTCTCGGGCGGCGCCGCGCGCGGGCTCGCCCACATCGGCGTGTTGCGAGTACTCGAGGAGGCGGGCGTTCCGGTGGACGTCATCACCGGGACGAGCATGGGCAGCGTCATCGGTGGCCTGTATGCCGTGGGGTACACGGCCGCCCAGCTCGATACGATCGTCCGCACCGAGGACTGGTTTCGGCTGCTCACCGACCCGGTGGACCGGCGCGATCTCGCGGTCGAGCGCAAGTTCACCGAAGATCACTACCTGGTCACACTGCCGATCCATCGCGGCGGGATCAAACTCCCCAAGGGCGTCGTCCCGGGACAGCGCGTCTCCCAGCTCCTCACCGGCCTCACCTGGTCGGCGCACCCGATACGGGACTTTCGCGCGCTGCCGATTCCCTTCGCCGCCGTCGCGACCGACCTCGAGACCAGCAGGGCGGTGGTGCTCGACCACGGGTTTCTGCCCGAGGTCATCCGCGCCAGCATGGCGCTGCCGAGCGTGTTCTCACCGGTCGAGCTCGCCGACACGGCCGTCATCGACGGCGGTGTGATCCGGAACCTCCCGGCGCAGGACGCGCGCGCCCTCGGCGCCGACGTGCTGATCTGCAGCGACGTCACCGATCCGCTCGAGCCGCGGGACTCGATCATCTCGCTGGTGGACGTCCTGGTGCAGTCGGTGTCGTTTCGCGTATGGGATTCCGAGGCCGTGCAACGCAGCAAGTGCGACGTGTTGATCCTCCCGGAAGTGCGCGGCTTCTCGACCTTCGGGTTCGCGCGCGCGCGGGACGTGATCGCGCGCGGGGAGGCGGCGGCGCGCGCCGCTATCCCCTCGATCACGGCCGCGCTGGCGCGCGGGCACGTATCCCGTCCGGCCAGGGCCCCGCGCGTGCCGCTGGTCCAGCCCGAGTCCGTACTGGTGAGGACGGTGCGCTTCGATCCCGCCGGTCTCGCACCCGGAGGGTTTCTGGCACGTGCCCTCGGCGTGAATCCCGGGACCTGGGTCTCGCGGCGCACGCTGGATCAGCGCATGAGCCGGTTGTACGCCACCGGGCTGTTCGAGAGCGTGGGATACCGGCTCGAGCAGGGTGACTTGACCGTGTTGCTGCGCGAGCGCTTGGGCGGCCGGTTCGGCGTGGGGTTGCGATACGAAAGCCGCTACAAGGCTTCCGTGCTGCTGTCGAGCACGCTGGGCCGGGTGGGAGGCGGGTTCAACGGCCGTGCCGACGCGCGCCTCGGCCAGCAGATCCAGGTCGGCGCCGGTGTGTCGCAGCCGCTCGGGGACGGGAGGAGCGTCACGCTCGGCGCCGGGGCGGACTACATACGCAGCCCGTTCGATCTTTATCAGGATCAAGGCGACCATCAGGTCGCGCAGGCGCGGGTGGATCTGGCCGCGATCTCGACGTCCGTGGCCCGGAGCGCGGGTACGCTGGCCGACGCATCGCTGCGCGGCAAAATCGAATATGCTCGCTGGGCCGAAGAGGTGTCGGCGGTCGCATCCAATCCGCTGTACCGGGCGTTCTACAGCGTGGCGGGTGTGCTGCAGCTCGACACCTACGATCGCGGCCTGTTTCCCCACTCCGGCGTCGGGTTCCGGGCCGTGTCCGAGTGGGGCAACCGCCTGGGAGCGGCGGCGCGAGGCGGCCCGTTCTCGCACCACGTGGCCGACCTGCGGGGATACCTGCCGCTGGCCCGCCGGCTGTCCATCTGGGTGGGTGCAACCATCGGTGCGTCAGGGGGCGAGCCGCCGCCCCATTATCAGTTCTTCCTGGGTGGAGCCAACGCCTACTACATCTTTCCTGACCGCGACATCGCCTTCGCGGGCCTGCGCACCCAGCAGCGGCGCGGCCGGCACGTCCAGAAGGCGGAGCTCGGGGCGCAATGGGAGCTCGCGCCGGACGTCTTCGCGCGCGTCCGCTGGAACGCCGGGACCGTGCTGGACCACTGGAGCTTCGATCCCGCCCGCTACGTGGACGGCATGGGCGTCGAGCTGGGCGCGAAGACGTTCGCCGGCCGCTTGAGCCTCAGCGCCTCAGGCAACGCCCACACGACCTGGCCAATTGTCGAGATAGACCTGGGCTATCCCTTCTAGACCGCGGCGCCCGTTGGGCACGACCTGCGTCTCCTGGTCCACCACGAGATGGATGCTGCCGTTGACCGAGAGGCGCGCGTTCACGAGGTCGTAGCTCCCCGGGAACGGTACCGCGAGACCCTGCAACGTGACCTCCGTCGCGAGCGGGCCGGGGTCTCCCTGCTGCACCAGCTCGCGCACGCGAATCGAGCCCATGTTGCAGAACATCAACTGCGCCTCCCCGGTGGCCGCGAGCACGGCGACGCGGACGTTGGGCAGGTCGGCCCGGACCTCCTGGCCGTGTGAGACTTTCGCTTCCTCCAACCGCTCCCGAAGCTTGAACGACTGCGACTGCGCTGTGATGCGGGCTTCCATATACCACCTCCTGTTGAATGTGGTCGTACGCGCGGCGGGGAGCGAGAGTTCCCTCACTGGAAGGAGCAGGGAGCGGACCAGGGAGCAGCACGCAACCCTGCGATTGGAGCGGGGTACTCTATACGGTTGGGCTAGTCGACGCCCCACGTCTCATGCCGATTCGTCCGCGTCTCACCCGTCCGCCGCGGATACTCATCGCCAGCGATCAGAACCACGCCCTCTCGGACGTCGTCAGATCGCTCGGGCGACGCGGGTACTCCGTGCTGCGTGTGTTCGCCGAGGCCTCGGTGCTCGAGCGGGCGCGCACGGCGCGCCCGGATGTCATCGTGCTCGACGCGCAGCTCGGCGAGGAGCAAGCCCTCGACCTGAGCCGCACGCTCCGCGCCGATCCGTCGATCGGCTCGAGCACGCCGATTCTCCTGCTCGTGCCCGCCCGTCCCGGCCGTCAGGACCATCTCACCGCGCTGCGCGCGGGCGTGTGGGAGCTGGTGCGCCAGCCCCTGGACGTTGCCGAGCTGCTCGCTAAGCTGGACCGCTACGTGCTGGTCAAGGTCGAGCGGGACGGCGTGTCGCGTCGCGACCTGGTGGACGACGTGACCGGGTTGTACTCAATGCACGGGTTGGCGCGCCGCACGGGTGAGCTGATCCTCCAGGCGGCGCAGCACAACACATCGGTCGCCTGCGTGGCCGTAGCGCCCGCCCGGGACGGCGAGGAACGAGGGGTCGACGGCCTCGATGGGCTCCGCGATGTGGCGCGGCTGCTCGAGGCGAGCGGGCGCCGCTCCGATGCCATCGGCCGCATCGGACCCGCCGAGTTCGCCGTGGTGGCGGCGGGCGTGAACCGCGCGGGAGCGCGGCAGCTCGCGAACCGGCTGCGGGACTCCGTCGGGGCCGAGCTGCGCGCGGGGTACGACGCCGTCGGCAGCCGGCGCGGGGGCGGGGGCGGCCTCGAAGCGCGGAGCCTCGTGGCGCGCGCCGCGCGGGCGCTCGAGATGGCGAAGCTCGAGGGGAAGTGGGTGAAGCAGGCGCGAGAGTGAGCGGGGGAGCAGGGCGCAGGACGCCCGGTGGACTCTCCACTGCTCCTGTCCCCGGCGACGGTATTTGTTGAGTTACGGTGAGCCCCGGGCCGTCGGCCCGGGGTCGGTCCACGCACACGACCGCTGGGTGTGCGGCCGATTGCTCCCGTTGCCGTGTTCGACCGGACGGTGTGGGGTTGGGTACGGTTTACCCCGGGGCGCTGCCCCGGGGTTCAAACAGGACGAGTCGCCGTGACTGAGTCACCCATGGTGTCCGCCCGTCGAGCTCCTGCTGCGGTTACAAGAGAGTCACCGAAACGACCTTCGAATCCGATCCTGAAGCACCGCTGGCATCCGTCACGGTCACAGTAATCGTAAAGCTGCGTGGCAGGATAATGATATAGGTGTGCCCCGAGCTGAGCGTACCCTCGGTCGAGACGTTCCCGGTCGACGTCTGGCCGTCCCCCCAGTCAATCCTGTACGACCACGGGCCGTTGTGGTTTCCATCGCTGAAGCTCCACGAGAATGAGTAGAGCAGGCCGGTCAACGCGTGGTCGTCCGACCCGGCGTTCACGACCGGCGGCTGGTTGGGCGGCGGCGGCGCGGTGACCGTGACCGGGTGCGACACGCTGCCCGTCGCGTTCCGGTTATCGGTCACGGTGAGCGTGACGGTGAAGGTTCCGCCCGCCGTGTAGGTGTGCGACGGGTTCTGGGTGGTCGCCGCCGCCGTCCCGTCCCCGAAGGTCCAGCGGTAGCTGGCGATCGTGCCATCGGGATCGCTGCTCGTGCTCGTGAAGCTGCACGTGAGCTGGGTGCAGCTCGACGTGAACGCAGCGACCGGCGGCTGGTTGGGCGGCGGCGGCGCCGTGACCGTGACCGGGTGCGACACGCTGCCCGTCGCGTTCTGGTTGTCGGTGACGGTGAGGGCCACCGTGAAGGTCCCGCCCGCCGTGTAGGTGTGGGACGGATTCGCGACGGTCGCCGCCGCCGTCCCGTCCCCGAACGTCCAGCGGTAGCTGGCGATCGTGCCGTCGGGATCACTGCTCGTGCTCGTGAAGCTGCACGTGAGCTGGGTGCAGCTCGACGTGAACGCGGCGACCGGCGGCTGGTTGGGCGGCGGCGGCGCGGTGACCGTGACCGGGTGCGACACGCTGCCCGTCGCGTTCTGGTTGTCGGTGACCGTGAGGGCCACCGTGAAGGTCCCGCCCGCCGTGTAGGTGTGGGACGGATTCGCGACGGTCGCCGCCGCCGTCCCGTCCCCGAACGTCCAGCGATAGCTGGCGATCGTGCCGTCGGGGTCGCTGCTCGTGCTCGTGAAGCTGCACGTGAGCTGCGTGCAGCTCGACGTGAACGCGGCGACCGGCGGCTGGTTGGGCGGGGGTGGCGCGGTGACGGTGACCGGGTGCGACACGCTGCCCGTCGCGCTCTGGTTATCGGTCACGGTGAGCGTGACGGTGAACGTCCCGCCCGCCGTGTAGGTGTGCGACGGGTTCTGGGTGGTCGCCGCCGCCGTCCCGTCCCCGAACGTCCAGCGGTAGCTCGCGATCGTGCCGTCCGGATCACTGCTCGTGCTCGTGAAGCTGCATACCAGCAGCGTGCAACTCGACGTGAACGCGGCGACCGGGGGCTGGTTGGGTGGGGGTGGCGCGGTGACGGTGACCGGGTGCGACACGCTGCCCGTCGCGCTCTGGTTATCGGTCACGGTGAGCGTGACGGTGAAGGTCCCGCCCGCGGTGTAGGTATGCGACGGGTTCTGGGTGGTCGCCGCCGCCGTCCCGTCCCCGAAGGTCCAGCGGTAGCTGGCGATCGTGCCATCGGGATCGCTGCTCGTGCTCGTGAAGCTGCACGTGAGCTGCGTGCAGCTCGACGTGAACGCAGCGACCGGCGGCTGGTTGGGCGGCGGCGGGGCCGTGACCGTGACCGGGTGCGACACGCTGCCCGTCGCGCTCTGGTTGTCGGTGACCGTGAGGGTCACCGTGAAGGTCCCGCCCGCGGTGTAGGTGTGCGACGGGTTCTGGGTGGTCGCCGCCGCCGTCCCGTCCCCGAACGTCCAGCGATAGCTGGCGATCGTGCCGTCCGGATCACTGCTCGTGCTCGTGAAGGTGCATACGAGCAGCGTGCAGCTCGACGTGAACGCGGCGACGGGCGGCTGGTTGGGCGGCGGCCCGGGGGTGATCTTGAACGCAGCGCTCGTCGCGACTGGCGCTGCGCTCCCGAACGCGGCCGTGAGCGTGTAACCGACGCCGGGCTCATTGACGGCCAGGTCCGTGAAAGTGGCTACACCGGCGACGGCCGGTACCGGATTCGTTCCCGCGAGCGCAGCCTTCCGGGAGACGCTTGCATCGGTGCCGAACGCCATCCGGATCGGGCCGGTGAAGTCGGTGGCGGTGTTCCCGAGGGCGTCGTATGCCGTGACTTGGACCGGCGGCTTGATCACGCTGTCCTGCATCGTGTCGCGCGGCTGGACGGTGAAGGCGAGCACGGTGGCGGGCGCCGGCATGACGCTGAACGCCGGACTGGTGTCGGGGTGCAGCTCCGGGGCCGCGGCGGCGAGCCTGTAGCCTCTGGCTGCCTTGTCGAGCCGGACGTTGACGAACGTCGCGACTCCGTTCACGGAGTGGGCGACGGTATCGCCCCGCAGCGAGTCGCCGCTCGGGTTGGCGCCGAGCGACAGGATGACCAGGGTGTCGCGCAGCGTGACGTGGCCGGCCGAGTCCTGGACCGTGACCTGCACCGGCGGATTGATCGGCTCGCCGGCGCGCGCGCCGCTGGGTGGTGAGGAGAACGCCACGCGGGCCGGAGGGGCCTCGGACGGGGGCGTCTTCACCCCGTTCAGCAGCTTGTCGAGATGGCAACTGACGGCGACGGCCCACAGCGTCGCGACGGCTAGGGTCGTCCACCGCGGAGCACTGCTCCTCGACCGTGCGGTCACAGGATTTGCAGCACGTGGAGCACCTTCTCGGCGAACGCGGAGTTCCCGTGAAAGTCAGTCACTGTCACGCGGATCGTGAAGGTCCCCAACACATAGGTGTGGGAGCGGCTGATGGAGCCCTCTGTCCCCATCGGGAAGGTGGAGGGCGATGAGCCGTCGCCCCAGTTGATGCTGACTGTCCACGGACCGTCATGATCCGGATCGGTGAACGACGCCCCCTTCAACGGGTAACTCAGGGCGAGCAGCACGCTTTCCTCGCTCCCCGCGTCCACGATCGGTGGCTGATCAAAGACCGGGGGCTGGCTGACTACGACGTCCTTGGAGAGGACATCAGTCAAGCCGCCGTTGTCCCTGACGGTGAGCGTGACCTGGTACGTGTTCGCGGCATTGTAATGGTGCGAGGGGCTCGCCCCGCTCCCCGTGGTGCCGTCCCCGAAATTCCATTGCTGACTCGTGATCGTGCCATCCGGATCGCTGCTGGTGCTGGTGAAGCTGCAGTCCAGCCCGTTGCAGTCTGGAGTGAAATTGGCCGTGGGCGGCTGGTTGGGCGGCGGGCTGCAGGTAATCGCGAAGTCGGCATGGGCCGTGTTGCCCGCCACCACCGCGACCGTCTGCGGATTCTGCCCGTTCACCGCGCAGTTAGTCGCGACGTCTGAGAGGCTCACCGAGTGATTGCCAGGCGTGAGCCCGGTGAAGGGGACGCTGCCGTTCGTCGCGATCGCCTTTTGGGCACCGTCCACGGTGACGATGTAGCCGTTGGGATCGAGCGTGCCGGTACCGCCGGTGGTCGTCGTGACCGTGAGGTCGCCGGTCGTGGGCGGCGGAGTCGGACAGCTGATGTCGAAGGCGGCGATCGCTGTATTGCCCGCCGTGACGTTGACGGTCTTGGAGTTCCCGCCGGTCACTGTGCAGTTGGCCGCGACCCCCGAGAGGACCGCGGTGTGACTCCCGACAGGCAGGTCGGTGAAGGTCACGCCCGTACTGTTGTTGGGGTCGATGTGCTGGCTCGTGCCATTGTCGACCGCCACACTGTACCCATCGACGTCGGGACTGGCGCCGGTGGTGCTGGTCGTCACCCTCACGCTGCCCGTGGTGGCCGGCGGGGTGGGGCAGGTCACGGCGAAGGCGACCCTGGCGGTGTCGCCCGCCACGACGGTGGCGTTGCGGGAGGCGCCGCCGGTGGCGCTGCAGTTCGGCGCCAACCCGGTCAACGCCACCGCATGGCTTCCCGGGGCGACGCCGCTGATGGTCACGGTGTCCACGTTCCCGATCGGCTGGCTTGCGCCCGCGTCGACAGCGACGGCGTAGCCGTCCGGGTCGGGTGTCGCGCCCGTCGTGCTCGTGGTGACCGTCACATAGCCGGTCGTGGGCGGCGGGGGCATCACGTCGAACGCGGCGCTCGTGTCCGGCGTCAAGCCCACGACCGTGGCGGTCAGCGTGTACCCTTTCCCCTCCTTGTCGATGGTCAGGTCGGCGAACCTGGCGACGCCGTTTACGGCGTGCGCGCTGCTCGTGCCGGTGAGCGCCGCACCGCTCGGATTGGCGCCGAGCGCGACCGTGATCAGGGTATCGGCGCCCGCGACGCGGGTGCCCGCCGCATCGATCACCGTGACGAGGACCGGGTTGAGGGGTTGCCCCGCATGAGCGGGACCGGGACGGGTAGCGAAGGCGAGGCCGGCGGGCGGGTCGTGGGACAACTGCGTGCCCCCGCCGGCGGTGAATAGCTTGTCGAAGTGGCAGCTCGCGATGAGTGCCACTAGGGCCAGCACCAAGAGGGTCTTCATCGCTGCCGACGGGCGATGCAAGGGCCGCACCGGCTCGCCACTGTGGAACGGACCCCTGTCGAGAGTAGGCGACCTGAATCGGCTTGACACACCTGCAGAGTCAAAGCAACAGGTGTGGGCTAGACACGGCAGAATGGTGCGGAGAACTGCGGAAGCGGTGAGCAGGGAGCGGTAACGGCTCGCCGCTCGCCGCTCACGCTGACTCTAGAGCAGGCTTCTATACACGTCGGCCGTCTGCTCGGCCGTCCGCTGCCAGGTGAACGTGCGGGCCCGCGCGCGGCCGTGCTCGATCAGCTCTTCCCGCCGCATCGCGTCGTCTGACAGACTCTCGAGCGCTTCGACGTACGCCGCCGGATCGCGGCCCTCGACCTCCACCACGGCGTCGCCCCCGACTTCCTTCAAGCCGCCGGCGCCGGAGGTGACCACCGGCAGACCCGACGCGAAG
>WNGO01000742.1_pt1 | contig 20259 bp, 17 predicted proteins | sample 5400511 | NCBI WGS metagenome assembly WNGO01 (sample SAMN13153380, study PRJNA577476) | soil metagenome | isolation source: 20 cm soil or saprolite under Garry oak tree replicate 2 | place: USA:California | collected 2016-06-15 | reverse complement strand
TAAGAGGTCAGGAATGTTCTGGACCGTTCGAGGAGCGAACGCGATCCTGGCTCTACGCTGCTGCCATCTCAACGGCGAGTTTGAAGATTACTGGGAGGCACGTCGGGCGGCTTAAGTTCCACCTGTAAGTCGCGCACCCTATGGCCAGGCTTGTCGCCAAACCTTCATTTATCGGATTACGGAAGGGTTGCCCGTCATCCGCCCGCAATCGGCGGTAAGCGCCATGCGATGCGGCGTCTCCTCTTGAAGGGCCGGATGTCACGTAAGGTAAAGAAAAATTCCGCCGATCATGACCAAGTTGTACGTCGAATGCGCAACCATGGATGGCCACAAGAAACCGCTGCGCAGGCGGCACAGCGTAAACACATAGCTCGTGGCCGCCATCAAGAGAACCATGAGTGAACCCGAAAAGAATTGCAGATGAAAGCCTGCGGCGTCTCTCGAGATTCCATGATGAAGCAAGTGGACCAAACCAAAGCTGAATGAGTTCTCGGCGGTCGCGGTGCTGACGTTCCAGCGACGCGTGAATGCCTGCTGAATCACGCCACGAAACAGGATCTCCTCCCCGATAGGGCTGAAGATCATGGCTGGCAAAGCGATCGTGGCAAAGAGGAGAGGGCCGGGCATCGAGCCACGAAGTTCCTGGAGGCGAAAGCTGTCGCGGACAGTCACGTTCCAGCTCTCGAGCGATTGCCCGAACAATACCAGCCCCAGCGCAAAGACTCCCAGGGCACAAGCCGCGCCGGCCAATGCGCTCCAAAAGAAGGCAGCCACCGCGTTGCCGGGCTTACGCAGTCCAATTTCCCTCCGGCCTGCGCGGGTCAAGAGAGCGAATGGCCACGCCCACATGACGAGGAACTGGAGCAGGAACAACGGGCGAGCTGACGGTGGGCCCAGCACTGCATAGCCCGCGCACAAGTCAGAAGCATCAGCACGAGCACGGACGCACACCACGGAGCGCCTAGCGTACCGCCCCAGAATGGCCGGATAAACGTCTCATCCGTTTGCCCTAGTTAGAAGAAATGCTGGGGAACGCGGAGGAACCACAAGGAACGCGAAGACATCCTTATTGGCCCCTCAATGGCCCCTCGTTTTTTTCGCGTCGATGAAATTCCTTCGTGGTGGGTTTTTCGCTCACTGCCCTAGACCCTAGATACGAAGTCGGCTTCCGGCCCAAATCTTGCGGCGCGGATGGCAAGCCGACGACCGAAACCTTGGTAATTCTGAAACCAACGGAAAATCAGGAGCTTGCAAGGCACTTTCAGGAGCATTGAGTAGGGTTTAGAGCGGTCAGAAACGTTTAATGTTCCTTTTGTTGTTCACACGCGGAAGGCGGGTTGGCACCCCAAATCAGAGCCGCGAGCAAGGTTCAGATTACTCATTCGTGTATCACGGTTTTTCCTGGTGTTTGGCGCCGTTTTGTTCCCAAAGTTGTGCCCAGCATTTCGGCCTGGCGATTTTCGAACTCTTCTGCTCGGCATTAACACTTTTGAACTAGAACATTCAGCGGTTTAAGATTGATTTAAATCGAATGGTCGGCCCTGGCAGAACGATCTTAAAACTTTCGTGGCGACCCAGGACCTGTTTGCCTCCGATTCAGGTTCCACACTGTACCGAATCCCCCAGCATGGGTTTTCACCGGAGCAGAAGCCGCGAATTATCGGCAGCTTAGGCTCGAAACGGCAGTGCCGAGCCTAAAACAAACCCGTTCCGCTCAGTTTCCCGGGAAGCGGAGCTCACGGGAAGTGGCGCGCCAGAACGCATCAACACCGGGGCGTCAGTGGCGAGTAGCCCGAACTGGACGGCAAATCGGAGTCGCATACTGTCCTCGAACCAACCTGTGCGCCCATCAAAACTCAAAATCGATCGAGAACTGCAGTTGCCGTGAAATACCTACTTTATTCGGCGTGTCGAATGTTGGAATCGGCGAACTGCCGGGGCCGAAGAGCGGATTTATTTCGATGACGTTTCTGTGATTCAAGATGTTAAACAAAATGTTAAACGATTCAGCAACCGCGGCTGGGACCGACGGGTCGCGGGTGTTGCCTTCTTCGTGCCAATTGATCAGCGCTCTATTTTCTAGGACAGCTTAGCTGAGCTAGCTAGAAGTTCGCCTAGCGGGTACTAACCTTCCGGGTTACTTCGGTCAGACAATTGACGCAGCCTTTCTACATTAATACCGTAATACCGTGCAAATGCAAAGTCACTGTGACTGAGAGAGCGGAGCTGTAAGTGTGGCCACACGGCGATTACAGAGCGGTCTCGTTAACGACACATTACAGCAAAATAAAAACTGGATGAAATCCTATGCACCAAAGCGACCCCGCACACTTCCCAGAGTTATCCCGGGGTTGCAGTGGTACGCGATTCAGACGCGTTCCCGCCACGAGAAGTTCGTCGATTCCCAGCTGAAACAGCGGGGCGTCACTACATTCTTACCGCTGGTCAACGAGCTACGCCGTTGGAGCGATCGGCAGAAATTGGTGCAGTTGCCCTTGTTCTCCAGCTACGTCTTTGCGCGCTTTGTCGCCTCCGTGGAAAACCGAATACGGATCGTGAGCACCTACGGCGTGGTGAGTATCGTTGGAAATCGAGGCGAAGGCATCCCGATCGCAGACAACGAGGTCGAGAGCATCCAGAGACTCTTGGCTAGTGATGTCCCCTTTGTTGATTGCCCATTTGTGCAGATCGGTCAGCGCGTGCGAATTGGCGGCGGATGCATGCATGGAGTTGAGGGAATCCTTGTCGGGCGTAAGGGCAACCGGAGCTTGGTCATCTCCGTTGAAACCATCGAACGCTCCCTTGCTATCCAGCTTGAGGGTTACGACGTAGAGCCGATCTGATCATCTTCACGGCCTCCGATTCGCTCCACGTACAGATAACTTTTGCTGACGAGTCCACGAGGTGCGGCGTGTTTTTTCCTGCCCCAACTTCTTGCCCGCGCAAACTTGGTCCCGATCAGGTTCCCGCGTGTGACAGAAAGGAGGTGCCAGAATGAGCCCCAGTTGCCGTGTCTCAATCTACTCACAAGATAGTCTCGGCCTGGGTCACTTACGAAGGAACATCCTGATCGGCGGAGCTTTTCTGGACGCCAGGAAGGACGGCAACGTTCTCCTGCTGGCTGACTCGCCGGTGGCTCCATTTTTCACGGTCCCGGAGCGCATGGACCATGTCAAGCTGCCCTCCATCCGCAAGGTCAGCGCGGGATGCTGGGAAGCCACGCGCCTGCGGATCGACCAGAGGGAAGTGGTGCAATTGCGTGCCGACCTTTTGCGCAACGTTCTCCTGAACTTCCGGCCCGACCTGCTTCTCGTCGATCATATGCCGGTTGGCGCTCAAGGGGAACTGCTGCCCGCGGTCAAGGCTCTGAAGCAGGCTTATCCGAAGTGCAGCGTGGTCCTCGGCCTGCGCGACATCCTGGATGCCCCTGAAGTGACCCAGCGTGTATGGGAATCGGAGGGGGCCTACGACGCGGTGCGCCGCTACTACGACCGGATCCTGATCTATGGCAGCAAGGAGATGTTCAGCACCTGCTCGACCTATAGCTTGCCGGTGCTGCTTACCGGGACTCATTACTGTGGCTACGTGGTCAAGCGAGACCCGGTGAAGCGTGCGAAGGAAGTGCGGCAAGCCGCCGGGATCAGGAAAGGTCACTTCATCTTCGTGTCGGCGGGTGGGGGAGGCGATGGGCAGTTGCTCATGCGGACCTACGTGCGCGCGATCCGCTTGCTGCCGCCCGGCGCCGATTTGTTCACCCTAATGGCGGTGGGGGTGAATGCCCCGTCGGCGTTCGCGAGCGAACTCGTAGCCGAGGCCAGTGGTCTCCCAATTCGGATCGTGCCCTATGTGGATGACAGCGCGAGTTGCATCGCCGCCGCCGATCTGGTGGTCTGCATGGCCGGTTACAATACCTTGGCGGAGGTGCTGTACCTGAAAAAGAAAGCGCTGGTAATTCCTCGCAGCGGACCCAGTGCAGAGCAAACCACACGCGCCAGACTGCTTGTCAGTCGACACCTCATCGACGTGCTCTATCCCGCGAACCTTTCTCCAGAAACGCTGGCAGAGCGACTGCAGGAGGACCTCAAGAGGAGTGACTACCCGCTCTCGGAGGGAACGCTTCCGATGGATGGCGCAACCCGGGCGGCGGATCGCCTCGTAGAACTCCTGCAGGTGCACAAAGAAGATTATGCAGCGTCCATCTGAGCGGGAGCCGAAAATCGGATACTTGGTCAGCACTTGGCCACGCCTGTCGCAGACTTTTGTCTTGAACGAGATCCTCGCCTTGGAGCGATGCGGCGTTTCGCTGCGGATCTTCTCCACCAAAGCCCCACGTGGGGAACCGGTGAACGCCAAGGTTGCCAGGGTGCGCGCTCCGGTCACTTATCTGAATTTCAGGCGTCACGGCTGGACGGTCCTGCGGGCCAATCTCCGCATCGCGCGAGACCTGCCCGGACGCTACTTCCCAACCATGCTTCGGGCGTTGCGTTACGGGCGGCCGAGCATTTTGGAGCGCTTCTTCCAGGCCGGCTATATGGCGGATCTTTTGCGCCACGAACCCGTCACTCATCTGCATGCTCACTTCACCACGGCTCCGACGCAAGTGGCCATGTTCACGCACGAGTTGGTAGACGTGCCCTACAGCTTCACCGCTCACGCGCGCGACATTTACGCCGATACGCAACCGTCGCTTCTGCGAGCGGAGATGGAGTGCGCTCAAGCTGTGGTGACCGTCAGCGAGTACAACCGGGAGTACCTACATCGGATCAAGCCGCACCTCGACGGGAAGGTGCGGTGCATCAACTACGGTCTGGATCTTTCTGAGTTCAATTTCCGGTGGCCGCGCGCGTCGGATCCGCCGCCGCCCATCATCCTCGCAGTGGCCCGGCTGGTCGAGAAGAAGGGACTGGGCGACCTAGTTCTCGCGGCTGACATCCTCCGTAAGCGGGGCCACAACTTCCGCCTGCAGATCATCGGCGACGGAGAACTGCGGCACCAGCTGAGATGCCGCGTGGCAGATTGCGGCTTGCAGGACTGTGTCAGCCTGCTGGGCGCGCAGCCTCACGAGAAAGTGCGCCTCTCCTACGAACGCGCTTCCATCTTTGCGCTGCCTTGCGTGGTGGCGGCGGATGGGGACCGCGATGGTCTACCGAACGTGCTGCTGGAAGCTATGGCCTGTGGCCTACCTGTGGTTTCAACCCCAGTGGCTGGCATTCCGGAGTTGATTGAGTCGGAGCGTGATGGGTTGCTTGTCGCGCCCGGCGACCCACCGGCGCTTGCTAAGGCACTTGAGCGGGTCCTGACGGACGCTTACTTGCGCGACCGGCTGGCGCGCACCGCGCGAGCCAAGATTGAGGAACACTTCTCGATCGAGGGTAGCGCCAAGCGACTGCTGGACATATTCGTCCGCCCCGTGAAATGAAAGGCTTCATGTCCGCATCCGCGACCATCCTCGACGATCAGGCTCTACCGACCCTTCGCGCCGTGTTGGATCCGGAGGAACTCCGTACGCATCTTCGCCGTTCCCCCCGCCTTCAAGCAAGGGGAGTCGGAGAGATCCAGGTTGACCTGCTTCGGCATCACCCGGGGAAAAGATGCGTGGTCGAAATCAGGGTGCAAACGCGACAGGGAACACTGGACCTGATTGGCAAGGTGTATGCGAAAGATCGCTCCGATGTCTTCAGGTTGATGCAGGGGATCAGGAGCGAAGGCTTCGGTCCTTCGGAAGAGTTCTCAATACCCGAGGCAACCGCTTACCTGCACCCGTTGCAGTTGTTGTTGCAGGAGAAGGTTCCGGGCCGGCCGGCAACAGAGTCATTCCTGTCACACGATGAATCTGAACGTGAAGCAGCGGCTGAACGCTGTGCCCGCTGGCTGGCGAAGTTCCACGCGCTGGCGCCCCGCCTTGGGGCACGCTTTCAGCCGAGCAGCTATCTTGCTTCGCTCGAACAATGGTTCCACCGGCTGGCCGCGCTGGGCGAGCCCTTCGCGCACAAGGCGGGGACATTATTCGAGAGGCTGGAACAGACAGCATCGGCGCTAGATCACGCTGAAATGTGTACCATCCACGGCGACTTTACTCACCACCAGGTGATCTTCGCCGAACGCTCCACGGTGAGCGTTGACTGGGATAGCTATGGACTGGCGGACCGGGCCCGTGACCTTGCCCGCTTCATGGTAGGGCTGAAGCGGCTGGCACTGCGGTCTCGAGGATCGATCCGCGCTTTGGACCACGAAGCGGAGGCGTTTTTGGAAGGCTACGCGGCCCCACACCGTTCCGATCAAGCGGCGCGGCTGGCGTTTCAAAAGGCGGCAATTTGCCTGGAGCACGCGAAACATGACATTCATAAGCGGGCCAGCGGATGGCGCGAAAGGGCTGAAGTAACGCTCGATGAAGGTCTTCGTAGCCTGGAGGGACGACCATGACAGCCGCTCCTCGATTGGGGCAGCGTTTCCTAGAATCGACGCTCATCCGCGATCCGGGAATTCCTACGCTCGGAGCGATCTTCGATCCGGGCATGATCACAAGTCAGCTTCGGCAGGCTCTTCCCGGCGTATACGCGACCGTTCAGAACCTTCGATTTCAGGTCCTGAAGCACCATCCGGGAAGGCGCTGCACGCTTGAGATGGCCATGGAGACTGCCGATGGATGGAGTTTCGCGATCGGAAAGGTTTATGCGACTGATCGCCCCCACGTGTTTCGAGCCATGCAGGAGATCGAGCGAGCCGGATTCGAGCGGGAGAATGAGTTCTCGATCCCAAAGCCTCTCGCCTACGTGCCTAGCTTGCGTTTGCTGCTCCAGGAGAAGGTCCAGGGGCCGCGAGCCAAGCACGTTTTCCTCGTCGGCAACGAGTCTGAGCGCACCCGGGCGTCACTACGTTGCGCACGTTGGCTTGCCAAATTTCACGCCGCCGGCCCACGTTCAGGGGAAATCCTGGACGCCGAGGCCCAGGCGCAGGAGATCGCGAGGTGGCCCCGCACGCTAGCAAAAGTAAGCGAACCGCTGGCGGAGATGGCGACACGGTTGTCCAGTCGCCTCCAAGAGAAAGCGCCTGAGGCAGGCCGCAGCGAATGGTGCGCAGGCCACGGCAGTTATAACTGCAACCAGATCATCGTGGCCGAGAAAAGGACAACCGTGTTCGATTGGGACAGCGCTGACGTGGCGGATCCCTGCCGCGACGTAGCGAGATTCGTGGTCGCCCTCCAGCGGCTTGCGTTCAAGTACATGGGGTCGATTCGCGCGCTTGATGGCATCGCAGAAGTATTCCTGAAAACGTACCAGACTCTGAGCCCGTTCGACGTCCGAGCGAACCTGCCATGGTACCGGGCTTTGACTTGCCTACGGCTTTCAAAATACGAGGCGAATCGCCCGGTCTGTACCTTCTGCGACGGGATTCAGGCCTTGCTCTCTGAGGGGCTTCGTGTCTTGTAAGGAGGAGGAGATAGTCCGTGGGGAAATTGGTTGACGAGGCGGGCGATCCGGCGATTCCGACGCTCAAAGCGGCTCTTGATACGGCTGAGTTGTTAAGACAGCTGAGTAACGTGCTGCCGCACGGGAACTGGGACGCCTCGCGAGAAGTCCGGCTTCGCGTGCTCAAGTGGCACAAGGCGAGTCGCTGCACGTTCGCGATCGCGTTGCCGACTGCGAGCGGGTGGCAAGAGTTGATCGGGAAGGTCTACGCCGAGGACCGTTCCGACATTTATCGCGTCATGGAAGAGATCCGGCAGGCCGGTTTTGGGGATGAGGAGGAGTTCTCGATTCCGAGACCCCTTGCCTACCTGCCTTCCTTGCGCCTCCTGTTGTGTGAGAAAGTCGTCGGCACTCGCGCCCGGTCAATCATTGCAGATCCGATTGCGCCCGATCGTATCGCAGCCGTTGAGCGGTGCGCGACATGGCTCGCTCGATTTCAGGAGCGAGCACCTCGCACGGGACCGGCCTTTCACATCGAGAGCGCCCTGGAAGCCTGGAATAGATGGCTCGAGGGCGTTGCCGACCTTGACCTTTTCTTTGCCGGCAAGGCCAGGCGCCTTATTGCGCAGCTGACGGCCATGGTCCCCGCTTCGAACGGCGTCGAAATGCGTGCCGGCCACGGCATGTATACGTGCGGGCAGGTGCTCCTGCTCGACGGCTGCGCGGTCGTCATCGACTGGGACACGTTCAACTTGGCCGACCCCAGCCACGATGTCGCACGATTCCTCGTCGATCTCAGGCGGATGGCGCTGAGATATTTCGGCTTCATGCGCGCGCTCGATTGGGCGGAAGAAGTGTTCATTGCGACGTACGCCGACGCAGTTGGCTCGTCCCTTTCGACCCTCGCCTTTCAGCAGGCGGCGATATGCCTGGAGCGTGCCAAGAGCGACGTGAACAAGCGGGTCCGCGGATGGGCCGAGAGGGCGGAGATGATGCTGGACGAAGGTATCCGGATCCTGGAGGGCGAGCCCGCGCGTGCCGTGTCAGGAAGACCTTAGATTCTCGGTGAATGCGTCTTGTATCCTAAAACGGTGCTCACCAACACGACTGCTGTACCTCTGGAAGCATTCGAGCTTCCTGTCGATCCGGATTTGCCCGGATATGCATCCTTGTGCCAGCCATCTTGGTTGACGTCGACACTTTCGCCCGTGGTGCAACAGTGGCTCGGCCCCGATGCGTGCCTGTTGGAGAGTCGTGCTTACCTCCGCCGCCTGTTTCCGGGCAAACGCTGCAGTCTTGAGCTTGAGTTAGCCATCGACCGCAAGGATGGTGTGCCGGAACGCCGGCGACTGCTCGGCAAGCTCTACCGCGACGACCGGGCGGCTTCCGTTTACTCGACACTCGAAGAACTCCGGCACCATGGCTTGGGAGTCGGCCGCTTCCTCGTTCCTGAGCCCGTTGCCTGCGTCCTCGAACATCGCCTCTTGCTATCTGCATGGACGGAAGGTGAGTTGCTCAGCGCTGTTTTGGTCTCTGACGCCGATGCCGCCCGCAAAATCTCGGGAGCAGCGGAATGGCTGCTAGCTCTGCATGGTTGTGGTGTCGCGACCGGGCGCCGTTATTCCCTAGCAGAGCATCTGCGGACGTTGGCCGGCTGGGGAAAACTCCTGAGCGGGGTATACCCAGAAGGTAGCCACAGTGTGGGTACTCTGCTGGCTCGCTTCGAGGAGCGCGGACACGAGCTATCAGAATGGACTCCAGGTCCGACCCACCGGGACTTCACTGCCGAGCATCTGGTGGTGCACGGCGACCGGTTCACCTGCCTGGACTTCGATGAGTTCTGCCAGTACGACCCCTTGTTCGACGTGGCGCACTTTACCGCTCATCTTGGGCTTCACGGCTTGACGCAGTTTGGCGCGCTCGATCACTTCGACTCGCTGGCCAGCCAATTCCAGCGCGTTTATGAGGCCGGAGCCCGAGATTACTCTCCCGAGCGCGTGAATCTTTACAGAGCCATCGCGTATTTCAAGTTGGTCCGGTTTGTGGCGCTGGTCGAGCGCCCGCCTGAGTGGGTGGAAATGCTGGCAGAACTATTGAGTGAAGCCCAGCGGCTTGCGCGGAGATGAGGATATGAAAGGAACGCTCGGTTGAATCTTGCGGATTCACTGTCGGGATGTGCCGGGCTGGAGGGCATCCAGTGGCTGCTGCTTGCCCCGGCGCCGCGCCGGATCCTGCGGGATCAACTCAAGTCCTTGCTGTTGGGACGGAGCATGCTGGGGCCGTGTCGGCTGCGGCGCGCCAGGTTCAAGCCGGGTCGCAAGCTAACGGCCCACTACGATGCGCTAGTACGAAATGAACGAAGCACGGCATACTGCGTCCGTCCCGTTGCCGTCACCTGGGGAGCGGACGACAAACCAAATCGGGGGCCAGCAGAGCATGCCGTAGCGGAGATGCAGGCGGAGGCACGCCGGCATGGGGTAGCGGCGCCCTTTGAACGACTGTCCGCGGATTTGGCCCACTGGAGCATGCACATCAGTGTGTCGCCGCTGGACTCGCATTTCCCGCAACTCGTTCGCCTGATGGATCCGCGGTACGTAGCCGAAATGCTGGCAACGGTTTATTCAGCGAGTGCGCCAGCCTCGACTCCAGCGTTCGCCGATAGGTATGCCGTCATTTCGATCCGCTATCGGCCGGGCCAGCGCCACGTCCTTCGCTACGATGGCTTGGATGGGGCGAAAACGAGGGTCTTCGCCAAGCTCTATAGGGAGGAGGACGGTGCACGCACCTTCCGGGTGGCGACGCAGGCAGCAGAGTGGCTGGAACAGCAGACCGAAGGTAGCACTGCCGTACGGCCACTTGTTTATGTCGCCGAGCACGGAGCGGTCCTCTATCCGGCCTTATCGGGAGAGCCGCTCACCGAGACTTTCTGGCGCCATGCCTGTGGCTTAGGGCGGTGGTTGGGGCGGGCTGGCACGGCTCTCCAGGCCTTGCACCTCCTCTCGCCGTCAGTCGCAGGTCCACTGCCAGCCCATGATTTCGCCGCGGAGCTTGGTCAGACTGCGCGGGCCAGCGACTTCATCCGGGCGCTGCTGCCATCGGTGGGGGCAGCGATCGACGCGCTCTTCGACCGCGCGCGAGAACTGTACCAGCGGCTTCCACAAGAGCCGCCAACCTTTACCCATGGTGACTTCAAATCGGAGCACGTGTGGTGCGGGCCCTACGGGCTCATCCTGCTGGACTTCGATTCCTGTCACCTAGGCGACCCGGCGCTGGATATCGGGAAGTATTTGGCACACCTGCAACTGTGGCACGTCTTGAACGAGCAGCCGGGTCTGGAGCCGGCGCGGCAGGCGTTCCTCGCCGGGTACGCCGTCGGCAAGTCCAAGGAGCGCCTGCTGCGCGCCCGTCTTTATGAGGTGGTCGAACTGGTCAAGATAACCGCGCGTCGCGTGCCCTTGTTCGATCCCGACTGGACATCCCGTACCGAACGGATGATCGAGCGCGCGCATAGCATGATGTGTCGCCTTGAACTCATGATGGGCGTACCCGCGGCGCAGGCCAGGCCATCCGTTTCGGGAAAGGAGCACGCCGCCCATGCGCGATAGGAAGGGCGGCAAGGAATGGATCCGGCACTTTCTGCCGTTGCTTCGTCCGTTTCGCAAGCAGCTCTTCTTGGCAGTGTCGGCGATGGTGCTGGATGCAGCTATCAGTGTGTTTCGTCCCTGGCCGCTGAAGGTGGTGATCGACGGCGTGCTCTCGCACAAGCCGAGCCGCGTACCCCTCCTGCGTGCTTGGCTCGACACTGCTCCCCTCAGCCGGACGGAGCTGCTTTACGGCGCGTGCGCCGCCACGTTGCTGATCGCTATCATCACAGGTTCCCTGACCTACTACATCACGTGGGCCATGGGTGATCTGGCGCAGCACTTTGTCTTTGCCATGCGCCGGGACCTTTTCGCGCACCTACAGCGTCTTTCCTTGCGATTTCACGATCACCAGCGGACCGGCGACCTGACCACGCGGCTTACATCGGACACCCAGGCGATCCAGGAGATGATTGCCAATGGGATCACCGTGCTCGGTACCAATGGCTGTCTGCTGGCGGGAATGCTGGTGGTGATGTTCTGGCTCAACTGGCGGTTCGCCCTGGTCTCTCTCTCTGTAGCTCCGTTGTTGTTTTGCACGGTCTTCCGCTACAAGCGCCGTATTAAGGCAGCTTCGCGCAGGGCGCGGGCCAGCACCGGACAGCTGGCCTCCTTGGCCCAGGAGACGCTTGCTTCCATCCGCATCGTGCAGGGGCTGTCGCAAGAAGAGCAGCAGGACGAGCGTTTCCAGGAACGCAGTGAGAGTCATCATCAGGCGAACCTTGACGTCGTGCGGTACCAAGCACGCGTAGTGCCGCTGGTGGACGTCTTTGCTGCCATCGGAATCACCATTGTGATGTGGTATGGGGCCACGCGCGTGCTGGCCGGCGAACTCACTACCGGTGACGTCGTTTTGTTCTTTGCCTACATCACGAGCCTGTACAACCCCATGAAAGGTCTGGCGCGATCCTCGTATCTGTTCAGCAAGGCCAGTGTGGGCGCCGAGCGAATCTCCGAGGTCATGAGTGTACGGAGCGAGGTGACGGACCGGGAAGGGGCACTGGCGGTCTCCCGGTTGAAGGGCGATATCGAATTCCGCAACGTCGCGTTTGCCTACGAAACAGGTCAGATCGTGCTGTCGCACATCAACCTGACAATCGCGGCGGGCGAAAAGGTGGCCATCGTGGGAGCAACCGGCGCAGGCAAGAGCACGCTGGCGAGCCTGATCCCTCGTTTCTACGACCCGAGCGAGGGTCAAGTGCGTATCGACGGGCAGGACATCCGGAACTATTCGCTGCAATCCTTGCGGGAACAAATAAGCTTGGTTCTGCAGGAGTCCCTGCTATTCAGCGGCACCATCCGCGACAATATCGCCTTTGCGCGTCCTGGAGCCAGTGACAAGGAGATCGCCGCCGCGGCCGCGACCGCCAATGCCGACGAGTTCATCCAATGGCTTCCTGAGGGCTACGAGACTCTAGTGGCGGAACGCGGAACAACTCTCTCTGGGGGGCAAAAACAGCGAATCGCTATCGCGCGGGCGATCCTGCGCGATGCGCCCATCTTGATCCTGGATGAGCCAACCTCGGGCCTTGATGCGGTCTCAGAGCGGACCGTCATGGAAGCCCTGGAACGGGCGGTTGTCGGCCGCACGACGTTGATCATCGCGCACCGCTTGACCACGGCCCGCCTCGCGGACCGCATCGTGGTTCTTGAGCGCGGACGGATCGTAGAAGAAGGTACCCACACAGAACTGGTGGCCCACAATGGCAGGTACGCCCGTCTCTATCGTCTCCAAATGACGGCGGAGACGGAGCCGGTATGAATACCTTGCCCCGCTGGGAGCTGCAAAGGATGGACTCGAGATGAAAAAAAGAGCAGTTTGCATGCTGATCCTTGTACCTTGGTCTGTCTTCCTGCCAGCGCTCCTGGCTCAACAGCCGGGACTCGTCCGGGGGACTGTTGAAGATCCAAGCGGAACTCCTGTGGCTGAGGCGGCGGTAAAGCTCGTTTCCCAGGCCAACGGCGAAACACTGAAAACGATCACGAGCGAGGCGGGTTACTTTCTATTCAAGGAAGTTCCACCTGGTGAATATCTGTTGCGGGTAAAAATGCAGGGTTTTGAGAACCTGGAACTGAAGGTCAAGGTTGGCGCCAACTCCACGCCTCCCCAGAACGTACGGCTCGAGCTGGCCAGTGCGAAGGAGGAGATCAGGGTGTCGGCGCGACCGAGTTCGGACCCGCTTTCTGCCGATCAAAACGCCACTGCTGTCGTGTTAGATCACGACCTGCTGAAAAGCCTACCAACGAAGAAAGATGATCCTTTGGCGATTGCCAACCTCTTTGTGGATCCCGTGGCAAACGATGCACAAGGGACGAAAATCGTTGTTGACGGAGTGGAGGCCGACACGCTGGACGTACCGAGAGGGAGCATCAAGAGTATTTCTGTAGATAAAAGTCCGTATTCCAGCGAGTTTGGCCGCCCGGGAAAGGGACGCATCGAAGTCGCCACGCGTGCTGGCTCCCTTCTTCGTTTCCACAAGCGTTTCGAGTTCGCCATCCGGGATGCCAGCCTGGATGCTCACAACCACTTCACTCTGCTTGCCCCGCCTAGACGTCGCGAGTGGCTCGAAGGAGAGCTTGACGGGCCCCTGGTTGGCGGCAAAGCGACTTTCTTCCTTGGGGGGGATCTACTGAGGGACAACGACAATGAGTTCGTCATCGCCATAACACCGAGCGGTCCCGTGTCGGACACGGCTCCAGTCCCTCGGCGTACAGGACATCTGCTGGGGAGGACGGACATCCGGTTGACGCCGCTCAACCTCCTATCGGTGAGATACAACTGGAGCGTTGATCGCTGGGCCAATCAGGGCGTGGGAGGCTTCGATCTCACTGGCCGCGGGTGGACCTCGAACAAACGGACGCAGGAACTGCGTGTCTCCGATATCTTCACGCCTTCATCCGCGTTCTTGAACGAATTTGTCTTCGACTTCAGGCTTCGGCCGAAGCTGTTTTTCAGCTTGAGCGATGCCCCCGCGATCCTGGTGAACGGCGCGTTCAACAGTGGAGGCGCTCAGGTTTCGCGGCAGGACATGGAGAAGGACGTGGAGTTCCAAAACGTAGTCTCCTATTTCCACGGGAAACACTCCCTTCGGTTCGGTGGTGTGGTGAAGTCCAGATTCATTGACTACACCGACCGGTCCAATTTTGGCGGGAGGTTCACGTTTTCTGATCTAACGCATTTTGCAAATAACCTCCCGTTTCAGTACACGGTGAATCGCGGTGATCCGCGGGTGATGTTCACCCAGAACGAGATTGCATTTTTTTCCCAGGGCGAGATCAGGCTCTGGCCCCGGCTGAGCTTGCTGCTTGGGTTGCGTTATGAACTCCAGTCCAATCTTTCCGAATACAACAACCTAGCGCCACGCATCGCGGTGTCTACCTCCACGGCGGACGGTCGGACGACCCTGCGAGCGGGCGGGGGTATTTTTTACCAGCGACAGCCGGTCAGCCTGCTGGAGCAGGCCCTGCTTCTCGACGGCTCTCACTTGCAGCAGTTCGTCGTGAGCAATCCAGGCTTTCCTTTGCCGGGGATTGTTCCGGATTCACCCCCCAGTATCCTTCGGATCGACCCACACATCCGTACGCCGTACGCTATTCAGTCCAGCCTGGGCCTGGAGCGCAGGCTGGGCAATAGGACTTGGCTCACGGCGGACTACACGATGCTCCGCAGTATCAGGTTGTATCGCATGCGCGACGTCAATGCGCCCTTGCCGACGACGGAAGTGCGCCCGGATCCGAATTTCGTGAATGTCGATCAATTCGAGACTACCGGTGCGTCGCATAGTAACAATTTGACCTTGGGGTTCCGGACCACGGTGGCTCGGCTGCAAATATTCTCCCGCTATACGCTTTCCCACTCAGTGGACGACACTTCCAGCATAACCTTCCTGCCGGCCGACAATTTTGATCTGCGCGCTGAGCGCGGGCGCTCCGATTTCGATCAACGCCATCGGCTGGTCATCGGCAGCGTCCTCAAGTTGCCTCACGGATTCAACTTCGGACTCCTGTCAACACTACGTTCAGGGATGCCCTACAACATCACGACAGGATTTGACGACAACCATGACAGCGTGTCTAACGATCGCCCTAGCTTGGGCAATCCCGGTGCGCCCTTCAATTCTTTCGGCATCGATGGAAGCTTGGTTGGGGGAACTCCCGGTGTGCTCTATAACGGCTCCCAGGCAGTGGGAAGCGGCGGCTTGGTGCCTGTCAGTGCGACGAGCGTCCACTGGTTGGTCCTGCCGGGGCCTGGGAACGTAGGGCGGAATACGGGAAATGGTCCGGATTGGGCCGACGTGGACCTGCGTTTCGTCAAGAAGTTCATCCTTCACAAGGCGCCGGACAAGAGGGAGACTACCCGCGAGATCGAGCTCCGCGCTGATGCGTTCGACCTGCTGAACCAGACCAACTACAAAACTTACGTTGGCACGCTCACTTCACCCGTTTTTGGCTTTGCCAATACCGCCTACCCATCGCGGGAACTCCAGCTAGGCGTCAGGTTTAGTTTCTGAAAATGCGAGGCCGGCCTGGGCTTGCTCACACCGGCGATGGTGCACTACGGCCAAGCAGGAAGCGTGTTGCAGCAACGTCAAGCCGTGCTCGATGTTGCTTATCAGCTTCATCCGGAGCGCTTCGTACGAAGCGCTCCCAAACCACCCCAGCTTCCCAGTGAAGTCTGGATCAACAAACCGGTCCCAGTCACAAGAAGAAAGTCACTAAATTTCGTGAGCACCTGTCTAAAAGTACTTGACACGCGCCGGGCACGTTGCGCCACGTTAGGCGTAGAAGCAACACCGTTACCACGAGCTTGGCTACCAGAACCAGCGGTAATGGCAGTTCCGTTTCGGTGAAGCGAAGCGGATTCCGCGTCCACCTTGATGCTGGCTTTACTTCTCCGGCCACCGCCACTCCTCCATCGGAACCCCTATTTCGGTAATACATGAGCAAAACCTCGGCGTGATTATGCTCGCCATGTGTCCGAGCTCGTATTCCTTGATCCGGCCGTCGCCTTCCCGCGCCGCAAACAGTGAGGCTCTTTGAAATAGTTTAGTCCCACACTATTAAGAGGCCCTCGAAAATGGAAAAGCTCAACAACAAAGTTCAAATTTCTCCAAGAAGTTTAGGGATCAATGAAGGAGCCACAGTGCGGGGAAAAAGATCATCAGAGCTACTTTTGTTAAGTGTCCATCCATCAGGAAGATGTATGGTAGGGGCGGTGGGGATCGAAAACACTACCGAACGGAATTTCAAGGAGTTAGAAGAAATGCTGGGGAGCGCTAAGGAATTGAAAAGGAACAATAGGGAATGCAAAGGAATCCTTATTGGCCCCTTAATGGCCCCTCGTTTTTTTTGACCACCGAGATTCCGTCACAGCGTATTTCACTCACTGTCCAAGTCGCGCAGTCGGCTTCGGGCTCAAATTTTGCGGCGCGGATGGCAAGCCGACGCAACTTCGCGAATATGCTTTGACCCGACCTCGTAGCCCGGCTGGGGAATCGTTCGTGCGGGATTGCTTCGACTTCGTCCAGACCACCCAGGATCCGGATGTTCATGGAACCACTTCTACGGTAACGTTAATTGATTGAAACGTATCGCCGGAGCACTGAGTATTCGCGTTCCGTGCATTTGGTCGTAACGTCCCGTTACCAATGCTACGATTACTTTTGCAATTTTCTCGCCCCCAATTGACGAGGGTTCGATGGGGTTCGCATAGTCTGTAGGGGCCGTGCAGATTAAGCGCAAGTCGATTACTGGGAGGCCTCGCTCGATAGCGACTCGTATGATTACATCGTTGAAAATCGCCAGAGCCAGTGAGGCAATTCGCTGATACGACTTATCGGGGAAGCAGCCATTGTAAATCGTGCAGACACCAAGCGGCAGCTTGGGTCCCAAGCACGCATCCACAGCTGAGCGGTATTGAGACTCGAACGCGTTGGAAATGTCTGCCAAGGAATCGGGTGATTTTGAAGTGGGCTCACCTGTCATCCCGAAGATCATCCCGAAGAACGAGATACCAAGCCTTGATGCTTCCGTCAGTGCGTTGTTACCCCCAACACTGAGTACGAGATGGGTGCACTCTTTCGGCAAGCGCTGCATCTGATCAGGAATGTTAACAGTCGTCGACCCATCGACGGCGAGTAGCGATGCACCCCATCCTGATGGTAGTAAGTTGCGAACTTGCGACACAACGTCTGGGCCACCACTCGTGTAGTGAGCGTTGTCGAAGATAGAATCTCCCAATAAAACCAGATGCGGCATGCTCGCAATTCTAACGTCATTCTTTTGGCCCTGTACGATACGGTTCTACGTGCCTGGTAGTCGTGAAACCGGACAAGTGCTTTTCGCCAGATTTTACCTGTCCAGATTCCGCGTTTATCAGGTATGTGGATTACTTCCGGAACGCCGTGATCAGCGATCTCAAATAGGGGACGTGATTTCTTTCGTGGAACCCTGAGTATTTTTCCTTTCCCGGTTACTTCGTTCGGAGAAGGCCGCTGGTATTTCTCTTGGGCACCGCCCCAACAGGAATGCTGGCCACCACCTGCATCGTCTTGTTATCGACGACCACGGTGGCATCCTTGCCGGCGACGGCCACATACAAGTCCTTGCCGTCGGGCGGGATGGTGAGCCACTCGGGGTGTAGCCCAACGTGCACGACTTTCAGCAGTTTGAAATCGGGGAGCGAATATGCCGCCACGTAGTCGTACCACTTACTGGTAGCCCAGAGCACTTTGCCGTCCGGAGTGATGGCCAAACCGTGTGAAGGCGACCCTTGGAGCCCGTCGGTCACTTTCTGCTGATTGGAACGATCAGGTAGGGTGATGCGATTGATCTCCCTGCGGGCCGCGAAGTCCACCACGACGAACCCGTGGAAGTTCGAGAGTTGCGCGATAATTTCTTTGGTCGACCCGTCGGGGTTCTTGGTGAAGGTCATGGGACGAATGCCGCTACTGAGCTTCACCGACCAAACTACGTGGTTGGTTTGGGAGTCGATAACGCTGATGACGCTGGTTGCCAGGGAGCCGGAAACGACATATTTGCCGTCGGGAGTCACGTAAACGTTGTGCACCGCGCCCTCCACCGGAATGCTCTTCACCTTCGAGAGAGTGGCGGTATCGATGACATCGACCGCGCCGGGGGATTGTGCGATGCCTACGTACACGCGCCGGCCATCCTTGGTGACATCGAGGTTATTGGGCCGGCCGCTCAGCGGAATCCTCTTGGTCACTTGCAGGGTACGCGCATCGACCAGGTCCAAAGTTTTGGTGGGCTCTTGCGTGATGTAGATACAGCTTCCATCGGGAGCGATGACAACCCCGTGGGAAACTTCGATATCGTTGATGATCCCGACCACGCGGTTCGTGCCCGGGTCGATGATGTGCACGCTGTCTCCCGCCGAGTTCGTTTGGATTACTCGGGCTTCGTGGTCAGCTGCCATCGCCATGAAGGGTGCCGCCAAGACCAAACTTGCCAGCGGCGTTAGATAGCGTAACGCTCGATGCGTATTCATAACCTGCGCTCCCGTCTTCCGAATCACTGTTTTGGGCTAGGGCCCGTTTGGCCGCCCACCCAGGCCGCCAAAATCCGCCATTCCGGGTTTTCTCTGGACGTCCAGAACTTACCTCCCGTATGTGTTGCGTCGCCACCCGCCTCCGTGGCGAGAGGGCGCAGCAGTAGCAGGCTCTCGGCAGGGTCCCCGAGAACCACGAGCCGCGAGACGACCTCGAAGTTGCTGCGGGACTGAGCTTCCGTCCAATAGGTGGCTCCAGGAGGCAGAGGCTGAAGCCGCATGCGGGTGGCAAGCACAGTATGGCAAGTTACGCAGGCCGTTCCGCTGCCTTCATTCGGCTGTCTGGCTTTCAGGAAAATGGGTTCCACGGAAGTGCGGTAGAACTCAAAATCCAGAGACGAGGCGGGGGCGGCATGCGCGGCAGAGCCGGAAGCGCCGGTGCGCACCCAAGCTGCCAAGGTCTGCCACTCGGGATCGTTTTGCGAATTCCAGTGCTTGCCTCCGGCATGGAAGGGATCGCCACCTGCTTCGGCGGCCAGCGGATGCATCAGTAGGCGACTCGCCAGTGGATCCCCCGGGACCACCACCCTCTGCCAGGCGTCGAAATTCTTGCGCGATTGCTCTTCGTTCCAGTTCGTTGCTCCGGGTGACAGTTCTTCCAACCGGGGGCTTCCATGGTCGTGGCAAACCATACAGCGCGCGTGCCCCGGCCGTTTCGCCAGGAAGATCGGCTGCACGCGATCGCGGAAGAAGGCATAGTCCAACGTGGAAGCCGAAGAAGGGCTGGAAGGTTCCTGGGCAGGTTGTGCTGCCAAAACCAACATCAGCAATATCAAGAGTTCGCGCACTGTATCCCTATACTCTAAGAGATGCAAATTCCCCCGTCCATCGGAATCAAGACTGAATGACAATATACTGAATACATGTGGCGATTCAGAGCCGTCACCGCGCTCCTATTGATCATCGTGGGGATTTGTCTGGCCTGCAATTATCGCAATGCCCCGCCAAAGAACCCAACCGAGGAAGGCACAGCGACCATCAACTTGAGCGCAGTGACTAATTCCAGCCAGACCGAGGTGTTCCACGAAGTGAAGCAGGCAAGCCGCCTCCCCAGTGCGGTGCTCGATAAGCTCGGGGGAATAGCGGACCCGGGGCAACCATTCAATACAACCGACGTTGTCGACCCGAAATTGCCGATGCGGCAACTTCTTGTGGCGGCTGTGTCCGAGAACTACTGTATTGTAAGCTACTGGCAAGGCGGCATCATTCTTAGCATGGAGACAAGGATCTTTGAATTGTCTGCAGGAAGGGTCAAGCGCATATGGGTTTCCGCCGGGGGCGGCCTCAATTTTCGGGACCTCAAAGAGACCGTGGAGTTAGGTCGCATGCTCCGGTTCCAACGGGTTCCCGTAGCGCCCGATTTCAGGCAATGACTCATTTTCGATATTTCTCTGAGCCACACCGGCTCTGTTTGAAATTGGTGGACAGTTTTATAGAAGCAACCTGCTAAGAGAGACCGGAAATACTTCGTTCAGCAATTCCCTGTCTGGAGAGAGTGCCAAGTCCCGTGTATAACGTCGTCGGCGTTGTCAAGAGTTGTTTTATGCGGCCCGAGGCAAACCTCGAGCTCCGCGAGCCGGAGCGGGGTCAAGGGCGTCCCGCGAAGCGGGACGTTTATCGCAAGACCCTTGACGCCGCG
>WNGO01001123.1_pt1 | contig 20267 bp, 19 predicted proteins | sample 5400511 | NCBI WGS metagenome assembly WNGO01 (sample SAMN13153380, study PRJNA577476) | soil metagenome | isolation source: 20 cm soil or saprolite under Garry oak tree replicate 2 | place: USA:California | collected 2016-06-15 | reverse complement strand
AGGAACCGATAGAAGTTCCGCTTCGACCACGTGGCCCGCTCGCGAGGGGGCGTTTCGAACCACATCCGATGCTCGTGCTTCTCCACGGGGAGCGCGATCACCTCGCACCGATAGCCCGCATCCTTGACGCGGAACGACCACTCGATGTCCGCGGTCCGATACCACTTGAACTTCTCATCGAAGAAGCCCGCCTCCGTGAGCATCTCGCGACGGAACGCCATAAGGTAGCCCTCGACCGCATCGCAGGGACCGGCGCCTGGCGCCTCGTCGAACTGGCGCAGGTCCGTGGTCACGATGCCGAAGGGGCCGCAGACGCCGAGCTTCGGATCGGCGAGCGCTCCTTCAAGGGGACCGAATACGTCGCCCGTCGGTTCGACCGAACCGTCCATCGCCAGCACGATGCGGCCGCGCGAACGCCGGAGACCGGCGTTCCGCGCGGACGCCCACCCGGTCCCTGGCTCCAGACCCAGCACCTCGACGTCTTCACCCCACCGGTCGACCGGGGCGCCCGTCACGTCGGCGACGACGTACTGGGCACGCCGCTCGCCGGCGTGTGCGCGGAACGCCGCGATCGCCCGGTCCACGTCCTCCGGCCAGCCTTCGCAGACCCAGTGGACGCTGACATCCATCGTCGCCGGCTCCTCCAGGACACTCGGGACGTCCGCGGGGGCGAGCGGTCGCTCCTGCTCCGCCGTTATGGGTTCCAGGCGGAACGTGCCGTCGGGCTCGTCCACCACCGTCCAGCCGGCCGACGCGATCCGGTCACGGATCGCGTCGGCCTGCCCGAAGTCTTTCGCAGCGCGCGCCTGCGCGCGCTGCTCCCCCAGCCGCACGAGCTCCTCGGGCGCCTCAGGCATCGCGGTGTCTCTCGATGAAGTCGAGGATCAAGCCGTCGGCGAGCTCGGGCTGTTCGGACCAGAAGACGTGTCCGGCGCCCTCGAGGAGCCGGAGCTCCGCGCCCGGGATCCGTCGCGCGAGCAGCTCGGCGTTGCCGGGCGCGATGACCTCGTCCTCGGTCCCATGCAGCACCAGCGTCGGTACGGCGATCTGCGGGAGTCTGTCGAAGGCGTCCCACCGTTGCATCGCCTCCCATTGTCGCCGCTTCCCACGCTCATGCGCGGGCTGGGCAGCCGCGGACCGACGATCCTCGGCCACCACGGCGGGATGCGCCTCGGGAAAGCTGGGCGCGTAGAGAGCGCGCCACGGCTCGCCCTTCGGGACGGTTCGGTCGGCGACCGCGATCGCATGCGCCGGACCCGTGTGCGTGCCGGCGAGCACCAGCGTCCGGACGCGGTCGGGGTGCGTGAGCGCCATCTCCTGCGCGACCATGCCGCCGAACGACTGACCGTAGACGTGTGCGCGCTCGACGCCGAGCTCGTCGAGGACGGCGAGCGCGTCCTCGACGAAGGTCGTCATCGGGCACGGTCCGGGCGGATCGTCGCTCGCACCATTGCCCCGGTGATCGATCGCGACGGCCCGGAGTTCGCCGGCGAGCGTCGGGATGCTCCGCCGCTACCCGGCGATGTCGGCACCGATGCCCTCCAGCAGGGTGAGCACCGGGGAACCAGGATCGCCGAAGAGCTCGTAGTGGATCCGGCAGCCGTCCGGCCGAACGAGCAACGGCATCGGCCGGCTAGCTGGTCGCGTTCTTCGTGGCTCTCCGCAGCCGCGCGGCCACCGCCTCCAGCGTGCGAATCGCGATCGAGGGATGTTCGGTGAGCAGACCCCGGTAGACCCACTCGGTGAGGACGAACAGGGAGAGATCGGTCTGCGCGGTAACCGTGGCGGTCCGGGGGCCACCGTCGAGCAGCGCCATCTCTCCGAAGAAGTCACCCGGGCCGAGCGTGTTGATGGTCTTGCCGCCGATCGTGACCCTGGTTTCGCCCGCATCGATGATGAAGAGACCGACGCCCGGCTCGCCCTCGGTGGCGACGACCGACCCCGCGGCGTGCCGGACCGGCTTGATCGCCTTCGCGACCGTCTGAAGCTCCTTCTTCGAGCAACCGGAGAAGATCGGCACGCGCGACAGCCGCTCCACCACGTCCTTGCTCGCCACGGCCCCCCCTCCTCCTGCTCAGCCGGATGCTACCCCGGAGAGGACGTTCGGCGCCCCTGGCGGAGGTGCGGGAGCAGTCTTCACGCGGGCGTAACCAGGACGGGCATCGCCGGGACGAGGATGCCCTCGTGGACCATGGAACGATCGTCGTGCGCGCGGCGGAGCCTCGCGACGCGCGGGCGCTGAACGACATCTACAACCACTACGTCCGAACGTCGCACGTCACGTTCGACATCGAGCGCGCGAGCCTCGACCGCCGACGGGACTGGCTGCGCGAGCGTTCGGGCGGCCGCCACCGGGTGCTCGTCGCTCAGGGTGCGAGGCAGGTGCTGGGCTACGCGAGCAGCGGTCCGCACCGTGCGAGGCTCGGATACGCGACCACGGTGGAAACGAGCGTCTACGTGGATCGGCGTGCATGGGCCTCGGGGTCGGCGCATCGCTATACGGGGCGCTGTTCGAGGCATTGCGCGACGAGGACCTGCACCGCGCGCTTGCAGGGATCGCGCTTCCGAACCCGGCATCGGTCGCGCTCCACCTCCGCTTCGCGTTCACGCAGGTCGCGCTGTTCACGGAGCAGGGGCGCAAGTTCGGTCGCTACTGGGACGTCGCCTGGTTCGAGCGAGCGCTCCCCTGACGCACGAGATGGCGCCGGTCTCCCGGCGCCATCCGTCTCCGTCGCGGGGGTAGGATTTGAACCTACGACCTCTGGGTTATGAGCCCAGCGAGCTACCGGACTGCTCCACCCCGCAGGAGAAGGCTAGCAAAGCCGCTGCCCAACCGGCCAGCACCTCGCGGGAGCGAACCGGGTCGACCCCTCGACCCGACGTACCATCGAGTCATGCACATCGTCCGATCCCTCGTCAGCGGGCCGCTCGACGCCGACGCCCCCGGTGGCGTCCGCACGATCGCGAACCCGGCTCGGCTCGACGAGATCGTGAGCGAGGCACACCTCGGCGACGCCGAGACCTTCCTCCAAGCGTGCCGGGTCGCCAAGGCAGCGCAGCCCGCGTGGTCCTCCGTCCCGGCACCCGTCCGCGGGCGGACGATCCAGCAGCTCGGAAGGCTCGTCGAGGACAACGCCGAGGCGCTCGCGCGGCTGATCACCCAGGAGATCGGCAAGCCGTTCAAGGAGTCTCGCGGGGAGGTCCAGGAGGTCATCGACACCTGTTCGTTCTTCCTCGGAGAGGGGCGGCGGCTCTACGGGATGACGGTCCCCTCCGAGATGCCCGACAAGCAGCTCTTCACGTTCCGGACGCCCGTCGGCGTGGCCGCCATCATCACCGCCGGCAACTTCCCCGTCGCGGTGCCCTCCTGGTACGTGGTCCCCGCGCTCCTGTGCGGGAACGCCGTCGTGTGGAAGCCCGCGGAGTACACCCCCGCGATCGCGGAGGCGTTCGCGCAACTGATCCTCCACGCGGGCTTGCCGGAGGGAACGTTCCAGATGGTGCTCGCCGACGGACCCGAGACGTTCGCGGGGCTCGAGCGCGCTCTGGACGAAGGGGTCGTCGACAAGGTTGGCTTCACGGGATCGACCGCCGTCGGTGAGCGGCTCGGCGAGCTCTGCGGCCGACATCTCCAGACCCCGTGCCTCGAGCTCGGCGGGAAGAACCCGCTCGTCGTGATGCCCGACGCCGACCTCGACCTGGCGGTCGAGGGCGCGCTGTTCAGCGGGTTCGGAACCGCAGGACAACGCTGCACGTCGCTCGGCACGGCGATCGTGCATCGCGACGTGCACGAGGACTTCGTCGACCGATTCACGAAGGCGGTCGCCGAGGCGCCGATCGGCGATCCGAACCGCGACGTCCTCTACGGCCCGATGATCGATGAGCGCTTCGCGGTCCGGTTCGAGGACTGGCTCGGGCTGATCCGCGATCACCATCACGTGCACGGGTCGAGCGCGGTGGGACGGATCACGCGAACGGCCCGACGCGAAGGATTCGTCGGCGACGATCCCGAAGCGGGCTTCTTCTACCACCCCACGATCGTCGATGGCGTCCGGGCGGAAGACGACCTCTATCGGATCGAGACGTTCGGCCCGATCGTCGGGGTCGCGAGCTTCGACACGTTCGACGAGGCGATCGCGCTCGCGAACGGGCATGGGTACGGACTGTCGTCTTCGATCTACACGACCGACCCGCTGCACGCGTTCCGCTTCCGGGAGCGCGTCTCCGCCGGGATGGTCAGCGTGAACAACTCCACCTCCGGCGCCGAAGCGCACCTCCCCTTCGGCGGCAACGGCCGGAGCGGCAACGGTTCGCGGCAATCGGGTGTCTGGGTGCTCGACCAGTTCACCCGCTGGCAGGCGATGAACTGGGATTACTCGGGTCACCTCCAGAAGGCCCAGATGGACGTTGCGGACGTCGCCGCGGATCTCTCGTATCGCCTGCCCGAGTAGCTACGGGGACGCCGACGCGGTCGCGCTCGGCGTCGGGGTGGGCGGCGTCGGCGTTCCGCTGGGTGTCGGTGTGGTTCCGGCGAGCTTCGCGGCCGCGTCCACCGCATCCTGCGCGGCCTTGATCTCGGTCTGATACGTCCCGAGGTCGCCTGCCTGCAGTGCGGCTTGGGCGGCGGCGAAGTGCTGCTGCGCCTGGTTGAGGAGCGCCTGGATCCGCTGCGTCACGGTCCCCCCGCCGCCTTGGTTCCCTCCACCCGAAGGCACCTGCCCGGTCACCGCGCCCTTGAGCGCGTCCTGCAGGTTGTCGGCGATCGTCACCGCGCCGCCGCTCCCGTTCACGATGATCACGTCGTGGAGCTGCGGGATGGGCGTCTGTTGCGCCTGCACGTAGACGGGCTGGACGTAGAGGAACGAGTTGTCGACCGGGATCACCAGGAAATCCCCGAACAGGACGTTCGACCCCGCTTGGCTGAGGAGCGTCCGTTCGCTGGAGAACCGGGCGTCCTGGTTGATCCTGGCAAAGACCTGCGTCGGTCCTTCGATCGTGCGTCCCTCGGGGAACCGGAACACGGTGAGTTGCCCGTAGTCCGGTTGGTCGGACGACGCCGCCATCCACGCCACCATGTTCTGGCGATCGGCCGGGACGAAGGGGATCACCAACTCGAACTCCTCCGTCTTGCCGTCGGGCAATCGGATCAACTGGTAGTAGGGGCGGAGGGGAGTCGCGGAAGGTGCGCCGGAAGCGGTCAGCGTCGGATCGCTCGGGATCGCCCAGAAGTCGCGCTTCTGGTAGAAGTCCGTCGCGTTCGTCACGTGGTACGCGGCGTATTGAGACGCCTGGACCTGGAACAGGTTCTCCGGATACCGGAAATGCTCCAACAGCTCTTGCGGCGCGGTGGTGATGTCGGTGAACAGTCCCGGGAAGGCTCGCGACCAGACCTGCACGATCGGGTCTTGCAGGTTCGCGTAATAGGTGATGCTGCCGCTGTACGCGTCGACGACCGCCTTGACCGAGTTCCGGAGGTAGTTCACGTTGCCCTGCAGGGTCGTGGTCGAGGAATCCTGCCCGGGAGCCGCCTGCGCCAGATCGACCTGCTGCGAGTAGGGATACTCGTTCGTGTACGTGTAGGCGTCCCAGATCCAGACCGGCCTCCCGCCGACGATCGCGAGGTACGGGTCGTTATCGAACTTGAGGAACGGGACGGCCTTGCGCACCCGCGTCTGGATGTCGCGATAGATCATGATCCGGCTGTTGCTGCTGATGCTGCCCGAGACCAGCAGGTTGTAGTCGCGGAACTTCCACGCGAACATCGCTCTCCGCAGGACGTTGGAGAGCGGGATGCCGCCCGTTCCCGAGTAGGTCGCGCTCGCCGACGTGTCCGGCTGGAAGTCCAGCTCGCTGACGTTCGTGTTGGTGATCACGAACGGTTCCTGGTCGCTCTCTCCGAAGTAGATCCGTGGCTGTTGGGACATGTCGAGCGCCGGGTCCGTCGTGACCGGCGGGAGGTCCTGCAGGACGTAGTCCGGTTGCCCTTCGACCGTGGCCGTGTTGACCTGCGCCGCGACCGCTCCGTACCCGTGCGTGTACGCCAGATGGACGTTCTGCCAGGTCTGGGCGGACGGATCGAGGCCCTGTTGGGCGATCTCTCGGGCGGAGACCATGAGCACCCGCTCCTCGTTGTTGACCGTGTAGCGGTCCACGTCCACGTCGTTGAAGTCGTAGTACTGACGGAAGCGCTGCACGGACTGCAGGTTCTCCTTCAGCACCGGCGGACGCCACACGCGGATGTTCGAGACCGTGCCGGCGTTGTCCGCGATCTGTTTCGCCGTCAGGGGGCCCGTGGACACGTCTCGCTCTTGCGCCTGGATCGAGCTGAGGTTGAACGCGGCGCTCGTCGCCTGGATGTTGGAGTCGATGTATGGCGCCTCGTACTGCTGTTCGTTCGGCTTCACCCGGAACTGCTGCACGAAGGCGGGATAGATCGCCCCCAACAGCACCGACACCAGCGCCAGGAGCCCGACCGCGATGATGGGCAGGCTCCATTGCCTCAGCCTGATGTTGGCGAAGAACAGGATCGCGCAGATCACGGCGACGATCGCCAGGAAGTTGAGCGCCGGGAGTTGCGCCTTCACGTCGGTGTAGGACGCCCCCTCGACGACTCCCCGCGGGGAGGTGAGCAGGTCGAACCGACCGAGCCAGTAGCCCCACGCCTTCACCAGCATGATGAGCCCGAGCAACACCGACAGGTGCGCCCGAGCGGCCGGTGTCACCTTGTCGGCGAACATCGGCGCCTGCGGACGGATCCCGCCCCACAGGACGTGGGCGATCCCGACCAGGATCGTGACCCCGACGAGGGTCGAGAACAGCCACCCCTGGAGGAAGCGGAGCCACGGGAGCGAGAACACGTAGAACGCGGGGTCGCGGTGGAACAGCGGCTCCGGGGTCCCGAAGACCACGCCCGCCGAGTTCTTCCAGAGCAAGAAGTTGCTCCATTCGCCCGTCACGCCGAGCGCAACGAAGAAGGCGAGCACGGCCGAGCCGACCGGGATCGCCCACCGAACGAGCGGATCCGTGACGTCACGGATCCGCTCGAGGACCTCTTGGTCCGGCGACAAGATCCGGGTCGTCGGCCGGATCCTTCTCGCGATGACCAGGTTCACGTACAAGATCGCGAAGAACAGCAACCCGAAGACCACGGCGAGGACGGTCTTGGTCCGAAGGACGGTCCAGAACACGCCGCTCTGGTCGATCTCGCGGTACCAGAGCAGATCGATCACGAAGCCCGAGAGCGCCGTGAACAGGACGATCACGACGATGACGGCTCCGATGAGGATCAGCGGCCATCGCCGTGACCGGCTCGGAAGACGGATCGTCGACACGGCCTGCAGCCTACTTCACGTCGTCGTTCCGCCAGGCCGAAGCGCCTGGAGGGCGTCGGCGAAGGTCGCGACCGAGATGACCCGCATCGCTCCCGTGTCCACCCTCGCGAGGTCGGCCATGTCGTCGGCCGGGGCGAGGAAGATGCTCGCTCCCGCATGCTGCGCCGCGACGACCTTGTCGCGGATCCCGCCGATCGGCCCAACCTGGCCCTGAAGGTCGATCGTCCCGGTACCCGCGATCGTGCGTCCCCCGGTCAGATCGCCCGGCGTCATCAGCTCGTAGAGCCCGAGGGCCCACATCAGTCCGGCGGACGGACCTCCGATGTCGCCGCTGTCGATCGAGACCGGGAACGGGAACGGGTCGATAGAGCGGAACCCCACGAGCAGCTCCTCGTTGGGGCCGCATGGCTTCCGTACGAACGTCGCCTGTTCAACCTTCCCGTCCACATCGAGCCGGAAGGACAGGGCCTGCCCCTCCTTCGCGTGGTGGAGGATGCGACGCACGTCTGCGGTGTCCCCGACGGGCTGCCCGTGGATCGCTTCGATGATGTCCCCCGGGAACAGCCGTCCGTCCGCGGAGCAGTCGGGGACGGTGGACTCGACCAAGGCTCCCGTGCCGTGATCCTTCGGGTAGCTCGTGAGCCGCCGGAGAACGACCCCGGTCGCGTCGATCTTGCTCTGGTCCATCTGGGAGATCGATCGTTGGTTCTCCAGCGCGACGTTGCCCGTCGGATACAGGTCGGCTTGAGGAACCAACGCCCAGTCAGGCTCGAGCCAGACGGCGACCGCTTGCAACGGACTCACCTGGTGGTAGCTCACCGTGGTCATCTCGAGCGCACCGGTGGGGTCGTAGCGCGGGCGACCGTCGTAGCGGATCTGCGGCGTCACCGACCGGGCGGGCCCGGGACCGATCGCGTAATACGGCAGTCGGATCCACGCGGCGGCCACGAGCACGGTTGCGACCACGACGAAGGCGGCGACGCGGAAGGGGTGACGCATGCGGGGAGCCATCCTACGGACTGCTTCGTTCCGAAGGTTGCCGTGGTTCCTCGTTCGCGGCCGCTCGGGGGGGTAGGCTCGCGATCGATGGCCTATCTCTTGGTGATGCTGGTTGCGGCGGCCGTGGGCGCGGCCGCGTACCTCATGACGCTCCGACAGGGCGCCGCGCACGCGGCCGCCGGACCCCTCCGAGCGAACCAGCCGGTCGGCGTTCCCGTCCCCGGCTCCGGGCAGACGTATCTCACGGTCACCGACACGCGGCTCGATTGGGAGTCACGTCTCACCGGCGCGCTCGGGCTCGTGATCGCGGTGATCGCGGGCGCGGCAGCGCTCGCCTTCACCACGTACGCCGGCGCCAGTCTCCTCGTGAAGCTCATCCACCGGGCCGTCGGCTGAGCGACGGCCTGTTCACGACACTTCCGGGGTGATGTCTCGGAGCTCCGCCACCAGGTGCCGCGAGATGCGACCGTCGTCGCGGAGACGTCCCTCGAGGTTGTACCAACCGGCCCACTCCGCGAGCGCGAGTGTGGTCGGCTCGTCGAACGCACCGTGCGCCGGCCCGTCGTAGCGTCCGACCTTCGCGAGGCGGCGTTGGATCTCGCTCACGAGCTCCTCCGTCGCCTCGAGCGGCGGGTCCGTGCGGACCAGCATCGTGTCGTCCCACACCGCGAACAGACGCCCGAGCTCCGTGGGCGCGTCCCGATGATCATCCACCCGAAGATCGATGTAGCGGTCGTTCCGTCCCTCGTAGCCCCCACGGTCCCGAACGACCAGCAACGCCGAGGATTGCCTCCCGCGACGGTCACCGCCCGCGGCGTCCCCCGCCGTCAGCGCGGCGAGGAGTCGATCGCAGAGCTCACCGTCGGCCGAGCCGAAAGCCCGCGCCATGGCATCCACGACACCCGCGCCGGCGAGGATGTTGCCCTGCGCCGCGAAATGCTCGCCCGAGACGCCGCCCGCCCACTCGACGCATCCGGAGCCCGTGAAGGTCGCCGCCTCGCCAGCGGCGTCCACGAAGCCCACCTGGCGCTCGTCGCGACCGTCGTCGCCTTCCAGCACGGCGTCGAGGGCCGGCCCCGCCGGCATCCCGCCCGCCATGAGCCGCAAGCCGTCCGGGCCGAAGTCCGTATTCGCCCACGCCTGCGTCGCGACGGCGCCGACGCCGGCCTTCGCCCAGGGGACGACGGCGCCGACGCACGGAAACTTCGAAGCCACGGCGACGCCCAGATCGCCGTTCACCGGATCGAACGCCACGATCGAGAAGGTCATCGCCCCCTCCCCTCCTCGGCTCGGGGCTCAGCGCCGACCGGCCGGCCGAACCAGCTGGAACGCCGAACGGTACTCCTCCAGGTGTTCCAGCATGTGACCTGCGCCGATCGCGACGGTCTCGAGCGGCTTCTCGGCGACGTGCACCGGGACCTCGCACTCCTGCGCGAGGAGCTGGTCCAGACCCTTCAGGAGGCTCCCGCCCCCCGTGAGGAACATGCCGGTCTCGAGGACGTCGTGCGTGAGCTCGGGGGGCGCGTCGCCGAGCGTCCGGCGCGCGCCGTCCACGATCTGCCGGACGGGGTCCGCCATCGCCTGGCGGACCTCGTCCTCGGTGATCTTGACCTCGACCGTGTTCCCCGTGGAGAGTTCCCGTCCGATCACGAGCGCGGCGCGCCCGCTCGCGGACGGGAACGCGCACCCGATCGCGAACTTGATCTCCTCGGCGGCCTTTTCCCCGATCGCCACCCCACATGTGGAACGGAGATGCTCCTGGATCGCTGCGTCGAGGTCGAACCCGCCGCATCGCACACCGCGGCCCGACACCACGCCTCCCATGGAGACCACGGCCATCTCCGAGCGCGCCCCGCCGATATCGACGATCAGATGCCCGATCGGTTCGTGGATCGGCAGACCGGCGCCGATCGCCGCCGCGAGCGCCTCCTCGACGAGGGTCACCTGCTTCCCTCCGCTGGACGTCACGGCCTCTTCGACGGCGCGCTTCTCGACCTCCGAGCTCTCCGACGGGATGCAGATCAAGACGCGCGGCTTCGGGAACCGTCCCGGTGCCACGCGGCGGAGCACCGAGGCGAGGTAGCGCTGAGTCATCTCGAACTCGGTCACCGTGCCCTCGCGCAGCGGTCGCACGGCGACGACGTTGCCGGAATCACCGCCGATGAGATCCCAAGCAGCCTCACCGATCGCAACGACGGCGCCGGTGTTCGCGTGCAGCGCCACCACCGTCGGCTCGTCGAAGACGATCCCCTCGCCCTGTCGATAGACGATCGTGTTCGCCGTTCCGAGGTCGATCGCGAGATCCCGCCCCATCAGGACCCCATCACCCAGTGGCCTTCGCCGGTCGCGAGCAGCTCCTTCTTCCAGATCGGAACGTCGTGCTTCAGCTGTTCGATCCCTTCCCGGCACGCGTCGAATGCCTCGGCGCGATGAGCGGAGGAGACGGCGACGACCACGCTCGCCTCGCCGACGCCGAGGTCACCGATGCGGTGGAGCAGGGCCACCTTCCGGACGGGCCAGCGGGTGCGGAGATCGTCGGCGATCTCGTGGAGCCGGTCGACCGCGATCTCGTTCCAGGATTCGTAGGTGAGGCCGGTCACGGCGCCGCCGTTGGCGTCGGCATCGCGGACCGTGCCGACGAAGATGCACGATCCTCCCGACGAAGGATCCTCGATGAACGCGAGCGCTTCGTCGACGGACAGCGGCTCGGCGGCGACACGCACGAGCGTCTGGTCGTCGGACACGACGCCCATCGTAGCGCGAGGGAGGTCGTAGTCTGGCCGACGTGAGCGACGCACTCGGCTTCCCCTTCGGGATGGATCCGGACGCCCTTCGGGACGCGCCCTTGTTCCGTGAGCTGCAGCGGGTGATGGCCTCCTCGTCGGGGCCGATCAATTGGGAGCTCGCCCGACAGGTCGGCGTCGCCACCGCGCTCGAGGAGGGTCCCGATCCCGAACCAACCGACGAGGATCGTCGGATGCTCGACGAGGCCGTCCGCGTGGCCGAACTGCAGGTCGCAGGCTTCACCGGGTTGGAGCTCCCAAGCGACATCGTCCACGTCCAGGCGGTGCGCCGCGCCGAGTGGGTCGGTGCCAGCGCGACGAGCCTCCGCTCATTGCTCGAGCCGGCGGCCCAGCGGATGGGGGAAGCGCTCGAGACGGCGATGCGCGAACAGATGCCCGACGACGTGGGGCCGATGGCCGGCATGTTCGCGCAGCTCGGGCCCCTGCTGCAGGGAACCCAGGTCGGACAGGTCCTCGGGTTCCTGGCTACGCGCGTGCTCGGCCAGTACGACGTCGCGGTCCCTCGTCAGGCGGGCGGGGGGGCGTTGTTGTTCCTGATCTCCAACATCGCGCGCTTCGAGCATGACTGGTCGCTCGACCCGACCGAGTTCCGCACCTCGGTCGCCATCCATGAGGTCACCCATCGGCTCGAGTTCGCACGGCCGTGGACGTCCACGCATTTCGTCTCGCTCGTGGACGATTTCCTCTCGACGCTCACGGTGGACGTGGGCGCGATCCAGGAGCGGCTCTCGTCCCTCGACCCGACCGACTCGGAGGCGGTGGAACGGGCGCTCGGCGGCGAAGGTGGCGACGCGCTGTTCGGCGCCGTGCTCGACGATGAGCAACGGTTGAAGCTCGGCAGGATCCAGGCGTTCATGGCTGCGGCCGAGGGCTTCGCCGATCACGTGACGCACGCGCTCGGCGCACGGCTCCTCGCCACGCACGCGATGATCGAAGAGGCGATGCTTCGGCACCGCGAGGACGAGACGACGGATCCGGTGTTCGAGCGGCTGCTCGGGATCGACATGAAGCGGGAGCAGTACGTGGTAGGACGACGGTTCTGCGACCTCGTCGTCGATCTGACGGACGAGGCGACGCTCGCGCGCATGTGGGGATCGGCCGAGGCGCTGCCGTCGCTGCCAGAGATCGAGGAGCCTCGCTTGTGGCTCGCGAGGACGGTCTAGCAACCTCGGAGCGGTATCCTGCCCCCCGATGGACACCGTGGGGGAGCTGGTCGCGGCGGCGATCGTGGACGAACGCGTCTGGCAGACCCAAGGGGAGTCCTCGCCCGACGGCATCTACCTGACGGGGCAACCGGGTCCCGCGCTCTCGTTCGTGATCTTCCGAGCTTGGAAGGTGGGCGTCGGGATCGTGCAGGAGGAGCTGCGCCTCTACGGTCCGTCCGGACGCATGATCTGGCGGTGGGGACCCGAGTACCGCCGGATGCGGGGGATGTTCGACCTGACGACGGAACTCGACGTCGTCAACGACGCCGTGTTCGACGAGACGGGGACCTACGTGGCCTCGTTCATCATCGACGACCAGATCGTCGGTGAGATCGAGCTCCCCGTGTACGTGCAAGCCGCCCCGACGAAACTGCCGAAGGAGATCGAGGACGCGGTCCGGAAGTCGGACGTGATCTGGGTCGGTGCGGACGTCCGCGGGCGGCGAAGGACGATCCCGGCGTGGTTCGTCTACAAGAACGGGCGGATCTTCGTTCTGTCGCAGAAACAGCCGGGCCCGCAGGAGCAGACGGTGCCCGGCCTCGGCGAGGCGAAGGAGTTCGTCGTGGTGACCCGCCGGAAGGGTCGCGACACGGCGGCTCAGGAGTTCACCGCCGCGCCACGCCTGCTTGAGGGTGCGGAGTGGGAGGAGGCGGCGAAGGCATTGGCGGACAAGCGGAAGTCCCGAGGCGGCGCTCCTGCCGAATCGATCGGCCGCTGGCGGGGGACCTGTGACATCCTCGAGCTCACGCCGAACGTTCCAGCGTTCGTCTGACGTCGCTCCTGTCTGGCGTGTCAACCCCTTTCGGGCGGTCGAGGTGGCCTGCGCTGGCAGATGTTCAGAGGTTCACGACAGCGAAGGCCGTCGCAGTCGTGAAGATGTTGACGGGTTCCACCGGCAGGACCCGGTAAGCCTGGTAACCGCTTTACGTCCCCGACACCAATGTCAGACCCTCGCGGTATGAACGGCCCCCATGTGCGAGGTCGACGACATCACGAGCGCCAGCGGGTGGGACGTCATGGTCGAAGCCAGGCGCGTTCAACACCGTTTCGAGGTCGCCATGGATCAGTGTCTCGAAGCGTTCGGCATCTCCTATGCCCAGTACCGAGCACTCGTCGTTCTGCTTGACCAGAACGACATGCACATCTCGGAGCTCGCGCGGCGTCTGCGCGTGACGCGACAGGCGGCGCTGGCCATCGCGACGAAGCTCGCCCGATCAGGACTCGTCACCTGCGAGCGCGGATCGCACGCTACCTTTCTCGTGGTGACAGCCCATGCACGCGCGCACATGGCCCGCCTCCACGAGTTCGCCGACATGCCCGACGTACTGGAGAAAGCCTTGACGGACACCGAGCGCGGCCGCCTGGTGGCCCTTCTGCGGAAAGCCGACCGATCCCTCGCCCCTCCACGCCGACCCACCTGGTGGCTCGACGACTGAGCGACCCTAGCGGTTCATCGGCCGGCCGAGCGCCTGCGCGATCGCCGCGAGCTGCCCTCCGAGCTGGATGACCTCCTCCGGCAGGAGCGCCTGGGGCCCGTCCACCATCGCCTGCTCGGGGTTCGCATGCACGTCCACCATGACCCCGTCCGCCCCGGCGGCGAGCGAGGCACGCGCCATGGCCGCCACCAGGTGACGCTTCCCCACGGCGTGCGACGGGTCGACGATCACCGGTAGGTGCGACTCGTGCTGCGCGACGGCCATGCCGCCCAGGTCGAGGGTGTTGCGGGTCGACGGCTCGAACGTCCGGATCCCGCGTTCGCACAGGATGATCTCCGAGTTGCCGCGTTGCGCGACGTACTCGGCCGCCTGCAGCCACTCCTCGACCGTCATCGCGAGACCTCGCTTCAACATCACGGGCTTGTTCGCGAGCCCGACCTCTTTCAACAGCTCGAAGTTCTGGGCGTTGCGGGTCCCGACCCGGATGCAGTCGGCGACATCCGCGACGTGCGCGACCTGCGACACGTCCACGACCTCGATCACGACCGGCAGACCGAACTCGCGACGAGCTTCCTGCAGGATCTCGATCCCCTGCTCGCCGAGCCCCTGGAAGGAATACGGCGACGTCCGGGGTTTGTAGACGTCGCCCCGGACGATCGTGGCGCCGGCGTCCTTGGCCGCACGGATCGCGCGCATCGTCTGCTCGGGATTCTCGACCGCGCAGGGGCCGGCGATCAGCGTGAAGCTGTCCCGGCCGACCGGGACCGTGCCGACCTTGACGACGGTGGTCTCGGGATGCAGGTCGCGGGAGACCATCTTGTACGGCTTCCCGATCTGGATCACGTGATCGACGCCTTGCATCTGACGCCAATCGATCGCCTTGAAACGCTCGGTGTCTCCGACGAGGCCGATGATCGTGTGCACGGTGCCGCGGGAGACGAAGGCCTCGCCGCCGTTCGCGCGTACGCGTTCCGCGACGGCCTCGATATCGGCGTCCGTCGCCTCCGGTGTCATCACCACGACCATGCGGTCGAACCTCCTCGTCCGGCCCGGTCGAACGGCCCGGGGAAGTCGAAACCCCGGGCGTCCGGCCCGGGGTCGCTCGCTGCTCGGTGGCCGCTGGCGACTACGCCGGGTCGTGCCCGCCGTAGAAGAACCAGAAGCCGACGCACCGCTGCATCTCGGGCAGATGGTGGCAGACAGCGGGCGCGGGTGGCAAGCCACCCGCGCCCGCCCTCGCTAGCATGCGCCGGTGACCCTCACGGTCGTGGATCATCCGCTCGCTGCCGACCTCCTGGCCCGGCTCCGGGACGAGCGGACCCCTCCGGACCTGTTCCGGACGCTCACGCGGCGGCTGGGCTGGCTGCTCGTCCTGGAGGCGACCCGCGACCTGGCGACCGAGCCGGTCGACGTCCCCACCCCCCTGGAGACGACGACCGGGGAGGTCGTCGCCGAGCGACTCGTCGCGATCCCGGTCCTCCGGGCCGGTCTCGGGCTCCTGGACGCCGCCACCGACCTCTACCCGGACACCGTCGTTGGCTATCTCGGCATGGAGCGTGATGAGATCACGCTCCAGCCTCGCGACTACTACGCGAAGCTCCCTCCGATGGACGCACGCCGGGCGCTCGTGCTCGATCCGATGCTCGCGACCGGAGGAAGCGGCGCGGCGGCGCTCACCCACATCAAGGAGAACGCCACCCCCAGATCGATCTCGTTCGTCTGCGTGGTCGCCGCCCCCGAGGGCGTCGAGCGGCTCGCGGCCGACCATCCCGACGTCCCGGTCTTCACGGCGGCCCTCGATCGCCAGCTCAACGAGCAGGGCTTCATCCTGCCCGGCCTCGGCGACTTCGGCGACCGGCTCCACGGCACGGTCTAGGTCGTCGTTCCCTCGTACGCCTTCCCGGCCGCCGCCGGCGGTCGCACCCTGCCGATGAACCCGGCGAGGACGACGATCGTGACGACGTAGGGCGTCATGTTGACGAACTGTTCGGGGATCGAGCGGATGATGGGCCAATCGCGGAGCGCCAGGGGGACCGCCTGGGCGAAGCCGAACAAGAACGCGGCGCCCATGAGCCGGATCGGGTTCCAGTTCGACAGGATCAGCGCGGCGAGCGCGATGAAGCCCAGGCCGAGCGTCTGGCCCTCGCGCCAGTTGTTCACGATCTCGACCGACAGGAACGCGCCCGCGAGACCGGCGAACGCGCCGGAGATCAGCACGCCTTCCCATCGGAGCGGAGCCACGGCGACCCCGAGCGACCGGGTCGCCTCGGGGTTCTCCCCCGCCGAGCGGACCCGCAGTCCCCAACGGGTTCGGTTCAGCACCCACCACACCGGGAAGACGATCAGGAACGGGAACAGGACGAACGGCGACAGTCCCTGGAACGCCCTCCCGAACGCCGGGATCGACGACAGCAGCGGGATCGAGATCACGTTGAGATGGGGCTGCCCGGGATCCGATTGCGTCGCCTGTCCGAAGAAGATGGTGGAGAGGAAGCGTGCGAGGCCGACGGCGACGAGATTGATCACCACGCCGGAGACGATGTGGTCGATCTTGAACGTGACCGTCGCGAGCGCGTGGATCGACGCGAACGCCGCTCCGCATGCGAGCCCGAGGAGCAGCCCCATGATCGGGCCTGCCGGCACACCCCACCCGAGCTTCGCTCCGAAGTAGTACGCGCCGAACGATCCGGTGACCGTCCCGATGATCATCAAGCCTTCGAGACCGATGTTGACGATGCCGGAGCGCTCGCTGAAGAGGCCCCCGAGGCCGGTGAGGTAGATGATCGTGAAATAGGTGAAGGCGATGCTGATCGCGAACCCGAGCTTGCTCACGATAGGCCCTCCCCCATCTCGACCGGGCCGCTCTGAGCAGCGACGATCTCCTCCTCGGCCAGGACGCGCCCCGTCTGTCGGCGCTCCAGCCGCCGCTTCGCGAGCGTGTACGTGATCACGACCGACATGATCAGGATCCCCTGCAGGATGATCACGAATTCTCGCGGCATGTCCGTCTCGATCGGCAGGATCGATTCCCCGCGGGACAACGAGGCCCAGAAGATCGCCGCGAACACGATGCCGATCGGATTGTTCTGGCCCAGGAACGCGACGGCGATACCCGTGAACCCGAGCGTCGCCTCGTAGTTCTGCGGGAGGTACCCACCGGTGGACGTCGAGGCGTTGTTCACGAGGATCTGCTGCATCCCGACGAGGCCGGCGAGCGCGCCCGAGATCAGGAACAGCTTCATCTGCACGGAGCCGATGCCGATGCCGCCGGCCTGGGCCGACCCCACCGACGCACCGACGGCCCGCGCCTCGTACCCCAGACGCATCCGCTTCACGAGGGAACAGCCACGACAGCCGCGGGGCGGGACCGTAGCCGAGGAGATGGCCCAGATCGGGCACCTTCGCGTGCGCCGGGAAGATGTTCGTCCGGAGATCGACGTTCTGGCCGACCGGGGCGTTCGTGTATCGCAGTGGGTTGTTGAGGGCCCACGCCACCAGGCTCACCGCGATGCCGTTCATCATGATGGTGGTAACGACCTCATGCGCCCCGGTCTTCACCTTCAGGGCACCGGGGATCGCCGCGTACGCCATCCCCCCCAGGATTCCGAAGAGGAGCACGCCCCACATCAGCAACGGCCCCGGAAGGATGCCCCCGAGATGCAGGGCGGCCCAAGCGGCAGTGACCATGGCGACGAGGTACTGGCCCTCGACCCCGATGTTGAAGAGCCCGCCCTTGAAGCAGACCGAGACCGCCAGCGCCGAGAAGATGAGCGGGGTGGCGGCCGAGAGCACCCACGCGGGACCGTCCTTGTCCGTCGTCGACGCGCGCAGGATCGACCCGTAGACGGCCAGCGGGCTCTCCCCGTACAGCAGGATGATGATCGAACCGAGACCGAGCGCGATGACGAGGGCGAGCAGGAGCGCGAGCCCCTGCCCGATGGCCCGCTCGAGCCATTCGGGTCTCGTCTTCACGCCGCTCCCGACGGCGGGCGGGGCGGTCGCCGTGACCGCCATCAGAGCGCTCCCTGGGCGGCGACGTCGCCGAGCATGCCGCGACCGACGTCTTCGGCGGGCGCGCTGGGGGGGTACTCGCCCGTGATCGTCCCCTCGTAGAGGGTCAGGATCCGGTCGGATAACGCGTAGATCTCGTCGAGCTCGGCGGAGATCAGCAACACCCCTCGGCCGGCGGCCTTCTGCTCGAGGATCTGGCTCCAGACGAACTCGATCGCGCCGACGTCGAGCCCACGTGTGGGTTGTGCGGCGAGCAAGAGCTTCGGGTCGGTCTCGAGCTCCCGTGCCAGGATCAGCTTCTGCTGGTTGCCGCCGGACAGCGCCCCCGCGGTGACGTCGATGCTCCTCGCACGCACGTCGAACAGCCGCACCAGCTTCCGGGCGAGTTCCTTGATCGTTCGGAGCGACAGGACGCCGAACCTGACGAACGGCGCGGCGTCCTGCCGTCCGAGCACGAGGTTCTCCCAGAGGGTCATCCCCAGCACGAGCCCCTGCTCGTGACGATCCTCGGGGACGAATCCCACGCCCGCGTTGCGGATCTCCGCCGTGCTCCGGGATGCGAGATCTTCGCCGTCGAGGAGGATCCGGCCGGCGTCGAGGGGCCGCAGACCCATGACGACGTCCGCGAGGTCGCGCTGCCCGTTGCCCTCGACGCCGGCCACGCCGACGATCTCCCCCGCCCGCACGTCGAGCGAGAGGTCCCGCAGGCGACCGCCGGTGAGTCCCTCGAGCCGAAGGACGGGCTCACCGATCTCGACCTTCGGCTTCTCGAGGCGGAACAACACGGGACGTCCGACCATCATCTCGGCGAGCTTGGCCTTCGATGTCTCGGCCGGCGTGGTCTCTCCCACGACGGCCCCCCGGCGGAGCACGGTGATCCGATCCGCGATCTCGAGCACCTCGTCCAGCTTGTGGCTGATGAAGACGATGGACTTCCCGTCGGCCCGGAGGCGGCGGAGGTTCTCGAACAGGTCGCCCGTCTCCGACGGGGTCAGGACCGCGGTCGGCTCGTCCAGGATCAGGATCTCGACGCCGCGGTAGAGGGCCTTCAGGATCTCGACGCGCTGTTCCTCGCCGACGGAGAGGTCCTCGACCGTCGCGTGCGCATCGATCTGGAACCCGTACGCGTCGGCGAGCTCCTTCACCTTCTGCTCGGACTCCTCTTGGTGGAGGATCGCGCCGCCCTCGTCGCCGAGGATCACGTTCTCGGCGACGGTGAACGGGTCCACCAGCACGAAGTGCTGGTGGACCATCCCGATCCCCCGCGCGATCGCGTCGCGCGGGGAGTGGATCCGGACCTCCTCGCCCTTGATCACGATCCGCCCCGAATCCGACGGATACATGCCATAGAGGATCCGCATCAGGGTGGACTTGCCGGCCCCGTTCTCTCCGATCAGCGCGTGCACCTCACCGGGCCGGAGCTGCAGGGAGACGTCGTCGTTCGCGACGACCCCGGGGAAGCGCTTCGTGATGCCCTCGAGCACGACGAAGGGCGGGGCGCTCCCACGCCCCGCCCCGTCGCCGTCGCTCATCGTCGTCGGTCGTCGCCGATGCCGGTTACGGCTTCTCCGGAACCTTGATCGCGCCGCTGATGATGTCCTGCCGGTACTTCTCCAGCTGATCGATGATGTCCTGGGTCATCAGCTGGGTGTTGGACTTGGAGTAGTCCAACCCCTGATGCGCCAGGTCGAAGACCTCGGGCCCGCCCTTGAACGAGCCCTGCCCGGTCTGCTGGATCGCGTTGTACACCGCCGTGTCGACCCGCTTGATCATCGACGTGAGGATCAAGGGTTTCTGGTCTGCGCTCGCCGTGAGGTACTGGTCCGAATCGACGCCGATCGCGAGCTTGTCGGCCTTCACGGCGGCGTTGAAGAGCCCCGCGCCCGACGCGCCGGCCGCGTGGTAGATGATGCAGGCGCCGTCGTCGTACATCCCGGTCGAGAGCGCCTCACCCTTCGTCGCGTCGTTGAACGCCGTGACGTCGTCACCGATGTACTGGACGAGGACCTTGATGTTCGGATTGACCTTATGGACCCCGGCCGTGTAGCCGGCCTCGAACTTCCCGATCAGCGGACCCGTCTGGCCACCGAGGAACCCCACGGTCGTGCAGTTGTTGAGCTTCGCCGCTTCCAATGCTGCGGCCGCTCCGACGAGGAACGACCCCTGCTGCTCGGTGAACGTCAGGTCGGCGACGTTCGGGATCGCATCGGCGTCGTTCGTGAGACCGCAGGCGGTTCCGCAGGTGGCGTACCCGTCGATCACCGCGAAGTTCTCGTCCGGGTAGTCCTTCGCGATCTCGTTGATGTCCGGGGAGAACGCGAAACCCACCCCGACGACCAGTTGGTATCCCGCTTCCGCGAGGTTAGTGATGTTCTCGCCGCGGTTGGAGCCCGTGGCGTTGGCCTCGAGGAACTTCGTGTTCTCGACGCAGACGACCCCGTCCTTGATGGCGTTCTGCAGGCCGGTGTACGCCGCATCGTT
>WNGO01000740.1_pt1 | contig 20269 bp, 17 predicted proteins | sample 5400511 | NCBI WGS metagenome assembly WNGO01 (sample SAMN13153380, study PRJNA577476) | soil metagenome | isolation source: 20 cm soil or saprolite under Garry oak tree replicate 2 | place: USA:California | collected 2016-06-15 | reverse complement strand
CTCACTGCCACTGCTCACGATTCTCACGTGCCATGAGCTGGGGCACTATCTCACCGCGCGTCGCTACAACCTCGACGTGTCGCCTCCGTACTTCATTCCCGTGCCGCTCGTGCCGTCGTTCATCGGAACCATGGGCGCGTTTATCCGGCTCCGCACCATGCTTTCCGACCGCCGGCAGCTGTTCGACGTGGGCGTGGCGGGTCCCATCGCCGGCTTCCTGGTGGCGCTGCCCGTCCTCGCGATCGGCCTCATCCTCAGTCACCCTCTCCCGGGGCACGGACCGTCGACGGGCCTGTTGGTGGGTATCGACCACGACACCGCTGTCCTCGGCGGTTCGCTCGTCACAGCGCTGCTCCGGTTCCTGACCCACGGCACCGCATCGGCATTGCTCGTCCACCCGGTCGCGTTCGCGGGTTGGCTCGGTATGTTCGTCACGATGCTGAACCTGCTCCCCATTTCCCAGCTCGACGGCGGGCACATCCTGTATGCCGCGCTTCCCCGCTGGCAGCAGCGCATTGCACTCGGCTTCTGGGTTCTCGTCGTCATACTCGGCTGGTTCTGGCGGGGATGGCTGTACTGGGGACTGCTCGTGCTCGTCCTGTCGCGTGGCCGCCTCGGCCATCCACCGGTGCTCGATGCACAACGGCCGCTGCCGCGATCCCGGCGTGTGCTCGCATGGGTGGCGCTCGTCCTGTTCGTGATTACGTTCGCGCCGGTGCCGTTCAAGATCTGAGGGAAGGGGGACGCGGGACGAGGGAAGAGTGGGGACTCGTCCCCCGCCCCGCTTCCCGGCTTTCGAAGTATTGCGTAAGTGGGCGACCCTTATATCTTTGCATAAACCAGCCCTAGCGGTGCGCATGCCTGGACAACAACCGGCACGCTACAACGCATCTGATTCGAACGAAGCGGTCGTCCACGATCTCCCCCCCATCCGATTCGACGGACAACTCATCGCCATTCGCCTCCAGGTACGCCGCTCCGAGGACGGGATCTTTCGGGGACGGGTTCTGTTCGGGGCCCCGGACACCGAGGCCGAGCGCTCCACGGCCGAGATCTTCTGCGCCACGTCGGAGCCGGACCTCTGGCAGGCGGTGCGGGATCTGCGGGACCACCATCTGCGCGACTTGTACCGCTCGCTGTTGTAGATGGGTAACGCGGACTCGCTCAGGAAACTCCGACACGATCTCTCGAACCCCCTCGCTGCGATTCTTGCGGAAACCCAGCTCCTCCTGCTGGCACAGGAGAAGTATGACCCGGAGACGGTGGCCAGTCTGAAGCAGATCGAAGCGCTGTCGCGGAAAATGCGCGGCATCCTCGAAGCGCTGGATAGCTGAATCGGTGAGCCGGCCCCACCGGCCGCGGTACTGTCCCCCCGCCCTGTGGTGGCGCCCGATTCGAGGGGCGTTATCCGTTCTACGGCCGACGAATGTCGGAATACGGATTACGCTTGAGATACGCCCATCCGCTCGCGAAATAGCTGATCAGGAGAATCGCCGACGCGGCGCTGACCGCGTACTTGAGAGCGGGTGCGGCATCGCTCGCCGATAGCAGGCCCTCGATCGAGCCGGCGACGGCGAGCAGGCACACCACCGCGCCGATCATCCGCACGGCGACGACGCCTTGCACCACGAGGGCGTCGCGGCGGGTAAGGTCTCCGGGCGCGATCAGCGCCCTAGCGAGACGAAAGCCTGCGCCGCCGGAGATGAAGATGGCGGTGAGCTCGAGCACCCCGTGCCCGGCGATGAACGTCGCCAGGTAACCCGCCGCTCGGTAGTTCGCGAACACGCCGAACCCGACGCCGAGCAGAAGACCGTTGTACACGAGTGACACGACGGTCAGGAGCCCCGCGAGCAAGCCGCCGGCGAACGCGCTCAAGCACACCATGACGTTGTTCGTAATGATCCACGAGGCGAGCACCGGTCGCTCTTCGTTCTCGGCCTGGGCGTAGCCGATGCCATGGGCCTGCCGCTCCGCGGCCTGTTCGGCGCGGCTCAGCATGACGGGCGGCGCGATCTCCTGGGCCAGATCGGGCTGCTCGCGGAGGATGGCGTACCCGACGGCGGCGGGGACGACGAACAGCAGGAACGCTACCAGCACGTACCGCCACGATTCGACCACCGCCGCCGGGAAGGCGCCCAGCACGTAGCGCGGCACGGCGAGACGGCGTGCGGCGGGAGCGCGGTAGAGAGCGTTGTGCCCCGCCGCGACCAGACGCTCCAGGTATGCCACCACTTCCGGGCTCACGCCGTAGGTCCGCGCCCTTGCCAGATCCGCCGTGATTTCACGGTAGCGGGCTGCGAAGCCTGGGATCTCCGCCGCGGCCAACGCCCTTAGCCCCGCGCGCTCGATTCGGCTCGCGACGCGACGAAAACCCTCCCACGCCTCCTGCTTGCGTGCGACGAAGCGCTCGGCGGTCACCGTGGTACGTCCCGCGCCGCTCGCGGCTCGGGTCGCAAAGCGACTGCGGCGCTTGCGGCGCTCGTCCTCGTAGAGCGCCACGAGGTACTCCTCGGGATCGGTGGTGCGCCGCGGCACCCGGGTCTCGAATCGCTGGGCGAGCTCGACCGTCATCCGTATCTGGACTTCGGGAGCGAGGTCGCTGAGGCGGGCGAGAAGCCGGTCCAGTAGCCGAAACTCCGCCTCGGAAAGCTCCGGCGGACCGACCTCCACCGCTTCCTCGTCGGTCCGGACGGGGGCGAGCTTCCATTCGGTCGGGTGATCACGGACCACGATCGTGCCCGCAGCGAGGTCACCGAGCCGCTTGTTGCCGCGGTGGAGCACCATTGTCAGCACGGCGGGGAGGAGCAAGGATGCGTATTCGGGACCCCGGATGAGGTTGCGCAGCGCGGCCGCCGTCAGAGTGATCGGGCGCCCGGTGTCCATCACCACCCGCAGCCCGAGCAGGATCTTGCCCGGCGTGCGGCCCCCGTTCAGCCCCTCAAACAAGACGTAGTAGCCGATCAGCGCGAAGCCCATCAGCAGGTAGATCAGCGCGCTCGCCCAGCGTCCCAGCATGCTCTCCAGCCCCAGCATCTCGGTCCCGATGTTGAGCGGGATGAGAATCGCCGAGATCAGCGCCAGGTCCGCGATCGCCGCGGCCGCGCGTGAGCCCAGCCCCGCGAGCTCGAACCGGACCTCGACGTGCTCCGGCGTTTCCACGCCGTGCTGCTGGCGCAGGTCGGGAGGAGCGGGGATGCCTGGGACTCGCGTGGGCGGAGCCACGTCCTCATCTTATGCGTATCTCTCCGGGGGAGCGAGTGGCGATGGCCGATCTCAGACCGATGGGTGTCGGGGAAGTCCTCGACGGCGCCCTCACTATCTATCGCCGTCACTTCATGACCTTTCTGGCACTCGGCATCATCTCGTTGTGGCTGCCCGTTGCGCTGTCGATCTACGTTCAGCTGGCGGGTCCGCAGCAGCACATCGGCCTCGCCCTTTGCTCGGGCCTCCTCCAATACTTTGCCGGCCTGTTGCTCACGGCAGGCGTCATCCGCGTGATCTCCGACTTCTACCTCGGTCGCGCGTCGAGCGTGGGAGAGGCCCTGGCGCTGGGCCTGCAGAAGGTGTGGCCGCTGTTCCTGGTCGGGTTGGGGAAGGTGATCCTCCTCGGTCTCATTGTGATGCTGCTCGGCGCCGTGGCGGCGATCAGCATTCCGGTACTCGCCAAGGGCGGCGCGCTTGGCGGGATGGTCGGAGTCGCCCTCCTCGTCGCCGTCGGATGGTTCGCGGTTTACGTGTCGTGCGGCTACGGTGCCACGACGCAGGTCGTCGTGCTCGAGCCGCTGCGCTCGAGCTTCGACGCCTTCGGCCGATCCTGGGATCTAACGCGCGGGCGCAAGCTCAAGGTGCTGGCCCTCGGGTTCATCGCGTTCGTGCTGGTCGGCGTGCCGTCCGCCGGTATCGGCCTCCTGGCAGGTGCGCTCCGGTTCTCGTCCACCACGTGGTCGGCGTTCCTGCTCGTCGTCGCCGCGATCCTGCCCGTCATTCTCACGCCGGTGCTGCCCTGCGTGTTCACGCTGATGTACTACGACCTCCGGGTGCGCCGGGAAGCGTTCGATTTGGAGCTGTTGAGCCAACAACTCAGCGCCGGGTGAGCCCCCCGCCGCGACCGAGGCAGCCGTGAATCCGTGGCTCGTCGCCCTCGATCAGGCCGTGCCCGCGGACTCGGTGCGGCACGCCGTCCGCGCAGTCTTCGCGCGCCCGGAATATCAATGGGGTGAACCTGGGCCCCTGCTGCGATGGCTGACGACGTGGTGGCGGTGGTTGCAGTCCGCCCTCGCGTCGCTCGATGCTGGCCACCCCGTGATGGCGCGCGCGGTCTTCTGGGGCGCCATCGTGGCGCTGCTGGCGATCGTCGCCCACTTCGGGTACGTGGCGTGGCGAATCTACCGAGCGACGGTCCGGCCGGTGTCGGCTCGAGCGGCGCCCACCGGTATGCGGCTCGAGGACGCCCGCGCCTACCTCGCGCGCGCCGACGAGCTCGCCAATGCCGGGCGCTTCAGCGAAGCGTTGGCATACCGCTTCATGGCGCTGCTCCTCCAATTGGAGCGTGCCCACGTCGTGCAAGTACACCCATCCAAAACGCCGTTCGAATATGTCGGCGAAGCGCGCCTTGACGCCGGTACGCGGCTCTCGCTCGGCGGTCTGGTGGACCAATTGTATCGCCACGTGTTCGGTGGTGAACCGTGCGACGCCCGCGCGTACGACGACTTCGGCACCGCGGCTCAGCGGTTGAGCGAGCATGTGGCGCCGGCCTGAGGTCGCGCTGGTGGCGCTCTTCGTCGCGGTCGTCAGCGTGGCGATCGTGGCCGGGCTCCGGAACACGACGGAAGGAGGCGAAGGGGGCCCGCCGTCGGCATTTCTCGCTGGCCCCGATGGCGCCAAGGCCGTCTACGAGGTGCTGCTGCGACTGGGGCGCCCCCTCGAGCGGCGCCGCACCCCGCTCTACGATCTCAATCGCGCCCACCAGCTGGCCCCGGCCCTCCTCGTCGTCCTCGATCCGCCGGACGAGCTGACGCCGGCCGAGTTGGAGCAGGTCGTTCAGTATGTCCGGTCCGGAGGCGCGGTCCTGGCCGCGGGAGATGGAGGAGGAATCACCCGCTGCACCGGTTGGGACACGATACAATCGACCTTCGAGGCATCCACGGGCGACAGCCTGTCCGTGCAGCAGCCCCTTCCGGCGTACCACCTTCCTGCCGTCACCGTGGAGCTTCGGCTGGTCGACACTACGTCCGCGACACAACGCAAAGCCAGGCGACGCCGGCTCCGCCCCGATTTGGATACCGAGACGGGATGCGGCCGCCTCGAGTTGGCGTCGCAGGATACCCTGCTCGAGACCGAGCGCGGCAAGCCTGTGGTTGTCCGGCTGCGCTACCACGGCGGCGGCGTGATCACGCTAGCGGCGGACCCCGGATACTTCCGCAACCGGGCGTGGCGCGACACGAACGTGCCGTATTTCGCGGTGCCGCTCCTGACGCCGCCGCGGGGGGAGCGGGGGCGGGTGACCCTGGACGAGTACCATCAAGGGTTCGGACGGGGCGGCTCCCTCGAGGGCGCCGTGCGCGACTGGCTGGCAAACAGCCCGGCCGGCTGGGCGCTGCTGCAACTGATGGGCGTGGGTCTCGTCGCCGTCGCCATGGCGGCTGTGCGCTTCGGCCCGGCGCAGGCGGTCATCGACCGGCGGCGGCGCTCTCCGCTGGAGCACGTCGAGGCGCTGGCGGCGAGCCTCGAGGGCGCGGGTGGAGTGGATACGACGGTCGCCCTCATCGTCGCCGGGTTGCGGCGCCGCCTCGGTCGGGCGGGCGTGCTGCGGCCGGACGAACAACAGGCGTGGCTCAGCACGCTCGAGCTGGCGTTGCCCACAGTGCGGGCGCGGGACGCCGTGCGCCGCCTGCAACAAGCCGAAACTCAACCCGGCGGCCCGGAGCGCGCGCTCGCGGCCGCCCAAGCCCTGGAGGACGTGTGGGAGGAGCTTCGCCCGCCGGCGACGCGCGCCGGATCCTAGACGCGCTCGATGCCGTTGTGCTGGGCCAACAGGCAGCGACCCGTGAGGCGCTGGTGTGCCTGCTCGCCCGTGGCCACGTCCTGCTCGAAGGGGTGCCAGGGACGGCCAAGACCCTGCTCGTTCGAACCCTGGCGCTCGCGCTCGACGTCAAGTTCCAGCGCATCCAGTTCACGCCCGACCTGATGCCCGCCGACATCACCGGGGTGTCCCTCTTGACGGGGACCCGGGAATTCGCATTCCGGCCCGGTCCGATTTTCGCCGACCTCGTGCTGGCGGACGAGATCAACCGCGCGCCGGCCAAGACCCAGGCCGCGCTGCTGGAAGCGATGCAGGAGCGCACGATCACCGTAGACGGCACCGGTCACCCACTCTCGGCGACCTTCACCGTGTTTGCGACCCAGAATCCCGTAGAGTTCGAGGGGACTTACCCCCTACCCGAAGCCGAGCTCGATCGGTTCATGACGAAGGTGACCGTGGGGTACCCCGACGCGATGCACGAGGAGGGGATCCTGACGCGCACGGTGGCCGGGTTCGAAGCGGATCGCCCCGGGACGTACGGGGTCACCCGCATGACGGACGCAGCCGGCCTCGAGCGTCTGCGGGCCGCGGTCGAGGCGGTGCGAGTCGAGCCCCAGATCACCGCGTACATCACGGGCATCGTCCGCGCCACGCGAGTCGCGGCGTCCCTCACCCTGGGCGGGAGCCCGCGAGCCGGCGTGTCCCTCCTCAAGGCCGCCCGCGCTGCCGCGTTCCTCGACGGACGCGACTACGTGATTCCCGACGACGTGAAGCGGCTTGCTCCGGCGGTGCTGCGTCACCGCGTGAGCGTCGCACCGGAGCTCGAACTCGAGGGCGTCACCGCGGATGTCGCGCTGAAGGCAATCCTCGATAAGACCGACGTTCCCACCGCGTGACGCTCGTTCAGGTGCTCGGGCTTGGAGCCGCGGTGGCCGGCTTCTGCATGGCGTGGTACCTCGTCGCCGCACGTGCCGGAGTCCTGTGGACCCGGCGCGCGCTGGGGGCCGGCGCCGCGGTCTCCGGGCTTGGCCTGCTCGGCCTTCGGTTCCCGTGGGCATTGGACGTCATGCTGGCGGTCGATGTGGCCCTCGTCGCGCTGGTTTGGCTCGACGCCGCGCTGGCCGTGCGACTCGCCGACGTTGGGAAGGGGACGGTTAGGGCGGGGCTCCGGGTCGTCCGCGATGCACCGCCGGCATTTTCGGTGGGGCGGGGAGGAGATGTGTCGTACCGGTGGATGAACTCGAGTGCTCGACGGGCGCGGCTGCTGGTGCGTGAGGTGCGTCCCAACTTGCTCGGGGGGATCCAGCCGCGGCGCTCGCTCATCGTACCGCCGCACGGCGAAGCGCGCGAGACGGTCACCGTGCGGCCGCTGCGCCGCGGCCGCGAGCTGGGGGGCGGGGGGCCAGTCGGGTTCGCGGTGGACTCAGCGGGGCCGCTCGGGCTGGGCCGCCGCCGCGGAGCGATCGCGCTGCCATGGGACGTCGCGGTGTACCCACCGCTCGTGACGGTGCGGCTGCGCGCGTCCGTTGCACGAGCGCAGCGACGCCATGAGCAGGGGAGGGCGCCCCTGCGCCGCTTGGGCGAAGGCCGGTTGTTCGAATCGCTGCGCGAGTGGGTGCCGGGGGACGATCTGCGGCACATCGACTGGAAGGCGACCGCGCGGCGCGGTAAGGTCATCACGCGCCAGTACGAGGCGGAGCGCCGGCAGCACGTCATGCTGTTGCTGGATCTCGGACGGCTCCTCACCGCGGAAGCGGCGGGCGTGTCGCGACTGGAGCATGTGGTGCAAGCCGGGCTCGAGCTGGCCTACACCGCCGTACAGCACGACGACAATGTCGGCGTGATGGCGTTCGCCGACGGGGTGCAACATTACGTGGTTCCGCAGCGCGGCCGGCTGGCGCTGAGACGCGTGCTCGACGTGCTGGCCCAGGTGCAACCCAAACTCGTAGAACCGGACTATCCGGGCGCCTTCCGTTACCTGGCGGCGCGCAACCGCAAGCGCGCGCTCACGGTGCTGTTCACGGATGTCATCGACCGGTTTGCATCGGACGCCCTCGTGGCGAACGTCGCCTCGCTTCGGCCTCGCCATCTCCCGCTCGCGGTCACGCTCCAGAACCCTGAGCTCAACCAGGTCGCGACACTCCGACCCGCCACGGCGTCCGACGCCTTCCGTAAAGCGGCGGCGGAAGAGCTGCTCCGTGCCCGCGACGAAGCGCTCGGGCACATGCGGCGCAGCGGTGTGCTGGTGCTCGATGTCCTGCCCGCACGGGCGGCCGAAGGCGTGGTGGCGCAGTACCTCGAGCTGAAGCGCCGCGGGCGATTGTGACCGGCGCCATCGTGGACCGGCTGGACGGGCTGTTATAGATTGGGCCCAACTCGGCTGGACACTTGCACATGCGGGTCGGTCGCGGCGCCGTCTTGGCGATGCTGTTCAGTTCTGCAACCATCGCGATGTGCGTGTATCCCACCGAGCACGATGCGTCGGTCCATGTGAGCGTCACGCCGGTTCGCATCCTGCTCCGCGGCACCGACACCATTGCCACAGCGCAGGCGTGGCAGATCCGGGGGCCGGCAGACTCGCAGCCGATTCCCAATGTCGTATTCCTCTGGTCGAGCAGCGACCCGAGTGTCGCCACCGTCGACGCACACGGGCGCATCACCGGTGTCAAGTCCGGGACCGTCGTGATTACCGTCGCCGCCGCCAACTTCGACGAGCGGGCCGTCGTCGGGGCCGACACGGTGCGAGTTTCGGCGCCCCTCGAGATCGACAGCATCCGCCCGCAGACGGTACGGTTCGGCGAGACCATCACCGTCTACGGTGTCGGCGTCGACTCGATCTTCCAGGCGAGCCTTGCGTCCGCGGTGCTCGTTCCCAACCCCGTTGCGCGTGGTCGGGACGCAACCGGATACGCCTACAGCACCTACTGGGTCCCACCGCCGGCCCACCGTGACTCGCTCTTCTACATCGGCAACGGGGTCTTCGGGTTTTCGAACGACACCGTTCGCGTGATCCAGCGCGACCTGTACGAACCTGACGACGTCACGCCCGCGATGCTCAATCTGGACGGGCCGCGCCCGTTTCCGGGAACGGCATTCGCCGCCGTTCTCTTCACCAATCCCGCGCTCGCCTTCGAGGTCCTGCCGCGCGACTCCGTGCTCGGCGTCGATTGGTATCGCCTCGGGCAAACGAATCCGCGGGACCTCACGGTGATCATCAGTGGGTCCGAGGTGAAGGGCACGTTCGCCGGCTTCGTGAGCAACGCAGTCGACGGGCCGAGCTCGTGGACCGTCGGCCCGGGCTCGCACAATTGTCGAGGGAAAAAGTTCTCCCCCAAGGAGGCCGTGGGCGACTCGACCGTCATTGCCCTGGCTGGCCAGCCGGCAGGGAGCCTCGATGCGATCGCCCTGTATTCCCAGCCGGGGCGGTACGGATTGACGGTCGTGGAAGGTTACCTGACGAGCAATCGCTTCGACGCGCGCATCGTCAAGGACGCTCACGAGGAAGACGACTACTGCGACGCGCCGGGCGCGCAGGTCACCGAGGCGCTCCCGTTCCAGGCGACCCTCACGATCGACAACCCGCACGACGTCGACTGGATCAAGTTTCATCTGCCGGCCGCGCAGCCTGTTCGTATTCGCACCGCGGCCCTGCCGGCCGTGGCGTTACAGGACTCGAGCGACATCGACGTCTATCTGCTGCACGACAACGGCGCGGGAAATCCACCCGACTCGCTCGGCGCGTACGCCCACGCTGGCTCGACCATCGACACGACGTTCGGTTTCCCGATCGCCCTGGCGGCCGGTGACTACTACGCCGTCGTCGTGGATTTCGCGGGCGTGCCGACGCCCTACGCCATCTGCATCGGCAACTGCGCCTCGTTTCCGGCCCCTCCCACGCCGGTGAGCCCAGCTGAGGTTCAGACCGCTGAGCGTCGTCGCACGGCGCTGGAGGCGACCGCCCGGCGCTTCGAAGAACGGCACCCCCAATGACCAACGGCGTGCTCGAGTGCTTCCGTTGCCACACGCCGATCCCGGAGAACAGCCGATTCTGTCTGTCGTGCGGGGCGGATGTCTCGGGCGGGGACGGGCCGACCAGCACGAGCAGCAGCGACGTGGTGCAGGAGCGCCTGCGGCGCGTGCTCGAGGGCAAGTACCGCATCGAGCGCCTCCTCGGGAAGGGCGGGATGGGGGCCGTGTTCCTGGCGCACGATCTCACGCTGGAGCGCGCAGTCGCGATCAAGGTGCTGCTGCCGCCCGACGTCGCGCAGGACGAACAGCTCGTCCGTCGCTTCCAGCAAGAAGCCAAGACGGCGGCCAAGCTCGACCATCCGAACATCATCCCCATCTACCGGGTCGAGAGCGAGGGTGGCCTCAACTACTTCGTGATGAAATACATCTCGGGGAGCTCGCTCGAGGACGTGCTCGAGAAGCACCAGCCCCTGTCCGTGCCCGACATCCAGCGCATCCTCTGGGAGGCGGCATGCGCCCTGGGTCATGCGCACCAGCGGGGCGTGGTGCACCGGGATGTGAAGCCCGCGAACATCATGTTCGACCACGAGGGCCGGGTGATGCTCACCGATTTCGGGATTTCCAAGGCGCTCCAGGCAGCGACGGGCTTCACGGCCACCGGGATGATCATCGGCACGCCGCACTACATGGCGCCGGAGCAGGGTAAAGGCGCGCCGGTGGACGGCCGCGCCGACCAGTACTCCCTCGGCGTGGTCGGCTATCGTATGATCACCGGCGAGCTGCCCTTCGGCGGCGACTCGGTCCACACGATCATCTACAAGCACATCTACGAGGAGCCGCCGCTGGTGAACACCAAGCGGCCGGGCACTCCCGGCTCCCTCAGCGCCGCCATCGCACGGTCCCTCTCCAAGGAGCCGGAGCTGCGCTTCCCCTCGATGGAGGACTTCGCGACCGGCGTCTGGCCCGAGCAGCCCGTGGCGTCACCCACCAAGGGCCGCGCCGCGTCTCCCTCTCGGTCGCGTCTCAAAACCACCGCCGACGCGCCCACGGAGATCACGGGGAGGCCTCCGCCCGCCTCCCCCCCCCCCGCCCACCACTCCCTTGTCTGGGGCAAAAGTGCGGCCGGCACGGCGGTCTCGAGCTCCCGTTGTAATCGGGCTCGTGGTCCTTGCCGCAGGCGTCGGGGGATACGTCCTGTTGAGGCCCGAACGGAGCGGGGAGCAGGGAGCGGTTCCCTCCGTGAGCCCCCCTGCTCCATCGGTCGATACGGTTCGGATTCAGGATACCGTGCGAGTCCCGGTCCAGGCGACCGCGCAGTCGAACCGGCGCACGGAACGGGCCAAGCCGCGCCAGGCAACGCCCGCGGCGGACGTTCGAGGCTTTCTCACGATCGCGTCCGACCCTTTCGGTCAGGTGTACATCGACGGCGTCGACGCCGGGCAGACCCCGGTGGTCGAGTACCCCGTCAGGCCCGGCCGTCACACGATCCGGATCGAGCACGCCGGGTTCAAGACAGTGGCCGAAACGGTGCAGGTGGACGGGAGCAACACGGTTCGCAAGCGCTACACGCTGCTTCCCGAGTGAGCCGCCCGAGCCGCCGTCTCGACGCCCTCGCGGTGCTCGCGGCCCTTGCGATGCCGGCGGTCGCGGACGCGCAGGGTGTTCAGAACGCGACGTTGCGACGCGCGCAGCAGGCCTACGACAACCTCGAATACCGCCAGGTGCTGTCGCTCGCGCAGGGAGCGCTGCGCGAGCGGCTGACGGGCGTCGAGCGCGCGCGAGCGTACGAGCTGCTGGGATTCTCCTACGCCGCCCTGGACTCGATCCTCAAGGCAGTCGACGCCTTCAAGCAGGTCGTCCTGCTCGACCCCGAGCGACAGCTCGATGCCAACCGGGTCTCACCCAAGGCATACAGCGCATTCGACGTGGCGCTGCGTCAGGTGCTCCTGGTACGCCAGCTCCGGGTGGACAGTAGCAGCTTCGTGGGTGGACGAGGTGGCGTGCCGATCCGGTTCACGGTAACGCAGCCGGGGCGTGTAGTCACGCGGGCGATCGGAGGCTCCGGCGCCGGAAGCTTCCTGGTCGACTCCGGCGCGTGGAGCGGTCAGGTGAACCTGAGTTGGCCCGCTCGCATGCCCAACGGCGATCCGGTGCCGGCGGGGACGTACACGGTGGTCGTCGACGCGCGGCTGGGGCAGAACACGTTCTCAGCATCGCAGCCCGTGCGCGTGAGTCACGGGACCGTTGACACGCTCCCGTTCCTCATGAGCCTGCCTGGCTACCAGTACCTCCCCGAGACGGAAGTCCCACCGCAGAGCTGGCGTCCCTTGGGGCTCGCTTTCCTTTATACGGGTGGCGCGCTCGTGGGGACGGTGGGGCTCGAGAGCTCGACCCTCGGCTCGAGTTCCAAGCGTGAGCTCGCCGTCGTGGGGGGCGCGACACTGGTCACCGGGCTGGTGATGACGTTGCGCAAGCCCGCACCCCGGCCGGCCGCGGCGAACATCCTGTACAACCGGCTGTTGCGTGACCAGATCGCGCGCCGTAACCAGGATATCGCGAAGGAGAACGTGACCCGGCGCCAGCAGGTCCAGATCACCCTGGTCCCGCTGCCCAAGCCCGGTACCGGGGGGACCCGGTGAGAGCGAAGGGCGTCGGCGTCGTGCTGCTCGTGGCCGCCACGCAGGTCGCCGCGGCGCAAACGGCCACGCTGAGTATCGGACCACAGGTCGCGCTCGCGAGCTATGACGAAACCGCGTCCGGTCTCAGCTATCAGGGGACCGGGTTCGGCGGCGTGGTCGCCGGACGGTACGGGAGGTTCTCCGCAGAGGGGACGGTGGTGCGGGTGCAGCTCGATCCGACATCGGGGAGTACGGCCACGGCGGGCTTCACCTCTACGGAGGTGGACGCCTGGGTCGGGTATGACCTCGCCAGTTACGCGAGCGTCGAGGTCGGCCTCGCCCACCGCAGTGCCGATCCCGAGCTCGATGGGCAGTCCATGGGGGCGGTGCGCGTGGGCGCGCGGTCGTTTCACGAGCTGGGGCCGGGCGCGACCGTCCTGTTCCGCGCGAACTACCTCGCCGCGCCGCAGTTCTCAGGCGGTGGTCACGCCTCGTTCTCGCTCGATCTAGGGCTTGGCCTCGACGTGCGGCTGGCGGGCCGCGTGCACGGGACTGCCGCGTACACCTTTCAGCGAATCGACCGGAGGACGAACCCCGGCGGCACCGGGGACGTCGACGCGCCGATCCAGGAGACCGTCGCGCGCGTGGGGGTGAGTCTCGCGTTCTAGTGCACGCCGGTCGGGCCCGACCGCGTAGTGTCGCCGCAGCGACAAGCCTGCCAGCCAATTCGCCTTGACAGCATCCGCACCGCCTCGCACAATCCTGTTGCGTGTGCGCAGCGCACGCGGCGCGATACCCTAACGGAGGTAGGGGCAAATGCTGGAGCGTCTCGACAGACTGGCCGCAGGACGGTGGGCGCGCCTGCGCGATGATATGCGGCGGTGCCGCTTGCGCCGCGGGGCGTGGTATCCCGTGCTGAGCCTCGGGGCGGACGAGGCGGTCGTCGTCGTGCGGCACGAATCGGTGATCTTGCCCCAGGTCTACCTCGATATCGTCACCACCCGCCCGGACAAGTGGACGGTGATCTCGGCGGAGCGCTACGCCGTCTGCCCCAACTGCGCCCAGCGTGTAGCCCTGGGCACGCCGCCGGAGCGGATGCGCTGCGCGCGGTGCAGCGGCGTGTTCGAGTTCGAGCCTCAGCCCGAGTACAGCGCGCCCTGAGCTTCGCGACTGGCGCGGTGCCGCGCTGACGCATCACAGCCCGACCGCGGCTCGGACCGGCGATCGGGCTTTCCATTTCTATTGATTCCTTTTCTATTGATTCCCTCGTCTTCTATTGATTCCTTCGTCGCAGGAGCGTTCTGATGGCATTCGCTTCCCGCTCCCTTCGCGTGACGTGTCTCGCCTTGCTCGTGGCGCTCTGCGGCGCGTGTCGCCAGCGCCCACCCACGCCGCCATCGAAACCTCCCGTCGATCCGGGCGGCCCCAACGCCGCAACGGGCTTCGACAACCTGAGCAACGGCGTCGTGACCGACGCGACACATCGAGAGGATTTGGCGGCGTTTGACGACGTCGAGCAAATCGCCGACGGTTTGGGTCCGCTCTACAACGCGCAATCGTGCCGCGAGTGCCACCAGCACCCCGTTTCCGGCGGTCCCAGCCAGGTCACGGAGCTGCGGGTAGGACACAACGGTCCCGGCGGTCGATTCGTGAATCCCGACATCCCGATCGGCCGCGGCACGACGGTGGTCAACGACCGGACCCTGGTGAACGACCGCGCGATCTGCCCGAATGCGCAGCTCCCGGACTCCGAGATCCAGGAGCGGGTCCCGGACGGGGAGAGGATCCGCACGACCCGGATCTCGCTCAACCTGCTGGGCGACGGATTCGTCGAAGCCGTGGACGATACGACCCTCGAGCGGATCGGGCGCGCGCAATGTCGCCGGACCAACGGCAAGATCTGCGGCCAGGCCCTCCGGGTCCCGATCGTGGAGGCGCCCGGCGCGACGCGGGTCGGACGCTTCGGCTGGAAGAACCAGCACGCCAGCCTGTTGTCGTTCTCGGGCGATGCCTATCTGAACGAGATGGGGATCACCAGTCGGCTGTTCCCGGATGAGGTGACCGCCATCTGCAACACCGCGAGCGAGCCGAACGACGAGGCCGATTCCACCGGTCTGGACGACATCGCTCGCTTCGCCCGGTTCATGCGCGCCACCAAGGCGCCGGGGCGCGACACCATTCTCGCCAAGTCTCCCCGGGCGGTCCGCGGCTCCGGCCTGTTCGAGTCGATCGGATGCGCGATCTGCCATGTGCGCACCCTGGTCACCGCCCCGGCCGGCACGGTGATCAATGGCGGCACGGATACGGTCCCGCCCGCGCTCGGCGCGAAGACATTTCATCCTTTCGGGGACTTCCTGCTGCACAATGTGGGCACCGGCGACGGCATCGTCATGACGCTGCAGGAGCACTACGGAAGGCGGGCCATGCAGGTCACGTGGAGAAACTTTTCTCGTACCGAATACGGCAACACGCAGAACAAGATGCGGACGGCCCCGCTGTGGGGCGTGCGGTTGCGACCTCGCCTGATGCACGACGCGGCGTCGCTGACGCTCCGGGACGCAGTCGTGCGGCATCGCGGGGAGGCAAAGGCCGTCACCGATCGGTTTCTCCGACTCAGCGCGGGCGAGCAGCAGGCGATCATCGAGTTCCTGAAATCGCTTTGAACACCGGAGCGCGGCTCATGAGAGACTTCATCGGTGGCGTGCTGGGGAAGTGGCTGCCCAAGCCGTAGGGAATGCGCCAGCCGCGATTCGAACGCGGGACCTTCGGCTCCGGAGGCCGACGCTCTATCCAGCTGAGCTACTGGCGCGAACTGCAGGTGCTGGGTGTTAGGTGCCGGGTGTCAGGGCAGCGCCATCGCTCTCCCTGGCACCTAGCACCCGGCACCTGGCACCTGCCTTTGAATCAGTCGGGGCGAGTGGATTTGAACCACCGACCTCCTGGTCCCGAACCAGGCGCGCTAACCGGGCTGCGCTACGCCCCGAGTGCGCCCAGGAGGACTCGAACCCCCAGCCTCTTGATCCGTAGTCAAGCGCTCTATCCAGTTGAGCTATGGGCGCGATGGGCGGTACTAGACTCGAACTAGTGACCTCCACGATGTCAACGTGGCGCTCTAACCAACTGAGCTAACCGCCCCTGTAGAACGCGGAACGCGGAACGCGGAAGTGGGAACGCGGAACAGGGAATGTGTGACGCCTGTTCCGCATTCCACGTTCCGCGTTCAAGTAGCGGGGGTGGGATTTGAACCCACGACCTCCGGGTTATGAGCCCGGCGAGCTACCAGACTGCTCCACCCCGCGTCGGTTATTCGTCTTTCCGTCCCCAGAGCGGGAAACGGGACTCGAACCCGCGACCCCAACCTTGGCAAGGTTGTGCTCTACCAACTGAGCTATTCCCGCGCGTGCGCTGCAATTTAACCGCTCAGTGGGCCCGCCCACCATCCCGCCCAATCTCCCCGACCTCCCCGACCCTCCCCCAACCTCCCTAACCTTCCCGTCCTGCTTTCCGATGGAGGCGAGGGGGATCGAACCCCTGACCTCGTGAATGCCATTCACGCGCTCTCCCAACTGAGCTACGCCCCCGTTATATTGGGCCCCCGTTGTTATGGGCTCCGCAAAACGCGTTCCGGCGGGAACACGGCATCTTATCGGGACGTTGTAGCGGTGTCAAGCGTTTTTGCGCCCTCACGCGAACTTTTCGGCCTGTATCCGGTATCAAACGGTGATCCGGGACGATAGTCATGGCAAAGCACATCCGACGGAAGAAGACCATCTCCCCCGCCAGGGCGAAGCCCCGCGAGGCGGCGCGGCCCGCGCCGGCAAGCGCGGTCGCGACCGCCGAGCCTAAGGCGAAGCCCGCCAAGAAGCGCGGGCGGCGGCGGGGTCTGCTGTCCGGCCTGGCGACGCACGAGCACGAGCGCGACATCCTCGATCAGTATCTGCACGAGGTGTCGAAGACGCCGCTCCTCACGCAGAAGGAGGAGATCGCGCTGGCTCGCAAGGTTCGGGCTGGCGATCAGGAGTCGATGCAGGAGCTCGTGAAGCGCAACCTGCGGTTCGTGATCTCGGTCGCCAAGAAGTACCAGAACCGTGGGCTGCCGCTCACCGACCTGATCGGCGAGGGGAACGTCGGGCTGCTCACCGCCGCCCGGAAGTTCGACCCGGACCAGGGCGTGAAGTTCATCTCCTATGCGGTGTGGTGGATCCGGCAGGCGATCCTCGCCGCGCTGGCCCGTCAGGGCCGCACCGTGCGGGTGCCGTTGAACCGCACGGCCGATCTGTCGCGCATCGTGCGGACGGCCGAGTTCCTGCGGCAGACGCTGCGGCGCGAGCCCACGCCCGAGGAGATCTCCGACGCCACCAAGCTGTCGCTCGAGGTGGTGCAGTCGCTCGCCGCGCTCAACACCGGCGACGTGCGGCTCGATGCCCCGCTCGATCCCGACGGCGACCGCTCGTTGATCGAGCGGTTCATCGCCGAAGATCTGCCCGACACGGAAGATCAGGCGATGGATCGGTTCCTGTCGGACGAGATTGAGCAGGCGCTCAACACGTTGCAGCGGCGCGACGCCAAGGTGTTGCGGCTGTACTTCGGCCTGGATGGCGGCCGGGAGCACACCCTCGAGGAAATCGGCGGTATGCTCGGCGTGACGCGTGAGCGGGTGCGGCAGTTGCGGGACCGGGCGTTGAAGCGGCTGCGCGATGGCGACGTGGGGAAGGCTCTCGCGAGCTTTGCTGCGTAAGGCGTTACACGTTCCACGTTACATGTTGCACGAGGGCCGGCGCGAACCGCCGGCCTTCTTCGTTGTCGGCGCCGTGGTGGAACGTGCAACGTGTAACATGCAACGTTAAGTTAGCCCCGTGATCGAATCGGTCGGCCGAAGAGCCGTCGCCGGCATCCGGGCCGTCGGCCGCTTCGGCCATTTCATGGGGGACCTGGCCCGCGCCGTTCCCGACGTCGCCGTATGGGGGCGGCTCACGGTGATCCAGCTGCGACGCGTCGGCGTCGACTCCCTTCCGGTGGCGCTCTTCATCGCCGCCTTCACGGGCGTCGTGCTGGCGCTCCAGGCGTCCTACACGTTCCGCAACACGGTCCCGCTCTATTTCGTGGGTACCCTCGTCGGCAAGACGATGATGCTCGAGCTGGGCCCCGTTCTCGCCGGGCTAGCGCTGGCGGGACGCGTCGGCGCGAGCATGGCGGCCGAGCTCGGCACCATGAAGGTCACCGAGCAGGTGGACGCGCTCGAGACGCTCGCCTACGACCCGCAGAGCTTCCTGGTCCTGCCTCGCGTCCTCGCCGGCACGGCCATGTTTCCCGTCATCGTCTCCCTGGCGATCCTGACGGGGATCGTCACGGGATGGATCGCGAGCCTGGTGCTGCTCGACCTCTCGACCCAGGAATTCATCAAGGGCCTCAAGCTGTTCTACCGGTTCAAGGATACGTGGTTCGGCCTCTTCAAAAGCGCCACCTTCGGGTTCACCATCACGCTCGTCGGATGTGTGGTGGGACTCGGCACGCGCGGCGGCGCCGAGGGAGTGGGCCTCAGCACGACGCGCGCGGTAGTCTATTCGGCCGTGCTGCTGCTGGTGCTCGACGCGTTCTGGGCGCTGGTGTTGCTGCGGTGATCCAATTCCAGGACCTCCGCAAGAGCTTCGGTTCAAAGGCCGTACTCACCGGCTTCACGCTCACCGTGCCGGATGGGGAGACCGTCGTCATCATCGGCTATTCGGGCACGGGCAAGAGCGTGGCGTTGAAGCACGTCGTGGGCTTGTTGCAGCCCGATGCCGGGGACGTCATCGTAGACGGCCGCGCGGTGTCGGCCCTCGAGCGCGACGCCCTGATGGGGCTGCGACGCGACATCGGGTTCGTGTTCCAGTTCGCCGCGCTGTTCGACTCGATGACCGTGTTCGACAACGTGGCGCTGGGGCTCCGGCGGCGCGACCTCGCGGACGACGAGATCACCGAGCGTGTGGGCGAGGCGCTGGCGGTCGTGGACCTGACGGGTGCGGAAGCGAAGTACCCGGCGGAGCTGTCGGGCGGCATGCGCAAGCGCGTCGGCATCGCTCGCGCCATCGCCTTGCGGCCCCGCTACCTGCTGTACGACGAGCCCACGACCGGGCTCGACCCGGTGACCTCGGCCGTGATCGATCAGCTCATGGTGCGGACCCGCCAGCACCTCGGCGTGACCGGCCTGGTGGTGACGCATGACATGCGGAGCGCCTATACCGTCGGCGATCGCATCGCCATGTTGTACGAGGGAAAGGTACGGCAGGTAGGCACGGTGGAGCAGATCCAGCAGACGGAGGATCCCGTGGTCCGGCAGTTCATCGAGGGGCGCCCTGCGTGAAGCGCGAGAACGAGTTCGCGGTCGGCGTGGTGGTGATCGCGGCCTTCGTCGTCGTCGTCGCCGGCGCCCTGTGGCTGTCGGGCGCGCACCTCGGCCGAACGGAGGCGGTCTACACCGCCCGCTTCCGCACCGTGGGGGGCTTAGGCGTGGGCGATCCGGTGGTGCTGCGCGGCGTGCGCGTCGGCCGGGTGGAGGGTATCCGGCTCGCCAGCGGGAACTGGGTCGAGGCCGACCTCAAGATCTACGCCGGCACCCAGCCGCCCCCCAGGCCTGCCGTGATCGCCGCGTCGGCGTCCCTGTTCGGTGAATGGGCGGCATCACTCGTGCCCCTCGAACAGCTCCCCAACGATCCCAACATCAGGCAGGCGATCGCCGAAGCCCAGGCCGCGGGTGGCCGAACGTGGCCCGGCGCCACACTCCCCGACATCGGCCAGCTCACCGCCCAGGCGAGCCGCATTGCGACCGACATCGCGACCGTGTCGAGCCGCATCCAGACCGCCTTCGACTCCGAGGCGGTGAACGAGCTCCGTCGCTCGATCAAGGATTTCGGTCGCATCGCGGACCGGCTGGTTCAGGTCACGAACGAACAGGCCGACGTGATCGGGTCGGTGGGGACCAACCTGCGTCAGGGCTCCGACGTTCTCGCCAAGGCGGCGACGCAGGTGCAGGCCACGCTCGGCCGCGTGGACACCGCGACCAATCAGGGCCAGTTAGCCTCCATTCTCAACAACTCGGCGGAAGCGAGCGCGAACATGCGCGCGGCGTCGCAGGACGTTCGCGATCTGCTCGACGCCGCCCACAAGAACCAGGAAAGCTTCGTGCGCGTGCTGGTCTCGGCGGACAGCGTGATGTCGCGCATCGCGAATCGCAGCGGTACGCTGGGCCTCCTCGTGTCGGACTCGACGTTGTACCGTGAAACCACGCTCACCATGATCCAGCTCCGGCAACTCCTGTCCGACATCCAGGCGAACCCGCGGAAGTATTTCTCGTTCAGTGTATTCTGAGACAATGCGGGTTTCCCCATTGCGGATTGCGGATTGGGGATTGCGGATTGGCAGCGCTTGCGTCGAGGGGCACGCCACCAACAATCCCCAATCCGAAATCCGCAATCCGCAATTGTCGCGCGTCCCATGACCCGCAAGCAGCGCCGCCCCCGCGCTCAGCGCGAGACCTCTGCGGGCGGCGTCGTGTTCCGCCGCAACTCATCCGGCGTCGAGCCACGCTTTCTCCTGATCCGCGACTCCTATCGCAACTGGGGCTTCCCCAAGGGCCACCTGAAAGCCGGCGAGCCTCCGGCTGAAGCGGCGCAGCGGGAGG
>WNGO01000739.1_pt1 | contig 20270 bp, 15 predicted proteins | sample 5400511 | NCBI WGS metagenome assembly WNGO01 (sample SAMN13153380, study PRJNA577476) | soil metagenome | isolation source: 20 cm soil or saprolite under Garry oak tree replicate 2 | place: USA:California | collected 2016-06-15 | reverse complement strand
GAACACCTTCACCGTCGCCGTCGCCGTCCCCGCTCCGCCGACCAACCTCTCACCTCCGACGATCTCCGGGACGGCTGCTGTCGGCGAGACGCTCGCCGCTGATCAGGGCACATGGTCCGGCGCGCCCGCGCCCACGTACTCCTACCAGTGGCGTCGCTGCGACTCCGGCGGTGAGAATTGCGTCGACATCGCCGGTGCCACCGGCCAGAGTTATGCCGTGGCGGAGGCTGATGCCGACGCCACCATTCGCGTCTCGGTCACGGCTGTCAACGACGCCGGGTCGGCCACCGCCACGTCGGACCAGACGGCCGTCGTCGTCGGGCAGCCCACGAACACGTCGTTGCCGATCATCTCGGGGACGCTCAAGGAGGGGCGGACACTAACGAGCGCTCCGGGCACGTGGAGCGGGACGCAGCCGATCAGCTATGCCTACCAGTGGAATAGCTGCGAGGACGACGGAGACTGCGGCGCGATCCCCGGCGCGACGAGCATGACGTACACGCTCACCTCCGCGGAGGCAGGGTTGCGAGTCAGCCTGAGCGTGACGGCGTCGAACTCAGTTGGCTCGCAGACGGCGACGTCGGCGATGACGGAGTCGGTTCAAGCTGTCTCGCCCGACAATACGGACGCTCCGACAATCGCCGGCACCGCCCAAAAGGGTCAGACACTTGCTGCTTCTCCCGGCACATGGGGCGGGACGGCACCGATCTCCTACGCCTATTCGTGGCGGCGCTGCGACTCGACCGGCGCGGGCTGTGTCGCGATCTCCGGTGCGAGCGGCGGGAGCTACTCGCTCACGGTCAGCGACATCGGCTCGACGATCCGCGTCCAAGTGACGGCGTCGAACACCGCGGGAAGCAGTAGCGCGCTCGCCGACGCCACCGCTCCCGTCGCCGGCGTTTATCGCAGCGACGTCATGGCGGACAACCCCGTCGCGTACTGGCGGCTCGCCGAGACGAGCGGGACGACAGCAGCGGACGAGACCGCGAACCACGATTCGGGTACCTATATGAATGGGATCACGCTAGGGGCACCCGGTGCGCTCGTGGGTGATTCGAATGCGGCGCCGAGATTCGACGGCGTCGACGACGATGTCAGCATGGGCAACCCGGCGAGCGGGATCTTCAAATTCGGGACATCGAACTTCACCGTCGAGACTTGGATCAAGACGGTGCAGGGCATACAACTGACCGCCGACATGGCGATCGTCGCCAAGCAGTCACCGATTACCTCCAACCCTTCGTGGGAGCTGACGCTCACCGACGACACCTCCTTCGTCGGACGGATCCGAGCGAAGCTCAACGACAGCACTGGGACAACCCTGAAGGCATACTCTGGAGTACGCGTCGACGACGGCAAGTGGCACTACATCGTTGCGACTTTCGACCGCGCGAACGGGATCACCGTCTCCGTCGACGCCGCCCCGAGGTTCACCGCGGGCGCGACGACCGGGGACGTGAACAACAACACGCCCCTGCTGATCGGCCAGGAAGGGCGCATCTACCCGTACTTCAAAGGGCAGATCGACGAAGTCGCCCTGTATCGAGGCCTACTCTCGAGCGCGCGCATCACATCGCACTACGAGAACGGGGCCGCGGTTCAGACGAGCCCGCCGACGAGCACGGCGCCCCCGACCATCAGCGGAATCGCGGAGAACGGCTACCTGCTCACCGCCTCGCCGGGAAGCTGGACCGGGACGCAGCCGATCAGCTACGTATACCAATGGCAGCGCTGTGACTCGTCGGGCGCCAACTGCGCCAACATCCAAGGCTCGATCAAGCCGAGCTACACGCTCACCGGCGGCGACGTCGGCTCCACGCTACGCGTCACCGTGACGGCTCTCAACCCCGGCGGCTCGACGTTGGCGACCTCGTCCCCGACGGCTGTCGTCGCCGATGCGTCGCCAGACCCGGTCATCGCCGCCGCCGGCGACATCGCGTGCCGGTCGAATCCGGTCATGTCGGGGACGACCTGCCACTACGGTCTGACCTCGAATCTGATCGTGGCCGACTCTCGGATCACCGACGTTCTCGCGCTCGGCGACGATCAATACGACTGTGGCGACTACCAGTTCTTCGTCAACTTCTTCGGCCCGACGTGGGGGAGCATCCTGGCCAAGTTCCGTCCGATTCCGGGTAACCACGAGTACCTGACGTATGCGCCGCAGAATCCGGACGGAAGCCAGCCTCCAGGGACGCTTGATTCGTGCGACCCGGCGACGACGGTGCCGGCCGCCGGTTACTTCGACTACTGGAACGGAATCGGCGGCGACACCGGCCGGGCCGGAGATCGCGACAAGGGCTACTACAGCTACGACGTCGGTAGTTGGCACCTGATCGCGCTCAACACGGAGTGTTACGCGCTCGGCGGCTGCGACGCAGGTTCGCCGGAGGAGACGTGGCTGAGGGCGGACCTGGCCGCGCATCCGAACGCGTGCACACTGGCGTACTGGCACGAGCCCCGCTTCTCCTCGGGCGCCGTCGGCAACAATCCGTACGTCTCAGCGCTCTGGCAGGACCTCTACTACGCCGGAGCAGACATCGTCCTCAACGGCCACGATCACGATTACGAACGCTTCGCGCCCCAGAACCCGCTCGGGCAGGCGGATCCGGCGCACGGAATCCGTGAGTGGGTCGTCGGCACCGGCGGGCGCAGCCACGGCGGCTTCGACACCGTTCAGCCGAACAGCGAGGTCCGTAACGCCGACACCTACGGCGTGCTCAAGCTCACGCTCCACCCGTCCGGCTACGACTGGCAGTTCGTCCCCGAAAGCGGCAAGACGTTCACCGACTCCGGTTCAACGGCCTGCCACTAGGAGCATCGTGGAACCCCACGCGCGAGCGAAAGCCGCTCTTGCGGCCCTCTCAAACGGAAGCGTCTCGGAGGCAGCGTTGCGGCGGCTGCTTGATCGCGGGATCGACCGCGGGCGCTTCGAGCTCGATCGTCATCCAGCGCTCGATTACCAGCCGCTTCCCTGGCTCGGGATCGGACACGCCCGCCGCGAGATCGGCGTCGCCACACGGTGGGAAGCCATCAGTCCTTGGCTGGAAAGGCTTCAGATTCGTACTGCCGTCGATCTCGGATGCAACGTCGGATACTTTCCGATCGCAATCGGGCTCCGTGGAATCCCTGCGATCGGAGTCGAACAGGATCCGCGAGCGGTCCGTCTCTTCCGGTATGCGATCGGCAGGCTCGGCCTCGAGCACGTCGGGGCTCTCAACCTGAAGCTCACGCCGCAGACCGTTCAGCTCCTGCCGATGGGCGAACTGACCATCTTCCTGTCTTTGTGGCACCACTTGGTGCGGGCGTACGGATTGGACCAAGGCCTCGAGATGCTGCGGGTTGTCTGGAGTCGGAGCGGCAAGGCGATGGTGTTCGAGACCGGCGAGTCCGAGATGCCGCCGCGATACGGCTTACCGGACTTCGGTTCCGATCCGGAACGCGTGATCACCGACCTGCTCCTCGAACATTGTCCCGGCGCGAAAGTTGATTGTCTCGGCGAGCATGCTGCTTTCGATCCGACCGGCCGAGCGTGCCGCCGCCATCTCTTCTTGGTGGCCTGCGATGACCGCGCTTAGTCCGGGCAACGTCTGCCTGCAGTTACCGGCGGATCCGAGAGACTGGGCGATACGGTTCCTGGAACGCCAGGGGCTGACCGTCTCGTCGATCACTCGGATCGGCGGGGGGACGCACGGCGAGGTATTCCGTCTTGACGTCGACTACAACTCGACCACGGGCCCGGACTTCGTCGTGAAGGTGTTCGACGTCTCGAGGAAGCATTTCAGCGCGGTCGCTGTCCGCAACGAGTTCGACGTGCTTCGGCGGTTGGCGACAGGGGCCGCGCATCGGGCCGCGCCGATGGCATGTCCCGAACCGATCGCGATCGCGCCGAGTGGTGACGCCTACCTGATGACGTCGATGGACGGTAAGACGCTCGACGATCACCTGCTGAACGGAACGAATCACCGGCACACGAGTGCCGACCTCGCCGAGACGATCGCCGCCGCCTTGGCTTACTTCTACGACGTCATCGGCGACTGCTACGCGGACTTCGAACCCGGCAACGTCCTGATCGGCGACGAGCGCGTTTGCCTGCTCGACCCGCTCGTCCCGAATCCGACCTTCCTTCCGGCGAGGAGCGAGCTGCGCTGGTACCCGTCCACTGCCGACATCGGGTACTGGGTCGAGCAGGTAGCCGCCCACGCCGTCCGGCAAACCGTCCAGTACCCGCGGCTCGCACGCGCGCGCATCGCCTTCACGCGCGAACTGGTCGCCGCAGCTGCTGCTGCGTTCGCGCCTGAGGACGAAGACGCCTACCGCGCCGAGGTCGTGGCGGTGGCCGATTACCACATAGCCCGTTACCGGCGGTTGATCGGCCGGCGCTGGTTAGTGCACGAGTTCTGGGCGCCGCGAATCGCACGCCGATGCGCTTTGGTTCGGTGAGCACGCCCGCGGACGCGCTCGCCGCCAACTCGCCGTCAGCGCCCGCACCGGCCACGGCGGCCATCGAGACCACTGCGCGTCAGATTCGTGGATCGACACTGCTGCTGATCGGCCGGATCCTGGCTCTCGGGATCGCGTTCCTCGTCCAGGTCCTGCTCGTCCGCTATCTGTCGAAGGACAGCTACGGCTCGTTTGCGTACGTGCTGTCGCTCGTGATCTTCGCGCAGACGATCCTGACGTTCGGCCTCGACCGCGCGGTGACGCGATTCATCCCCATCTACGAGGAGCGCGGAGCGTACGAGTACGTCTTGGGAACGCTGGCGGTCGTGCTCGCCACATTCAGCGCGATCACGCTGGCGGCGTTCCTCATCGTCTACGGCTTTCACGACTCGCTCGCCCACTGGCTCAGCATCTCGGGCCTGGCCAAATCTCTCCTCCCGATCCTCGTCATCCTGGCGCCGCTTCAGGCCGTTGACGATCTGCTAACGGGTCTCTTCTCCGTCTACTCACGGCCGCGAGCGATCTTCTTCCGACGGTACCTGGTGGCGCCGGGGCTCCGACTCGTCGTGGTCGTCTTGCTCGTGCTCGCCCAGACCGGCCCCTACTTCCTCTCGGTCGGCTACGTCCTCGCAGGTGCCGTTGGCACCGCGGTGTACGCATGGATGCTCTTGCGAACGCTACGGCGCCTGGCGGTCTGGCAGCGGCTCTCGCTGCGACCGCGCTTTCCCGTTCGCGAGTTGTTCGCGTTCACGATCCCCTTGTTGAGCACCGACCTGCTGTACGCAACGATCGGTCTGACCGACGTGGTGCTGCTGGCGCACTACAGGGACTCCGCCGCAGTCGGGGCGCTGCGCGCCGTCCAGCCGGTCGCGGCGCTCAACCAGGTCGCCTTCTCGAGCTTCCTCATCCTTTTCACGCCCGTGATCGCACGCCATTTCGCGCGCGACGACAAGGACGCGATCCAGGACGTCTACTGGCAAACGGCGAGATGGATCGCCATCGCGACGCTACCGGTCTTCCTCGTCACGCTTGTACTCGCGCGGCCGGTGACCGTGGCTTTCTTCGGGGAGCGATACGCGGGGTCCGCGTCAGTGCTCGCGGTGCTCTCGCTGGGCTACTACATCCAGGTGGCCTTCGGCTTCAACGGTACGACTCTGATGGTGTTCGGACGCCTCCGGTACATCGTGTCGCTGAACGCTGCCGGCGTCGTCGTCAACGTCCTGCTCAACCTCTTTCTCGTGCCGAGGTACGGTGCCGTCGGCGCTGCAGCCGGTACGACCGGCACGCTGGTCGCCCACAATCTCCTGAAGCAGCTGGGACTTTGGCGAGGTGCCGGCATCGGGTTTGCCGTCGCCGGCACGGCGCGGTTCTACACGAGTATCGTCGTTGCCGTGGCCGCGTCCTTCTACGCCGTCAGGGTGATCCCGACCGAGCCTGCGCAGTTCGCAGTCGTCGCGCTTGCGGCCCTCGCTGTCCTGCGCGTCAACCGCCGCGCTCTCCGGATTGCACAGACGTTCCCGGAGCTGATCCGAATCCCGGGCGCGCGTTACCTGCTCGGCGACTGACCGCGGCCGGATCGGCGGCCCGTCCTGCGTTCCTCGGTCAGAGCTGCTTTAGCCCACTCGCTCGCTCGACGAGTATTGTCCGAAACTGCGCATCGAGCACCTTCGCTCGCATCGACGCCCACCGTGGCCGGCCCTCGATCCGCGCGCGGTCACGCCTCACCGCGGCGGGCGAGTGCGTCGATGCGCTCTGAGCAGCGGGGAGGACGGATCCGCGCCGTAGTAGGTCGAGACGAATAGGTCTTCGACGCGCCGCGGAGCTGGTTGACGGTTCCAGAGCTACCGCGCGAGGTCGTCCTCCGGTAGGCCTCTCCGGTGCAGGGCCGCGTCGATTCGAGTTCTGGTCTATGTCACTGAGCACACGCTAGATCGCGCGCCGGATTCGCTCCGCGCTTTCGTCGAGAAGCCGGCGAAAGTGAGCGTCGACCATTCGCCGGCGAGCGCCCCGCAGGCTCGGCCGGTTCTCGAGCCGCGTAACGTGGCGGCGGATCCAGCGGCGGCACAAACCGTCGACCAGGTGCAGCTCGAGAAGCAAGGGCGGATCCGCCTCGCCGTAGTACGCCCGGCAGAGCGTCGCTTCGGCTCTACGGCGTACGGCGCGGACGGACGCGAGGCGGTCGCCCGCAATGAACAGCCGTTCGCTCCCGAGCATGACCAGGAAGCGGGCGAGGTCGTGCTCGGGAAGCCCCACTCGATCGAGCGCTGCGTCGATGCCGACGGCGTTGCCTTCACTGTCAATGAGGATGTTGACGGGTGCAAAATCGCCGTGGAGGCGGCAGATGCGGGCGCGGACCCCACGCGCAGGTACGGCACGAAGCGTCTGCGCCAGCTCGTCGGGCAGCGCCAGGTCGTATCGGGCCAGAACCAAGTCCCCGTATTCGAGTAACGCGTCAGCCTTCGCGCGGGGGTCGACGAGGCACTCCGACCGTGGGTCGATCCGGTGAAGGTGCTTCAGAAACTCCGCGGCCTGGCCCACCGCCGCGAGCAGCCGGCGCGTGTTGACGAGGGTCCCGGCATGAACAAGCGCCGGAATGTCGCGCCCATGGATCGCCTCCATCGCGAACGCTCCGATCTCGGGAAGGAGTGCGACCGGACGCGGCACGCGGAGCCTCCCTTCGAACGGAGAGAAGTGCTGTGCCAACCTGACCAGCGACGCGAACTCGGTTTCGGCGCTCGCCGGAGCGCTGAGATCTTGCTGACTTGAGGAGACGTCAGGCCGCTTCACGACCCATTTCGCCCGCCGCCGGCCTAGGCGGCCGGTCCCGACGAAGTAGATCAGGGACCTCGAGTGGCGCTGGGGACGTCGTGCGAGCCCGAGCCGCCCGGCGCGCGCGTCGGCCGGCAATGCCCGGGCGAGCGCCGCGAGCATGGCGGCCTCATCCGCGTCGAACCGTCCCACCAGCGCAACGTCGCTCGCGTCGCGCCCTCGAGCCTCTGCCGTCATTACGTCCCGTCTAGGCGAAAGCGTTCGGACACTTCCCGCGCTATCTCGGCGGCAAGCTCGTCGGGGGGCCGAGTCCCGTCGAGACCCTTGACTCCGAACGTTCTGCACTCGCTGCGGTAGATGGCCGCCTGCCGTCGAAGCTGCTCGAGATCCCAGCGATCGACCTTCCGCGTCAGCGCGGTATCGGCCGGGACATCGAGCAGGAACGAGATCGAAGGTCTCGGCGATAGCGTTCGCACGAGCCAGCTCTGAAACCGTACGCTTCCGAGCTCGTCATACCACGTATGCAGGCGGACCGCCGAATCCAAGGCGTACCGGTCGAAAATGACGATCCTGCCGCGCCCGGCATGGCGCAGCATGACCCGCCAATGCGAGACGATGTTGGCGACGGTAACGACAGTGGACCAGACGTGGCGCACGGTGGCACTGCGGCGGACGAGGCGTTTGCCGGGGTCACTGGCATCATCGCCCTCGCCCCCGGCCGCGCCAGTTCGGTCGGCTCGGACGAACGCGCGGAGGATCCTTTTGGCCACGCTCTTCATCTTTCCGATCGACGGGTTGATCGCGACCGGAACCCACTCGATCACGGCCTGAACGCCGTCAGCTGACAGCGTCTCGCGGAGCAGCTCCGCCTGCGAGCTCTTGCCAGCACCGTCGAGTCCGGAGAACGTGACGAGTCTTGTCCGACGCCTGTTCGTGACGCTCCTTTACTGCAGGTCGATCTTAAGGGCGTAAGCCTGGACGCCTGCCCGAGGACTTGGCTGACGCCGCGAAAAACTTCCCCCGAGTTGTAGCGCGAGCGAGGAAAAGTCTCAAGCTCCGCGCACGAGCCGCCGAACGCCAGGGAATCGCGGGAGTTCTGGAAACGTGTCGCCGATTTTAGGAACCGGTGGTTCACGACGAAAATGGCTACCGTCGCAACCGCGGCGAGTGACAGCTGCGTGAGCCGCGAGTCGATCGCGTGTGAGACGATAAGGACGCCTGTCGCCGCGACGACGATGCTCGCGTAGGTGGGAGATAGGACCGTCGGAAGAAGCTAATCCCGGTGGCTGTCTGAAGCGCGGCCTATTTCAGACATTGTGCGCGACCAGGGTCGCGGCCGTTCCAATCGCCGCGCCCACCGTGCCGTATGCCGGGATCAGGACGACGTTCAGGCCGATGTTCACTAGCACTGCGAGGACGTTCACCACGACGATGTACTTGAGCCTTCCCTAGGCCATCAGCGTGGTCCGTTGAACCCGAGCGCGGCCTGAAAGTAATAGCCGAAGGCGAGGATCGCGAGCAGGACGGCCGAGCTTTCGTAACGGTCGCCGAAAAGCAGCAGCGTCAAGGGTTTGGTCAGCGCGAACGTCAAGAGCCCCGGAAGTGTCCGAGGAGGATTGCGTCGGGACACCGCCATCACCGCGCAGACGAGATTGGTCGTCAGCAGTGGGATCGTGAAGCTGAGCATTTCGCGGGCCGGAATCCTCATCGTCCGACGGTCGAAGTGGTCGAGAAGCCCCTGCGTGCGGAGGGTGCGAACGAGCATTGACGCGTAGATCGCCACGCCCACCGCGGCAGCGATGAAATACCCGCCCGTAAGGAAGAAGACCCCTGCGTCGCCGAGTATGAGCGCGATCACGACGACGAGCCTGAAGGAGGGAGTCAGGAGATGTTTCCTAAGAAGATCGCACGTGGCCTCGCCATGACCGCAAAAAGGCCGGCGAGGAGATCGTCGAGCGCCTGGACCGGCGTGAGAACGATCAGGATGAGCAGAAGCGAAAGCGCTGTGTCGATCGAGATGGCGTCTACAAAGGCGCCGTAAGCCTCCTTCGACAGGTATCGGACGACGAGAACCTGGACTGCGAAGTTGATCCCAAGCGACAACACCCTTCCTGTGAGAAGCAGTGCCGATCCCCGAATCTGCCGTCGGGTCGCGGCGGTTGAGATCTCCGTCAGGCCGTTAGACGTGGCGTCGGCTACATCCGTCGCGCTCTCGCCCTCACGCGGCCGTTCCTGCTCCGATCGTCCCGAGGCTTCTAATAGGTCCGCGCCGGCCCGGAGCGACGGCGGCGGTTGGATCTCACGTCGACCCCGCCCTACCGTGCACGTTCAGACCGTACGAGCGCGCTGGGCCACCGATGCGCGTCCACGCGACAGGTCGGAAGAGAATCAAGGCGGTAGAAAGCAAAAATGATCGGTCGATTTCGGCAGCTCGTCCTCTGCTACCACGCGGTCTCGGACGGCTGGACGCATCCACTCTCGGTCCCGCCCGCGCTGTTCGAGCGGCAGATCCGCACCTTGCTCCTCCGGCGGTTCCAGCCCGCCTCGGTCGATGATGTCCTCCAGGGTACCGGACGGTCATTCCACGTCACATTCGACGACGCCTACAGGAGCATCAGCGCAGCATTGCCGATTCTCGAACGGCTGAACGTCCCCGCGACGATTTTCGCCTGCGCAGATTTTGCCGACGAAGGCGGGCCGCTCACGGTCCCGGAGCTGTCCAAGGAGGCTGCGGCTACTCCTCACGAGCTCGCGACGATGACGTGGGACGATCTTCGCGGCCTGGCGAAACGCGGCATCGAGATCGGCTCGCACACGTTGACGCATGCGCATCTGACGCGCCTGGGCGAGGCGGAGCTCCTTCGTGAGCTCCGCGATTCACGGCTGCGCTTCGAGGACGAGATCGGCGTACCCTGCCGGCTTCTGTCTTACCCCTACGGCGAGCACGACACGCGCGTCCGCCAAGCCGCGCGCCGGGCCGGTTATCGTGCTGCTTTCGGCCTTTTCCGTGACTCGCCGAGGCAGACCGATTTGTACGCGTTTCCGCGCGTGGACATCTACCGGCGAGACAACGCGATCATGACGACCGTGAAGACGTCCCGCTCATACGGGCCTGCGCTAGCTCTCCTACGCCTAGTGCGTGCTCGCTGAGCCATCGTGCGAGGCGGCAGCCTCGGGCGCGTGGTGCGGTTCAGCGACGGTCGAGGCTCGGCTCGGGCTTCCAACCACGGCTCTCGCAGAATGCGCGCCAGACGAGTGCCGTCACTTCGTCCGGCGCCGCCGGGCCGGCTTCGACGGCCTCGACGGCCTCGAATCCCAACCTGAGCATGGCGGGCGTAACCGGCTCGAGCGCGACCACGACGTCCGGCGCGATGAGGGCACGCGCCGCGCGACGAACGACCGCCGCACGACGCTCGCCTCTCCGGTTGACGTCGCGACTCGACGTCGCAAAAACGACGAAACGCCCCCGGGCTTGCCACCAGGCGGCCGTAACGGCCGCGGCGATCCCTTCGTCCCACGCTCCGACCGAGACGGGAAAATAGAACGACTCCGCCAGCGAAGAGGCGACCTCGGCCGCCTCGTCACGCGTGCGTCCGACGATGACAACTCGAAGTCCCCGCAGGCGCACCGCCGTGTGCAGCGGCTGCACTTTCCATCGGGTTGCCCCGTTGAGGACACGACTACCGAAGCGAAGCGGGTGCTTTCGGACCCAGCCTTTGATGGCCGTCGGCCGAAGCCCGTCCAGGCCTGCCCATTCTGCCGCCTTCACGCACTCGAGGACGCGATGCGGGTCCCAGTCGGGGCCGGCCGCGTCGGCTACAAACCGGCCGAGTTGACCAGATGGAGTGGCGAGGGAGGCGAGGGTTTCCAGCCTCTCTTTTTGGTGAGCGGGAATATCGCGACGGTCGAGGACGCAGTGGAGCAGGAGCGTCCAAAAGGCGTCGTCGCCAGAGAGGACCGTGAGAGGCCCGATCCGCTCGCGCCGCGTCAGGCAGCCGGCCGAAGCATCGGTCTGAATCGCGTACTGAGGTCCATAAGCCAGCTCCGTGACCGCGTCGATCTGCAGCCACCCGCCTGCATCGGCTTCGTATTCGACGAAGAATCTGTGCGAACCGCGTGCCCAGGTCGGCACGGCGGCGAAGCCGACACTTCCCAAAGCCTCAGTCGCCCGCAGTAGGTCGGCCTGTGAGACGAGGATGTCGACGTCGTGCGGCGGCGAAGCGAGCCGCCTCTCGCCGCGTAGGAGACACCACCTGACTCCCGCGTCGTGCAGGGCGTCGAACGACTGTGCTGCGACCGGGTGAATAGCCGGGGGCTGCTGAAGGATGTCGACTCGCGTCACGGCCTCTTGAGGGGGTGCCTGCATGTCGCCCATCCCGCTGCCATGCGTTGGCGACTTCACCGCAGGGGAGATCGTGAACGGTCTAGCCCGACTCGACGCGGACGCGTCCGTTTAGCGCGACGCGCTCCGTCAAGGATTGAAGAACGGATCGCGGGCCATTGCCAGATACCCGTTCAGCGAGGCTTGTGAGCTGTCCACCGCCCACTGGCATTCGGACGGATTGCTGTCGAAATAGACGAGTGCCTTCAGGTTGGGGAACATTCCACTCTTCAGTGCATTTCGCGCGTCCAGGAACCACTGTCCTTTGGCATTCGAATCTACGTTGCTTTCACGGCTTCCCCACTCACTGAGCATGAACGGCTTCCGCGAGCGTCCGTGCTGCGTGAGCCATTTGTAGAAACCGCTAATCCTCTCGGCGAAGCTTTCCCACTTCATTTCGTGACAGGTGTACCAATTGTACGGATCCCACGCGATCCAATCGACGTACCTGTCACCGGGGTAAAGCCCATGCGTGTAGTAGCCAAAGTAGTCGCGCGAGCCCATTACGGACCAGACCCAGGACACGTTCCTCACCCGATCTGCGCGGAAGCGGTCGTGAATGTGGCGAAAGGCGGCGGCGAAGCCGCGCACTGTGCCTGCATTTGCGTTGATGACAGCCTCCGGTTCCGAGGAGAACGAGAGGAGCAGTGGCCGGCGGAAACGACGAATTCTCGCCGCTTCGGCGTCGATTGCTCGGTCCTCACGCCCGCTTGCGATCCTCGACCACGAAATCATTCTGGAGGTACCGTAGATCCACGACGTCCAGTTGAGATACAGAATGCGGCCGCCTCTGGCCCAGGAGCGGTCTTGGGCGTCGGGAAATGCGTCGTCCCAGTCATGGTAGTTGTGCGCGATGTCGTACTTGCGTCCGATCTGCTGCTCACGCTGCCTGAGCGTGTAGCCGGTGTTGGGCGAGGTCCAGGCACCGAAATAGACGCCGGACTTTGAGGGCGGCACGGCGCCGCCGCGGCCTCGGCTCCTGTCGCTCCCAAGCCCGAGGCGGGGGTAGTCGAGCGTGCGCTCCGGGAGCGTCAGTCGACCCTTCGCCTGTGCGGGATGATCACTGTCGGCGAGCGAGTCGCTTGTCACCAACGCCGTTGCGACGAGCAGCGCGGCTGCGGCAGCCAGCGAAGCAAGCGCGCGGGGCGAGAGCGAGTGAAGCGCGCGTCGGGTTGCACGGGCGCCGTGACGACGGGGGCGACGCACGACAGCGGCAGCCTACTGGAACCGGGCTACGGGCGCGTCACGGGTTGAAGTACGGATCGTCTGCCAACGCCTTAAACCCATCAAGCCGCTAGAACGGCTCGTAGTTGTGCCAGTAGTAACCGGTCGTGTCGTTTGACGCGAGGATCACGAGCCCGCTCGCGCTCGTGAGATTCTGCTTCGTCGAAGTGGCGTTGTTCAGGCTGTTGCTGCCGCCGTCCTTCATGAACGTGGTGCCCGTGCCGACGGCGAACGAGATCGAATTGATCGGAGAGGTCTTCTCGAGAATCCTGCCGCCGCTGACACTCGAGCTGGCGAAGACATGCAGGACGAAGTTCGACTGGTCGATAAAGAGAATCGGGCGCGTGACGCCGTCGGAGACACGCCAGACGGGATACGTCGCCCACCCGGCGGCCGGCGTGAAGACGGACAGGAGGACGAGGGGATCGTTCGGGTTCGGGTTTGCGGGATCGTTGAGCGACGTCTTGGTGACGGCAAAGACGCGACCGCTGCCGTCCGACTGCAGTGACTTGAGGTTGATGTGGTCATCGGCGTAGAGCGGTGAGCTGATCGCCGGGTTGGCGGTCCAGCTCGAATCCGCCGCGCCGTCGACGTGGTAGGCGAAGTACATCGTCGAATCCGTGTGGTTGCTCCACATCACGCCGATTTTGTTGCCGCCGAAGGCGACGAGCGAGGAGATGTCGTCGCTGCTCAGCGTCGACGCACCGGCGACGGGCAGGATGAACGGCGTCGCCCAACTGTGATCGTCACCGTTCTGCGTGTGTGTGACCATCACCTTGTTGCTTTGCGCCCAAGTCGCCCAGAGTGTCCCCGTCGAGTCCTTGTCGATCACGAGCGTCTCAGTCTTTGTGTTGTTGAGCTGCACCGGGAAACCGGCGTCGAGCGCGTAGCTCTTCGTCGTCGCGTTGTAGCTGTAGCGGTACAGGCGGCTCGGGTAGCCGGAGGCGGGTGTCGAGCAGCCGCAGGTGGCGAAGACGTGCGAGGCAACATAGAGGTGGCTGCCGTCCCAAAGCGCGTCAGTGCGCGTCCCGCTCCGGTCGTCGAGCTGAGTCCCGGTGTCGGTCCAGCTCTGCGTGCCGAGATTGAGCCTGAAGATGTGGAAACCCTGGCCGGACCCGGCCCACATGCTCGCCCACCACCTCCCGTCGTTCCACCAGAGCTTGCTCTCCGGCTTCGACCCCGTCGGTGCGACGCCCGCACCGCTGAAGGATTGGGCGCGAAAGCCGACCGACCCCGCCGCGGTGACGGTCGGCGTCTGGATTGAGGATGAGACGCTCGAGCCTGCCGAGTTGGAGGCGGTGACGGCGACACGGATCGTCGTCCCCAGATCCGCGGCGGCGAGTGTGTATGTCGTCGCGCTCGCGCCTGCGATATCGGCGCAGCTGCCGCCTCCCGTGTCGCAGCGCCGCCACTGATAGACATAGGCGAACGGCGCCGTTCCGCTCCAGGCCCCGGTCGAGGCGCTCAACCTCTGGCCCTGCTGGGCCGTGCCCGAGATCGTCGGCGGGCTGGTGTTGACCGGCGGCGCGGCAGACGGCGTGACGACGGCTGTCTGCGCCGAGCTCTGCGAGCTCGACCCCGCCGAGTTGGAGGCGGTGACGGCGACACGGATCGTCGTCCCCAGATCCGCGGCGACGAGCGTGTACGTCGGCGCGCTCGCGCCCGCGATGTCGGCGCAGTTGGCGCCTCCCGTATCGCAACGGCGCCACTGATAGGCATAGGTGAACGGCGCCGTTCCGCTCCAGGCCCCGCTCGAGGCGCTCAACATCTGGCCCTGCTGGGCCGTGCCCGCGATCGTCGGAGGTGAGAGGTTGGTCGGCGGAACGGGGACGGCGACGGCGACGGTGAAGGTGTTCGCGGTGCTCGTGCCGGTGTTCCCGGCCAGGTCGCTCTGCTGGGCTTGTGCCGTGTAGGTTCCGTTCGGCAGCGGATCGGAGGGAGCCACCGCGTACGACCCGTCGAGTCCGGCCACGGTGCTCAGGGTTCGCACGGCTGTTCCCGTCGCGCTCGAGCCGCTGTAGACGAGCACGGTCACGGTGGACGAATCACCGTTGGCACCGCCTGCGCTGCCGCTGAAGGTCGGCGTCGCATCCGCGGTCGAGCTTCCGTCGGCCGGCGCCGCGAGGGAGACGAGCGGCGGCGTCGTGTCGACCGTCCAGGTGCGGGCGATCGTGCCACTCTCGTTGCCCGCTGCGTCCACCGCCTTCACCCGGAACGTGTGCGAGCCGTCGCTCAGCCCCGCATACAGCGCGGGGCTCGAGCACGGCGTAAACGCGCTGCCGTCGAGCTGACAGCGGAAACCGACCCCGGCCTCCGTGTCCAAAAAGCCAAAGCTCGCGCTCGCCGCGTTGCTCGAGTCGGGCGGAGCCGAAGTGATCGTCGGCGGCGGCGGCGGCGTCGTGTCGACGGTGAAGACCGGGAGGACGACGAAATTGGTCGCATTGCCGTCGAGGCGAAGCTTCCAGGTGCCCTCGTTACTCGGATCGAAGCTCGGGCAAGGTCTGACGTCGTAGTTCGCCTCGCGATTCCAGGCCGAGCCGGTCGCGGTCGTGTTCGGCCTGTACTGCAGGTAGCTGTTCGTCCACTTCGGCGGCAGGTTCGAGCTCGAGGAGGAGTCCGGACGGTCGGTCCCGGCGGTGTTCGCGCAGGCCGTCGCCCCGGAGGGAAGGAGCCAGGTCGTGCTCCAGCCGGTCAGGCTCGGGGTGACGCCCGTGACCGTGACGTAGGCGGTTGCGCCCGCGCCGAAGCCCGTCTTCGGGGTCGTCAGGGCCCCGTCCGCGTAGACCGTCGCCCGCGCGACGTAGAACGTCTTCGAGGCCGTCTTCGTCGCGCCGCCGCTGCAGGTGGAGGTCGCGTACTGCTTGAGCGTGTACTTCCAGCCCGTGCCGGTGGAGGTTGGATCGCTCGCCTGGACCGCATAGGTGTTGTCGGCGCTCGAGAAGTTGCTCGCGGGGGTGCAGGGGAAGCTGGGATTGCGGACGGTTGCAGCGCCGTCGGTAACCACGAACTTGTAGTAGCTACCCGTGTCGGCTCCCCCGTCGGGGAAGATGACGTTCCCCGCCGTGAACACGTAGTCCTCGGCCCCGCTGGAACCTCCCAGCCGCAGCCGGTCGAGCGAGAAGACGCCGGATGCGGCCGGAGCCGCGCTTGCCTGCAGCGCGGCGATGACCGCGATGACGAGGAGCGCGAACAGCCCATAGGCAAGGGCACGACGCCCCCGCCTCGAGGCGTCTGGGATCCGCGTTCGGCGAAGCAAATGCACCTACTCCCGCCCACGCGATGTCAACACGAATAGCGACCACAGGGCCACAGTTGCCATCCACCAAGCACGCACACCCTTAGGGGTCACTGTGCTCCCTTCGCTTTTTTCTCTCCCTGGCCGCAGCACGGCAGCGACGCAGTCGCCGCACCACTCGCTACGTTAGAACACAACGCTCGCTCTTGTCAATCGTGCGGGGCTGCTGCGTCTTGCGGCGGTCTCTCGGGTCGATCGGCGTCGAGCCCGCGAAGGACGATCCGAAGCCGGGCGGTGGCCGACATCAACAAGCGGAGGCAATCCACGGCCGCAGCCGCAACGAGCGCCTCGAGCGGGAAACCGGCTATCGGCCCGACCGTAAATGCCAACGCCTCGGTGTCGACCGTCGTTGCGGGCTTTGAGAGCCGGTGGCGCGCCGCCCGCAAAAAGGCGATCGGGGTCGCCGCGACCGCGAGCGGCTGATCCTTCGGAGCACTCGGCCAGGCCCGCTGCGTCGTGAGCACGGCGTAATGAACCGTCGGGAAGAGAGCGAGAGCGGCGACCCACGCCGCCGACGGATGTTCGCTTGTTGCGAGGTGGAAGATGAGCGCGCCCGTGCACGGAACAAAGCGCGCCGCGTCGCCGAGCGCGTCGATATAGCCGCCGTAGCGGCTGTCGAGACCACGCGCCTGCGCGAGCTTGCCGTCCACGCAGTCGAGCAAGAAGCTTGCCTGGAACAGGAGCGCTCCTGCGATTAGGGCTCCCACGGCGTAGGCCGCCGCTGCTCCGAAGGCCACAACGGTCGCCGCAGCCGTCACCAGGTTCGGCGTGACCCAGGCCACGCCTACCAGCAGCCGGACGATGGGTCCAGCGACCGGGTCTATGACGAGCACCGTCCACCAGCAATCGCGGCCCTTGACCATCACTCGCTCGGGCCGAACCCGTTCAGGGGCACGGACGGAGGCTTCGGTCCCCGGGGCGGAGACGCTCTGGCCGTTCACGAACCCGCGACCCTGGGTGCGGGGGGCTTGAGGACCACGCGCTCGACGACATTCGCAAACGCGGCGACCGCAGGCGCACCGCCGAGCTCGCGGCCGGCCCTCTGCAGGCGGCACGGATCTTCTACAGCGGCGGTAAGCGTCTCGAGGAAGTGGTCGTAACCTTCGGCGAGGCAGATCGTCTGCATCTCCGCCACGCGCCGTGCGAATGCAACTTGGTGGTTGTCGACATGCTCGCCGATGTCGGCTCGGCGTGGAACGACGATCGGCATCTTCCCCGCCGCGAGCGTCATCATGATGGTTCCGGGGCCCCCATGACTGACGACGACGGCCGCCGCCTCGAAGGCCTCTTTCATCTCCGAATACGTCATGTAGTCGACCGCGTCAGGCTTGCGGGGCGGCGGCGAGACACCGTGTTGCACGAGGCAGCGAACGCGGCCGTCCAGCCGGTCGAGCGAAAGGTCGATCCACTCCATGAGGCGGGAAAACGGGTGGCAGTCCGTCCCGACGGTGACGAAGACCAGACGTCTGCCGTTGTCGGCGGATGACGTCAGAAGAGACACCCGATCACCTCACCGCGAGGGTAGAACTGTTTCTGTTCCTCCCACTGCAGACAGAAGGCGTTGCTCAGCGGGTGGCATAACCGACCCGTCAACGTCGGGGAGTCGATCCTGTCGTAGACCTCGATGTAGATCCGCGGGATTCGCGAGACACGGCCAATGACAAAGAACGGGAACGCCACAGCGGCTCCAGTCGAGACGATCAGATCGGGGCGATAGCCGCCGACGACCTTCCGCGCGAGTGCGAGGTTCTTCAGCATGTTCCGGACGTTGCGCGTGGTCGGATGGTGTGCCCAAACGACAGACTCGTCGGCCAGGAGCGAGCGGCTGTCCGGCAAGTCAAACGTCACCCAGAGCCTGTCGTGCTGCTCCCACCACGGCTCGAGCCGATGGAGTTGCAGAAGGTGGCCGCCTGAGGAGGAGACGAGGAGCACCTTCATTCCCGGCCTCCGGTAGGGCGCGATCTTTGCGAGCTCGAGCTCATGGACGCGGGGCGGCCAGGCCGTGATCGGCAAAGGACAGGCGTGAGCGCGCGCGTGACGCGGCAACCTCTGGTTCGCTGTCGAGCTCGCGGAGCGCGAGGGCGGCGGCGACCATGATCACGACGAGCTGCAACGAGAGTGTGTAGAACGGTGCCTCTACGAGCGCGATGAGGATCGCGACGTGGGCCCAGAACCCTGGCCCGGCTCGAATTCGCGCCGTCCGGACGAACACAACCCCAAACCAGGCGAGAAACAGGATTACGCCGGGGATCCCGTGCGAGAACATCAGGTACAGAAGTTGTCCCTGCGTCCCCACGGAATCGAGGTACGACCGCGACTCGGCCGGTCTGGGTGCTCCGTACCCGAGAAGGGGCGACTTCGCGACTCGGTGAAACGTCTCCGCGTACAGCGCTCGACGTGCGCTGTTGCTCTGCCCATGGGCAAGGCGTTGACCGATCAAACCCTGAAGCGGACTGACGACGATCACCGTCGCGCAGATCGCGACGCCGATGACGACACGGCCAAGTGCTCGCACGTCCTGCTGCCACGCCAGGCGGATCAAGACGTACGCGATTGCGACGCCGAGGCTCAGCCACGCGCCCCGATTCAGCGAGACGATCAACGGGAAGAGCGACGCCACGAGCGCGATTTGGAAGATCCGGCGCCAGGTCCGCGACGTCGTCTGCGCGATGGCGCCGAACGCAAACGGCGTGAGAAACGCGAACCCCGATCCCCAGCCGTTCGTATACGTGAAGAACGTCTGTGGGCGTCCGAGCGGATACCCGAGGAAGGTCTGAACGTTGGCGAACTTTGCTGTGATCATGTCCTGCACGACCTGGTTGTTGGCGATCGAGCCGGGAATCAGATGCGCCGCGGGCGTCGTGAACGAAACGTTTGGGAAGAAGATGCCGAGATACCCGCCGCCGACGACGACCAGCCAATAGCCCGCGAGGGCGTAAACGATTGTTCGGGCCGGGACCATCTCGCGGCGGTTGTAGAGGTAGAGGAAGACGATCGTCGCCGCGACATAGATCGAGAGGCGGAGGAGGAAACCCGCGAACCGACCCACGGTGTCTATCTGGGTAGCTGATGCGACCATCCACGCGAGAAAGAGAAGCCAAATCCCGAACCCGCGCGGCAGGCGCAACGAATCGGCGCGGAGCAGAAGCGACAACAATAGCCCGGCGGCAATAACCGGCCAAATGAAATGGCTGAGCCCGAGGGCCCACCAAAGCGGAAGCGGGAGGAAAAGTGCGTATGCCTGCCAGCCGCGCGGGAGCGCCCGTCGCTGAGGCATCGTCCCGGTCGAATATTGGGCAGGCATTACGGCCTCAGATGCCCCGCCCGAGGCGGTTCGCGGTGGTAACGACGAAGTTCGGCCGAAGGATCCGTGCGGTTACGAGCAGCGCGAGATACGCCCGAAGTTGCCGCGCGTCGAGGTGCAGACATCGCTTCGCATACGCGCGGGCCTCGGGGCCATTTCCAGAGGCGGCGAGCGCGAAGGCGATTTGGCCGTAGATGCGGGCGAGACCCACCGGCTCCTGTTGGAATTCTGGGTACTTTTCGAGGAGATAGTGGAGAGCGGAAACGAGCATCTTCCAGCGGCCGACGAACCACGATCCGTCACTCCAGTGAATGCGCGCCAGCGGCTGGCTGATCGTCGCGATGCCATTCAGACGAGCCGCGCGAAGCATCCAATCGTAGTCCTCGCCGTAGCCGCCGGGAATGGCTTCATCAACGAGGCCGATCTTGTCGAGAAACGTCTCCCGACTGACGAGGATCGTGCCCTGATGGATCTCCATCCTGCGGGAGCGAAGGAAGTCGCCGAACCGTAGGATCGGCTCCTTGGGCACGCGCGCGATCGCGCTGCCGTTCCGGTAGACGTACATACCGGAAGCAACTATGTCAACGCTCGGGTTCGACGCGAGCTTGTCGACCTGGAGCCGCACCTTCTGCGTGAGCCATTCGTCATCGTCGTCGCAGAAGCCGACGAGCTCGCCTCGGGCGGCTAGAACGCCGCTATTCCGCGCGCCGGCGAGGCCGGGGCTGCGGCCGTTCGTAATCAAGCGGATCCGACGCTTCGGCGGAACCCCGAGGCCGACCGGCGCCGGCTCGCTTTGATCGAAGACGACGATACATTCAATCTCGCCGGCGTAGTCCTGGGAAAAGACGCTTGCG
>WNGO01000738.1_pt1 | contig 20271 bp, 33 predicted proteins | sample 5400511 | NCBI WGS metagenome assembly WNGO01 (sample SAMN13153380, study PRJNA577476) | soil metagenome | isolation source: 20 cm soil or saprolite under Garry oak tree replicate 2 | place: USA:California | collected 2016-06-15 | reverse complement strand
GTCGCACGGATGTCTGCGGCTAGGGTAAAGTAGGGCTGCGAAAATAGACCGCCATCGCAGAGCGCACTCGTCCCAGCAGATCACAAGCAACGAAAATGGCTGCCCGAAGGCTCTCCCGCCAAAGTTCCGAGACTGTTGCACGACATGGCCTTAGCTTGACCGGAGTCGGATTGCCGCTTAGAATTAAAGATTCACGGTGATTCATTTTTTCAATTTGATGGGATCGTGCGACAGCCCAGCGGGCGCCCGCTGGGCTGCGCTGCTTTAGAGCGCCCGTTTGCGCGCCCAATGTTTTTGTGTGAGGTTGGAATGATGGACAGTGCTATTCCCGAAGGTCTTACGTTTGACGACGTGCTGCTCTTGCCGGGGCGGTCGGCCGTCCTTCCGACCGATGTGGATACCACTACGAAGTTCTCGCGCAGGCTGACGGTGAATATTCCGCTGGCGTCGGCGGCCATGGACACAGTGACGGAATCGCGGCTGGCCATCGCCATCGCGCGCCAAGGCGGCATCGGAATGGTACACCGCAACATGCCCATCGACCGCCAGGGCGAAGAAGTCGACCGGGTAAAGCGCTCGGAAAGCGGCATGATCGTCGATCCGGTGACGATTTCGCCGGACATCACCCTGCGGCAGGCGCTGGAAATCATGAACAAGTACAAGATTTCCGGCTTGCCGGTGACGCGCGGCTCGCGGCTGACGGGAATTCTGACCAATCGTGACCTGCGATTCGAAAAGAATCACGCGCAACTGGTCGGCTCGGTGATGACCAAAGACAATCTCGTGACCGTGCCGGTGGGCACCACGCTGGAAGAAGCCGAGCGCATCCTACAAAAACATCGCATCGAGAAGCTGCTGGTCGTGGATCAGGACTTCAACTTGAAGGGCTTGATCACGGTCAAGGACATCCAGAAAAAACTGGAGTATCCGCGCGCGGCGAAAGACGAACATGGACGATTGCGTGTGGGCGCGGCAGTTGGCGCGACTGGGGATTTTCTGGAACGCGCCGTGGAAATGTCAAAAGCGAAAGCCGACGTGCTGGCCATTGATACGGCGCACGGGCACTCCGAGCGAGTGATGGAAGCGATCAAAGCCATTCGGCACCGCTTGCCGGAAATGCAACTGGTCGCCGGCAACGTGGCTACTTACGATGGCGCGAAGGAGTTGATTTCGCTGGGCATCGACGGGCTGAAAGTTGGCATCGGACCGGGCTCCATCTGCACGACGCGCGTAGTCACCGGCGCGGGCGTGCCGCAACTAACCGCAATTATGGAAGCCGCGAGGGCTGCGAAGGGCACGGACGTGGCCATTATTGCCGACGGCGGCATCAAATATTCTGGCGACATTTCCAAAGCGCTTGCGGCGGGAGCGTCGTGCGTGATGATTGGCAGCCTTTTCGCGGGCACGGAAGAATCTCCCGGAGAAACTATTCTTTACCAGGGCCGCACGTTCAAGTCCTACCGCGGGATGGGTTCGACCGGGGCGATGGAATCGGGGTCGGACCGCTACACGCTGGTACAAAATTCCGGGGAGCGCAGCAAGTCCGTTCCGGAAGGCGTCGAAGGCCGCGTGCCCTACAAAGGCCAGTTGGGCGCGCTGACTGACCAACTCGTCGGTGGGCTCAGGAGCGGGATGGGCTACGTGGGAGCAGCGACGCTGAAGGAATTCACGGAGAGGAGCCGGTTCGTTCGAATCACCGCGGCGGGATTGCGCGAGAGCCACGTGCATGACGTCATCATCACGAAAGAAGCGCCGAACTATCGCATGGAATAACGGCCCGCGAATTAGCGTGAAGAAAGAGAAACAAGGAGCCAATTCTTAGTGGCGGAACTCCAACCGTGGCGCAATCCGCGCCCTGCTCCCCAATTGCCAGAGATTCAGGCGCGCCTGCAGCCGCCGCGAGTACCCGCCTGGGTGCGCGCCTGGTGGCCGGTCGTGGTATGGGCGTGCTTCATTTTCACGATGTCCACGGACACCTTCTCCGCAGAACACACCCGCTGGGTGTTCGAACCGATTCTGCGCTGGCTGGATCCTTCACTGACGCCTCGCCAATTCGAACTCATCCATCACATCATCCGCAAGTGCGCGCACTTCACGGAATATTTTGTTTTCTTTCTGCTGCTTTACCGCGGCGTGCGCGGCGACCGCAAAGGGTGGCGCTGGACGTGGGGCATCGCGGCTCTCTTCTGCGCCGCGGGATATTCGGCGCTGGATGAAATTCACCAGGCGTTCGTGGCCAGCCGAACCGCTTCGCCTCACGATTCCCTGCTCGACTCCATCGGCGCTTTTGCGGGCTTTATTGTGCTGTGGATGTGGCTCCGGCGCCGATCCGAAGGCAAAGCGGGAATATCCGCCACCGATGGTCCTTCTACTTGATGCCGATTCTGCGCCGCAGAATCGGCCAAGAAAACTGGCGAAAAAATGAAAATCCCGTTCCGGCTTGCCGGAAAGGGATTTCAATACGAATGCAAACGGGTGCTTAGCTCTTTACTTCGGCCTCTTCTTCCTTCTTGGGCTTTTCTTTCTTTTCCTTGAGCTTGAACTCGTAGCCGATGAGTTCGAGGATGGCCACTTTGGCGTTGTCCCCGACGCGGTTTCCCGCATGGATGATGCGAGTGTAGCCTCCGGCGCGATCCGCGAATTTTGGCGCGATCTCGCTGAACAGCTTCTGTGTGACGGCAGGAAGCATGATGTAGGAAGCCGCCTGACGGCGCGATTGCAGCGTGTCGCGCTTGCCGAGGGTGATCATCTTCTCCGCGACGGGACGTGCGGCCTTGGCGCGTGTCAGCGTGGTCGTAATCCGCCCGTGTTCGAGCAGATTGGTAACCAGGCTGCGCAGCACCGCGCGGCGATGATCCGGCTGCTTTCCGAGTTTAGAACCTGAGTTGAGATGGCGCATCGCTTATCTTGTCCCTTAAAGGCCGATGTTTTCTTCTGACGCCGGCGCAGCGGTTTGGCTTGGGAGCGGCGGCCAGATAATGCGGCCGTGCTCGTCGAACTTCATTCCCAGCGCGAGGCCCATCTTCACCAGTATATCTTTGATCTCGTTGAGCGACTTGCGGCCGAAGTTCTTGGTCTTCAGCATTTCGTTTTCGCTCTTCTGGACGAGCTCGCGGATGGTCTGGATGTTCGCGTTCTTCAGGCAATTGTAGGAGCGCACGGAAAGCTCGAGCTCCTCGACGGAACGATCCAAATGCTCGAGGCGAGGATCGTGGGAGATGTCCTGCGGCGTTTCGACGGTCTCCACAGGCTCCTCGAAGTTGATGAAGATGCTCATGTGGTCCTTCACCAGCTTGGCGGCGAGCCCGATGGAGTCCTGCGGCGTAATGGCGCCGTTGGTCCACACTTCGATCATCAGCTTTTCGTAGTCGGTCATCTGACCGAGACGGGCGGCTTCGACCGCATAGTTGACCTTACGCACCGGCGAGTGAACGCTGTCGACCGGGATGTAGCCGATCGGCAAATCTTCGTCGTAGTTGCGGTCGGCGGCCACATAGCCGCGGCCATTCTTGGCGCGCATTTCGATCTGAAGCTTGCCGCCTTCGCTGACCGTAGCGATATACACGCTCTTATCGAGGACGGCGAAGTCCGCGTCTTCCTCGATTTGCGCCGAGGTGACCGGACCCGCCTGCTCGACGTTGACGTAAATCGTCTTCGGCAGGTCGGTGTTGAGCTTGATGGGTACCTGCTTCAGGTTGAGGATGATGTCCGTGGCATCCTCGACCACGCCGGGGATCGAAGAGAATTCGTGCAGCACGCCTTCGATCTTCACGGCGGTGATGGCCGCGCCTTCAATCGAACTAAGCAGCGCGCGACGCAGCGCGTTTCCTACGGTCGTGCCCCAGCCGCGCTCAAAAGGCTGCGCGGAAAATCGCCCGTACTTCTCGGTGAGCGATTCCAGCTCGGATGCAAGACGCTTCGGCTTTTGAAAACCCTTCCACATCGTGTTCCTTCCTTCTGGCCCGAAAATTCAGGCCTTAAACCAAATCCATCCCCGGTCCGCCGGGCTCGGTGGCGCTGGCCGCGCCTTGGTGAATCTTACTTCGAGTACAGTTCGACGATGAGCTGCTCGTTGATCGGCGGCGTCTGCACATCATCACGCTTCGGCAGGGCCACGACTTTGGCCTTGAACTGTTCGCGCTCCTGTTCGAGCCAGGGCACGGCGCTCTGGCTCTGCGCGACGTTGCGCGCTTCCAGCACCATGGCGTTCTGGTGCATTTTCTCCTTGATAGCTACCTCTTCGCCCACGCTGACGAGGTAGGAGGGGATGTTAACCTTCTTCCCGTTCACGCGGACGTGCCCGTGAAGAACAAGCTGCCGCGCCTGCGAACGCGACGACGCCAGACCCGCGCGCCACACCACGTTATCCAGGCGGCGCTCAAGCATGATGATGAGGTTCTCGCCGGTCGGGCCCTTGGCGCGCGCGGCCTTCTCAAAATAATTGCGGAATTGCCGCTCCAGCAGCCCGTAAGTGCGCTTGACCTTCTGCTTCTCGCGCAATTGCAAGCCGTATCCGGCGACCTTCGGGCGCCGTGACTGCCCGTGCTGCCCCGGCACGAAGTTGCGCTTCTCAATGGCGCACTTCTCCGTAAAACAGCGCAGGCCCTTCAAAAACAGCTTCTGCCCTTCCCGTCGGCACAGGCGGCAGACTGCATCTCGGTGTCTTGCCAACTTCTATTCTCCCTTCCCAAAACTCTCGGAATCTTTCCTCATGGCCGTCAATCTCATCAAACGCGGCGGCGCTTCGGCGGACGGCAGCCGTTGTGCGGAATCGGCGTGACGTCGCGGATCAGGACGATGTGCAGTCCGGCGGCAGCCAGCGCGCGCACGGCGGACTCGCGTCCGGAACCTGGCCCCTTCACGCGAACTTCCACGCTCTTCATCCCGTATTGGTCGCGGGCCACGCCCGCGGCAGCCAGCGAGGCTTGCTGCGCGGCGTATGGCGTGCCTTTGCGCGAGCCCTTGAAGCCGATCGCTCCCGCGGAGGACCAGCAAACGACGCGGCCATCCGTGTCCGTGATGGAAATCTGCGTGTTGTTGAACGACGCGGCAACGTACACCACCCCGTGCGGGATGACGCGGCGCTCGCGCTTCTTCTTGAATTCTTTTTTGCGCTTCGCTGCCGCTGCCGGTTTTCCCGGTGCTACTGCCGCGTCCGGCGCTGCGTTCTTTTGCTGCTCTTTTGGCACGATTCACTCCATTCCATATGATGCCGATTCTTAAAACTTTGCTAAACAGGGCGCAGCCCGGTGCGGCGGACGCCCCTGCAAACAAACCCGTTAGCCCTTCTTGCCCAAAACCTTCTTCTTCGCCGCAACCGCGCCGCGCCGCGGACCCTTACGGGTGCGCGCGTTGGTGTGCGTGCGCTGGCCGCGAACCGGCAAGTTCCGGCGGTGCCGGATCCCGCGGTAGGCCTGAATTTCGATCAGCCGGCGGATGTTCATCTGAATCTCCTTGCGGAGATCGCCTTCCACGCGGCCTTCCTGCTCGATAGCCTGGCGGAGGTGATTGATTTCATCTTCCGTCAGGTCGCGAATCTTCTTGGTATGATCGACATTCGCCTTAGCCGCGAGCTTCTTCGCGCGCTCCTGCCCGATGCCATAGATCGACGTCAGCCCGACCCAAAGGCGCTTCTGCACCGGAAGATCTACACCCGCGATACGTGCCATGCCATTCTCCTCACGAAAGCCTTATCCCTGGCGCTGCTTGTGCTTTGGGTTGACGCAAATCACCCGCACCACGCCGCGCCGGTGGATCACCTTGCACTTGTCACAAATCTTTTTAACTGATGCCCGTACTTTCATAGTCCTTGTTCCTCACTCGCCGAACTACTTGTAGCGGTATACAATCCGGCCGCGCGTCAAATCGTAAGGCGAGAGCTCCACCGCGACTTTGTCTCCCGCCAGAATCCGGATGAAATTCTTGCGCATCTTGCCGGAAACGTGCGCCAGCACCTGGTGCTTGTTTTCCAGCTCAACGCGGAACATCGCGTTCGGCAGCGGCTCGATCACCGTTGCCATCACTTCAATAGCGTCCTCCTTGGAATTTCCGGAGTCGCCTTTCTTCTTTTCCTCGCGAATCGGTCTCGCCATAGTCTCCCGTGCTTACCCAAACTTGTCTAACTAGCCGCCACAACTTTCACCACGACGGCCCGTTCATCTCTTTCGGCCGCGTCAGAATCCAGGGCCCGTTGGCAGTGACGGCCACAGTGTGCTCGAAGTGAGCCGAGGGGCTGCCATCCGCCGTTTCCGCGACCCACTCGTCCCGCATGCGCACTTCCGGACGGCCTGCATTCACCATCGGCTCGACGGCGATAACCATGCCCTCCTGCAGCCGCGCGCCGTGTCCCTCGTCGCCGTAGTTCGGCAGGTTGGGCTCGTCGTGCATCTTCGTTCCGATCCCATGCCCGACGAACTCGCGCACCACCGAGAAACCGTTTTCTTCAACCCAGCTCTGCACCGCGTGGCCCACATCGCCCAGCCGGTTGCCGGCCCGCATCTTCTCGATGGCGCGGTCCAGCGATTCCCGGGTCACATCCAGCAGCTTCTGCAGTTCCGGCCGAATCTGCCCTACGGGGACAGTGACCGCCGAATCCGCGTAGTAGCCGTCCACTTCCATCCCGAAATCGATCGAGACGATGTCGCCCTCGCGCAGCTTGCGTTTCGGCGAGGGAATCCCGTGAACGATCTCGTTGTTCACCGAAGTGCATAGCACGCAGGGATAACCGCGATATCCCTTGAACGCCGCCTTGCCCGGTCTTCCGGCGATTTTTTCCTCGGCAATCTTCTCGAGGTCCATCGTCGTTATTCCCGGCTTCACCGCGCCTCGCAGCGCAGCCAAGACTTCGTGCACAAAGAGCCCGGCGCGGTGCATCTTTTCCAGCTCTTCCGCGCTTCGCAGGTGAATCGCCATCAAATCTTTCCAGGGTCCTTCCGGACCCAATTCCGCGGCCCTAACCGGGCCCGTTTCCGCGGGATTTATCGCGCCCCGCGTACGTTCTGCACACTTTGCAGCACCTGGCGGCCGACTTCTTCCACGCACTTCCACGCGTCAATGGTGTGCAGCAAACCCAGCCGCCCGTAATACGCTACCAGCGGCGCCGTCTGTTTCTCGTACGCCTGCAATCGCGGCCCGATGACTTCCTCGCGATCGTCCGGCCGCTGGATCAACTCGCCGCCGTCGTTATCGCAAATTCCCTCGACCTTAGGCGGGCGCTCGTAAATATTATAAATCTCGCCGCCCACTTTGCATGTCCTTCGCCCGGTCAGCCTTCGCAGCAAAATCGAAGGATCGATGGCCAGGTGAATCACGAACGGCCGCTTGTAACCATGTTGCTTCAGCAATTCGCCCAGGTATTTCGCCTGGGCCACGGTTCGCGGAAACCCGTCAAACACAAAACCGTGCGAACAATCCGGCCGCTCGATGCGTTCCCTGATCATCTGCAGCACCAGGGAATCCGGGACCAGCTCGCCGCGCTCCATGATCGGCTTGGCCTTTATGCCGAGCGGCGTGCCTTTGCTGACATGCTCGCGAAGCATGTCACCGGTCGAAAGGTGCGGCACACCGTACTTCCTGGCCAATTCCTTTGCCTGCGTGCCCTTCCCCGCACCCGGAGGCCCGAGAAAAATCACGGCGCGGTCCAGTTTATCGGGGTGCCGCGTATCCGGAGCCACCCTGGTTCTCTCCCGTTACCGCCGACCGCGCAACCGGCCCTTCCGAGCGAACCCTTCGTAGTTGCGCATGACCAGCTGTGCCTCCAACTGCTGCACGGTATCCATGGCCACGCCCACTACGATCAATAGAGACGTTCCACCAAAATAAAAGTTGACCTGCAATCCTTTCAGAAACCAAACCGGAAAGTGGCGGTCAAACCACGACCCGATCCCCCAGCCCAGATGGTCGAGGTGAATTCCCGCGATCATCCATTCCGGAAGCAAGCAAACCAGCGCCAGGTAAACAGCGCCGATAAACGTCAACCTCTTCAGAATCTTGCTGACGTGCTCGGAAGTCGTGCGGCCGGGCCGGATGCCGGGAATGAACCCGCCGTTTTTCCGCATGTTGTCCGCGAGTTCCGTCGGGTTGAAAACGATGCCGACATAAAAAAACGCGAACAGCAAAATCAGCGTCACGTAAATCAAGGTGTACAGCGGCTCGCCCCACTTCAAGGCTTCGGCGATGTTTTTCACAAACGGCCAGCGTGTTCCAAACATCAGTGCGGCCGTAGCCGGAAACGCCAGCAGCGAACTCGCAAAAATCGGCGGAATGACTCCACCGGAGTTCACGCGCAGCGGGAGATAGGACGATTGTCCGCCCATCACGCGGCGCCCCACAACGCGCTTGGCATACTGCACCGGAATGCGGCGCTGCCCGCCTTCCACGAAGACGATGAATGCGACCACCGCGATCATCAGCGCGAGCAGAAGGATCACCGCCAGCGGTGTAAAAGGCCCCCAGGCCGCTGTCTTGACCTTTTCGTACAAGTCCACCACCGCGCGCGGCAGTCCAACTACGATGCCGACGAAGATGATCAGCGACATCCCGTTGCCGATGCCACGTTCGCTGATCTGCTCGCCGAGCCACATGATAAACGCCGAACCCGTCGTCAGCGTCAGGATGGTCATCAGCGTAAATCCCCATCCGGGATGGTAGACCATGGACTGGCCGTTGGGGCCGGCAGCGGCTTGCAAAGTCTGCGCGATCGTGAACGACTGAATGATGCTCAAGACAATCGTCAGGTAGCGCGTATACTGCGTAATCTTGCGCCGTCCGAGTTCGCCCTCTTTCTGCAGCCGCTCGAGATACGGAAACACCACGGTCATCAGCTGCAGGATGATCGACGAGGTGATGTACGGCATGATGCCGAGCGCGAAAATCGTCAGCTTGCGGAAATTGCCGCCGCTGAACAAATCGAAGATACCCAGAACCGACCCGGCCGACTGCTGAAACATTTGTTCCAAAACAGCCGCGTTGATTCCAGGCGTGGGAATGTGCGCACCGATGCGATAAACCGCCAAAAGGGCCAGCGTGAACAGCACACGGTTCCGCAAGTCTTCGATGCGGAACATGTTCTTCACGGCTTCGATAAATCGCTTCATACCTGTTCCCTGCAAGTCCTGATTTACGCTACAACCTCGAACGTACCGCCCGCCTTAGTAATCTTTTCTTTAGCCGACGCGCTGAACGCCTGCGCGTGAATCGCCAGCTTGTTCGTGAGCTCGCCATCTCCAAGTACCTTGATCGGGTCGGTGGCGCGGCGCACAAAACCGTGCGCGCGGAGCAATTCGGGAGTCACCGTCTCGCCGGCCGGAAAAACGTTCAGTTCCGCCAGGTTTACGACCGAGTACGTCACGCCAAATGGATTGTGAAAGCCGCGCTTCGGCATGCGCCGGTGCAGCGGCATCTGTCCGCCTTCAAAACCGCGGCGGCGCGAATAGCCGCGGCGCGACTTCTGCCCCTTGTTTCCGGAGCCCGCGGTCTTGCCGAGCTTCGAACCCATACCGCGGCCGACGCGCACTTTGCGCTGGCGCGAGCCTGCGGGAGGCTGCAGATTCGCGAGCGTAAACGAGCGCCGTTCCTTCGACGCCGGTTTCGCCGGCTTGTGCTGGCCGCGCTTACGGACCCCTCTCGGGCCGCTTGAACTCTTCTTCGCCATCGCTCTACTCCACCACTTCCACGAGGTGTCGCACCTTGTGGATCATGCCGCGCACCGCCGGCGTGTCCTGGCGCTCCACCACCTGATGCATTCTCCGCAAGCCAAGGCCGCGGATGGTTTGGCGTATGTCGTCGGTGCAGCTGATAAAGCTGACCACCCACTTGATCTTCACCGTGCCGCCGGACTTCTTGCCGTCATGCTCCGTCCGATTGAAGGGTTTGACGGCAGTCTTTGCGCTCGCCACTTTTTTGCCGGTCATCAGGCGCCCTCACTCGCCGCTGCTTTTTCCTTGGGCGGCTTGCCGCTGATTTCTTCCACCGTCTTCGATCGCGTTTCCGCAACGTGCGCGATATCCTTCAAGCCGAGCAGCGCCGCGAAGGTTGCTTTGACGACGTTGTGCGGATTCGACGTGCCGATCGATTTCGTCAGTACGTTGGTGATTCCCGCCACTTGCATCACCTTGCGCACCGGGCCGCCGGCGATGACGCCTGTGCCTTCCGAGGCAGGCTTAAGCAACACTTGCGCCGAGCCGTAGCGCCCCAAAACCTGGTGCGGAATCGTCGAACCCTTCATGTTCAGCTTGATCAGGTTCTTTTTCGCCTGCTCGATGCCCTTTTTGATGGCCATGGGCACTTCCCGGGCTTTGCCCATGCCGAATCCCGCATGGCCGTGGCTATCGCCGACGACCACCAGAGCGGAGAAACTCAGGTTCTTGCCGCCCTTCACGACTTTGGTGACGCGGTTGATAGCGATCACGTCATCCTTCAGCTCCGAAGGATTCACTTCCAGGAGCCGGCGAACCGCTAGACTGTCCCGCAAAATTTGCTTCGACATAGGCTTAGAACTGTAACCCCGCTTCCCGCGCCGCATCCGCGAGCGCTTTGACGCGGCCGTGATACTTGTACCCGCCGCGGTCGAACACCACTTTACTCACGCCGGCAGCCTTGGCGCGCTGGGCGATGGTCTTGCCGATTACTTTTGCCGCCGCGACGTTGCCTCCGCCCTTCAAGTTCTTTTTCGATTCGCCGTCAATCGAACTGGCGGAAACCAGCGTCTTCCCCGAACGGTCGTCGATCACCTGCGCGTAAATGTGCCCCAGCGAACGGTACACGCACAGGCGCGGACGCTCCGGCGTGCCCTCGACCCTGGTGCGCACCCGCGCGTGAACGCGCTGGCGGTGCAAATCCCGCGATAGCTTGCGAACTCTTGCCGATGCCACTGTCGTTTCTCCTAATCTACAAACCTTGCCAAAATCCAATTACGCCGCGCCGCCGGCCTTTGCGCCCGCCTTGCCGGCCTTCTTCTTCAAACGTTCGCCGGTGATGCGCACGCCTTTCTGCTTGTACGGATCGGGCGGACGCAGCGAGCGCATGTCCGCGGCAACCTGGCCCACCTGCCCCTTGTCCGCACCGCTCACGATGATGTGCGTCTGCTTTTCCACGGCGACTTGAATGCCTTCCGGAATCGGAAAATTAACTGGATGCGACTTGCCGAGTGCGAAGGAAACCGTCTTGCCCTTCAGTTCGGCGCGATATCCGACGCCCACGATGTCGAGCTCTTTCTTGAAGCCCGACGTCACGCCATGGACAGCGTTCGCCACCAGCGCGCGCGCCAGGCCGTGAAGAGCGCGGTGCTCTTCGGTTGCGCGAAGGGCGGTAAGCACGCCGTCCTTCTGCTCAAACGTGATGCCTTGCGGGATGGCAAAGGACAGTTTTCCCTTCGGTCCTTGCACGTCGATCTTGCCGCTCTGCAGGGCGATCTTTACGCCTGCTGGTACTGGAATTGGTTTGTGACCGATGCGTGACATCTTCTCTATTTTCCTTGTCTAGAAATACCGGCTACCAAACCTCGCACAGAATCTCGCCGCCCATTTTGGCCTTGCGCGCCGCGCGCCCGCTCATCAAACCCTTCGGCGTGGTCATGATGCTGATGCCCAGACCGCCCACAACAGCACGAATATCCGCCGCGCCGAGATATGCGCGCGCGCCCGGACGTGAAATTCGCTTCAACCCGGTGATCACGCTGCGGCGGTCTGGCGTGTACTTCAGGAAAACACGCAGCATCTTGCGCGTCTTGTTCTCGTCCACCAGCTTGTAGGTCGAGATGTAGCCCTCTTCCTTCAGGATGCGCGCGATCTCCGTCTTGAGTTTCGAGACTGGGACGTCGACGCGCTGGTGCTTGGCGGCCGCCGCGTTGCGGAGGCGCGTCAGAAAATCGGCTATGGGATCCGTCTGCATGTATCTCCTGTCCTGGCGCCGCTTACCGCGGCGGCTACCAGCTGGCTTTCACGACGCCGGGGATTTCCCCCTTCAGCGCCATACCGCGGAAACAAATTCGGCACATCTGAAACTTGCGGATGTAACCGCGCGCGCGGCCGCAGCAGCGGCAGCGGTTGCGTACGCGCACCTTGAATTTCGGCTTCTTGAGCGACTTGGCGATCTTTGCTGTGCGTGCCATTTATTGCGCTACTCCTTTTTCGCGAAACGGAAACCCCAGCCCCTTGAGCAGTTCGCGGCCCTGCTCGTCGTTCTTCGCGCTGGTCGTCATGGTGATGTTCATGCCCTTGATCTTGTCCACGCGCGTGTAATCGATCTCCGGAAACACCAGCTGGTCTTTCAGCCCCAGCGTGTAGTTCCCGCGGCCGTCAAAGGAATTCTGCGGCAGCCCGCGGAAGTCGCGCACGCGCGGCAGCACCACGTTGCACAGGCGGTCGAGAAATTCGTACATGTAGTCGCCGCGCAACGTCACCGCGCAGCCGATGGGCATGCCCTTGCGAATCTTGAAATTCGCAATGGACTTCTTCGCCCGCGTGATTACTGCTTTCTGCCCGGTGATCTGGCCGAGCTCCACCGCCGCCGTATCCAGCAACTTGGCGTTCTGGCTAGCTTCGCCAAGGCCGATGTTGACCGTGATTTTCTTCAGCTTCGGCACGGCCATCAAGTTCTTCCAGCCAAAGCGCTTCATCAGCGCCGGCACCGTCTCCGCCCGGTATTTTTCCTGCAATCGACTCTTCATCGCCTTCTCTGCCTTGTCCTTTACTTGTCCAGCGTCGTGTTGCAATGCCGGCAACTGCGCACTTTCGTGCCGTCCGGCAAAATCGTGTGGCCAATCCGCGTGTGCTTGCCGCAGCTCACGCAGACCACCAGCACGTTCGAGACGTTGATTCCCGCCTCTTTCTCCACGATCCCGCCCTTGATGTTCTTTGAGGGGTTGGGACGTGTGTGCCGCTTGATGATGCCCACATGTTCGACCACCACGGTATTCTTCTTCGCGTTGATCGAAAGCACTCGCCCGCTCTTGCCAGCGTCTTTCCCGGCAATCACCCTGACGTTATCGCCCTTGCGAATGTGAATCGTATGCCGCTCGGCTCTTTCGTGTCTCAATGTCATGGCCTACCAAACCTCCGGAGCCAGCGAAACAATCTTGGTGAATTTCTTCTCGCGCAGCTCGCGTGCCACCGGGCCGAACACGCGCGTCCCGACGGGCTCGCCCGCATCGTTGATCAGCACCGCGGCGTTATCGTCAAACCGGATGTACGTGCCATCCTTGCGCCGCCGCTCTTTCCGCATCCGCACCACCACCGCTTTCACCACACTTCCTTTTTTGACCTGACTTTCCGGAGTCGCTTCCTTGACCGCGGCGGTGATCACGTCGCCGAGGCCCGCTTTCAATCCCGCGTCGCCACCTACCGGCATGATGCAGGTCAGCTTGCGCGCGCCGGAATTGTCGGCCACCGTCAGCCAGGTTCGCATCTGAATCATTGGTCAGCTCCCCTGTCTCTCTTACTCGGCCGACGCGTTCCGCGTCAGCACTTCTTTCAACCGCCAGCGCTTCAACTTGGAAAGCGGCCGCGAAGCCACGATGCGCACCGTGTCGCCGGGCTTGGCCTGGCGGTTTTCGTCGTGCGCGTAAAACTTTTTCGAGATGCGCACCACGCGGCGGTACTTGGGGTGCTGCACCAGCCGCTGCACTTCCACCACGATCGTTTTTTGCATCTTCGCGCTGGTTACTTTGCCGGTGAGAATAGTGCGCTCGCCGCGCTCGGCAACCGGGGCGCTTTGTGTTTCGGTTGTCATTACGCCTTCCCTGTTTTCAGCTCTTGCGCGCGAACCAGTGTTTTCACCCGCGCCAGATCTTTTTTCGCTTCACGAAGCCGCTTCAGGGCTTCCGCTTGTCCCGTTGAAAGCTGGAAGCGCAGCCGGAAAATCGTTTCCGTAAGGTCCTTCTGCTGCGCCAGCAGTTCGTCCACGCCCGCTTCGCGAATCTTGTCAATACGCCGCGGCATCGTTAAAAACCTCCTGCGCGGGATACGAATTTCGTGGGAATGGGCAGCTTGTGCGCCGCCAGTCCCAGAGCTTCCTTGGCTGTTGCTTCGTCTACTCCGGCCATCTCAAACATGATGCGTCCCGGCTTCACCACGGAAACCCACTTCTCCGGCGCGCCTTTGCCCTTGCCCATGCGCGTTTCCGCGGGCTTCTTGGTGAACGGTTTGTCCGGGAAAATCCGGATCCACAATTTTCCGCCGCGCTTGATGAACCGCGTAATCGCTACGCGCGAAGCCTCGATCTGCCGGTCGGTGATCCACGCGTTTTCCATGGCCTTCAATCCGTATTCGCCGAACGCCAAATCTCCGCCGCGCCAGGCTTTGCCATTGCGGCGGCCGCGCATCTGTTTTCTGTACTTCACCTTCTTGGGCATCAACATCGCTGTGTTCTCGCTTCCCTGATCTCGTTGACCGCTCGCCGCTTACGCCACCGCGGCGGTTTCGCGTTCCTTCTGAATCTTCGAAGCCTTTTTGGGCACGTTTTCGCCCTGGTAGACCCAGCACTTCACGCCAATCACACCGTACGTGGTGTTGGCTTCCGCAGTGCCGAAATCAATGTCCGCGCGCAGCGTTTGCAGCGGCAACCGCCCCTGCAAGTACCATTCTTTGCGCGCGATTTCCGCGCCGTTCAGCCGGCCAGCCACGCGCACTTTAATGCCCTTGCAGCCGAAGCGCAGGGCCGAATCCACCGCTTTGCGCATCGCGCGCCGGAAGGCCACGCGTTTCTCCAGTTGCAGCGCAATCGATTCCGCCACCAGCGTGGCATCCAGCTCCGGACGATGCACTTCCTGTATGTCGATGTGTACTTCCCGTTTTGTGCGCTTCTGCACGTCCTGCTTCAGCTTGTCGATTTCCGCGCCCTTGCGCCCGATGATGATGCCCGGCCGCGCCGTATAAATGCGCACCACCAGCTTGTTCGCCGCGCGCTCGATGTCGATCGAGCTGATGCCCGCGCTCTTCAGCTTTTCTTTCAGCTCCTTGCGGAGCTTCACGTCTTCGTGAAGAAGGTCGGCATACTCCTTGTCGGCATACCAACGCGACTTAAACGGCTTGTTGTAGCCCAGCCGGAATCCATACGGGTGCGTCTTCTGTCCCATGACTCTCCTTACTTCCTACTTCTTGCCCTTTTTCGAAGGAGCTTGCTTGCCGGTCAACGCCTTGCGAACACGGCGCGCTGTACCGCGCACGCCCTTTTGTGCTTCCGCTTCTGCCACGTTGGCTGCCACGCGTTCCGCGGCTGCCACATGATGCTCGGCCACGCCCACCCAAAGATGCGCGGTGCGCTTCTGGTAGCGGAACGCCCGGCCCATTGGCGCGGGGCGCAGCCGCTTCCAGCGCGGCCCTTCATTCACGAAACACTGCGCCACGAACAACTGGTCCACGTCGAGCGGCGCGCCGGCGTCATCCGCCTTACGTTCCGCATTGGCAATCGCGCTGCGCAGCACCTTTTCGATATGCTTCGCGGCGCGTTTGGGCGTGTACTTCAGCGTCTGCAAGGCGTCCTGCGCCTTCTGCCCGCGGATCAGGTCCATCACCAGCCGCGCCTTCTGCGGCGACATCCGAACGTGCCGCGCCAGCGCATGCGCTTCAATCAATGCGTTTTGTGTCTGCACGTCAGCCATGACTTATGCCTTCGGCGCCGCGGGTGTTGGTGCCGCTGGTGCTGCGCCGCCTCCTGCTGGTGCCGGGCCCGCGGCTTTCTCAAGCGCCGCTTTCACTCCGTGGCCCTTGAAGGAACGCGTTGGCGCGAACTCGCCCAGTTTGTGCCCGATCATCTGCTCCGTCACATACACGGGAATAAATTTCTTCCCGTTGTGCACGGCGATAGTGTGCCCGATCATTTCCGGCACGATCGTCGAACGCCGCGACCACGTCTTAATCACTTTCTTTTCGTTGCGCGTGTTCAGCCCTTCGACCTTTACACGCAGATGGCCGTCCACAAACGGCCCTTTTTTCAGTGAGCGTGCCATCGATCCCCTATTCCTCCACTCGCCGCAAGCGGCCCCATTGTGCGCGCCGCATCTTCTTGAATCCTCGAACCGGCCCGGGAACGCGGTGCGACTTCGGGCAGAACGGGCAGACAAACCGCGTGCCCTGCGCATTCGCAATCCGCTCCACAATGACCGCCCAGCTCGGTTTGCACAGCTTGTAGAGCACCGGCTCCGGTGGAGCCACAACTGTCTTGACCAACGGACGCGCCGGTTTCGCGCTCTTTGCGGTTACGCGTTTCGCCCCGCGCTTCGCGGTGCGCTTCACAAGCCGGCTGCGCCGTGCTGCTGTTCGTGTTGTGCGTGTCGCTCGCATCATTTTTACTCTCACCGGGCGGGTTTCAGTTCGCCGCCAGGTTTCTCGCCTCAGTAAACTTCCTGTCCTTACTTCCTGCGCTCGACAATGTGCTTGTCGGTGCGCTTGTTATGCCGCGTCTTCTTGCCCAGCGTGGGGAAAGCCCAGGGCGTTTGCGGATGATTGCCCTTGACCTTGCCTTCGCCGCCTCCGTGCGGATGATCCACGGGATTCATGGCCACGCCGCGGACGGTGGGCTTTTTCCCGTGCCACCGCGTGCGGCCGGCCTTTCCGTAGGTTTCGTTCTCATGGTCGAGGTTGCCGACCTGGCCAACCGTGGCCATGCACTCCACGGAAAACTTGCGAACTTCGCCGGAAGGCAGCTTCACCAGCGCGAGGTCGCCTTCTTTGCTCAACAACTGCGCCGAGCCGCCCGCGGAGCGCACCACTTGCCCGCCTCGCCCGGGGTACAGTTCCAGGTTGTGCACCATCGTGCCGGGAGGAATATGCTTGAACTGCAGCGCATTGCCCGGAAGAATGTCCGAGCCCTCGCCGGTCGAAACCGTTGCCCCCACTTCCAATCCCACAGGATGAAGGATGTAGCGCTTCTCGCCGTCGGCGTAGTGCAGCAGCGCCAGGTTCGCGCTGCGATTCGGGTCGTATTCAATCGCCGCTACTTTCGCGGGCACGCCGACCTTCTCGCGCCGGAAGTCCACCTTGCGGTAAGCCTTCTTGTGGCCGCCGCCGCGGTGCCAGATCACAATCTCGCCATGATTGTTGCGGCCGCCCGATCGCTTCTTCGGCTCCAGCAGCGCCTTTTCCGGCTCCTGCTTGGTGATGTGGCTCTTGTCCACGACGGTGATGAACCGCCGCGACGCCGTATATGGATTAAAGCTCTTCAGTCCCATCGCTGCCTCTTACCTTCTTAATGCCTTGCTTCTCAAACAGTCCCGGTCCTACAAATTCTCTGCGTACTCGATCATCTTCTCGCCCTGGGCGAGCTTCACGTATGCTTTCTTCCAATCGCGCCGGTAGCCTTCGGTCTGGCCGCGGCGGCGCATCTTACCGACAAAATTCGCCGTGCGGACACCTGCGACCTTCACCTTGAAAATCTGCTGCACGGCTTCCTTGATCTGCGTCTTCGTGGCGCCAGCCGATACTTCAAACACCACGGTGTGCTGCGTCTCTTTCACGCCCAGGCCTTTTTCCGTGATGATCGGCCGCCGGATAATCTGATAGTGAGGGGTTGACATCGCTTATCCCTTCCCCTTTTTCTTTGCCGGCTTCGCAGCTTTCTTCGCTGCCGCCGGTTTCTTGGTTGCCGCCTTTGGCGCCGCTTCCTTTTTCACCGTCTTCGCCGCGGGAGCAATCGTTTCCACGTCCGGCACAACTACCGGCTTCTTCTCCGGATCGAGCGAATGGCTCAGCCGCGTCACCGCATCCTTTGAGAGCACCAACAAGTCATGCTTCAGCACATCGTAAGGCTGCAGAACATTGGGCGCGGCCAGTGTAACGCCTTGGACGTTGCGGCTCGCCAGTTCCAGGTTGCGGTTCTCCCCGTGAGCTACCAGCAACGCCGATTTCGTGTGATTCAGCTTCTCCAGCACTTCCAGCAGCGCCTTGGTCTTGTGCGTGTCCAATTTCCAAGCATCCACAACCGTCAGCTTCTGCTCCGCCAGTTTTGCCGAGAGCGCCGAACGCAGCGCGCCGAGAAGCATCTTCTTGGGCAGCGCGTAGCTGTAATCGCGCGGCTTTGGCCCATGAACCGTGCCGCCATGACGCCAGAGAGGCGAACGGATCGAGCCCACGCGCGCGCGGCCCGTGCCCTTCTGCTTCCAGAGCTTGCGGCCCGCGCCGCTGACTTCGCTCTTTTCCTTGACCTTGTGGGTGCCTGCACGCAGGCCGCGCAAGTGCCAGCGCGAAGCTTCGTGCAGCAGGTGCTGGTTGACCTTCGCGCCAAAAATCGCGTCCGCCAGCTCCACCTGACCGACTTTCTTGCCATCCAAGTTCACTACGTCGACGACCGGCATAATCTCTTTTCCTTCTTCTCCGCCTTACTTCGCTTTCCTTGCCTTGCGGATAAAAATGTACGATCCGCTTGGCCCCGGCACCGATCCCCGCACCAGTAGCAGGTTTTCATCGGTGTCCACTTTCACCACTTTCAAATTCTTCGCCGTCACCTTGACGTTTCCCATGTGACCTGGAAAGTGCTGATTCTTCCACACGCGCGACGGAAACGAACTGCCACCGATGCCGCCCGGGGCGCGATGATGCATCGAGCCGTGCGTCGAATCGCCGCCGGCGTAGTGCCAGCGCTTCACGCCGCCCTGAAAACCCTTACCCTTGCTCACGCCGCTCACGTCCACGAGTTCGCCAGTCTTGAAGTTCTCCACGAGCACGCGGTCGCCGACTTTCGTCTCGTCTTTCGACTCCTCGATGCGCACTTCATGCAGCACCTTCATAGGCGCGATGCTGGCCTTCTTGAAGTGCCCCGTCATAGCCTTGTTCACGCGCTGCGGCTTGACGAATTCCACCAGCCCCAGTTGCGCGGCCTCGTATCCATCCGTCTGCTTTGTCCGGCGCTGTACCACCACGCAAGGCCCCGCCTGAAGGACAGTGCACCCGACGAGCGTGCCGTCATCGACGAACACTTGCGTCATCCCCAGCTTGATTCCAATGATTCCGTTGACCGCCATTACCCCTGTCTCTCTTTTGCAGCGTCGTCCTTCACGCCGCCTAGTTTTAAGTCTTCAGTTCTCAACGCGTCTTTTCTCTGAAAGGCGCTGTTCTCTGCCGACTGATCCAAAACTCTTACTTCACCGCGTGCCCGAACGCCTTGATTTCCACGTCCACGCCAGGCGGCAAGTCCAGCTTCATCAGCGCGTCCACCGTATCCGGTGTCGGCTCCAGAATGTCGATCAGCCGCTTGTGCGTGCGCATTTCAAACTGCTCACGCGACTTTTTGTCCACGTGCGGCGACCGCAGGACCGTCCAGCGGTTGATGGTGGTCGGCAGAGGAATCGGCCCGGCAACGTCCGCGCCGGTGCGCTTGGCCGTCTCCACGATTTCCCGCGTGGACTGGTCCAGAATTCTGTGGTCGTACGCCTTCAAACGAATACGGATTTTGTCGCCTTGTCTCATTTAGTTTTCCAAGCCTACTCGATGATCTCGGTCACAGCGCCGGCGCCGACGGTGTGGCCGCCTTCGCGAATAGCGAATCGCAAGCCCTTTTCCAACGCCACCGGAGTGATCAAAGTCACTTCGCAACTCACGTTGTCGCCCGGCATCACCATTTCCACGCCTGCAGGCAGTTTCATGTCGCCAGTCACGTCCGTGGTCCGGAAATAAAACTGCGGACGATAGCCGGAGAAAAACGGCGTATGGCGACCGCCTTCTTCCTTGGTCAGCACGTATGCTTCGGCTTTGAACTTCGTGTGCGGGGTGATCGAACCCGGCTTGCACACCACTTGCCCGCGCTCCACGTCTTCCTTTTCCGTGCCGCGCAGCAGCAAGCCAACGTTGTCGCCGGCGAGTCCCTCGTCCAAAAGCTTCTTGAACATTTCCACGCCGGTCACAACTTTCTTCTGTGTCGGACGGAAGCCCACGATTTCGATTTCTTCGCCAACTTTCACCTTGCCGCGTTCGATTCGGCCGGTAACTACCGTGCCTCGGCCGGAGATCGAGAAAATATCTTCAATCGGCATGGCGAACGGTTTATCGACGTCGCGCACCGGCAGCGGCACGTTCTTGTCCACCGCTTCCATCAAGTCGTCAATCGTCTTTTCCCACTTCGCGTCGCCGTTCAACGCTTGCAACGCGCTGCCGCGAATCACCGCAATGGAATCGCCGGGGAATTGATAGCTCTTCAAGAGTTCGCGAACTTCCAGCTCCACCAGTTCGAGCAACTCCGCGTCTTCCACCATGTCGCACTTGTTCAAAAACACGACGATCGCAGGAACGCCGACCTGCCGCGCCAGCAGAATGTGCTCCCGCGTCTGCGGCATCGGTCCGT
>WNGO01003182.1_pt1 | contig 20302 bp, 18 predicted proteins | sample 5400511 | NCBI WGS metagenome assembly WNGO01 (sample SAMN13153380, study PRJNA577476) | soil metagenome | isolation source: 20 cm soil or saprolite under Garry oak tree replicate 2 | place: USA:California | collected 2016-06-15 | reverse complement strand
GTACCGCATCACCGTCGAAGCCGGTGCCCGGCAGCTCGGTATCGCCGATGTGGAGGTCGTGGACGACGGTAGCGAACTGAAGAATGTCGACACCGATCAATACATCCCGCTGCTCGATGGTCGCACCCTGCCGATCAAGTTCTTCATCGGCGTCGGATCGCAATGCCAACGCTCCGACTCCGACTGCGGCGAGGGCACCGTGCAGCCTGGTGCGAGCACGACCATCGTGACGAGGGAAGGTCAGGCCGGCGTCTTCGTCCCGGCCGGCGCCGTCGACCAACCGGTCACGCTCATCATCGAGTCCGCGGACGAACGCCCCTGCATTCCGGGGTTACCCGAGCCGGTGTTCCCCGGGGACGTCGGCGCCGTCGGGAACTCGTGCTACGATTTCCACACGGAGCCGCCGCTCACCGAGGTCAACGCGAGCGGCAAGTTCAACACTGCGGTGACCGTGGGTATTTGTCCGGTCATTGGCGATCTCGATCATGCGACGTCGGACTTGCTCCAAATCTTCCAGCTGCACGTGGGCGCAGACCCGGCGATTCGCGCGCTGAACAACGTCCCGGCACCTTTTCTTTCGTGCGATCCAGCATTCGCGCTTCCGCTGGGCTCGCGTCCCGCACACCCCGAGAATTTTGCGGCGCACGTCGGCTCGTTCTGGAAGGCCGTCACGGGTCTGTTCATCCCGCGACCTCTGTCGGCGAGCACCAGGAGCATGGCGATCGACTACGGGGCCGGGGGCAGCACGGACCTCTTCAGCCGCTTCACGTGGGCGCTGCCGAGCCAGATGAACCTGAGTTTCGACCAACTGCCGGACCTGACCGCCATTTTGCCCGGCTCCGCGATCAACTCCGCGTACGCGCATCTCGGCATCACGTTCAGTCGCAGCAACCCACTGGGCCTGTGCCCGGGCACGGCGGTCTACGCCAACGACGCCGGCCTGCTCGGGCTGCATTCAGGGCAGAACAACATCAGCGTCTGTCCACTCGGGATCGCGTCGGACTTCAGCGCAACGGCATACGGGACGATCAAAGCGACGTTCGCTCTGCCGGCGGTGCAGGCCTGTATCACCGCGACGCCGACAGGATTTCACGGCCTCTTCGCCCCTCCCGGCGGCGTGGCCTTCCTCGAAGCACTCGATGCGACTGGCAATGTGTTGAGCCGGACCGAATCGACCTCGCAAAAGGTGGCGCAACAGCTGTGCGTGCAGGGCGATCGCGTCGCCGCCGTCCGGTTCGCGGGCAAGGGCTCGGCCTACGCGATTTTTGACAACCTCACCTGGACGCGGGCAGTACAGGTCAGCGAGTAAGCGAAGCGAGACACGAGAGCGCGGAAGGGCGGCTCCTTGGAGCCGCCCTTCCCTTTTAACGCCCGGGGCCGCCTATTCTGCCGCGATGGCTCGCGAGCTCATCGGCCGGGTGCGCCAAGCTTTGGCCAGCCGCTACGACGTGATCAAGGAAGTCGCGCGCGGTGGCAACGCCACACTGTACGGCGCGCTCGACAAGGCGGGTCGCAAGGTCGCGATCAAGGTTCTGCATCCCGAGCTCGCCGTCTCCGTTGCCGCCGATCGCTTCCTGCGCGAAATCCGGTACGCATCCACGCTCGATCACCCGCACATCGCGCCGCTGCTCGACTCCGGTGAAAGCGATTATCTGCTCTGGTTCGTCATGCCGTTCGTGGCGGGGGAAACGCTGCGGCAGGTGATGCGCCGCGAGCGAATGCTGCCGATCGCGCGCGCGGTTCGTGCGGCCACGGACGTGCTCGATGCACTGGGCCACGCCCACGCACACGGCTTCGCCCATCGTGACATCAAGCCCGACAACATCGTGTTATCGGATGGGGGTGCCGTGCTGGTGGACTTCGGGATCGCGCGCGCGATCGCGAGCTCGGGTGAAGATCGCGTCACGCGCAGCGGCTTCGTCGTGGGCACGGAAGAGTACATGAGCCCCGAGCAGGCCGGCGGCTCGCCCGACATCGACGGCCGAACCGACATCTACTCACTGGGCATCGTGCTGTTCGAGGCGCTCGCGGGCCGGCCGCCCTTCTCCGCCGCGAGCGCGGCCGCGGTGCTCGATATGCAGCAGCACGCGAACCCGCCCGACCTGCGGAAGCTGCGGCGGGACGTTCCCCGGGACCTCAGCGACGCGGTGCTGAAAGCGCTCTCCAAAGCGCGCGAAGCCCGCTGGCAAACGGCGTCGGAGATGCGCCGCGCCCTGCTGCAATTCGCGCCCGACAGCTAGCCCTTTCTAGGGCGCAGACGCGACTTCCTTCGAGATCCTCTGCCAGCTGCTGAGGCGCTCGCGGATCGCGACCGGCATGTACTGCGACCGGAGCAGGCCTTCGAGCCGCGTCACCCGCGCCTCCATCTCCACCCCACGGCCCGCTTTGCCATTCAACCAGGCTGCGTTGTAGATCGCGAGGGCTTCCACCGCGAGATCACCAACCAATGCGGCTTCAGTTGCGAGTTGATCCAACGCGGCGGCCGCCTCCGGGAGGTTTCCATCGTAGTAGTGGGCACTCGCCAGCAACCAACTCGTCGCGCTGGCAAGGTGGCCTTCGCGGCGCGCAACGTCGGCCGCCCGCTGATACTCCCGAGCCGCCGCGTTGAAGCGCAGCTGGCCGCTGAGCTCGTTGCCGCGGCCGACATAGAGCTGGACCTCGGGGCTCAGCTCACCGTCCGACTCCGGAATGCCGGCGCGAACAACCGGACTCTCGGGCTCGGTGCCTGTTTGTAGCGCGGAAAGCGGCGGTGCGGCGAGTACGGTAACGACTGCAAGAAGGGTCAGAGCCGTCTTCATAACTACCTCCCCATCACGTGGGATTGCGACGGCGCCTGGTTGCTCCGGTAAGTCCTCCCGTTAATGTTTGAAACCGCTTGATCTACTGGTCGGTCAGCGTGCCACTCACTGTGTGACGCAGAAAGGCCTCGCAGGGTTGCACGCGTCTACCTACACGGACAGAATCGTGACAATGACGAGCCTCCTCCTGCGCGTCGCCTCCATCCTGGTGCTCGCGAGTCAGACGGTCGACGCGCAAGCACCGTCCCCCTCCCGTCCACGCGCCCGCGATCTCGGCGTTCCGTTCGACGGCACGCCGGGTCCGCTCAACGCGATCACCGACGTCGACGGCGTGACCGTCGGGCACAGCACGATCATCCGCGGGCAAGGGAAGTTGGTGGTGGGCCAGGGCCCGGTTCGCACCGGCGTCACGGCCGTGTTCCCGCGCGGCGCGACCAACGGTGACCCCGTCTTCGGCGGCTGGTTCACGTTGAACGGCAACGGCGAAATGACGGGCACGACCTGGCTCGAGGAGTCCGGATTCCTCGCCGGACCGGTCATGATCACGAATACGCACAGCGTCGGCATCGTGCGTGACGCGGTGATCGAGTGGCTGGTGCGCAAGGGATTCGAATTCGACTGGTCACTGCCCATCGTCGCCGAGACGTGGGATGGCGCGCTCAACGACATCAACGGCTTTCACGTGACGAAACAGCACGCGTTCGCCGCGCTCGACAGCGCCCGCGGTGGGCCGGTGGCCGAGGGAAACGTGGGCGGCGGGACGGGGATGATCTGCAACCAGTTCAAGGGCGGAATCGGCACGTCGTCGCGGCGGCTCCCCGCACCGCTCGGGGGGTACACCGTCGGTGTCCTCGTGCAATGCAACTACGGCTCGCGCGCGCGATTGTCCATTGCCGGCGTCCCCGTGGGACAGGAGATCCCGGATCTCTTGCCGTGTCGCGATTCCATTCCAGGAGTTGCCGTCGCCGGGCGTCGGTGCGCGGATGCGGACAAAGCGGCTCGGCGGGTTGGGCGGCAATCCCTCCGGTGACATTTTCGTCGCCTTCTCGACGGCCAACCCCGGTGCGGCGAAGCCCGACGCGAACGTGAGCGTGACGATGGTACCCAACGAGCGGATCACACCGCTGTTCGAGGCCACGGTGCAGGCAACCGAGGAAGCAATCGTGAACGCAATGGTGGCGGCGGAGACGATGACCGGCGTGAATGGGATGCGCGTTTATGCGCTGCCGCACGAGCGCCTGCGTGACGCGCTGCGCAAATACAATCGCCTGGTCGAGCCGCACCAATGAGGAAATGGCTGTGCCTGCTCTGGCTCGGGCTCAGCGCGGCCTGCCAAACGGAGTCGCGCCGTCTCCTCGTCGTTGACTTCACACTTGCCGACCCGCTGACGCTCGAGGCCACGGCGGCGCCGTGGCACGCGGCCGGATATCGAGTCGAGTACCGCCGCTTCTACCCGCACCTCACCCGGCAGGATCTGACGCGCTATCGCACGGTGCTCGTGCTCGGCGGACGAGAGCCCGAGAGTCCCTCCGATGCGTTGTCGATCGGCGACCTGGCGATCCTGTCGGAATGGGTCCACCGCGACGGCGTCGTCGTGCTCGGCTACACCGATGGGAATGTCAGCCTCGACCGCTGGGTCATGAACCAGTGGCTGGCCTCGCAGGGCGCCGGGCTCGAGGTTGGAGCGCAGTCACTGGATGCACCCGCCACGCCCCTGCCGCATTCCGCGCTGGATAACGCCGGCTTCGAGCCATTTCCTGCGGGAAAGAACCGCGTCCTCGAGGTCCGCGACCGCAGCCAGACACTCGCGCATGCCGGCACCAGCGCCCTGGTCGCGGCGAGTCGCGTCGACGACGGGTTGATTGTCGTAGCGAGCCGCAACCTCCTGAGCGCAATCGACGCGGACACTCGCACGCGTGAGTTCCTGGTGGCCCTGGCCCGCTGGACGCGCCGGCCCGCGGAGTGGGCAGGCGTCGGCGCCGCGGCCCATCCGGTGCCGCTGCAGCTGGCGGACGCGCCGAAGAAGGTGGCGGTGCATCCGCCGATGCTCGCCCCACCCGCCGGGAGGGCGGAGGGGGGGGGTGGCGGGACGACGATACTGCTACCTGAGCCACCGCCGGCCACGCCCGCCACAGAGATCGTCCCGCCGGCGTGGATCGCGCGCCAGGGGATGCGGGTGCTGTGGAGCCGGTTCGCGCTCTTTTCGCTCGACTCCTTGCTCCGATTCGTGGACGTGGCCGCGCTCAACACACTCGCAACGACGATTCCGGAAGCGGCGCTCGCCGACACGTTCAGCACACGCAATCTCTGGAAGGTGGCCGGAGATCGCTTGCAGGCGACCAGTCTGCACTGGTTCCCTGCCGTTTCGCTGGCGCGACTCCCGGCGGCGGTCGGTCCCCCGTCGCAGAGTTCGTTACGCAGAACCTTCGGCGCAGCGGTCGCCCATACCGAACGCGCCGACGAGGTGAACCGCCAGGGCGAGCTCATGCCGATTGCGTGCGGCCTCGACTCGCTGTACTGGCGCAACGCGCTCAGGCCGGCCTACCGCGTCCTCTCGCGATTGGGTGGTCCCCGGCGCGCTCCCGATGTGCTCGCCGGCGTGGCGCTCGACCTGGATACCGCCATGGCGCTTTATCGGGGGAGCGGTTTTTGCGACGCGGATTACCGCGTCGGCCTCGCAGCGTTGGGACTCGACTCGGCCGAGATGAATCGCCTCGCGGCATTGCCTCCGACGGCTCGCTACGACACGCTGATCGAGCGCGGCTGGTTGGGTGGGTATTACGCGGCGCTCGAAGACGCAGTCGCCGAGCGCGCGCTCGCGCTACGCGGCGAGCTGCGGCGCGCTCGCCCGGATCTCCGCTTCGCGTTTCACGCCACGACGCTTCCCACCGACTGGTTCTCCGTCGGCCTGCTGCGCGGCTTCTCGAGCCCCGATGCGCCGGTATTGCTGTGGCTCCGCGACGAGCGCGACCCGCGGCTGGTGCGCCGTCGTTTCGCGGAGCGGGGGATCTACGCGCTGACCGCACTGGGCCTCGAGCCGGATCGCGCCACGTTTGCGCAGCCGCAATTGACACGGTTGCGATTCGCCGCCTTCAGCCAGCATGCGGGGTTTTGGCTCGACGGCGCCGCGACCGACAGTTTGGGGCGCGTGATCCGGCGCCTCGCGAAGGAAGGCTTGCCCAGTGGGCCCGGCGTCCGGTAAGTTCTTCAGTTGGAAGTGGTGGGGCCGATGGTCGCGGGTGGCCGGCTTGAGGGGTCATTCGAGGAAAGTCCGAGCTCCACAGGGCAGACCGCCAGGTAACGCCTGGGCGCTGAGAGGCGACGGAACAGGGCCACAGAGAACAGACCGCCCTTGTATCCAAAGGGTAAGGGTGAAACGGTGGGGTAAGAGCCCACCGCGCGTCCGGCAACGGGCGCGGCACGGCAACCCCCGGTCGGAGCAAGGCCAAATAGGCAGCGAGACCCGGCCCGGGTCGCTCGAGCTGCGGGTAGGCCGCACGAGGTGGCTGGCGACAGCCATCCCAGAGAGATGACCATCTGCTCGTACCAACGAGTAAACAGAACTCGGCTTATGGTCTCACCACTTCCTCCTCTGTGAGCACGAAGACGTCCACGCCTTATCCTCCCCACTGGGAGAACGTCGCCGATCTCCGAGTCTTTCGCACCACGCCTCAGGAGTGGGAGAAGCTCATCGGCTGGCGGACCGACATGCGGAAACGCGGTTGGAAGCTTCTCAAGGTCCTGAGCGAGGAGGCGGAGGTGGTGGCCATCTTCGGGCGTACCAAGACTAAGGAATAGCCCCGATGCGTCGCTTGTTTGTTCTGGCGGCTGCGGCCGGCGCGCTCAGCTGCTCGCCGAAGAATCCGTCGTCTCAGCCCACACCCGTGAACCCGCCCGCGCCTCCGGCGGCCCCGCCGCCGCCGGGCGCGCCGCGACCGTCCGGCCAGCCGGGGCTGCGCCTCGGACCGAGCGCGCTCCGCTACATCGCGCATCAGTCACTGCACGCGGAGCAACAGCTGCAGCCCGGTCAGACCCAGGTGATCGAGCGCGGAACAAGGCTCTTTCTCACAGCGACGATTGTCGGCCCGGCCGACAGCTCGGGGTACCGTCTGACGTTCACGGTCGATTCGATTGCGCTCGACTCCGGTACAACGCTGCCACCGAACATCGATCTCACTGCCGCGCGCGGCCTGGTCTACGACGGACGACTGTCGAGCGCGGGCGTTGCGAGAATTACGCTCCTGTCCGACTCGACGCGCGCAGCGGCATTCGTACAGCTGCTCGGCCTGTTGCGAACCTTCTATCCGCGGCTCCCGCGCGAGGGGTTGGTTCCCGGCGCGGAGTGGACGGACACGACGGCGGCCGACGATCGGGCCGTGATCGATGTTACTCGGCGCTCCGTGAACCGTTCGCGTGTCGCGACCTGGGAGGACCATGGCGGGATACGCGCCTTGCGACTTGACGTGACCGCGTCCTATACCTTGTCGGGTAAAGGAACCCAGGCAAACCAGCCAGTCGAGGTGTCGGGAGCGGGCATCGAGACGACGCGCCATTTCGTTGCCGCGGATGGCCGCTACCTGGGGGCCGAAGACACGGACAGCTCGACGCTGTCCGTGACGTTTCCATACCAATCCGTCACGATTCCCGCGATTCGCGTCCTTCGCTCCACGGTCATCGCGCAACCGTGAGGGTTGCCGCGGGAGGGTTGCTCTGCGCGGTAGCCCTGAGCGTCACGGCGCTGTCTGCCCAATCCGTCGCGCCCAACCGCGCCACCGCCTATCTCTTTCCCACCGACGTCAGCGATGCGCGCGCCATCTGGGTCAACCCTGCCGGCCTTGGGGTGACCCGCGACGCCTCGATCTATGCGGAAGTGGGCGTCGGGGAACCGGGCGCGAGCGGGCGCCTCCGCCAGATCAATGCCGGCTTCAACTCCCGCGGCCTATCGCTCGGCTACCAGCGCGACTTCCTGGACGACGGCGTGAAAGGCACGACGTTGCGCCTGGGACTGGGGGGCGGCGCGGGGGGGCTGGCCGTGGGTTTCGACATCGCGCGCTATAGCGGCAGTGGCGCTAATGCGACGGGGTGGGACATCGGCGCGACCTACGTCGCGTTGCCCAAATTCAATGTCGGTCTCGTCACGACGAACATTGGCCAGCCGGTGGTGCGGGGCCTCAAACAACGCATCACCTACATTCCCGGGCTGACCTGGCATCCCGGTCCGCTCGCCTTGTCGACGGACGCGCGCATCACGCCCGATTCGGTGGAGTCCTACGCGTTTGGCATCGGCTGGCGCACCAACAGCGCGAGCTCGCGATGGCCGATCGAGGTCATCGCCCGCATGGACACCGATAATGGCTTCCGGCGCGGCGCCTTCGCGTTCGGGTTCTCGATCGGGGGAGAGAATCGTCTCGGCGCCGTTGCTTCAGCGCCGGGAGACGCTTCTCAGATCGACTATTCGAGTATCTACGGCCTGATGACCCGAACGCCGACGACCGGGCGCCGCTAAGACCGGTGAGTCCGCGTGCGGTGGCGCGGGGGCGGGGGCGGGGGCGGGGCGGGCTTTGGCTTGGTGGGCGGGGGGGGCGGTGGCAGTGGTGGACGTGGAGTCGCCTGCCGCGGCGCGGCCGCGGGAGTCTTGTTGAGCTGCGGTCTCAGTTGCACCATGTCGCGGAATGACAGGTTGCGGTACACAGTATCCGCGACTTCTCCAGAATGCCGTCCGTAGATCACCAGCCGGAATGCCAGACCGCCGTGAAGCATCAGATCCATGTCCCGCCGCACGCTGTCGCGCGCGTAGGATCGCACGTCGTGCGGCGTGACGACGACCGTGCGCCGCCGCGTGAGCAGTAACAGCGTCGTGTCCTCCTGGCCGGCGGGCCGATACGCGTACAGACCAACGTCCCCGGGGAGCAACGCGCGCCGGCCGCGGAGCATGCGGGTCAGGCTGTCGGGTAGAGGTAACCGCGCCGCGACGCGCGGCGGCTTGCTGAACACGTAGTAGGCCACGACCGCGCCCCCTCCCGCGAAGGCGAGAAAGAGCAGGCATCCCGCAACGCTAAGTCCCACCAATGAGCGGTAGAACATCGCCTTGATCCGGCGGCTCAGCGGCAGGTGCACGCGATCCCGCGCCGCGGTCGGCAGGGCGCCAACCAGCGCGCGACTGACCTCGCTCGCCATCTGAAAGCGGTTGGCGCGCTTTTTGTCGAGCATGCGATCGAGGACCAGCGCCATCTCTTCCGGCGCGTCCGGCCGGAGACGCCGGATCGGCTCGGGTTGCTCGGTGAGCTGTTGCGCGAGAATGTCGGCCGAGGACGGACCATCGAACGGCGGCGCACCAGCGAGCATGTGGTAGAGCACGATCCCGAGGGAGTAGATGTCGGAGCGACCGTCCAGGGGATCGCCCGCCGCCTGCTCGGGACTCATGTACTGCGGTGTTCCGACTACCACGCCTTCGCTGGTGAGGGACGCGCTGCTCTTCTTCTCCTTCGCAGCCTGCGCCGCTTTCGCGATCCCGAAGTCCGTCACCAGGACGTGGCCGCTCCTGTCGAGCAGGATGTTGTCGGGCTTGATGTCGCGATGCACGATCTCGTGGCTATGCGCGTACGCGAGCGCATCCGCGACCTGCCGGGCGATGCGCGCCGCGTCGCCGATGGGAAGCTTCTTCTGCGTCTCGAGGAGCTGGCCCAGCGAGGGACCGTCGATGCACCGCATGATGAGGTAGAAGATTTCTTCCCGCCGGCCGACCTTGTAGATCGGCACGATGTGCGGATGCTCGAGGCGCGCCACCGTCTGTGCTTCGCGCATGAAGCGTTCGGCGACGACGGTCGTCGGCGCGAGCTCCACATCCAGGACCTTCACGGCGACATCGCGATTCAGCACGTTGTCGCGCGCGCGAAACACGGCGGCGAAGCCCCCCTGACCCAGCAGGGCACCAACGGTAAATTCGCTACCCAGCGCCTGCTGCAAGCGTTTTTGGAGGTCTCCGAGGTCCATGGCGGTGCAAAAAGCTAGAAGTGCGAAGCGTGTTCTGCTAGGGACGAGCGCCCTTGTGCTCGTCTGGTTGTTTGGTGTGTGGCCGCCGCCGATCTGGTGGCGCGATCACCAGCCGCGGTGTACCGCGATGATGCGTCTGAGAAGCGACTGCCGGACGGCCCGGCGGCCGGACGGCCAACATCGATCGCAGCTGCTCGAACGCATGATCATCATCGCCGAGGACTCGCGATTCAGAACGCATCACGGGATCGACTTCATCGAGTTGCGCGGAGCGTGGGCGGCGGGCGGGCATCGCGGCGCGAGTACCATTACGCAGCAGCTCGCGAAGAATCTCTATCTGTCGCCCTCACGCTCGATCTTTCGCAAGCTGAAGGAGGCCGTGACCGCCGTGCGGCTGGAGCTGGCGCTCAGCAAAGACCGCATCATGGAGCTCTATCTCACGACGGCCGAATTTGGCCCTGGCGTGTGGGGCGCCGACGCGGCGAGCCAGGCGTACTTCGGCGTCGCGCCGCCGAACCTCACCAGCGCGCAGGCCGCAGCGCTGGCCGCGACGCTGCCATGGCCCAGGACATCAAATCCGGCTTACCGGCCTGGGCGCATGCTGGAGCGGCGTGAATTGATCCTGGCGCGCTATTACGGGGGAAAGACTCCGGTACCGCCCGTGCTGGAGGACTCCATTCCTACGATTCCGCCGATCGAACCGCCCGTCGTGCCGATTATCCCGATCGACACCGTGGTCACCGACACCGTCATTACCCCGGATACAACACGGGACCACCCAGATTCGGGTGGTCCCGTAGACTCGACACAGAATCCCGCGGTGCGTCTGTTGCCTAGTAGTGCAGGTCCGCGCTTTTTCAGTCCCCGCTTTTCAGTCTACAAGTCGTAGCGGCATCACGAGCGCCATGTAGGAGGCCGGATCGTTCCAGCCCACGGGCTCGATCGTGCTGGCGCGCTCGGGCGCTTTGAAGGTGAAGCGCACCTCGTCGGTCGGCATGTACTTGAGGATCTCGAGCAGGTACATCGCGTTGAACCCGATCTCCAGCGGCTCGCCCTCGTAGGTCACCGCCAGCTCGTCCTGCGCTTCGCCCAGATCCGGCGTCTGCACCGAGAACTTCACGTTGCCGCCGGAGAAGGCCAGCCGGATGCGATGGGTCTGATCGCTGGCGACCACACTCATGCGCCGCAGCGCCGCGGCCATTGCCATCTTGTCGACGGTCGCCTGTTTATCGTTCTCGCGCGGAATCACCTGCTCGTAATTCGGATACGGCCCCTCGATCAGGCGCGAGAAGACGAGCGTGCCGCCAGCGCGGAAGCCGATGTGGTTGTCGCTCTTCGCGAGCTCGATCTCGGCGTCGCCGGCGTAGAGCCGGCGGATCTGCTCCAGCGCTTTGGGGGGAACGATGAGGTCGGCCGTCGAGCCGCCGGTCGCCGGCACGTCCATCTTGGCTAGGCGATGGCCGTTGGTCGCCACCATCCGCATGCGGTCGGGCCGCAGCTCCCAAAGCACGCCGTTCAGGATGGGCCGGCTTTCTTCAGTCGATGCTGCGAACGCCACGTGACCCACCAGCTTTTGGACCACGCCGGCCGCCGCCTTCCAGGCCTTGTCGAATTTCACGGCGGGGAAGGACGGAAACTCTTCGCGCGGCAAGCCCAGCAGCTTGAACTTGGAGCGGCCCGATTCGATCGACACGCGCGCTTCGCCGGCCGCCGTCACGCGGACGGGCCCGGACGGCAGCTCGCGTGCGATGTCCACCAGCTTCTTGGCGGGGAGCGTCACCGCGCCGTCGGCATCCACCTCCGCGGGGACGGTCGTGCTCACCGCGATGTCGAGATCGGTTCCTGAGAGCCGCAGGCCGCCGCTCTGCTTCGAGGCTTCAACCAGGACATTGGCTAGTACGGGCAGCGTCGTTTTGGCGGGGATGGCTGCCGCCACCGCCATCAGGCCTTCCTGTAGCTGCTCGCGCGTAATCGTGAACTTCATGCTGAGCGCTTCGTCTCCCAAATGAGGAAAGTCTTTAGTACTACTTCTCTATATAGAAATACTAGTAGTAGTAGTAGACAACGGGGATATGTGGGCGATGTCGCTAAAGCGCAACCGCTGCATCACCTGTCATCTCTCACATGATGTTGGTGCACTGTTGGGATTGTTGGCGCTTTGCGGATAGCGGCCTGACTTTCCCCATAACCAACATCCCACGCTGTTTCCCACGCCACTTTGTTAGTTACAGTGCGGACAATTCCTGTCGCGCCATTTCGACGCGCTCTTTGAACGTCCGGTCGCGCATCATCTGCCGCTCGACCTTGTCCACGCTATGAATCACCGTGGAGTGATCCCGGCCGCCGAACGCCTGTCCGATCTCGACGAGCTGCATGCCCAACATGTCGCGCGCCAGGTACATCGCCACCTGGCGGGGAATGGTGAGCGTCTTGGTCCGGGCCTTGGAGCGGAGTCCCTCCGGCGTCACGCCCCAGCGCCGGGCGACGACCTCCTGGACGCGATCGATACTCGGCGCCGAGCCGCTACCGCCGTAGGACGCGCCTTCTTCGCCCTGGCGGATCTTGTCCGACAGCGCCTCGCGCGCCAGCTCGATCGTCACTTCGCGGTTCTTGAGCGAGGCGAAGAGCAGCAGCTTGATGATGCAGCCTTCCAGTTCCCGGACACTGGAACGGATGTGCTCGGCGATGAAGCGCAGCACATCGTCCGGGATCGTCAGCTCGAGATGATCCTGCTCGGCTTTTTTGCGCAGGATCGCGATCCGGTGCTCGAGATCGGGGTGTCCGATGTCGGCGACCATCCCCCACTCGAACCGCGAGATCAGCCGGTCTTCCAATCCCGGAATTTCCTTGGGCGGCCGGTCGGAGGTGAGCACGATCTGCTTGTGCGCCTCGAACAGGGCGTTGAAGGTGTGGAAGAACTCCTCCTGCGTCATTTCCTTACCTTCCAGGAAATGCACATCGTCCACCAGGAGGAGATCCACGTCGTTGCGGTAGCGGCGGCGGAACTCGGACATCGTGCGAGCGTGAATCGATTCGATCACGTCGTTGATGAACTGCTCGGCGCCGAAGTACTGCAGCCGCGTCTCGGGGTTTTTCTCGAGCACGGCGTGCGCGATCGCCTGCATCAGGTGCGTCTTGCCGAGCCCCGTGGCGCCGTAGATGAAGAGCGGGTTGTACGTCTTGCCCGGCGCTTCGGCGACGGCGTGGGCGGCGGCCGCCGCGAGCTCGTTCGACTTCCCGATGACGAACGATTGGAAACTGTACCGTTCGTTGAGCGGTGTGGTCCCGATGTTGGTAGCGATCGCGGTCGCCGTGCTTTCACGCGGCGCGACGAAGAAATCCATCTGCGGCCGCCGCTGCCGGTCTTCTTGCACGCGAAACACCACCGTCGTCGGCCGGCCGAGCACGCGCTCGGCGACACGCGCCAGCATCGACGCGTGCTTCGACTCATTCCACTCCGCGGCGAACTGATCGGGCGCGCCGAGAATCAGGCGACCGTCGTCGAGGGCGATGGGCTCGGATGGCTCGAGCCACGTGCGCACCGTCGCCTCGGGAAGTTCACGTCGAGCTTCGTCGAGGAGGCGCTTCCAAGCTTCGTTTACCGATTGCTCCATTACGATTTTCTGATTTTAGGAAGGACGTCCAGCAAGGGCGGCCCGAAAGTACGGGCCGTGTGTGGAAAAGTCAACCTTGACCGGCGCGTCGCGAGCCGGGTAACTTTCCCGGCCTTACTCGAGGAAATTTATGGGTCCGACATATCGGCCGCGCAACCGGCGGCGTATCAATAAGCATGGATTCCGCGCGCGGATGAAAACCGTTTGGGGCCGCGCCACGCTGTCCCGCCGGCGCAAGAAGGGCCGCAAGCAGCTCGTCGTCAGCATTCCATCCAAACACCGGAGCCGGTAAACGAGCGAGCGGTACCCGCGCCGCGTGCGGATCACGCGCGGCTCGGAGCTCACATCCTGCTGGGAGGCGGGAGGCCGGCGGCGCACCCGGCACCTCGATTTTGCTTGGCGTCACAATCTCTCGGGTCACGCGCGGCTCGGACTGATCGTGCCGCGTCATCAATCGTCGGCCGTGGCGCGCAATCGTCTGCGCCGCCGGCTGCGTGAAATCCTGCGCCGCGACGTGCTGCGAATGCTCCCGGGAATCGATCTGGTCATCCGCGCCAAGCGCTCCGCCTACAGCGCCTCCTTTGCAGTGCTGCGTGCCGAATTGACGGGCGCGGTAGAGACACTGACGTGACGCGACTGGAACGCTTGCCGCGGCTGGCCGTAATGGTTCTCATCCGTGGCTACCAGCTCACGCTCTCGCACCTCGTCTTCACCCAGTGCCGGTTCGAGCCGTCGTGCTCGCGCTACACCTATCAAGCGGTCGAGCGCTACGGCGCGCTCAAGGGCTCCTGGCTTAACCGCCCAACCGTCCCCGCCGACACAGGCCGCATCGTCTGGGTCACGTCCCCACTCTACCGGCTCGGCTTCAGCACGCGCGGCGGCCGTCTCCAGTCCGCCGAGCTGCTCCAATACAAGTCGTTCGCCCCCGGTGACTCGACTCGTCCCGTGCAGCTCGTTGCGCCCGGCGACGCCTTTCTGCGCCATCGCCTCGTGCTGCCCGCCGGCGATACGGTGTCACTCGATGACTGGACCTTTGAGCCCAGCGCCGCTCCCGATGCGCCGGTCGTGGTGTCCACGGGACAGGGCGCCAAGCAGTTGCGCTTCGATGCGGACCGTGGTGGCTCGCATGTGACACTCGAGTACTCGTTTGTCCCTGACGCGTATCGCTTCGATGTGCGGGGATCCGTCACCGGCCTCGGGAGCAGCGGGGCGATCCTGCTGATCGACCTCGCAGATGGCTTGCGCTCGGCCGAACGGGATTCCCTCGACGACTATCGGCACTACTCGATCGTCACGAAGGCATCCAAGACCGAGCGCACCGACTTCGCGAAGATTCGTCCGGGGCAGACCGCCTTGTTCAACGGCCCGTTCGAATGGGTCGGTGTGAAATCGAAGTACTTCTTCCTGTCGGCGCTCGCGCTGGAAGAAGGGCAGCCCACTTTTGCCGGCGCGGTGGCGGTCGGAGGCGAGCGCAACGGCAAGGCGGCGTCGCGCACGTCGGTCACGCTCACGATGCCGGTGCAGCCCGGCGGCGCATTCCGCTATCAGGTGTATGCCGGGCCGCTCGAGAATCGCCACCTGGCGCCCATGGGGCACGGGCTCGACGACGCCAACCCGTACGGCGGCATCTTCCGGCCCATCATCCAGCCGGTCTCCGTCTTCGTCATCAACATTCTCTTGTGGATGCACGAGCGGCTGCACCTCGCATACGGCTGGGTGCTGATCTTGTTCGGCATCGTGATCCGGATCCTGCTGTGGCCGTTGAACCAGAAGGCGATGGAGTCGGGTATCCGGATGCAGGCGGTGGCACCGCTGATCAAGGAGACGCAGGACAAGTACAAGGACGACCCCACGCGGTTGCAACGCGAGATGCTGCGCATCTACAAGGAGCACAAGGTCAATCCGTTTGGGGGCTGCTTGCCGATGCTGCTGCCCTGGCCTGTGCTGCTCGCGCTGTTCTTCGTCTTCGCGAACACGATCATCTTCCGCGGCGTGCCGTTTCTGTGGATCCCGGACCTGTCGCGCGCCGATCCGTTCAGGATTCTCCCGCTGCTGCTGGGACTCTCGATGTTCGGGCTGTCCAAGGTCGGCCAGATCGGCGTGCCGCCCAATCCGCAGACGAAGATGATGGTCTACTTCATGCCGATCATGATGACCTTCCTGTTCTTGAACTTTGCGTCCGGGCTGAACCTGTATTACGCGGCGCAGAACCTCTTCAGCATTCCGCAGCAATACCGGATTGCGAAGAAGCGGCTGCGCGAAGCGCCGGTGGCGGGATCAGGCACGCGACCCGCGCCCTCACCGCCCCCCCCCGTGCAGCGCAAAACCTAGACTGCTCACCGACACCATCGTTGCCCTCGCGACACCTCCGGGCCGCTCGGCCCTCGCCCTAATCCGTCTGTCGGGCCGCGACGCGTTTGAGCTCGCCGCCAACTGCCTCAAGCCATTTCACCCAACCCCGCCGCGAACCGTGTTTCGGACGCGGCTGCTTCACCCAGAATCGCGTGAGCTGGTAGACGACTGCCTCGTCGCCTGCTTCCCCCGGCCGCACTCGTACACGGCCGATGATCTGGTCGAGATCTCGACCCATGGCGGCCTCGTCGTGCCTGCAGCAGCGGTGGCCGCACTGGTTGCGGCCGGGGCACGACCGGCAACGCCAGGCGAGTTCACACGCCGCGCAGTCCTGAACGGCAAGATGGATTTGCTGCAGGCCGAAGCGACCGCCGATCTCATCGATGCCGGATCGCCGGCGCAGCGGCGGCGCGCGCTGCAGCAGCTCGAGCGCGGGCTATCGGACCGGCTCGCGGCGCTCCGGGCAGAGATTCTCGAGTTGGAAGCGTTGATCGCGTACGACATCGATTTTCCGGAAGAAGATGAAGGGCCCGTGAATCCCGAGCGGGTACGGGCTGCGTGGTCGGCGGTGCGCGGGCGTGTCGCCGATTTGCTGAAGACCGCGCCAGAAGGCGAACGTCTGCACGAAGGCGCGCTGCTCGTGATCGCGGGCCGGCCCAACGCCGGCAAATCGTCGCTCTTCAATGCGCTGCTCGGCACCGAGCGTGCGATCGTGACCGAGATTCCAGGCACGACGCGCGACGCCATCGAAGCCCACGCGGTGATCGAAGGCTTTCCGTTCCGGCTCGTGGATACGGCGGGCCTGCGCGACACCGACGAGCGTATCGAACGTCTCGGGATCGAGGTCAGCCGGAAGTACCTCGCGGCCGCGGACCTCGTGCTGTTCTGCGAGGAGCGCGACGATCCGTCACGGGAGGCGTTCCTCGCGCAGGTAAAGGCGCCCGTGGTCGTCGTACGGACAAAAGCGGACGTCGGTGGTGCCGGAGGGGGGGGGGTGTCTGTGGTGACCGGGGCGGGGCTCCCCGAGCTCAGGCGCAGACTCGCGGAGGTGGCTTTTGGTCACCTCCTGGCACTCGGAGATGTCGAACCCGTCGTCACGCGGGCGCGGCACCGCAGCGCACTCGACCGCGCCCTCGCCGAGCTGGAGGCGTTCTGGCGGGCACGTGCAGAGGGCGTGGATGCGGCCGCAACGGCGACGCATTTGCGCGCCGCGGTCGTGGCGCTCGATGACTTGATCGGCGCCGTTACGCCAGAGGATGTGCTCGATCGGGTGTTCGCGGCGTTCTGCGTGGGGAAGTGAGCGATTCGAACATCGTGCGCGCCTTGGCGAGGGTCTCCTCATACTCGGCTCTGGGATCCGAGTCCCAGACGATCCCGGCGCCCGCGTGGAACGTCGCATGACCGCCCTGAATCACGATGGTGCGAATGGGAATGTTGAAGTCCATCGCGCCCGTGACTGAGATGTAGCCGATCGCCCCGCAGTAAACCCCGCGCGGCGCGCGTTCGAGCTCCGCGATGATCTCCATCGCCCGGATCTTGGGCGCGCCGGTCACCGAACCACCCGGGAACGCGGCTTCGAGCACGTCGACCGCATCGGTGCCCTCCCGCAACTCCCCCACCACCGTCGAGACGAGGTGGTGAACGCTCGGGTGCGACTCGAGCGCGAACAGCTTCGGGACCTGCACCGACCCGGGCCGGCAGACTTTGCCGAGATCGTTCCGGAGTAAGTCCACAATCATGACGTTCTCGGCGCGGTCTTTCTCGCTCCCCAGTAGCTCGCGCGCCAGGGCGCTATCCTCCGCGGGCGTCGTGCCCCGCGGACGCGTCCCCTTGATCGGGCGAGCCTCCACGGCGCGCGTCGCGGGATCGAAGCGCACGAACCGTTCGGGAGAAATGCTCGCGATGGTCGCGCCGGCGAACTCCAGATACGCGCCGAACGGCGCGGGGTTGCGCGCGCGGAGTCGACGGTACAGCGCGAGCCCGGACCCGGTGAACGGGCCGTGAAAGCGCTGCGCCAGATTCACCTGATACACGTCCCCCGCGGCGATGTACTCGCGGACGCGCGATACTCGGGCCTCGAACTCGGCTGGTGTGAAATTCGACTCTGGCGGCGCCGGAGTTGCGGCGTGGTGCTCGTGAATCGCAGGGGGCGGGGGCGACGCCGCGAGCCGCTCGCGCACCACCCTGGTCCGCGACTTGGTCTGCGCGTCGGTTCCGGAGCTGATCAGCCAGGCGCGATCCTCTAAATGATCCCACGCGATGACCCAGTCGTAGTACGCCAACAGGACGTCGGGGATTTGCGGCGTGAACCGGTCGGCGGGCGGGCGCGCGACCCGCTCCAACTCCGCGCCCCAATCGTAGCCGAGGTAACCGGCAATCCCGCCCTGAAACGGCGGGAGTCCGGGGAACGGGCTGGGCGCGGGATGCGCGCGCAGCATGGCGCGCGCCGCTTCGGGCGTGCGCGCGACCGCGACCGGGTCGGCCGCCAGAAACGAGTACCGGCTCAGCGCGCCTTGCGCTGAGCTATCGAGAAAGAGGAGGTAGGGAAGTCCGCTGAAGCGGACGCAGGTGCCGAAGGGGTCGGGAGCCGGAACGAGAGGTACCGCGTGAGTCACGGTCCCACGAACTTCTTCGTCGTCCCTCGGAGCGCGCTTACCCCGGTCTTCGGACGCCACAGCGCCGTCTGCTCGATCAGCTGCGCCAGCTCGACGTCGCTCGCAGTCACGCCTCCCGCGCTGTGCGTCCACAGCTTCACCTGCACCTTGCCCCAGCTCACCGCCAGGTCGGGATGATGGTCGGCCGCCTCAGCGAAGAACCCGATCGCGTTCACGAGCATCAGGGTGGTGGGCCAGCCGTCGGTTGGATAGTCGCGAACGATCGCGCCGTCTTCCAGGCGCCAGCCCGGCAACGTTTTTAGGCGATCGGAAATCTCAGCAGGAGAAAGCTTAGTCGAGGTCTTCACGGTAGCTCGCTGACTGGCCGAAGTTCTCCTCCACCTCCACCTCGATCGACTTGAGATGAACGGAGCCGAGCTCGGCGCGGACTCGGCCCGCGAGGTACTGTGCCAGCATCTCCACCGTCGTGTTGGGGATCGGGAGAATCACGCAGTCGCCCACGGGGAAGACGTAGCGGGGTTGGCCCGCGAACGCCACGCGCACGCTCCCGTTCTCCTCCGAAATCTTGAGCTGAGGATTGTCGCGCGGCAGCAGCACGCGATGATCGAGCTCGGCGGTGAGACCGCGCATCACCTTCTTCACCGCGGAGAAGTCCACCACAAACCAGCTGTCTGCTTCGAGGCCGCCCTCCACCAGGAGGCTCGCGCGGTAGTTGTGGCCGTGAAGTTTTTCGCAGCGATGGCCTGCGAACGTGATGAAATGCGCGGCCGCGAAGACCAGGTCCTCTTTTGTGATGGAGACTTTGAATTCCCCGCGGGTGCCCATACCCGCGTAATCTACTCGGGGAGAGTAGGCTCGCCGGTGGATAGCCGCCACACCTCGTCAGCCAGCCATTCCAGCCGCTGCTGGGCATAATCGAGCTCCGCGGGCGTCATCGTCTTGGCACGGCGGGCGATGACCCGCGTATGGCTGAGCAGTTCGTCCAGCACCTCCCGCAGGGGCCGGTTCCGGCGGCGCTCGGTCGCGGGAACAGGGGGGGCGGGTGCAGGGGGTGCCGACGACCGCTTGCCTCGTGTCGTCACGCCGTCTGGATCCCCATGGCTCGATCGTCCGCCTGCCGCAGCTCTTCGACAGCCGCCCGCACCGTCGATGCGGCGCCGTGTTCTGTGAGGTAGTTCTCGACCAGGCGCAGGCCGAGATAGTACCCCGACCGCTCGGGAAGCACCTTGCCCGCGAGCAGCCGCGCGGCGGGGCTCATGCCGCCCGAGAGATACCGCAGCCTGAGGCCCAGGCCTGTTGATTCGAGATCGGTGGCGGAGGCGCGGCGCAGGAACGCGTCCAGCTCCCGCAGCCGCCGATAGTGCCGTCGGTTGTAGCCGAAGTACTCCCACGGCTCGAAGCCGGGGGCCACCGCCTGCGATGCGGCGATTGCCGCACCTTCGTTGACGACGAGCTCGCGCAGCGTTGCGCGCGATCCCATCTCCCACGCGTCGTAGTACCCGCCGCTCGGGCTACCAAGCTCGCTCACCAGGCGGCGCATGGCCGCGCGGCTCGTGGGCGACGTGTAGCGCAGCGCGGGCGCGACCTCATGCGCGATCCACAGCGGCAACAATTGCGGCGCGAGCCCCATGCCGTACGTCTGCGCGTTGGGCCGCCCCGTGAAATGCTCGAGGCAGATGAACGCGATACCACGCCCTCCGACCACCAGCTCGCCGGCGTTTGCCGCGCCCACGCCCACCATCAGATACAGATCGACGGGGCAGTCCGCCTCCAGCAGCTCCAGCGAGCGTCGCAGACCTTCCTCGGCCACCGCGACGACGTCCACATCCTCGAGCAGCCGCTTGAGATCGGTGCGGTGGGCCCGCAGCGCCGTCTCGATGATCGGCTCGGCGTGCGGCGAGCTCGGGTCCAGCACGTAGTTCTGCCAGTA
>WNGO01001770.1_pt1 | contig 20303 bp, 14 predicted proteins | sample 5400511 | NCBI WGS metagenome assembly WNGO01 (sample SAMN13153380, study PRJNA577476) | soil metagenome | isolation source: 20 cm soil or saprolite under Garry oak tree replicate 2 | place: USA:California | collected 2016-06-15 | reverse complement strand
CTCGGTGGCCACCAAAGCAGCCGCGGAAGGCTACGCCAGGCACTTCGCAGCGGCATTCGGTGCCGCCCTGGAGTGGGTGCCGCCGGCCCCGATCCGGGCCCGGGGAACGCCCGTACGGACTTAACGGAATACGCCCCGTTACCTACTCGGTATTGATAGCGTGGGTACTAATGAGGATGGAAGGGGTACTCCGTTTGGCCCGGATCGTTATCGGGTAAGTGGGATATGAGCATGCCAAGTAGCCGCAAGAGCACCGAAAAGACCAAGGTCGAGCTAGTCCGCCTGGACAACGTGTCCATGGATGAGGACGACGAAATCCTCCCGGACTTCGAGGCCGAGGTGGACGATGGACGCCGCGTCTGGGTGACCGCCGTCCTCGAGCGTACAGCCGTGATCGAACCTGCCCCGGGCGAGCCCAAGGTGCTCGTCAACCGGCGCAGGCTGTTCGTCAATCCGCGACACCTTCGTGTCCGCCATCTGGCGAGCAAGGAAGCAGCGCGGCGCGGTCGCGAGGCAGCGCGCCAACTGAGGCTTCAGGAGCAGCAGAGCTCAGCCGCCTAGGCCGCTTACCCTTCGTAAGTCGGTCGATGTCCCTCTGGTAACATTCGCTGCTGCCGAACGCTCGGCGCATGTTGATTTCCGCGGCGCGCTTTTTGCCGCCTATCCCGAGGGAAGCCACTCTATGAACAAGATCGTCGAACTCGTCTCGCTGGCCAGCATCGTTCCGCCCCCCAACCACGAAGTCAGCGGCGGCTTCAACGCAATCGTCGATGGCAAGCAAGTGCGAGTACGTGCGGTGCTGGAGCGGACGGTGATCATCGAGCACCACGAGGGCGGCGAGCGCAGCGTCGTGCGTAAGGACAACTGCATGGTCAAGCCTTCGGCGGTCGCTTTCGTGCTCGGTAATCCCAACAACGGGGTTGGGCCGCGGCAATGGCGACGCCTCCCGGGCAAGCCACCCGCGCCGGCGAAACAGCCCTAGCTCTACCTGGCGCCGCGCGCCAACTCTCTGGTCGCTCCTCAGGCGGGCCCTCCCTTCCTCCCTGGCCCCCTCCCCCGAGCCAAACCAAACCTGGGGTCAGCCTAGAAAATCGGGTCAACCCCTGACCACCCAGCCTGTTAAGGCTGCGTCTCAGTTGATGTGCTTCAGCGCCACCAGGGTCAGGAATGGCTGGAAGTCCTTCGATAGCGCGACTTCTTCAAAGACCTTGCGGGCTTCGGTGAACCGGCTCTTCTTCCAGCCCTCCTCGCCGAACCGCTCCCTCAACTTCGACATCTCGTCGTCGGCAATCTCGCGCACCAGGTCCGCGGTGACGATCGCACCGTCGTCGAGACGCGAAGCGTGCTTAACCCACTGCCACACCTGCGATCGCGAGATCTCGGCCGTGGCCACATCTTCCATCAGGTTGTTGATCGCCGCGGCCCCCGTTCCCCGCATCCACGACTCGATGTACTGAATGCCGACGCTCACGTTGGTGCGGACCCCATTCTCGGTGATCGTTCCGCCCGGCACTTTGACGTCGATGAGCTGCGCCGCCTTGACCGACACCTCCGGGCGCTGGCGCTCGAGCTGGTTGTGGCGATCCCCAAGGACTCGGTCGAAAGCCTCGGTCGCCGTCGGCACCAGGTCGGGATGGGCAACCCACGTTCCGTCGAATCCGTCGCCGGCCTCGCGGTCCTTGTCTTCTTTGACCTTTGCCAGCGCCACGCGATTCACCTCGGGATCGCGCCGCGACGGGATGAAGGCAGCCATCCCACCCATCGCATGTGCTCCTCGCCGGTGACATGTCTTGACGAGCAGCTCGGTGTACGCGCGCATGAACGGCACGGTCATCGTGACCTGGGCACGATCGGGCAGAACGAACCCAGGACGGCTGTTGAACTTCTTGATGACGCTGAAGATGTAGTCCCACCGGCCCGCGTTCAGACCGCTCGAATGGTCGCGCAGCTCGTACAGGATCTCTTCCATCTCGAAGGCCGCAAGGATCGTCTCGATCAGGACCGTGGCGCGAATCGTCCCTCTCGGGATTCCGAGCTCGTCCTGCGCGAGATTGAAAACATCGTTCCAGAGCCGCGCCTCGAGATGGCTTTCGAGCTTCGGGATGTAGAAGTACGGACCGCTTCCCTTTTTCAGCAGACGCTCGACGTTGTGAAAGAAATAGAGGCCGAAGTCGAAGAGGCCGCCTGAGATCGGCTTGCCGTCGACCTCGAGATGTCGCTCGTCGAGGTGCCAACCGCGAGGCCGCACCAGCAGCGTCGCGACCTTGTCGTTCAGCCGGTATTCCTTGCCCTCCGGACTCGTGAAATCGATCCTGCGCTCGATCGCATCGATCAGGTTCACCTGTCCCTCGACCAGGTTCGACCAGGTCGGAGAGTTCGCGTCTTCGAAGTCCGCCATGAAGACGCGTGCCCCTGAATTGAGCGCGTTGATGAGCATCTTGCGATCCGTCGGCCCGGTGATCTCGACGCGCCGGTCCTGGAGGTCGTCCGGCGCTTTACCCACTTTCCACTCGGAGTCCCGCACCGAGCTTGTCGTGACCAGGAATTGCGGCGACTCGCCTGCGTCGAGTCGCGCCTGGCGCTCATCGCGCAGTCGCAGCAGCTCCTGACGCCGGCTGGCAAACTCGCGCTGCAGCTTGGCGACGAATTCGAGCGCCTTCGGGGTCAGGACCTCGCTCGCGCGGCCCTCCACCTTGCCTTTGAGCTGGACCTGATCGGTGGCGGCCATGCGAATCAATCTACCGTAGGCCGTTATTGACCGGTTAGTCGCTCCACGATTGGCGACAGCTCGTCCGCGCTCTCACCAGGCAGGATCACATGCGAGAAGCCGTAGCGCTCGCGTCGGGCCCGAAGGTCTTCTTCGATCTGACCGGCGGTGCCGATCAGAAAATGCGGCATCTCCAACACGTCTTGGGACTCGAATCCCATCGAAGGCGCAAGCGCCGAGGCCAGCGACTCCCGGTCGTCCGTGATGCTGGCGAAGAAGACCGTGAAACCGAGGTCGATCGCATCCAGCCGATCGCCCGCGGCTTCCTTGATCCAGCCGAGCTTCTCGTCGGTGGCCTCGGCCATCCCGGTGCGCACGAGCCTGGGGTTGATTCGGCCCTCGTTCAGGTTGTAGTTCACATGGACGATATCTGCCTCGCGCGCGGCCAGGCGCAGCATTCGCCTTCCCCCGCCACCCAGGAGCAGCGGCGGGTGTGGCTTCTGGACCGGCAACGGAGCGCCTTCGAGGCCCTTGATCGCGTAGTGCTTGCCGCTGAACGAGAACTCGCCGCCGCCGAAGAACCTCTTGATGATCTGCACGGCTTCCTCGAGGCGCTCGATCCGGGTGCCGGCTGAGTCGTACTGGATACCCGACTGTTCGTAGTCCGACGCCAGCCAACCCGCCCCGATGCCCAGCTCGAACCTGCCGTCCGAAAGGAGATCGATCGTTGCAGCTTCCTTCGCCAGCACGACCGGGTGCCCCCGTTCGCGCCATTGCTTGGCGCTATTGGCTCGATGCTCCTGGACGCCGAACCGGAACGGCCGATGCTTGTTCACGGGCTCGAGACTAGCGACCGGCAATCCGCCCCGTCTCCCAGTCAGTGTGGGCAATCATCCCATTGCGCCCATCAGGCACCACGAGTCCAATGTCCGCAGGTCCTTCGGTCTCGAGACACGCCCAAGGGAGTAGGCCATCAATCGCCATCAGGGTCGTTTCGGGGGCCCGGCCGAGCTGGGGTCCCGCATTTCACGGCGCCTTGCCCCGTGGCTTTTGACCTGCCTGGCGTGTGTTGGCCTGGTGCTCCCGAGCGGCGCCGGCACCGCCTTGGCTTCCGGGGGATACGGAATCGGGCCAGGCCCCGTTCCGGTCACGCCATACAGCGGATTCAACTCGGTCTTGGCTCGCGCGCCGTACGTGACCGATCTGACTCAGACATCGGCGATCATCAACTGGGCGACGAATCCCAACATCCATGGTTCGGTTTCGTATGGTCCGACCGGCAGCTGCACGGCAAACGTCGTCCCCGTGTTGGCGGGAATGGTCACCCAAGTTCGAGTTTCTCCCAATCCGACCACGACGTACGCGGCCCGATTGGACTATCAATCGTCGGTTCCACTCACCGGGCTCAGCGCCGGTACGGCCTACTGCTACGAGGTGTTCGGCTCAGGTACCAACCCTGTCGATCTGCTGCCGGCGTCGCAGCCGTTCCAGACCTTCACGACGTTGGATCCAGCGGAAGTCTGGTCGAAGTCACCTCTCACGTTCGCTGTCGTCGGTGACTTCGGCGAGACGGCGAATCGGGGCACCGCGAACGATCCAACGGCCAACAATCCGACCTCGGTGAACACAAATCAGGCCGCGATCCAATCTCTGATCGGCTCGTCGGGCGCCCGATTCGTCATCAGCGTCGGTGACATCGCATACAACGACGGCGGGAACTACAACTACGGTGATCTTCAACAGACGGGCACCAGCGTCGGAAGCCCGAATCTGACCGAGATCAGCGACATATTCGGTCCCAGCTACTGGCCCCTCACGGGCGGCGTGCCGCTGTTCACAGCGGGCGGGAACCATGGCCAGAACGCAAACCTCCTGAATACATGGCCAGAGCCGGCCACCGCCTCCAGCTCGAACGGCACCTATGCGATGCAGGCGTACGCGTCAGTCGATGGGACCAATCCCGCCAACTACCCGTCTGATTGGTACGCGTTCTCGTCCGGCAACGCTCGCTTCTACATGCTTGACGGGTCATGGACCGAGGCGAACGTCGGGACCGCGGGCGGCACTGCTTGCCCATACACGCCGGGCACTTCGACATGCAAGGCATATCAGGTCGACGCCGACGCGCACTTCCAACCCACCTCAGCGGAGTATCAATGGCTTAGGAATGACCTGCAGACACATCAAGGAGGAATCAAGCTCGCCTTCTTTCACTACCCGTTGCGGTCGGACAACGCGACCCAGGACAGCGATGTCTACCTGCAGCAAACCCTGGAGCCCCTTCTCGCGACGTACGGAGTACAGATCGCGTTCTCGGGCCACGCTCACGATTACGAGCGAAACCTGACCGCCGGTCCAAACACGATCATCAGCTACGTCACCGGGGGCGGGGGTGGCGTGATAAGCACTGTCGCCGGCAAGGGTTGCTCATCCTGGGACGCTTACGCCATCGGCTGGACCTACAGCAGCGGTACCGGCCAGAGATGCGGTGCAGCATCCGCCCCGACATCCGATTCGATGGTCTACCACTTCTTGAAGATCACGATTCGAGGCAACACCATCGTTGTGGATCCGGTCAACGCCGCGGGCCAGGTGTTCGATGAACAGACCTACACATTCGCGATGCCGGTTCCATCGGCGCCCTCGAACGTCGTAGCCATGGCAACTGGTGCGACGTCGGGAAGCTTGAGCTGGGCCGCATCGAGCGAGCCTGGCGGGAGCATTGCCGGATACCAGATCACTCGCAATCAGACGCCCGTGACGACCGTGCCGGGATCTATCACGTCCTATGTCGACTCGGCACTCCAACCCGGAACCGCCTACTCATTCGCGGTGGCAGCGATCGACCAGAGCGGTGTCACTTCTGACCCTGGCATCTCTAACTTGGTCACGACGCCGCTCATGACGACGGGCTTTGAGGGCGGCACTCTCCTCGGATGGAGTCCGGTCATCGGACAGATGACCGTCCAGGGGGCCGTCACGCATGGCGGCGTCTACGCCGCCGGGCTGACGAGCAGTGGCGGTCAGACCTTTGCGCTGCAGAATTTGCCGGCATCGTCGACGACGATTTACGCGCGCGCCTGGGTCAGCCTCGCCAGCCAGTCGACCAGCGTCACTCTGTTGGGCTTGCGAACACAGGCGACCCCGACGAGCGGCGCGAATCAGGTGGCTCAGGTGTATCTCAACGCAGCCGGGACCATCAAGGTGCTGAACAACGTATCCAAGGCGAGCTACCTCGGAAATGCCGCGATCACTACGGGAGGCTGGCACGTGGTGACGTTCGCGGTGAATGAGTCGGCTGGGACGCTGCAGGTGTGGCTGGACGGCATCCTGGTGCAGTTCAGCTCTTCAGGTACTTGGACCGCGGTGCTCGGCGGCCAGAATCTGGGAAGCGTTCCGATGAGCAACGTGCAGGTGGGAGACGATTCGACCAATCGTACGTACGCTTGGTACGCAGACGACATCACCATTTCGACCGTCCCTCTGACGCCCTAACCGCAACCGCCCAAGTTTGGAAGGCCGTGTCCGTCGTGGCGGGTGGCGGGGGTCTGCCGGCATATCTAGGAGCAGGCGATTGGGTTCCAGCGCCGCGCCAATAAGGACGAACGTACCGAACAGCACGACGAACAGTCCCGCTGCATTCAAAGCTGTGAGGCAGGTATCGGCCCCAGCTGAGCAATGGCTGTCAACACGGGTTTCACCCAACATTGCCGTGGTCACCAAACAATCCCGCCAAGGCCGGCTTTGAATTTGGCGGCCTGGTGCCGAGGGTGAGATTTGAACTCACGACACCTTGATTTTCAGTTACATGCGGAGGCCGGCACAGACGGTTATAGCCCGGGCGGTGAACCCGGGCTACGACCGCTCATTGAGAACCGAGATTAGGGCTTGGTCTGCAAGATTGTGAATATGTCCGTCTCGCCGAGGCCGGTTTCGGCTCTTGCACTGTCGCGACCGTCCGTCCACACGGCGTACACGACCCCGGTGCTGGCCGCTAGCCCGTTGTAATCGCCGATGAAAGCGCCGCTCGTGAAGAACCCATCGTCGGGATTCCAGTCCTGGCTGCTAATGCTGGAACTGGAGAAGCTTGACGTGTCGTTTTGCGACACCGCCTGCCACGTGTTGATCCGCCTGTTCGCGGGATCGAGCCGGCGGTCGAACCAGATCACATAGAAGCGGCCGGACTCGTCAGCGGCCGCCCAGGGGAAGAACTGGTCGTTGGCGGCGGGGTTGCCGGAGGAGTCGGTCGAAAGGAACTTCGAGTCTGACCAGGTAAGCCCTCCATTGGTTGAGGTCTGGTAGGAGATGTCGGCCTTCGAGGTCGCCCGGTTGATGTTGTTCTGGTAGACGTACAACAGCGTCCCTGTCGTCGCACTGTATGCGAGGGATGTAGTGTTCGGCGCCCGGAAGCTCGTAGGCGGCAGGGTGTCGCTACCAGCGCCGTCCATGAAGTCCGCGTATTGACCCGGCTTGTCGATCTGCACGGCGACCGGGAGGAAGGTCTGCCCTCCGTTGGTCGACTTCTGGAAGAGCAGATGCGGGTCGACAGAGTCGTTGCAGTTCTCGGAAACGAACCCGACGTCCAGCGTGCCGTTGTTCTCGACCACGGGATCGCTGAACTGGTTGGCCGAGGAGCCAGTGCCGTTGCCGCCGGGTTGGTCGGGCTGAATAGCCGTGTGCGACCAGGTGGACAGCACGGGGTTCGTGGTCGGGATCGCGTCGGTGTACGAGAGCTGGATCGGGCAGTAGTCGCTGAACCCGTCGGGCTGCAAGTGGAACTTCGTGTACGTCACATAGATACGCCCGTAATGCGGGCTGCTCGGGGTGTTGTCGACCGTGATCAGCTCCTTGTCGTTGAAGATCGACTCGTCGACGGCCCTCGCGACATAGTCATAGTTGGTCGCTGCACGGGCGGCCTGGCGACCCGGCGTCCAGGTCTGACCATTGTCGACGGACTTGTAGACCTGCACCTCGGAGTAAGGCAACGCGCGGAAGAAGCACAGCTGCGAGATGTAGAAGGCGCTTTCCTTTCGGCTGTAGGCCACGCCGGGGTCGCCCCCGCTGCAGAAGTCGCGTGTGCCGCCGAATTGCGGGCTGATCCGGGTGCTCAACCACTTGCGCCCGCCGTCGGAAGTCCGCATGACCACGACGCCGCCGCTGACGTAGTCATTCGCCGCGGCGACCGCGACGTCCGGATGCGTGACGTTGTAGGCGACGGCCGTTTCGTTCTGGGGCATGGGCGGGTAGCTGTCGTCGTTCATCTGGACGTTCGCCTTGCCGTTACCAGAACTGGCACCCGGGCTTGTTGGAGCCTGGGTCCGTGCCGGGCGATCGCTCTCTTGCTGGGCGGCGAGAACTGCGCGGACGCCGCTCGAGATGCCACCCGGGTAGTTCGCGACATGAGCCACCCATCGCGGCGTGGCGGCCCCGGGTGTCTTGGGTGTCGACGAACGTGGGACGGCAGCTTGCGTTGCAATTGCGCCCACGAGGACGACAAGGATGGCGGGGATGACAACCGCAGGGGCAAGTCTCTTCATGGCCACCTCCTCACTACAGCCCGGCGATGCCCTGACAAGATATCAAGTGCGGAATGCGGCCGAGGTGGACGCTCTCCAGTCAGGCGCAGAGGTCGCGCCCAGCGACTCCCATTTCGCAACCGAAAGCCCGAGAATCGGGCTGGTTCCAATGTCGGGCTGGTGCCGAGGGTGAGATTTGAACTCACGACACCTTGATTTTCAGTCAAGTGCTCTACCAAGCTGAGCTACCTCGGCACGGCCGATGATTCTATCGGCCGCACGGAGTCGGCGGAGGCGTCCCTGGCCGCCTCTATTGCGCTAACGGCGCATCGTACCGAAGTCGTATGAAGACGGAGGCGGCGTTGCGGGAGGCCGGCCAAGCTCGAGCACGATGTTCTCGAAGTTCTTCAGGGCCACAGCTTGCGGGTCTCCGGCGAACGTGAGCCCGTTGACGAGCACGGCCGCCGTGCCTCGATAACCGAGGGCACCGTTCAGACCGAGCGGCTGGCCCCAGACCTTGAACATCTGGCCCAGTGAGTACGACTTGCCGACTTGCGTGAACACATGCACCACACCGGTGGTGTCGTGAGTATGGATCCAGGCGAAGCAGCTCCCAGTCACGATGAATCCGTCCGCGTCCTCTCCCCACGGCCGTCCCACCCCTACGCCGGCGGGTACCGTGACAGCCTTCCCGTCAAGCAGGACCTCCAGGTGGACGTGAAAATGCTGCGCCGGCAGGTCGTCGCGAAGGCATGGCACCCCGTCGACGACCTGTCCTTCGTGCAGCTGCTGCACAGTGGTCGTCAGCTGGTCAGCGGCCGGCGGTGATCCCTGCGTCGTCGTTCCGCACGCTAGCGAGACGCAAAGCACCAGCGCCGATAAGACGAAGCGCATCTCACGGGACGTTGAGGTCCATCTCCGCCTGGCCCCAGGCTGAGGTGGCGGTGCCCGCGAGCACGACCACCCGAACGGCGCCCGACTGGGTGATCGGAACGCTGATGGTCGCATGCCCCGTCTGGTCTGTAGCCAGACTGGTCACCCACAGGGTCGTGTGACCGGCGTAGCTCGCATCGGCAGCCTGCTGATTACCACCTGCTCCGCAGGCGCCGCCAAATGTCCCAATGCCCAACAGGGAGCTCGACCCGTTCGTGCCCAGGGGGTTGGGTGTCAGGAACGCTTTCGCTATCGAGCCAGAATCGATCCGCTTGTAGGCAGACATGCGGGCGTCGTAACCGTCGGCGAGGAGCGTTGCCTGGGCGGGCGCGTCCGCGCTGTCCGCCACGGAGATCGTCACGTGAGCGGTCTGGCCTTTGATGTAACTCGGCTGGTCCGGGGTGACCGTCAGCTTGAGAAGGCGACTCGAGTTGTTCACGTAGACGGGGAACGATTCGCTGGTGTAGTTGCCGTTCTGTATGTAGCTGAACACCGCGGTGAAACCAGGCGCCAGGTCCGCCGTGACATTCACGCCAAGCGCGTTCGCACCCTTCGCCAGGGAGAGCCACCTGTACTGGTGTACGCGGCCGCGCTCGAGGGACAACAGAACGTTGAACGCGGCCGGGGACGTCACCGTCAGATGGGCCGTGTCACCCACCTTGTACGCGATTTTGTCGGTGGCCACGTCAAGCTGATCGACAAGCCAGCCGACCGTCACGTCTTTCGCGTCTTCGAACATGTTGCCCGACGCGTCCTTGCCGATGATCCGCAGGGTCAGAGAAGCGGGCGGACCGGCATACGTCGCGCGAATCGTGCCCAGGCCATCTCCATTCGAGCTGACCGTGCCGCTGGCCACGACAGTCCAGGTCGTTGTGTCGCCCTGGTAGTCGGTCCGGTCCAGCTCATACGCCATCGCGAGGTTGGGGATTCTCGCTCCGGTCCGGCTCTCCACAACGAACGGCGCCACCACGACGTCGCCCTGCGCATACGCGGAGCGAGCCGGCAGCAGGAAGACTTCCTCGGGGGCTTGATAGAAGATCGCAGTTCGCGCGGCTACCGCTCCTGCCTTGCCGGTGCCATACCTGACCACGACTGTCAGCTCTCGGTCTGTGGCCTTGAGGCCAAACTTCTCTGACACCGGATACGTGGCGTGGCCCGCCGCGTCCAGGCGAACCTTGTCATTCTCAAGGACCGGCTCTCCCCACGTGGTCGGACCAGGAAAGTAATCCAGCTCCACGGGTTGCACTGTGTGCTGGGTGGAATACAGCGAAACGCTGACCGTGGCTCCCGCCAGCGGTTGACCTTTGGAGTTGAGACCGCTGATGGAGGCGTTGGCTGCTTCGCCCCTGACGTAGGACGGCTTGTCGAGCGCAACCGTGAGCGTCGAAGTCGGAGCGTGCGGGGCGAGCGCGACGATTTGAGTCGACGTGGTGAGCTGGTTGGGATTGAATCGGTCGTTTGTCGCCCCGCCCGCATAGATCGTCAGCCAGGCGTCCGACCCGTCGGTGGTGAAGGCCGCGGCGGGGATGGTGAAGGTGCCGGCGAAGGTTCCATCGGCGGCGACTGTGGCGAGAGCCAGGTTGTTGTTGCTCAGCTGCGTCCAGAGGGCCAGCTTTGAGCCACCCTTGACGGCGTAAGCCTGGTCATTGCTCATACGAACCACACCCGCGAACTTGACGACTTCTCCTTTCTGATAGGCAGGCCGATCGGTGGTGAGGAAGATCTGAGGCTGCTGGCTGAGGTTTGCCGCAACGCGGATGACAGCGTTGGTTTCGGGAGCCGACATCGGCAGTACGACTTCTTGTCCGCCAGATGTTGCGACCGCGAAATCAAAACCTGAAGGGAACAGCGCCGGGAACTCCGCGGCGCCCGAAAACGATCCCGACAGCTTCGCGTGAACGCCATTGAGAAGGTTGTAGAAGGTGATCTTGAAATTGGGCGTCGTGGCTCCGCTGTTCAGGTCCTCACCCGCCACGACGACCCGCTGGTCATCCTGTCGAAGCAGGACCGCATACCGACTGAAGTCGAGCCACACCGCGCCGTACTGCGAGCTCGCGTCGGCGGCGACGACCAGGTAGATGCCATCGGGCTGGCTCACCGTGACGCCGACGCCATTGGCAACGGTGGATGTCCGGGCGCCAGAGGCGGTGAGCGATGTCCCACCGTTGTCCACGAGCCGCATGGAAGACGTATCGATCGGGTTGTTCGCGTAACCGTTGGTCGAGTAGACAAGCGACGCGAGAAGGTCTTTTGCGGAGGCCTGGTAGGTCTTGATGGCGATCCCCGCCGGAACCGCATCGCCCTTCTGGATTGTCAGGGTCAGCGGGCGCCCCGATTGGCCGTTGACCAGTCTCGCTTCCCCGTAGCCGGCCATGAACAGGACGGATCGAGGGTCGGCGAGCGTGGTGAAGGTGAAGCTGTAGTCATTGTTCAGCGCAGCGCCGTCCAGGCTGGTCAGGCCGCCCCGCACCGTGACGTTCACCGAGGTACCGAAATCAAACTTTGCCGAGGGCTTGAACACCACCTCGGTGGCCGTCTTTCCTTGGCCGACGGTACCCGCGACGATCGGCGCCGGCGAGTTGGTGGCCTGGATCGAAAGAAAGCTCTTGACGGCGGCCGGGTTGACGGCCAGGTTGAATGCGAGGGTGATCCCGCTTTCGAGGGGGATCGCGGCGCTCCCATTCCCAGGCTTGGTGCTGACCACAGTCAGGGTCACAGCCTGCTTGGGCTCGACAACGGTCGTCACGCCGACCGGCACGGCCGTGGGCGCTGCGCTCACGTTCCTGGTCGCGGACCCCTGTAACGCCTGGTGGGAGCGAGATTGGAGATAGATCCCAACCCCGGATCCGCCCGCCACGACGACGACTCCGAGGGCGGCAATCAACGCATTGCGGCGACCAAGGGCCCGAAGAACCCGATTCATGCTGCGCCTACCTTTAGTTGAGCCGCCTGCGCGCCAGGAGTTGCGGGTTGAACGCGGGGGGTGTGGGCCACGTTACGCGCCGCCGCCCGTGCTGCATAGAGCTACGCTGCCCGCGTGTCGTCGCTCCTGGTGATCCTGCCAGCCATCGTCATAGGGCTCCTGATCCGCCGATGGCCTGTGGTTCTTCTCGGTCCGATTGCCTGTGCAGTCGTGCTCGGGGTCGCTGCGGCGCAGCATTTCAGCCTGTGGGACACCCCGGCGGCGTTTGTAGCGGCGGTGGCTTCTGCCGCGCTGGCGCTGGGCGTTCTTCTCGGTCGATCCGGTCGCCGCGAGGATTCCGTCTCGATCAGGTGAGGCGCGCAATGTGGGCGGTGATGGAGTTGAACCAACGACCTCCTCGGTGTAAGCGAGGCGCTCTAGCCAGCTGAGCTAACCGCCCGTTTTCGCGCTAGCCAGTCTACCCACCCGCCAACAGCTTCAATGCAGCGTTCAGCTGCGTGTCGTTGGCGTAGCCAAACGAAGGCTGCGCGACGTCGTAGGCGTCCGACGCCTTGCCCAGCGTCACGCCGACGTCTGGAGTCAGGCCCTTGTGGTCGATCGTCTCGCCATTCGGGAGATACCACCGTTCGACGGTCAGATGGATATCGGAACCGTCGCTCAACACGAAGTCCTCCTGCACCGACCCCTTGCCAAACGTTGTCGTGCCGACCAGCTTGGCGCGGTGATGAACCTGCAGCGATCCGGCCACGATCTCGGCGGCCGACGCGCTGTTGGCATCCACGAGTACGGCCAGCGGGGCAGTCGGTGCGGTGTGCTTGGAGCCGACCTGGTGTCGGTCGGTACCACTCCGGCCTCGCGTCTCGAACGTCTCGCCGCTCGTGACGAACTGGGTGATCACGTCATCCGCCGCCGAGACGAATCCACCCGGATCTCCACGGAGGTCCAGCACGACGCCGCTCGAACCCGAGAGCCCACCGTTCAATGCGGTTTGAAATTCGCTCGACGTCTGCGCACCGAATTGATAGATACGCACGTAGAGGACTCGATTGCCGACCATCGACGAGCGCACGGTCGGGACCTGGATCTTCGCCCGGGTGATGGTGAAAGTAAGGTTGTCCGACCCACGAAGGACCGTCAGCGTCACCTTGGTGCCTTCCGCACCCTGGATCAATGACGTGGCGGCGTCGGCGGTGATGCCTTTGATGTCCTTGTCGCCCACCTTGACGATCTGATCGCCGGTCTTCAGGCCGGCGCTCGCCGCGGGTGAGCCCGGAACCGTGCCTGTGATCACGGGATAGCCGGTGCTGAAGCTCAGATAGATGCCGATCCCGGTGTAGCGGCCCTGATAGCTCGCCTGCAGCCTCTTGTACTGGTCGGCGTCGAAGTAGATCGAGTACGGATCGCCGAGGCTGTTGACCAGCCCCTGCACGCTGCCTTGTGAAAGCTTCTTCGTATCGATGCTGCTGTCGACGTAGTCGGCCTGGATCAGACGTGCCGCTTCCTGCACTTCGGTGAGGTCGATGCGCGACACCGAGCGGTGGCCGAGATACGGAACAAATTCCGGATAGGCCTGATCGACGTATGCGCCCGCTAGAAAACCGATGACGAGCACCAGCGCGAGCGCGCCACCCCGGAGGGCGGCGCTGCGATTCATTTCAGCAGACTAGCAACCGAGCCAGATACAGGGATCGCGGTACCCGTTGCGCACGCGGATCTCAAAGTGCAGATGCGGACCGGTGGACCAGCCTGTCGAGCCCTCGAACGCGACCGTCGTGCCGCGGGGCACCACCATGCCTGTGCGCAGACCGGGCGCGTACCGCGCGAGGTGCCCGTAGTAGGTCGAGTAGCCGTTGCCGTGGATCATCACAAGCAGGTTGCCGTAGCCAACGCTTCCTGGATAGAGGTAAGCGATGCCGGTGTCCGCGGCGACCACGTCACTGCCATAGGGAGCCGCGATGTCGATCCCGGTGTGGATCTTGTGTGGCCAGGGGCAGTTGGCGTCGTAGACCTCGAGGTAAAAGCTCGAGCATCCGAAACCCTGCGAGATGCAGGAGTAGCCGCACGTCGGGATTGGCCATGCGAACACGCCCGAGCCGCCGCCCGCCTTCCGGGCCGCCGCATCGTAGGCCTGGGCCAGCTTGGCCACCTGGGCGTCGATCGCAGCGCGCTCCGCCTGGACCTGCGCGTACTGGGTCGCCAGCTGCGCTTGCAGCTGCTGCTCGTAAGCGAGGGCCGCAGCCTGGGTCGCCAGGTTCTTTTGCATGTCGGCTTCGATCTCTTGCTGTTGCTTGAGGAGGTTCCAGACTTCCGTCTTCTTTTCGGAGAGGGCTGCGTTGGCCACGCTCACCTGGACATGCTCTTGCTGCAGGTCCACCAGCAGCCTGCGGTCAGAAGCCGCGACCTGCTGCGCGCCGACCAACCTGTTCATCAGCTGGTTCATGCTGTTGGAGGTCAGCACGAGCTGGATGTAGTTCGAGCTGCCGTGCGAGTCGATGTAACGGAGTCGCTCGTTCAACAGCTGGTCGCGGATCGTGGCGTGTGCTTCCAGCGGTACGAGCGCAGCCTCTCCGAAGCGGATCTTGCGGCCGAGATCATCGATTGCCGCCTGCGTCCTGGAGATCATCGCCTCCTGGGCCGCGATCTGGTTCTTGAGCCCGGCGATCATCTGGTCGATCGCGTTGATCTGGGCGACCGTGTTCTTGATCTGGCCCTGGATGCTCTTCAACTGGTTCTGGTTGTGAACCTGCTGGCCGATGCCCGAGTTGTACGCCGCGCATGCCTGATAGACCGCGGGCGGGTCGCCCGGATAGCAGTAGATGGCGGAGACGTTCTGCGCCGACTGGGGAAACCAGGCCAGGGTCGCCAGCAGAGCCGAGATGACGATTCGAACCTTCAACTCAGATTCTCACGTAGCGGCGCACGCCGATATAGCTGCCGACCGCGCCCAGCAAAGCGCCGGCGACCAGGAGGTCGCGCGCCAGGCTCGAGATGAAGGCGGGGTCGTAGCTCAGCGGAATGAACCCGACGTCCGATTTGAATTGCGCGACCGCCGGCTCGTAGGCGACCGCAAGCAGCGCAAGCGCGATCGTGGCGGCGATCAAGCCGGTCATGATGCCTTCGAGCACGAAGGGCCCGCGGACGAACCATTCCGTGGCGCCGACGAGCTTCATGACCTCGATTTCCTTGCGCCGGTGATACACGGCGGTGCGAATCGTGTTCATCACGATCACCACCGACACGATCATCAAGACGACAAGCAGCGCAACGCCGGCGAGGGCAAGCCACTCCGACAGGTCGAGCATCCGGTTAACGAAGTCGCCCTGATAGTTCGTCGGGTCGGTCGGATCCACACCCGACCACTGGCGGCCCATGGCGTCGATCGCCGCGACGTCATTGAGGTCCCTGACCCTGACGTCGAGCTTGGCGTCGAGCGGATTGCCTTCGATCTGCGTCGAAAGGATCGCGTTCTGGGGGTCGGATTTGAACTGGCTCAGTGCCTCGTCCTTCGTCACGAACGTCACGGTGACGACCCGTGGATCGCCGGCAAGCTGAGCCTGGAAGTCGTAGACGGTCTGGAGCGGCGTGTCGTCCGAGACATTGATCGAGATCTCGCTGACCTTCGTCCGGAATCCGTCGAGGACCTGCGAAAACGCGTGTCCGACCAGCAGGTTGATGCCGACCAGGATCAGGATGAGCGTGATCGACAGAACCGCCGCCAGGCTGACGGCGAGGTTCCGCCAGAAGCTCTGCCAGGCGCTATTAAGCGCGAACTTGAGATTTCGCAAGATCATCGTGATATCTGCCTGAGCGGTCATCTCTGGCGATCTGCCCCGCGTCGATGGCGATGACTCGGCGGCGGAGGAGATCGACGATCTCCCGGTTATGGGTTGCCATCACCACGGTGGCGCCGCGCGCGTTGATGCGCAGGAAGAGCTGCATGATCTCCCACGCCGTCGCGGGGTCGAGGTTTCCAGTCGGCTCGTCGGCGATGATGAAGCGCGGCGCGTGGACCAGCGCCCGTGCGATCGCCACGCGCTGCTGCTCGCCGCCGGACAGGTTCGCGGGATACGTTTGCTCCTTGCCGGAAAGGCTCACGGTGTCGAGCGCGTCCGCGACGCGCGCTTTGACCTTGTGGTCCGGCTCGCCAAGCACACGCATCGCAAAAGCGACGTTCTCGTAGACGGTCAGGTTCGGCAACAGCTTGAAGTCCTGGAACACGAGCCCGACCTTGCGTCTGTAATGAGGCAGTTTCCGCCGCTTCATGCGCCCGAGCTCGATGCCGTCGACGAAGATCTTGCCCTTGGTCGGCTTCTCCTCGCGAATCAGCAGGCGTACGAGCGTGGATTTGCCGGCGCCGGACGGGCCGACCAGAAACAGGAAGTCACCCTGCGGCACCTCGAGGTTGACGTCGCGGAGGGCTTCGGTTCCAGTCGGGTACGTCTTATGGACGTGCTGGAAGCTGATTACCGGCCGGGTGTCGAAATCCGGTGTTAAAACCATAAGCTGCGTCTCTTGCTGTGGCGTTACGCGCCGGCGGGCGCGCGTGGCTAGGTCGCGGGCAGTATACCCGATGCCCCCGAGCAGTCCAACCCCTTCCCTGAGTGCCAAACACTCGCGTTAACGAACGGACTCTGAGAGCCTTGCGCGCTCAGGAGCTAGGCCGCTTCGCCGTTCTTGCCGAGGCGCCAGCGGAGCCAGCTTTCGATGAAGGGGTCGATCTCGCCGTCCAGCACCGCCTGGGCGTTGCCAACCTCGAGCCCGGTTCGCACGTCCTTGACCAGCGTGTAGGGCTGGAGCACGTAGTTGCGGATCTGGGAACCGAACTCGGCGGGCATGATCTGGCCCCGGATCTGATCCAGGTGCTCCGCCGCCTCCAGCTGGCGGCGCTGGAAGAGGCGCGCCTTGAGGACCTTCATAGCCATCTCACGATTCTTCATCTGCGAGCGCTCGTTCTGGCAGGTGACGACGATCCCGGTCGGCAGATGCGTGATCCGCACGGCCGAGTCCGTCTTGTTGACGTGCTGGCCCCCCGCGCCAGTCGACCGATAGGTATCGATCCGAATATCCTGCGGATTGATCACGATCCCGGCCTCGTCCGCACCTTCCAGCTCGGGCATGACCTCGACCAGCGCGAACGAGGTGTGGCGACGATGGTTTTGGTCGAAAGGCGAAATGCGCATCGAAAGGCGAAATGCGCACGAGCCGGTGAACGCCATGCTCGGAACGCAGCAGGCCGTACGCGCGTGGGCCGCGGACGATGAATGTCGCGCTCTTGAGGCCGGCCTCTTCGCCGCGTGACTCGTCGATGACCTCGGTTTCGAACCGACGGCGCTCCGCCCATTTGAGATACATGCGCATGAGCATCTCGACCCAGTCCTGAGCCTCCACCCCACCCTGTCCGACCGAGATCGTGATGACCGCGTTGTGATTGGCGTAGGGGTCGGTGAACAGGAGGTCGAGCTCGTGCGCGCGAAGCTCCTTGCTTATCTCCGTGAGCTCTTGGGCGACCTGCTTGCGAAGCTCACGGTCGCCTTCTGCCAGCTGATCCAGCTCGACGACATCTCGCGCCCGCCTCTCGAGTCGATCCCAGGTCGCGACAAGCTCGCGATCTTCCGAGGCCTCGCGCGCCATCTGACCCGCGCGTCGTGGGTCGTCCCAGATACCGGGTTTCGTGAGCTCCTGGTCTAGCTCGCCCGCCCGCTTCTTCTTTGCGGGCAGGTCAAAGGTGCTCCTTGAGCTGCATGATTCGGTTCAGGATCTCTTTAGGTTCTAGCTCTACGTCCAATTCAGCACTCCAGAGAAACGGTCTGTAATCCGCGATTCAAGTTCTATCGGCCGTGACACCGCTTGTACTTCTTGCCCGACCCGCACCAACACGGATCGTTGCGCCCGAGTTTAGCGCCCGCGCCCGCGGGCACCGCCTCAGCCGACGCGGCCGTCAGCGGCGCGGCGCGTCTTTGCACCTGTGCGCCGTTTGATCCGTCAACCCCACCCGGGCCCGACTCCGTGACCTGGCGAACCAACGGCGGCGGCGGCTCATTCCGCTGCACGTTGACCCGGTAGATCGCCGACACGATCGACATCTCGATCCTCTCGCGAAGCTCGTTGAACATCTCGAAGGCTTCGTTCTTGTACTCGACGAGGGGGTCACGCTGGCCATAGGCCCGAAGCCCGATCCCTTCCCGGAACTGCTCCATCTGCGTCAGGTACTCCATCCACTGCCAGTCGATCGTGCGCAGCATCACGTCGCGCTCGACCATCGGCATGAGGTCGGCGCCAACCTCATCGACCTTGCGGTCATAAGCCTCCGTGGCGGAGGCGTAAAGATGCTCGATCAGCCCTTCGGTTCCCTTGGTCAGAGCCTCGTCCGGGATCTGAGAGCCTGGCGCAATCGGCAGATAGGTCGACAGGTACTTGACGAGACCGTCCAGGTCCCACATCTCGGCGTGACGTGCCTGGCAGTGCTGCTCGACGCCCTTGGTGATGATCTCGCGGACGTAGTCAAGAATGTTTTCCCGAGCGTCCGCGCCTTCGAGCACCTTCCGCCGCTCTTCGTAGACGATCTGCCGCTGCTTGTTCATCACGTCGTCGTACTCGACGACATGCTTGCGGGCGTCGAAGTGCATGCCTTCGACCTTCTTCTGCGCGGAAGCGATCGAGCGGGCAACCCACGGATGCTCGATCGGCTCAACCTCGAGGCTGTCCATCAGCCGGCCGATGCGGTCGGCCGCCGGGCCGAAGATCTTCATCAGGTCGTCCTCGAGCGAGATGAAGAACTTGCTCGAGCCGGGGTCGCCCTGGCGGCCGGCGCGCCCGCGCAGCTGGTTGTCGATCCGCCGGCTCTCGTGCCGCTCGGTGCCGATGATGTGGAGTCCGCCCACGTCCGTCACGCCCGCCCCGAGCACGATGTCGGTGCCGCGCCCGGCCATGTTCGTGGCGATCGTCACCGCGTTCGGCTGCCCGGCCTCGGCGACGATCGCCGCCTCCCGCTCGTGCTGCTTCGCGTTGAGCACGTTGTGCTTGAGGCCGCGTCGCTCGAGCATCTTCGATAGGCGCTCCGACTTCTCGACCGAGACAGTGCCTACCAGCACCGGTCGGCCCTCTTGGTTCATCTCGACGATCTCGTCAATCACGGCTTCGAACTTCGACTTCTCAGTCTTGTAGATCACGTCTGGGTTGTCGGCCCGCACCATCGGCCGATGCGTCGGGATGACCACGACGTCGAGGCCGTAGATCTTGTGGAACTCTTCGGCCTCGGTCACGGCCGTGCCCGTCATGCCCGCCAGCTTCTCGTACTGCCGGAAGTAGTTCTGGACCGTGATGGTCGCGATCGTCTTCTGCTCTTGCTGCACCTTGATACCTTCTTTCGCCTCGACGGCCTGGTGAAGGCCGTCCGACCAGCGACGGCCGGGCATGGTGCGACCGGTGAACTCGTCGACGATGATCACCTCACCGTCTTTGACCAGATAATCGCGATCACGGAGGAACAACGACTTCGCCTTCAGCGCCTGGTTGATCTGGTGCGCCTCGATGATGTTCTCGAGGTCGTAGATGTTCTTGATCCCGGTCCAGCGCTCCATCTTGGCGATGCCGGTCTCGGTGAGCGATGCCGACTTGTGTTTCAGGTCGACCTCGAAGTCCTCGACTTCAGATAGGCGCGCCGCCCACCGCGCGTACTGGTAGTACTTCTCGGTCGACTCGTCCGATTGGCCCGAGATGATGTGTGGTGTGCGCGCCTCGTCTATGAGGATGGAGTCGACCTCGTCGACGATCGCGTAGTTGAGATCGCGCTGTGTGCATTGTGTAAGGTCGCGCGCCATGTTGTCGCGCAGATAGTCGAAGGCGAGCTCTGAGTTGGTCGCGTAGGTGATGTCCGCGGCGTACGCGTCTTTCTTGCTCGCCGGCCGGAAGTGTTGCAGGCGCGGGTCGGGATGGGTCTCATCGACGTACTCGGGGTCGTACACAAACGTGCCCGCTGTGCCTACGTTGACCCCGACCGTCAGGCCGAGCGCGTGATAGATGGGTCCCATCCAGCCGGCGTCGCGGCGCGCCAGGTAGTCGTTCACGGTGACCAGGTGGACGCCTTTGCCGGCGAGCGCGTTGAGGTAGAGGGCCAGGCTGGCCACCAGCGTCTTGCCTTCGCCGGTCTTCATCTCGGCGATCTTTCCCTGGTGCAGCACGATGCCGCCCACCAGCTGGACATCGAAGTGGCGGAGGCCGATCG